>Ga0207141_10256_pt1 | contig 13156 bp, 16 predicted proteins | sample Alteio_BWMinHeat_5_FD_153553 | JGI IMG/M metagenome (GOLD analysis project Ga0207141, IMG submission 153553) | Enriched cells from forest soil in Barre Woods Harvard Forest LTER site, Petersham, Massachusetts, United States -... | ecosystem: Environmental > Terrestrial > Soil > Temperate forest >... | reverse complement strand
ACGCAGTTTTTCGATCCACCGCCCAGAGAAGTAGCACCATAGAGATTACCGGCCTGATCGAAAACCACACCGCCATATGGCCGCTCGCCATCCGCGCCCCCTTCGAAGGTGTGGAGTAGGGTAAATATCCACGAATCGCCTTGCGCTTTGGGTGGAGACAATTCAAAAACCGTGCCCGCCCCAACGCGACCGCCCCCCAAGGTCGTGCCATATAAATTGCCTGCTTGATCGGAGATTAGCCCGCCATTGGGCCCATCGGCTCCCAAGCCGAGGCGAACGCGCAGCAGATTCTCCCTCCACAGCCCGTTCTTCGAGGGCACCAGTTCGAACACAACGCCTTCCGCCAGAGGACCGCCGCTCGCGGTTGTGCCGACGATGTTTCCGGCCTCGTTCAGCAGCAATCTCCCGACAGGATAGGCGCCATCCTTGCCATGGAAACGATAGAGGACTTTCATGGTGGGACCGGCTGCAGAAGCGAAACCTACCCAGGAAATGACAACAGCCACCGACAGAAGTACCGAAGACAATCTTCGTCGCGAATGCGAAAGATTGTTTTTCATTTGCGAACCTCCCGAGTTTTGGCGAACAACGGAATACATTGCCATACTCTGGGCCCCACGAGCGCTGTTTAAGGATCGCCGGTACGCCCGCCGGTGAAAGTGTGGATTACTGTGAAGCTACCGTTTCTCCCGGGGTGGGAGTCAACGGAGAGCCGTTCCGCTATCCAGAGGATTATAAACTGAAGTGACGAAGACTTTTCATTTATGCTTTTGAATTAGGTAGTCGGGAGGCCTTTTTGAAACGGCAAGTGGTGATTACTGGAATGGGCGTAGTGAGTCCGAATGGCGTCGGGGTTCCCGCGTTTACGGAAGCGGTACTGGCCGGACAAAGTGGCGTGCGCCGAATCACGCGCTTTGATCCCTTAGAGATTCCAGTGCAGATTGCCGGTGAGGTTCCTGATTTCGATGAATTGGAGTGGGTGGAAAAGCGGGAGCGCAGACATGTGTCGCGGGTTTTGCCGCTGGCTTTAGCTGCGGCCACGGAGGCTTTAAGGTCTGCTGGCTTTGATCCCGCTTCCCTTCCCCTCGACGAGAAACGGCGCTTTGGCGTGATCATCGGTTCGGGGGGAGGATCGCAGGAGTTTACCGAGGAGCAATACCGTTTGTTCTTTCACCAGCAGTATAAGCAGATGAGTTTGTTTTGCGTGCCCACTGGAGTGATGGGCGCGCTTTCGAGTGAGCTGAATGTACGCTTCGGGCTGCGCGGCGCGAGTCATGTGATCACGACCGGTTGTACTTCGTCGACAGACGCGTTCGGGTATTCACTGCGGCAGATTCAATCAGGCCGTTTGGACACGGTGCTGAGCGGTGGCGCGGATGCGCCGATCGCGCTGGGCATTATTAAGGGATTCATTCTGATGAAGATTCTGACTGACTCCTGGAACCATGCGCCGCAACGGGGATCGCGTCCGTTCTCGGTCGACCGCGACGGTTTCGTGTTGGCCGAGGGAGCGTGGATGTTCGTCCTGGAGGAGTACGAGCACGCGCGGGCGCGTGGAGCGAAGATGCTGGCGGAAATCTGTGGCTATGGTTCGACGTGCGAGGCGTTTCATCGAGTGCGATTGCAGGAGTGTGGCGAGGAACCGGCACGGGCGATCGGCCTGGCTATGAAGGAAGCGAGAATTGCGCCACAGGATGTGGATTACGTGAACCTGCACGGAACTTCGACACAGTTGAATGACCGCATCGAAACGCGGGCACTAAAGTTGGTGCTGGGGGACCGGGCACGGCAGGTTCCGATGTCAGCATTGAAGTCGCAGATCGGGCATCCCCAGGGGGCGTGCGGGGCGGCAGGCGTAGCGGCTGCGATTGTGGCGATGAAGAGCGGGCAGATTCCGCCGACGATCAATTTAGAAAGCCCTGATCCGGAGTGCGATTTGGATTATGTGCCGGAGGTGGGGCGGAAGAAATCGGTTGAACACGCGGTTTGCAACTGCATTGCGTTCGGGTCGAAGAATTCTGCTCTGGTGCTGAGGAACTGCGCTTGAACAACTACCACGGATTGCGCGGATCAAAAGCCCAAACCCATTAACTCGCCCGCGCCTACACTTACTTAGCTAGCAGATGCAGAACCGTGTTTTCAACCGTGGGCCAGGCTTTCGAGCGGGGATCGATGAGGTCGAAGTGGCCGGCGGTAGAGACTTCGGTGTAATGCACATCTTCTCCGCGTTTTTTCTTTTGCTCGGTATATTGGCGGCTGAAATACGACGGGACAGTGTCGTCTCCGGCGCCGTGAATCAGCCATTGCATCGTGGCATGGTCGATCGCGAACTGCATGGGATCGGCTTCGCGGTAATGCTCGGTTACCTGGCTCGGCTTGCCTCCGAGAAAATCTACGACTGCGTTGTCGCTGAGGTGTTGCTCCCATGCCTGCTGCAAGTCCACCACGCCTGCCAGTGAGACTACGCGCTTGAGCGAGGATTCGTGCGCGGCAAGGCAGAGGGCAAGTTGTCCGCCGGCGGAGTGGCCCATCACCAGGATTTTTGTGGAGTCGAAGTCGTAACGCTTTGCAATTTGCGGAAGGTAGCGATACGCATTGCGAATGTCTTCGAACGTGCCCGGCCAGCCTCCACCCGGGTTGCCGACCCGTCGATACTCGATGTTCCATGTGGCGAGGCCTGCGGCGGTCAAGGCCGCGCAGAGATGTCCGGCGTGGGCGAGATCGTACTTGGCGCGCCAGAAGCCTCCGTGGATGTTCATCACCACCGGAAACGGGCCCTTACTCTTGGGAACGCGAAGCTCGGCAAACTGGTTGGCATCTGTGCCGTAGGGGAGACGGGCATCGGACGGCGGAGGCGGGAGAGTGAGAATGTCGTCGGAGGGCATCGGCATTCAATTTTAACCACAACGGCTACGGATTTCACGGATCAGGAGCCAACAAAGTCTGCGACTAATTCAACTACGATGCCGTCTCCCCAGCCGTATTTTTTGGTGGAGAGACCGGCAATGGCGCGATGCAACTCGGGTTCGGCTTCTGAAGTGATGAAGCGGGCCTGGGCGGTGTAACTTTGTCCGGCGACACGTATTTGCACTTTTGGATCGGCTCGCAGATTCTGTACCCAGCTCGAGGTCGGGCATTCCGCGATCAGGTAGAAGCGCCTCTCGCGATAGGTGAACCAGATTTCGATTTCGCGAGGCAGACCACTCTTGCGACCCCGGGTGGTGAGATAAAGGTACTGCTCGCGGTCGAAATTATTGTCCTTTGAGCTTGAGCTTGGATTTGTTTTCTTCAAGGAATTCGCGTAGCTTGTCGGCGGCCTCTAACAGGCGCGTCCACTGTTCGTAATAGAGCGTGACTGGGAAGCGGCCCAGGCCGTAGACGCTGACTCCGCCTTTTTCGCTGACGCGGAATTCCATGCTGGCGGTGCGGCGAGGGCCCTGTTTCTCCAGTTCGGCTAGGCGTGCTTTCAGTTCTTCATACGTGGGTTCAGCCATTTTTCTTACCTCAATAAGTGTGATCTATTCATGATAGGGATTGCATAGGAATTCGTCGAGGGGAGTTGCGGAAAATCTTAAGACGCAGAGAAGGTGGAGGGATCGCGGAGGACGCTAGGAAGAATGCTTGATCGCTGCATTTATTCACTAAATGCCGTCATGCAGAATACGCTGCCTCCGGATTTATCGAGTTCGGAGATGTCGACCAGGACGGGCACATCAGTGCGGTCTTGGGCATCAGAAATCATGATAGCGGCTGGCGGAGGCCGATTCCAGCGTTGTCTGTCGCCGAGATTCCGTCAGTGACGACTGCGGGTGGGCAATTAGCCACGAAGCGAGAAACCCTGGAGACCGCTACTTATGGATTCAAAACACTTGCACATGCTGGGCGGCTATGACGCTTCGGTTACCGGCGTGCATCGGCAAATTCCGCTCTGGTTACAGAACCACAAACGTAGGAGTGACCGCGTGCTTCACAAATGCGCAAATCCAGCCTGTCCTAATCCCTTCCGCAAGCTAAATCAGGGAAAACTCTTTCTGGTAGAAACGCAGCCTCTGGAGGGCTCGAAACCGAGGCGGGCGAGATGGCGAGTTCAGTCTACTCACCGAGTCGAATACTACTGGCTCTGTGACCAATGTGCGTTCGCCTTCACTTTGTCGTATGAAAAGGGGCGCGGGGTGATCGCGGTCCCTCGGTCGGAAGTTACCAGGAGGATGCCTCCCGTGGCGGTGCAGGCGGTAGCGCCACCCGTCGACAGAAACAGCCGAAGGGAACACTCCGCGTAGGAAGGGATGGGAGCAACCATGGATAACTCAAGGGCGCATGAATGTACCATTTGTGGGGATGAACGATCGGCTGGACAGGTTTGGTTTCTGGTTGCTGAAAGTCATTGGGAAGATAAGTTGAAGGTTCTCGAGTGGCAGGATGTGCTGGCCAGGCGACAAGGGATCTACGCCGCGTGTAGCGCCGGACACGTCGAGGAACTGGTTGTCCATTGGATGACGACGGGGAGTCTCGACTATCCGTTCGCCACGGTTGGACACAAGGCAGGGAGACGCGCGCTGGGCCCAGGCTCGGTGCTGCCCACAATCGAGGAGCCTGATACCAGGGGCGCACGACAGATCGGGGAATTGGCGGTTGACCGGGAGTGCTTGCGGCGGGCGCTCAGAGATGATCCTGCGTCGCTACGTGTCATTCTGGACGAACTGGTGCATGCATTAGAGCGCGAAACCGCGGGCAATACGGCCCGGCTGGAATCGGCGGATGCAATGTCCTATGGCTTCCCACGGGAAATCTGAGACCAATCGAAGAAGCCCATCACCTGTTGCCGGACTTCTTCCAGTCATGCCAATCTTTAGTGACTGCTTCTTCCATATCTTTGGCGGCTGCGAACAACCAATTTGATTTGAGGCGGCTGAGATGGCGGCGGATGAATTTTGCTGCGTCTACAGTACCCAGGTGAATGTTAGCAGTCTCGCGTCCCATGGCGGAAAGCAGGCGGAGTTCGTCGCGGTCGGTAGGTAGGACGCTCAGCTCAATGCGTGAACAGTGCGGCGACAAGCGGCGGACAATCCAGCGTCCACGCAATTGGACAAAAGGATCGCGACAACGAACCGCACGGTTGATGATGGCATGGTACAGAATCTCTTCCGGGCCTTCATCTCCTTTCGCCCAGTAAACCGCAGAGGGTGCGAGCGCTTTAGCCTCGCGAGCGACTCTGGCGCCGCAGCAGAGCGCAAGGGCGACCACGCGAATGTGCCCTAGACTCCCGAGACCAGCCACGCGCCGCACTGTCCTGTAGCTCAGCCCGCGTTCCGGCATGAGATGCTCAAGCGCTTCCTGGGCACTGACAGAGACTTCGCCAGCCCTCGGCAAACTTTCCATCTTTTGCCAAAAATGCACTGGATCGCGCAACGCACCGGTCGCGATATGGCGCAACCAGTCGTGTTCCTCTTCGAGCACGAAGGGGCGACCGCGGCTTGCGAGAAATTCCTGGTAGCCTTCCAGGATCGCGCTGCATGCCTCTTTCGGTTTCAAGGCCAGGTGGCCGTCCTTGATGGCGAGTATGGCGCTGGTAGCTAACCGCACCAGATCGATGGTGTAGGAAAGGATTGCGGCTTCGTCAAAATCATTGATTCCCCAGATCAGACGGCCCTCGACGTCACGCCACGTGCCAAAATTCTCGACATGGAGATCGCCCACGGCGAGAACTTGCGGAGCCTTGTTCAGGTCGGAGCAGACCTCCGGCCAGATCTGCATCCAGCGATAGAAAGTCGCGCGAAGAAAAGGAAACACCGCTTCCGCCATGCGCTGATGTTTCAGGAGGAGATCCGGCTTCACCAGTTTAGTGTGGCGGCTGAGCCATTCTTCATAGCGCTGGGTTGCCTTGACGATATTCATTTGCGTTCGGTGGGCAACGATAGAACTGGCCCAGCCAAATGTCAACGCCACAAGAACGCGGGTGCATCGCGGTCGCCACGGAGCGGCAAGCAATTGAGATGTTATTCCCGCCGCCGCAGAGTTTTTCAAGCGCTATCTAGTTCGCGAAGTACCGCTCATTTGTCTCGACAAATTGCTTCAACTCATCCGGCAGATCATCCGCTTCGTAGATCGAATCCGACGTACAGACCGGGACACAAGCTCCGCAATCGATGCAGCCAGCCGGGTCGACACGTAACTGAGTCGCCGCTTCGAAGCCGGGTTCGCCTTTCCTGGGATGAATGCAGTCGGTCGGACACACGTCAGCACATAACAGGTCTCTGCAGATGTCAGTAATTACATATAGGCCATGGCGCAGCTCCGCAAGAAGGAATTTAGACCCATGCACAGAGTACGACGCGATTAGCAGTACGTGAGCGATCTCCCATGAGGATGTGTCCTATATCACAAACAGAGAGTACGAGACTCAGGCCATCTCAACCCAGGATTGCAGTGTTTGCTGTACGGATTAGTAAAAATTACATAGCGGTGCAGAAGCTTACGCGACTAACCCCGCAAATTTACGGTGGTTATGGATTTGGCAAAGGTGGTGCTTTAAAAGAACGAAAGTTTAGAATCGTGCTGCTGAAGTCCTCTGGCATAGACTTCAAAAAGAAGATTCGGGTTGACTGCGTCCAAGTGTCCGCAAACCTGAGTCGTGGTCAGCGCCGTCTCGCGCAGCTTGGGATCGATGAGCAAGTTCCTGGGAGGTGTTCTGTGGCAGCATTTCGCATCTTGGTAGCTGACGATCACGAAGTTGTACGCAAGGGTCTAGTCTCCATCCTGAAAGAAATGCCAGAGTGGCAGGTGTGCGGGGAGGCCTGCAATGGACGTGAGGCTATAGAGCTAGCGAAACAGCTGATCCCGGACCTGATCGTCATGGATATCAGCATGCCCGGCCTGAACGGGCTCGAGGCGACAAGGCACATCCTGAAGGCGAATCCAGCCACCAAAGTCCTCGTCCTCACCTTGCATGATTCTGATGACATCATTCGTAACGTGCTGAACGCCGGCGCTCGCGGGTTCCTGTTGAAGTCGGACTCCGCCGGTGAACTAGTGGCTGCGGTCGATGCCTTGCTCCGGGACAAGACATATTTCACCACGAAGGTGGCCGACATGGTGTTAGAGGGCTACCTCCGCGGAGGATCGTCGATTGCCACAGTGCCGAACCCGCTAACTCTGCGGGAGCGCGAGGTGGTGCAGTTGCTGGCGGAAGGAAGCAGCACCAAGGAAGTAGCTGTGGCACTGGGCTTAAGCTTCAAGACGGCGGAAACTCATCGCTCCAATATCATGCGGAAACTTCACATTCACTGCGTGAGAGATTTAGTCATCTACGCCGTGCGCAACAATATGGTGCAAGTGGCGCGGGCAGGCGCGGAATAATTTTGAAATAGAAATAGGACACCTGTGGAAAGTTAAGCTGGTCGTCCAATCCACCAGAGAATCTTGGCTACGATCCGCCACCCGTTGGTGGAAACTGCGGTCGATTCATACTCCCGATTCTCCGGGACCAAGACCTCGGTGTGATCGAAGCGTTGTAAGCGGGATACCATCAGACCATGTTGCTTGTGGGCCGCAACCACAATCTGGCCATAGAGCTCGGGATGACTGGTCTGCGAGGTGTCGATTACGACGATGTATCCGTCATGAATCAGCGGCATCATGGAGCGGCCGCGAACTCGCAGACAGCTGGTGTGGGCGGGGTTCGGACACCATTTGCTGGGTGCGGCCAACATTGATTCCGGAGGGACGTGATTAAGTTTGTCCACCGGATCTCCCGTGCCGCCATGGGTGGCGGCCACGATGGGCAGAACGGGAATGGCGACCAGTTCAGCCGCATGCTTTGGGACCCGCCGGGATCCAGCGTGAACCACCTCGAGCCTGACCATGCGGTCCTTGCGCATGCGCGATTTTACTGCAGGCAAAACCCGCATCAAATCGTCGCTGCTCAGGCCAGCCTGCCCCCAAAAATACCAACATTCCGGATCGCCGGTGAGATTGCCTAACTGGATGTAGACATTCGCCGGCGGCTCCTGAACACCTCGTTCCCAGCGGGAGACCGCCATGGCAGACGCGTTCATTTGCTTGCCCAGATCGGATTGGCTGAAATTCAGGCGATGGCGAAGGGCGAGGATCCGTTTTGCCCACTCCAACTTTGGATCGCTTGTGTTGCTCATGGCCCGCCTGTTAGACTCGAATTAACACGAGTGTTTTAACAATCGCGTTAGGCGGCACCCTTGTCGCCAGTCTTGAGAGGTTGTCATGTACCGTGACAATTCTACCACAAACGTTAACCCGGGAAAACCATCTCCACAGACTTTATATCGCGGCCTTTATGTCAGAATCGCCCGCCGCCTGGGTGTCGATGCCTCCTATGTGAGCCGGGTTGCCCGTGGCGACCGGCGTTCGAGCGAAATCGAAAGCGCCTTGCGTCAGGCATTGGAAGAGATCGACCTGCAACTGGGGCGCGGCTCATCCACAAGCGCGAGCGGCATGTTGCGTCCAGCAAGTGCGGCGAAGCGGTTGAAGACTCTCGTAAAGCAAAATAGTAGCCGCATTTGTAGACAGTGGCTAGAGCATAGCCAAGCGGATCCCAACCTCAAACGGATGAAAATTGCTCTTAAGAAACGTACGGAGCCCATTCTCCCCGTGATTCAAGAAACCATGAAGTTCATGACGTTTGGCGTGAAGGAAATGGCAGCTATGCCCATGAAGGCAGCCGAGCGACACGGCCGACTGCGACAGGTGCAAGGGTTCACGCCTATGGGCCTGGTGGAAGAGTACAACCTGATGCGTCGATGCGTTTTCGCTCTTGCCCAGGAGAACGTTCACCACATGGATCCGCATCTCTTGATTCAGGACCTAACTCAATTTGGCGAGGCCTTGGATCTTCAAACCCAGCGCGCCTTGCAAGATTATCTCGCGACGAATTAGCGGGCCTTTTCTGACCTGAGTCTGCCTGAGCCGAATGCTATAAACCTGTCTAGGAGAAACTTGCAAACCGCCGTTGGGAAAAACGAAAAGGACGTGGCCGCAGTCGGTGGCGGCCACGGTTCTTGATACCAATGCCGCCACTTTCCCTTCTTCATTACGCTTTTGCCCAGATGGCAGGAGTTAAGGTTGGAGCCTCAGGTGCGTTCTCTGCAGGTTCCAGATCCATGGCGTTCGGGATGGATCAGGGTAGCTCCAGAAGCGCTATCTCGGATTGAAGTTCACGATTCACGGTAAGGCGCATTTCGGATGGGCGCGCCTCAACACGACTTGCAACCTCTATAAAGTCGAGGCTGTGCTCACCGGCTACGCCTACGAGACCGTTGCGAACAAACCTATCACTACGGGAAAGACTAAGGCATCAGACGACGCGAGAAATTATCATCGCGGCCCCGGCGCGTCCGTGACTAATCCTGTTCCAGACGCTTCGCACCCCGCCACGCTCGGCGCACGGGCAATGGGAGCGCATGGACTCTCCATCTGGCGACGCGAGGAGTCAGCCTGCGCTATCGGCTCTTCTTCCTGGCCTTGGTGCTTTTTCTTAGACGCTTCTTGTACCGCTCTTTCGCCAGAAGATAACCCGGACGACTGTTGTGGCAACGGCTGCACCCGGTAGAATGGCGGCCATTCCGCCACGTACTTGGTGAGATCGGCAACTTGTGCTTGCGACAGAGCCGTTTTCCCGGAGGCGGAACTTTGAAGCAGAGCACGCAACCCTTGCTGCGATACCCTGACCACCACCGGCTCCGCAAGATCGGACGCCCATGTTGTTTGCAGAGGCGCTTCCTGGGCGGTGGCACTTCCGTGGTTCGATAGCATTCACTGCATCCAGTGTTGCGATGGCCGGCGAGCCAATAGCTCGGTCGGATTGGCTTGCCGTGAACCTTGCAAAGCCGTTTCTTCGGTGAGGGTAGGCGTTTCCGTACAGTTTTTTGGGCATTCACACCCCTTAGCATACCCTAGCTCCTTTTCGTTTTCCGACTTCTAAAGTTTGGACACGCTCTTGCCAGTGGTATCTGCCACCCAAATGTTTGCTCCATCAAAGGCAATGCCGAAAGCACCAGCCCGCCGTTGAACGCCCCCAGAACCTTGCCGTCGCTACTTTACTGTGCTCTCCCAGTAGCTTTCACGCTTCAAGATAGTTCAAATAGTCGTGAAGCTGCGAGTGAGTGAATCCGCGTTGTCCAATCGGGCAAGGAATCGGAGAGAACGACGTTCCCTCCGGAAATGTCTTGCATGTTTTTGTCGGGAAAATAAAGTAGCCGATCGGAGAGATACCCAGGTGAAAGTCCGCGCGTACAACCGAACGTCTAAACACAAGATAGCGGTCTCTAGTCCTGATATTTCATAAGCCCGCTGAGAACGTTCTTCGGGAAGAACCACAGTACGAAGAATGCCGTGCGCTTCGCTTATCATGTCGCGCAGTGCCTTCAGATCGTCAGTTTTCATTACCATGAGGCAAACGTAGCACCGCACTATGAACGATTGCAACCGCTTGCTGTTTTGCTTTCGACTCAAGTTTAGGCTGACGGTTCAGAGGAAAAGCCTATTTTGAGTCTCGGCGATCTCCACGGGTCGCGAACATTCCTCGTCACCGTAAGGCACTTTCCACGAACATCCTATTAACTAAACCTTCAGCCCGCGACCTCCGAGGCTCCGGCCGTCTCTCAACATGGCGCTAAACATGCTTGGAAGAACGCGCAGCAATTCAGCCCCAATCCCCACCACGGTAACTGGTATGGCCTGACCCACCGCATCCCGTGTCTTCTGAGGTAGCGCACGCCAGCCGAGATAGACCGCTCCACCGAATGCCGCTAATCCGACCAACCGCTTCGTCAACATCGTCATGTGATCTCCAACCGAAGGATTTCCCCCCGCCGTAATCAGCGGTTTTCGGCGAATATGGTCGATTCCAACTCTGTCGTGCTCCAACCTTTGATGTCCGCCCATTCGAGGATCGCCGTCATGTATCTACAGTATGCAGCGAACGTCTTCCCGCTCCAGTCCTGCGGTCGCTGACCCGGTGGAATGTTGATTCTGAATCCCGGCCACACGTAAGCGAGGATCACGGCATTGTCGATTGGTACTGGCGGGTCTTGCTCAAAGCCCAACGCTCGACACAAGAAATGCAACGTCTTTGAAGTCATTACAGGCGTCCACGAAAGTCCATTCGGCAGTAAGTCCCACGACTGCTGAATGGAAGAGGTTTGCTTAATTGATTGAGCGCACTGATCTAGCGTGTCAAAGATATGTTGAAGATCGTGGCTACGATATATGTATTTGTTCTTGGTTCTGGTCATGGTTCCCCAACAAATCGTCAGAGCGATTGCTTGCAGATAGTGCGACAGCTTGAATTCGTCGATGATTTGAGCAGGGCTGCATCGCAAATTTAGAACCCGAAGACTGTGCAGGGCATCTTGGGTCATTCGCGGATTCAGACCACGCTTGATCTGTACACGGACGAAGACCTCGACGAGATGATCGCGGCTCAAGAAAAATTCCTTGACGCCGTGGGATTCGAAGACGGGAGTGTCCAGTGAAGGGTGTGGATGAAATTGTGGGTAGACCTGAGTGGAAGCACCATTCATTAACCGCTTTAGAATGAATGGCGGGGACGACGGGACTCGAACCCGCGGCCTCTGCCGTGACAGGGCAGCGTTCTAACCAACTGAACTACGTCCCCACTCGCCAAATCACCAAGATGCGCAAGCGCCAGTGTTTATGCGGCGCTGCACAAGTTGCATTGCGTCAATGCACCACTTACGAAACTCAGCGAAGTGTTAAGCACAATTATCCTAACAGCTTCTCCGAGAACGCGAAAGTCCGGCTCGACAACGGGGCGCGGCGCAGTTGTCAGACCTGCTCCCATCATTTATTCGCGAGGGTCTGCGGCGCCGTGAATCCGCGCTTCCGCATCGCTCTCCCCGTTTGCGTTATCTAATACACCATGAACAATGGATTGACAGTTTCCGTTCTGGATTTGGTCGGGATGCACACCGGCGAGCCCGCAGGCAGTGCCATTGCTCGATCGGTGGACTTAGCCGAGCACGTAGAGGGTTTGGGCTACACTCGCTTCTGGCTGGCAGAACATCATTCGATCGAAGGGCTGGCGTGCTCGGCAACGCCTGTGTTGATCGGACATGTTGCGGCCGCCACGAAAACGATCCGGGTAGGCAGCGCTGGCGTAATGTTGCCCAATCACGCCCCCCTGGTAGTGGCAGAGCAGTTCGGAACACTTGAAGCGTTATATCCCGGACGAATCGATCTGGGCCTGGGCCGAGCTCCGGGGGGCGACTTCCAAACCATGCGGGCTCTGCGGAGGGATTTGCATCAGGCCGGAGATGAGTTTCCGGCACTGCTGGAAGAGTTGCAGACCTACCTCAGGCCAGCAAAGCCCGGGCAAGCGGTGAAAGCGATTCCGGGGCAAGGGAGCAATGTGCCGATCACACTTCTGGGTTCGAGCGGCTTCAGCGCACAACTGGCTGCGAGCCTGGGCCTGCCGTTCGCTTTTGCGGCACACTTTGCGCCCGAGTATCTATACGCGGCCGCGAGCCTGTACCGCGAGCGCTTCCGTGCAAGCGAAGTGCTGCGCAAGCCTTACCTGATGGTGGCCGTGCAGGTCATTGCAGCGGAGACCGATGCCGTGGCCCGCCGCTTGTTCACAACTCCCCAGCAGCGTTTCCTGCGACTGATCCGCAACCAACCCGTGGAATTATTGCCGCCGGTCGATTCGATGGAGGAGTTATGGGATGACTTTGAGCGGGCCGCGGTGCAAACGAAACTGAGCGCGGCAATAGTGGGATCAAACCCGACGGTCAAAGCCGGTTTGGAAAAGCTGGTGTCTGAAACAGCAGCGGATGAGGTAATCGTGGTGACGGACACTTACGAGCATGCCGAGCGCCTCCGATCCTATGAACGAGTGGCGTCAGTTGCGGAGAAGCTCGGCGTGGCGGCCTGAACTGACGGCCTTGATTTCTTGTCTTCTTACGAGAAAAAGCGGGAGTCGAGTCTGGTTACAATTTGCGGACTCGGTTGAGGGTCAACGTACGTCAACGGAGAGCGTCCCGCATTCGACAAGGAGAAGAAAGTTCAGTCCAAGCTCCGCAGACACAAAGTCTTAGAACGCTGAGAACCCCCGCGGAAAGCGCGAAGAAGGACGGCAGACAGTACGCTTGACGGCCTGCCAGTAAAG
>Ga0207141_10255_pt1 | contig 13212 bp, 10 predicted proteins | sample Alteio_BWMinHeat_5_FD_153553 | JGI IMG/M metagenome (GOLD analysis project Ga0207141, IMG submission 153553) | Enriched cells from forest soil in Barre Woods Harvard Forest LTER site, Petersham, Massachusetts, United States -... | ecosystem: Environmental > Terrestrial > Soil > Temperate forest >... | reverse complement strand
CCGTAATCGGTTTCCATGCCCCAGATCGCGACCAGGATTTCAGGGGGAACGCCGAAGCGGCTCTGGATGGTGCCGAGCACGCCAGCATAGCGCTGCATCATGGCCTTGCCCTTGGCAATGCGGCCTCCGGTGACGCGGCCAGCTACGAATTGCTCAAAGGAGCCGCCAAAGGTCCTCTTCTGCGAGCGGTCCAGATGGATCACCGTGGTGTTGTAGGTCACGCCGTTGAGGGCGGCGGCGACGACCCCGGCCGAAATCCCCTCGCCCGTCGCTTCCTGCTTGAAGGCTTCGAGCCAGGCCGGGAACCCGGCTGCGTCATTGCCGCACTGGGCGGCGCGGGCCGGTGCGGCGGCGAAAAAGGCAAGGAAAAGCAGGGCACAAAGGCGGGCGATCAGCGGGCGCATGGATGAGGCTCTTGGTGGGCCGAAGGGTAGGGACGGGTCAAATAGCGCAAAGTCGATAGCGGCAAATCGAAGGCAGATAAAGTTGCAACTTGCGGCTGTACATTAAGATACGGACATGTCCCATGGGCGCGATCTTTCGAGCGTGCGATATTCATCGCAGGGCGGCGTGCCGTAAGCCGCGGCGGCGTGCCGCAGGGCGAGGTTTGGAGGATACGCGCGGACATTGGCGGCGCGGTCATCGGAACGCCGATGCGGTGCCCGCATCGGCAAGGATCCTGGTCCGATAAACGATCAGGGAGGCGATGAGCCCACATACGGCTGCCAGCGACAGCCAGATTCCGGGCGCCGCCTTGTCGTTGAGCATGGTGATGAGCGTCGTGCAAATCGCCAGCGAAAAGCCGCCTACCGTGGTCGCCAAACTATAGGCGAGCGAAAAGCCCGAAGTCCGCACATGCGCAGGCACGATCTCGGTCAGCGCCACTACCATGGCGCCGTTGTAGCTGCCATAGAGGAAGGAAAACCACAATTCGACCTCGAGCATCTTCGCAAAGCTTGGTGCGTGCACCAGCCATGTCAGCGCCGGATAGGCCGTTACCAGCATCAGCAGCGAGAAAAGCACCAGGATCGGAAAGCGGCCGATCCGGTCCGAAAGCGCTCCCATCACCGGCAGCCAGATGAAGTTGGAAACGCCGACGAAAAGGGTGACGATCAGGCTGTCGGCCGCCGAGAGGTTCAATACCTTGCCGAAGGACGGCGTATACACTGTGATGAGATAGAAGGAGACGGTGGTCATCAGCACGAGCATGATGCCGAGCAAGACGATCCGCCAGTTCCCGACCAGCGAGGTGATGACCTGGCCGAGCGTCGGCCGGATCTTGCGCGCCTCGAACTCAGCGGTTTCCTCAAGATTTCGGCGCAGGAAGAACAGTAGCGGCACGATAAGGCAGCCGATCCAGAACGGGATGCGCCAGGCCCATGCGGCGACGGCGTCGGCAAGGAAAAGCTTATTGATCGCGTAGCCGATCAACGCCGCGATGATGATGGCCACCTGCTGGCTTGCGGACTGCCAGGAGACATAGAACCCCTTATTGCCCGGAGTCGACATTTCCGCCAGGTAAACCGAAACGCCGCCGAGTTCGACGCCGGCGGAAAAGCCCTGCAGCAATCGGCCCAGCAGGACCAGAGCCGGCGCCAGCAGGCCGATGCTCTGATAGGTAGGCACGAAGGCGATCAGGATGGTGCCCATCGCCATGATGCCGAGCGTGACGATCAGACCCTTGCGACGACCAATTCGGTCGATATAGGCACCCAGGAACAGGGCGCCCAGCGGGCGCATCAGGAAGCCGGCACCAAAGCCCATGAATGTCTTCAGTAGCGCGGTCGTGTCATTGTCCGACGGAAAGAAGGCGTGGGAGATCGCCTCGGCGTAAATGCCGAACAGGAAGAAGTCGAACATTTCAAGGAAATTGCCACCGGTGACCCGCAACACCGTGGCAATCTTCGATTGCCCTGCCGCGCTTGCCGCCATCTTTTCCTCCGGACATCTTGTTATAGGGGCTGCTTGAGGACCCAAGGGTATTTAGTAATATTGCCAGTAGGGGAACAAGGAAAATATCGCCGCGCAATCATGGGTTTTAGAGTATAGTAGATGCAATCTTCGGTGCGGTGCCCTGCGCTGTGCCCCGCCATACCGGGGCCTAGAGCAGGCAGCACCCTCACCCTCAAAGCGGAGAACTGCGGATCAACCCGGCGCAATCTGTACCTACCCTGGCTGATTGGGCCGGAGAGACCGAAGCGTTCCAGAAGCTCGTCCGCCTGTTCTACAAGAAGGTGCCGCGCAACCCTGTTTTGGCGCCTGAGTTTACCGGCATGGACAAGCATCATTGCGAGCACGTGGCTGCCTTCATTGCTGAAGTGTTCGGCGCCGCCACGGACTATACCAGTGCCGGCGGCTCGCATGCGGGCATGATCCGCAAGCTTATGGGCCACCATTTGACCCATAAGCAGCGCAAGCGTTGGATCGCCCTGTTCGTCAAGACGGTCGATGAGGCTGGGTCGCCCGATGATCCCGAGTTTCGCGCGGCACTGGTGGGCTAACTGGAATGGGCACGACCATCGCGGTGCCGCACCCCCAAGATGGCGCCTGCGCGCCCTCGGACGATATTGCAATGCCGGACTGGGGCTGGGGACCGCCGGGCGGGCCCTCTCTGGGCGGCTGAATACCGCGGGCCAAGGCTGGCTCTCGCGATCGGTTCACCAACCGGTTCACCCTTGGCAGAACACAGCGCGATGTGCATTCATGCCGTGGTGCAGCAAGCGGCCCCCTTGAGCCTGTGCTGCGCGGACGAGATCTGAATGCGCCGACTCAACACCCGTCGAGACCTTGCTTCATGTATGATTACGACATGCTCGTCATCGGCTCTGGCCCCTCCGGTCGCCGCGCTGCCGTCCAGTCCGCCAAGCTTGGCAAATCGGTTCTGGTGGTGGAGAAGGGCAGGCGTGTGGGCGGCGTTTCCGTACATACCGGAACAATCCCCTCCAAGACTTTGCGCGAGACGGTGCTTAATCTCTCCGGATGGCGCGAGCGCGGTTTTTATGGCCGCTCCTACCGCGTCAAGCAGGATATCGGCGCGGCTGATCTGATGGCACGCCTGCAAAAGACGCTCGACCACGAAGTCGAAGTGCTGGAGCACCAGTTCAGTCGCAACACCGTGCGCACGGCCCGTGGCGAGGCCCGCTTCGTCGGCCCCCATGAGATCGAGATCACCGCTGATGGCGGCGACAAGCGCGTCGTCTCGGCCACCCATGTGCTCATCGCCTGCGGCACGCGGCCATTCCGGCCCGATTACGTGCCCTTCAACGACACGACGGTGTTCGACAGCGATGAAATCATCGAACTGCCAAAACTACCGCGCAGCCTCGCCGTGATCGGCGCCGGCGTGATCGGCGTCGAATATGCCACCATCTTCAGCGCCCTGGATGTCGCCGTGACGTTGATCGAGCCGCGGTCGACCTTTCTCGATTTCATCGACAAGGAACTCATCGAAGAGTTCATGCATGAACTGCGCGACCGCAATGTCGGGCTGCGGCTGGGGGCTGCCGTGACGTCGATCGAGCAGACGGAGGGCGGGCCGATCAAGATCAGGCTGGCCGATGGGCGCCAGGTCACGACGGAGATGCTGCTCTTTGCCGCAGGGCGTGTCGGTGCCACCGACAGGCTCAATCTCGAGGCGGCGGGCATCGCGGTCGATCATCGCGGGCGCATCGCCGTCACACCGGCCACGCTCCAGACCAATGTGCCGCATATTTATGCAGCAGGCGACGTCATCGGCTTTCCAAGCTTGGCCTCGACCTCGATGGAGCAGGGGCGTGTTGCGGCCTGCCATGCCTTCGGTCTTTCGCCACCGCCGCCGCCCGAATATTTCCCTTATGGCATCTATTCGGTGCCGGAGATCTCCACCACCGGCCTGACCGAGGAGGAAGTGCGCCAAAAGGGCATTCCCTATGAAGTAGGCGTGGCACGTTTCCGGGAGACGTCGCGTGGCCACATCATGGGTTTAAACAGCGGCATGATGAAAATGATCTTTTCGACCAAAACACGCCGCCTGCTTGGCGTCCATATTCTCGGCGAGGGCGCGACGGAACTTATTCATATTGGTCAAGCCGTGCTGAATCTCAAAGGTACGATCGATTATTTCATCGAGAATACCTTCAACTATCCAACCCTTGCCGAAGCCTACAAGATCGCCGGGCTCGATGCCTGGAACAGGATGAGTCGGTAGTTTATTTTGCAAAATTCTCTTTGCTTCCTTGCAGGCTAATATTTGTGCAACGTCTCTTTTGCTTTCGCCACCTGTTCCAGCCTGCGTCTTTGTTCCCATAGGGCATGCCGTATGGGAGAACGCCGCACTGGTGGTCAGGTCGCGGTCAAATTTTGGGCATCAGGACGCCCACCTTATCCCTTAGGCGTAGGCCCTACCTCGAATAGGGTGAAGCTCGGCCAAATGCCGCATATCAACATTGGTGGATTGATCTAGCCGTCCCCAGGGTCAATTCTGCATTCACACCGCTGGGCGTAATATTCGGTCAGACGGTAAAATCAGGAAGCGGCGGCGGAATCTACGGCACTACTTGCCTTCAGTTTTCCGCGACTGTTTGTTGTCGTATGGTTTCGTTTAGTCTCACTTAAAGTAATTTGGTAAGGGGAGAAGCGATGACGTTGGGTGTGTTTCAGCTGATTCGTATGGATTACTTCCTGAATGTGGTGCAACTTAAAACATGTCGCCAAGATGCCGGACGTTGTTAGTAAAGCCCCCTCTTTGAGGAGTTCCGCTTCTGGTACCCAGGCGACGAGTTGGTTTGATTGGTTAGGCGGCTCCATGGTGGCTAGCAGCGCGGCAAGGCCAATTGTTCTGATCAATCGTCGAGCGTTGCAGCGGGACTGCCTCGGTCGAGTTCTCGCGGCAGAATTCTCTGATCAGCTCATCCTTACATTCGCATCGGTCGAGGACTGGAGACAGGCGTCCAGCGATCACAAATTGTTGCCGCTCGTGCTGCTTTATGACGGCGACGAGCCCTATGACCTGGAATTGATGGCAACGGGTTCGCCGCAGGCCGCACCCGTGACCCCGGTCATCTTGTTGTCGGGAGCCGAAGACCCCGCAAGCATCTTCAACGCACTCGATAGCGGCGTTAAGGGCTATATTCCGCATAATTCATGGATCGACGTCGCGATCGAGGCCACGCGACTGGTAATTGCCGGGGGCATCTATATACCCGCCGCGAGTCTGATCAAGGCAACGCGCACCCCGATAGCGAGCAAGCCAGCTGTTCAGAGCAGGCCGCAAACGCAATTCACGCCGCGCCAGCTCTCTATCATCGCGGCGGTGAGCAAGGGCAAGGCCAATGCGGCAATCGCCTATGAGCTCAATTTGTGTGAGAGCACTGTCAAGGTTCACATCCGCAATATCATGAAGAAGCTCAAGGCAAAGAATCGCACTGAGATAGCGTACAAATCCAAGGATATTTTGTTGGCTGAGGGATACGATATCAACTCGTCGCTGCCTTCCCCCGTGCGCAGCGCCGGCAAATCTGGAGAAGCCGCATAGGAGTTGCCGGCAGCTTTCAAATTAAGGCTTCGTGGCCAGATTGTTCTTCGGGTTGCCTTCACCCGTGGGTGCACCCGGTTTGGCCGCCTATCGAGCCGCGCGGCTTTCGAAGCGAATGCCTCACTAGTTCGTAGGTACTGCGCAAGCCCTCACGCAGCGTGATCCTAGATGTCCAGGCCATGGCCTTGAACCGCGACGTGTCAAGCATTTTGCGCGGTGTCCAGCGAAGGGAAATCGTCGAGACCGCGCCGGGTCCAACCGATTGTCTTGGCAATCAGGAATAGAGTCCATTGACTGGAAATTCATCGCCAGACTTCCAGTCACGGGTACGGGACGATGCGGGGTCTATTCTCGTAAGGTCCCTTGTCCCAGGCTGCCGGCGATCCGCCTCTGAGCGATGCGATGGCGTCCCCTATGTCCGCAGGCGCATCCCGCCCGCCAAATCAGGTTCAAAAGGATAGGGTCCATAGCCGAACTTCTTAGCCGTGGCCCTTGGCCCTCTCCTAAATCCGATATGGTCAAGAATGGCTTTAGGAAGGACAATCCCGCGTCAGTTCGAGGCAAGATCGCGCATAGATCGGGCAATGCCCGGCCGCCGCCCACCCGGAGGCCGTTCGCCAGATCAACGCAGTCCCGCTGCCCCGGGCTTGCCGATGCTCCGGCGCCGGATTCGCGATACTACCGGCACCCCGAGCCTTGCTGGATACCGTCTCCCGCAGAGCCGGGTTGAGTTTGCGTCGATAATGCGGGAGACGGACATCGACCTCGTAGTTTTACCTTGACGCGCAGCTGGTCGCCGGGCGAGCAGAGACGGAGGAAGCGTAACACCTCTCTCCCCGCTGTCCCGGCGAATTTCTGCGCTGCAGTCCATGGTGATATGCGGCGGCAGTCTTCGATTGTTGTTTGGCTTTAAAGCCGCGGCCGCACCTGCCCAAAATCCCGTTCCCTGCGGGCAGATTAGGCTCCGTGCAAACAAACAGGCCGGCGAATTCTCGCCGGCCTCTTCACCATTCTCAAGACTGTTTTTCCACGAGGCCCTCGCAGGCCTCAGAATAACTCATTCGTCAGGAACGCGATTTCAGTACGGTTGCGCGCCTTGATCTTGCGCATGATGTTACGGACATGAACCTTGACAGTGCATTCGCCCATATTGAGCTTGTAGGCGATGAGCTTGTTCGACTCGCCCTTGCGGAGACGGTCGATGACCTCAAGCTGTCGCGCGGTGAAAAGGTTCGGACCTTGCTTGCCGCGTGTTTCGGTCTCCGAAGCGGTAGCAGCCAGAGCCGTTCGCGACGACAAAAGCCCGCTCGCCGGGACAAAGGTGCCGCCGGCTTTCACCAGACGAATCGCCGCGATGGCCACATCGAGATTGGAGCTCATCGAAATGTAGCCCTTCGCCCCACGTTCCAAAGCACCAACGATCTCGACTGGGTCCTCCAGATCCGACACGACGATGACGCGGGCTTCCGGTGCTGTCTGGCTGACGAATTCCACATCGCGGCGAACGGCCGCCTCGGTCGACTTTTGGCCGGTAGCGCACAGGAGTACGATCGAAATCGGTCCATGCACGGCCATCTGCCGCCATTCCTCGACACTGCGGTAGCCCTCTGTCGTAAAATCCGACTCCGATGCTACCAGGCACCGCATCAGGCAGCTGCGCGACAGGGCATTTTCATCGATGACAGTAATGCGCGTTTTCTGGCCAAGTTCCGCCAAACCTGTGGAACGGCCGTCGTGAAAAGTCTCCACGGGAAGCTCGTCTTTCCTGATCTCCAGGAAAGACGACGCATGGTCCAGATGGAGAACTCCGCCCGCAGGCAGAAGCTCCAGATCTTGGCTACCCATTGAAAAGGCGTTCACGGTCATAGTCTCCGACAGATCATCTGTATCAAAGGTTCGCCGCTTGGCTTTCGACGCCAGGAACGGCAGCAAAAAGTCACCCAACACCCCGTGGTTTCAAACCTCCACGTCTACGCCCTCATTCCTACTTCGCACAGAAAATGCTACCACTCATGGAGGCAAACACCCGGCACGTTACACCTCCGTTATACGACGATCACTTAGAGGTGTCTTTGTAAAATTTACTGAAAATAAACTTCCAAATCAAAAACTGTAAACGGATGTTACACTAGACATCCACGTACGTGACTCTAGTGTGATTTCCCTACGGTGCCTTTCGGGCTAAAGCACGGCACACATGTCATTCACTCACTTCCAATGCGGCGTTCAATCCCGGCTCGCTTTTTGCCGGAACCGCCGCCCGACAACGTTCGACAGGCCCGATCTGTGCTTGCGAGATGCCCATTTCGGGTCACACGCGACAATTCGTCTCAAGGAGTAAATGCCTTTCTAGATGGGTCGCCGAATAGCCGCTAAGCGATTTTGCACATTACCGTCTAGGCCGGCGATCTCGACAGTCGAAACGTTTCTCCAAAATTCCAAATGGTCAGGGTGCGCACGAAAGCAGTCATTTCGATAGAAAACCGATGCCGGCAATGCCGGATGGATCCTCATTTCTGCTGCCTTCAAATCTGTCAGGTATCAGAACCGAACAATCATCCAACAAGCCGGTCTCAAGAAAAACAATCAGCCTTAAATACCGCAAATTCCTCAGAGGTACCTATGGCCGGTACAGAGTAACTAACTCGCAGATCCTTGCCGCCAACGCTATCCCACTGTCGTTCAACAATGGCAACGATCTGCAGGGTTAAAAGCCACATGCTAACTGGTATTTCAAACTTGAAACTATGTTCTAATTATTACATCAGAATGGCGCCGCTGGGGTAGTCCTGGCGTCTCACGATCCTTGTTGATTTGTCTCAATTGCGACTATTTTGAAGTCTGTTGCAAATAAGCAACACTTAAGCGCTTTGAGGCGGCTATTTGAACTCTTCAATTGAAATTAAGATTAAGCAATCCTTGCCCAAAGTGGATTTTGATGAATTGCCGCCTGCCGAGCGGCACTGTTCGGGATGCGCGTTCGGGGCCCCAGGTCAGGCGCTCGCATCGGTGAAGCAGCCCTCAGCACCATTTGGCAAAGGTTGGGGGGTGTCCGGCGACACGCCCGGGCCACACTTCATAGAATTCCTGTTTGCCGGGATTCTTGTTTTTCCAGGTTCCTGCTTGCCAAGATCCCCATTTGCCAAGATCCCTGTTTGCCAAGGCGCCTATTTGCCATGATGGGCTATAAACCACCGCACGGCGGTTGCGACGATCGGCTCGATTTCGGTATATTTCGGCCTCCAGCCCAGCAACTCGCTGGCCTTGGTTGCGGCGGCGTAGAGCGCCGCCGGATCGCCGTCGCGGCGAGGCTGATAGTTGATGCTCAGCGGTCGCCCTGTGCATTTGCCAACTGCGGCCAGCATTTCCAGAACCGATGTGCCGAAGCCTGTTCCCAGATTGAATGCGGTGCTCTGGCCGCCCGAGATCAGATAGGTCAACGCGTTGACGTGGGCTTCGGCAATGTCGGTCACGTGAATGTAGTCGCGGATGCACGAGCCGTCGGGAGTGGGATAGTCGGTCCCGAATACGTTGAAGCGGGGAATCTGCCCGAGCGAGGCCATGATCGCAAGCGGGATGGCGTGCGTTTCCGGACTGTGCCTTTCGCCCAGTTCGCCATCCTCATCGGCGCCGGCGGCGTTGAAATAGCGCATGGACGCCCAATTCAGGCCGTAGGCGGCGCCGTAGTCGGCCAGAGCATGCTCGACCGCCAGCTTGGTCGCGCCATAAGGATTGATCGGCGCCTGGGGCAATGTCTCGACAATAGGAAGGCTGGCTGGGATGCCATAGGTCGCGCAGGTTGAGGAAAATATGAAATATCGAATGTCGTGCCGCCGCGTGGCATCGAGCAGACTCAGGGAGCCGAGCACGTTGTTGGCGTAATATTTCGCGGGATTGGCGACAGATTCGCCGACGTTGCTGGTCGCGGCAAAATGCATCACCACCTCGGGCTGGTGCCGCGTCATCACCATGTCGAGAAATTCGCCGTCGCGTACGTTGCCGATCTCAAGCGGCCCCCATTTGACCGCATCGGCATGCCCGATCGACAGATTGTCCAGCACGATAGGCTCGTAGCCGGCAAGTGCCAGCGCTTTGCAGGCGTGGCTGCCGATGTAACCGGCGCCACCAGTAACCAGAACTCTAGTCATGGGCACGATCTTCGCAAGGGGTTCGGGGACAAGGCACGGGCATTCGCATACCATGAGGGGCAGGATTCCTGCCCACCCTGGCGAAGCTTCCTTGGACCATCAAAACTCGACTTTGTAAATGCCTCTTTTTAGAATGAACCTGAGATGGCGGTAGCAATTTATCTCCAAAAAAAGGTGATTCCCTTAGGGAATGTGGACCCGCTGCACTTCGCACCCCTCGATTTCAATGCCTCACGCCCTCGTTCCGCGCCCGCAGCGAATGCGATGCAAGCCGTGGCCTTGCACATGCCCTCCCTTTCACCGACGCCAATTTGAAGTTTGCTGGAAAGTGTCTCGATCCGGTTGGCAGAACCGGGTAGAAGAGGCTTGAGGATAAAGACCTTGCAGCGTAGGTTTGCTGCGGACCCGATATCGATTGTCGTCCAAACAGTGTTGGAGAGTACTATGAGGAAATTCGTTGTCGCTGCCATACTCGCCGTCTTTGCGAGCAGTCTTGCAGCGTGTGCCGGCGACTACCCCGATCATCGACCCACCTATCTTGTCGCCCCAGATTCAGGCGCCCCAGAGTCAGGCTACAATCGCTGACGCGAGAGCCATGGCGCGGGAGGCGGGCGGGGCGGCGGCCGTTATGGGCAAATTGCCTCGTTGGCCTTTTTGGAACCGTCCCGACGCCAGTGCCTCCGGGCCCACACACTGCGCCGCACGGCGGATTGCCAGGACGGTCATATCGACCATATCGATGCGCAAGTCCGCCGACGAAAGCGAAGTGACACATCGTAGCAAAATTGATGAGGCATTCGGCCTCAGGGACTTTCCCGATCATCGTCAATGAGACAGGTTGCGGGCAGGATATCCCGCATTCGGGATCCGAGCCTATTTTCGCTGTGACCCGGGGAGCGCCAAGTGCCTACCGAACATAATCTCGTTTTCCTGCTCGATGTCGACAACACCCTGCTCGACAATGATCGTTTCGCCGAAGATCTCGGGGCCCATCTTGAAAAGGCGTTCGGCCCCGAGCAGCGTGCCCGCTACTGGTCGATCTACAACAAGATCCGCGATGAGTTCGGCTATGCCGACTACCTCGCCGCACTCCAGCTTTTCCGGGCCGGTCTCGATGATGATCCCGCCCTTCTGCAGATGTCGCGCTTCCTTCTCGAATATCCCTTTGCCGAACGGGTCTTTCCCAGGTCGATCGAAGCGATCAGGCATCTGAAGGCATTCAGCGCACCAGCGATTTTGTCCGACGGCGACATCGTGTTCCAGCCTCGCAAGGTCCAGCGCGCCGGCATCTGGGATGCCGTGGAAGGGCGCGTCATGATCTATCTGCACAAGGAGCGGATGCTCGATTCGGTGCAGCGCCATTATCCCGCGCGTCATTATGCCATGGTAGACGACAAGCCGCAGTTGCTCGCCAAGATGAAGAAGATCATGGCTGACAAGCTTACCACCATCTTCGTGCGCCAGGGCCACTATGCGCTTCAGTCCGACATGGCCGCCATCGATCCCCAGCCCGACGTCACTATCGAGAGCATCGGGGATCTTACGGCGCTCGATGTTTCGCGATGGACGGCGGCTGCCTAGAAGAAGGTCTCCGACTGCTTTGATGTGCGGTGCGATCCGATTGTCGCATTCCTGGATCGGCTTGCAGATTGATGCACCAAGCGACGCCCGGCCTGCCCCAAGGGGGCTCGGCCTCGTCAAAGAGCCATCGTCCACACATGTGCGAGGGGGCGGAAGCTGTCCGCGTGCCGCGGGGCGGGCCGGCGTTCATGGGACGTTCAGCTTGGTTCATCTAGCATCGGAAGCATGGGTTCAGGGTGCTCTTAGTCCATCTTGGGTTGTGTTTTTCAATAACCCTCGCAGGAGTTTAAAATGTTCCGGAAAATTATTGTGTCGACCCTCGTTGTTGCCACTGTCGCGGGCACGTCCCTTGCCACCACCGCGCCGGCGGAAGCCTATTGGCGCCACGGTTGGGGTCATGGTGGATGGGGGTGGGGAAATGGCGGCGCCATCGCAGGCGGCGTTGCCGCCGGCTTGCTCGGCGGCGTGCTGCTCGGCGGCGCAATTGCCAACCAGAACCGCTATTATGACGAAGGCCCGGTCTACTATGATGGACCGCCCGCCTATTACTACTCGGGGCGCTGCCATATCGAGGGCCGACGTGTTCCCAACCAGTACAATCCTGGCTGGCATATCGAGAACGTCCGCGTCTGTTATTGATCGCCAGGCGGGGCTTTGTCGCAACATAGGGGCTGGTTCACGCTTCGACTATGTTATCTGAGCTGGGCCTCCCACTTGCGATGACATAGCTGCCGCGGATGATGATGAACGCCCGATTTCTGTCCGCCTTGCTGACATCGTTCATTCTCGTCCTGGCAACGACGTGCCTCGCCGGCGCCCAAACGCGGACGGAGACGCTGGATGACGCGATCTGCCGCCTGGTCGAAGTTTCGGCGGTGGCCAATGCGATTCCGTCCGATATGTTCACGCGGTTGATCTGGCGCGAGAGCAGCTTCAGGCCCGGCGTGACCAGCAGCGCCGGGGCCCAAGGCATCGCCCAGTTCATGCCCGGAACAGCAAGCGAGCAAGGGCTCGACGACCCCTTCGATCCGGAGAAGGCTATTCCGGCGTCGGCGGCCTTTCTCGTTGCCCTGAAAAGTCAGTTCGGCAATTGGGGTCTAGCCCTCGCCGCCTATAATACCGGTTCGGGGCGGGTGGGAAACTGGCTAAAAAAGGGCGGGTTCCTGCCGCGGGAGACCGAAGGCTATGTCCGCTTCATTACGGGCCGCAGTGTCTATGACTGGGCCTCGGGCGACGGCCTGAAGCGTGAAGCCAGTCCACTGAAAACGCCCGATTGCAAGACGATCGTCGCGGCGATGCGCCTGAGCGCACCCCAGCTCTTCGAAGGACCCTATGCGCCATTTGGCGTGCAGCTCTCGGGCAATTTTTCGAAAGCTCGTGCTCTGGCGTCCTATGAGAGGGTTGCCGCGCGCTTCCCGTCCATCCTCGGTGGTCGTCCAACCCTGATCATCGGCACTCGTATGGCCGGGAGGGGGCGGCAGGCCTTCTACCGTGTTCGCCTCCCGGCCGGGAGCATGCGGGAGGCCAACAATGTCTGCAGCCAGCTGCATCGGGCTGGCGGTAGCTGCGTCGTGCTGCGCAATTGATGTAATCGGGCTCAAACCTTCCAGAGCATTGCGAGCAGCGACACTCCCAGGCATCAGATTAAATATATCTGCTGGATCCAATCGCTTTTGCTATGGTCCTCTTGAGGTGTTCAGCACAGTGTGCCCCAGCGGATTCGTCAGCCGTACTATAATACGTTGTTCCTCTTAGGCTGGATTCTCGCGGTGAAGCGTTGCCTTCTTGTTACCTGTATATGACTTTTTGCTTGCCGGTTGCGCCGGCGTCGAAGTCAAACGCGTACCCGCGACCAATCCCAAACTCGCCGCCCAGGGCTGGCAACAGGCGGCGGCGCCGTTTGCGTTCGGCAGTTACGGCTTCACGGCGAAGCGAAGCCTCGTCTGCAGGCAGGCGAACTACGGCGGGCTG
>Ga0207141_10254_pt1 | contig 13238 bp, 12 predicted proteins | sample Alteio_BWMinHeat_5_FD_153553 | JGI IMG/M metagenome (GOLD analysis project Ga0207141, IMG submission 153553) | Enriched cells from forest soil in Barre Woods Harvard Forest LTER site, Petersham, Massachusetts, United States -... | ecosystem: Environmental > Terrestrial > Soil > Temperate forest >... | reverse complement strand
GGACCTCCTTGCCCCGGTAGGCCCTCCCTGTCTTCTCGGAAAGCTGCACCGGCCCGATTTCCAGGTCGTCGCCCGAGGCCGGGGTCAGGCGGAGTGCGAGGCCGCCAGCTGCTTCCACCAGCCGGCCTGGGACGATGTTCATCGCCGGGGAACCGACGAAACGGGCGACGTAGACCGAGGCTGGCGTGTCGTAGATGGTCTCGGGGTCCGCGAGCTGCTGCACCACGCCGTCCTTCATCACCGCAACTTTCGTCGCCATCGTCATCGCCTCGATCTGGTCGTGCGTGACGTAGACGATGGTGGTGCCCAGGCGCTGGTGAAGTTTTTTCAGCTCCGTCCGCATGTCGACGCGCAGCTTGGCGTCGAGATTGGACAGCGGCTCGTCGAACAGGAAGAGCTTGGGATCTCGCACCAGGGCCCGGCCCATTGCGACGCGCTGTCGCTGGCCGCCGGAGAGCTGCGAGGGTTTGCGCTTGAGCAGGCTCTGGATCTGCAGGAGCGAAGCGACTCGGTCGATCGCCTCGTCGCGCTCTTGCTTGGGTACGCGGCGCACTTTCATGCCGAACTCGATATTCTCGCGCACATTCATGGTCGGGTACAGCGCGTAGGACTGAAACACCATCGCGATGTCGCGGTCCTTGGAGGGCAGCTCGTTGATCCTCGAGCCGCCGATGCGAATCTCCCCGCCGCTGATCTCGTCGAGGCCGGCGATTAGGTTGAGCAGCGTGGACTTCCCACACCCGGACGGACCCAGAAGAACGAGGAAGTCGCCGTCGCTGATGTCGATGCTGACTTCCTTCAGGATCTGCAGCGAGCCGAAGGACTTGTGAACCCTGTCGATTTCGAGTGTCGCCATTCGCGTTATCCCTTCACGGCGCCGGCAGTCAGGCCGCGAACGAAGTACCGGCCTGCCACGATGTAGACGATGAGCGTCGGAACGCCCGCAATCATCGCGGACGCCATGTCGATGTTGTATTGCTTGCGCCCCATCGTGACGTTGACGATGTTGTTGAGCGCCACGGTGATCGGCGAATTGCCTCCAGCCGTGAAAGAGACGCCGAAGAGGAAGTCGTTCCAGATCGAGGTGAACTGCCAGATGCAGGAGACCACGATAATGGGAACCGAGGCCGGCAGCATGATGCTCCAGAAGATCCGGAAGAAGCCGGCACCCTCCATCACGGCCGCCTTTGTCAACTCATCAGGCACGGAGACGAAGTAGTTGCGGAAGAATAGTGTGGTGAAAGCAATGCCGTAGACTGTGTGCACGAGAATGAGCGAATAGAGCGAGCCGGCGAGGCCGATGACGCCCAACGTGTGAGCAATCGGCAGGATGACCGCCTGCATCGGCAAGAAGCAGCCGAACAGCATGAAGCCGAACAGCATGTTTGATCCGCGGAAGCGCCACTTTGTGAGCGCGTAGCCGTTCACAGCGCCGAGCGCGGTGGAAACTACGACGGCGGGAATAGCCATGAACAGCGAATTGCTGAAATAGGGGCGAAGCCCGACGCACTCGGTGCCGATGCAGGCGCTCGACCAGGCCTTCTGCCAAGCCTCCAGGGTCCAGGTGTGAGGCAGGCCAATGAAAGACCCGGCGTAGACCTCGTCCAGCGGTTTGAGCGAAGTGACGACCATCACCCAAAGCGGCATCAGGTACACCAGCGCCACAGCCGCGAGCGCTGCGTAAATGAAGGCACGGCCAAGCAATTGCGATCGAGCGATTGAAGGACCCCTAGTCATGGTGGCGTGTCCTCAGTTCCGAATAGAGATATGGGACGATGATCGCGGCGACTGCCATGAGCATCATCATGGCGCTGGCCGCGCCCACTCCAAGCTGGTTGCGGCGAAAGCTGGCCGAGAACATGAAGGTAGACGGAAGCTCGGTGGCGCTGCCGGGCCCCGCGTTGGTGAGGGCGAGCACGAGATCGAAGCTCTTGATTGCGATGTGGCTGAGCATGACGATCACGCTCAGGAGAGCTGGCCGCAGCATCGGCAGGATCACGCTGGCATAGATGCGCGGCAGACTGGCGCCTTCGATCTGGGCAGCCTTGATGATCGAGCCGTCGATACCCCGCAGCCCCGCCAGGAATACGGCCATCGCAAACCCGGTGGACTGCCAGACCGCCGCGATGACCACGGTGTAGATGGCGTAGTCGGGGCTGACGAGCCAATCGAAGACGAAGGAAGTCCAGCCGAGGTCGTTCACCACTTTCTGGATGCCCAGCCCCGGATTTAGGATCCACTTCCACGCGGTCCCCGTGACGATAAACGAGAGCGCCATCGGATAGAGGTAGATCGCCCTAAGGGCGCCCTCGGCACGGATGCGCTGGTCGAGCAGGATGGCCAGCAAAAGCCCGATCGCAGTGGCGAAGAAGAGGAACAGGCCGGTGAAGACGAAGAGATTGAATACAGCGGTGTGCCAGCGAGGGGTCGACCAAAGGCGCACGTACTGGTCCAGGCCGACAAAGTCGTAGACCGGCATCACCTTCGAGGAGCTGAGCGAGATCCAAGCGGTCCAGGCGATAAAGCCGTACACCGCAACCAGGATCAGCGCCGCGCTGGGCGCCAGCACTATCTTGGACAGGTTGTGGGTGACCGCCCGTCCGATCGAAGAGGGTGCTTTCGCGGCAGCCCTCTCCGACCTGGCGACAGGGGCGACCGGGTCCGCGGGACCTTTGAGCGTTGCGTTGAGCACGGACAGGCCTTTGTTGGATAAGGGGTCTGACTTCCCCCAAGCGAAGGGTTATCAACGGGCGTTATCGATGCCGTCGGCCAGCGTCTTCACCGCGTCTTCGGCACTCATGTCCGTGACGAAGAACTTCCCAACAACGTCCAGGAACACCGAGGAGAACTCGGACTGGGTCGCGAAGCCTTCCGAGAGGGAGCCGTACATGGTGCCGTCGGCGATCGCCGTGTCGCGGTCAGAGAAAGACTTCTTGGCGCAATCATCGAAATCGGAGATGTCGACGTCGAGGCGAGAAGGGATCGATCCCTTGATCAGGTTGAAATCGTGCTGGACCTTCAGGTCCATTGCAGTTTCGGCCAGCGTCAGCTGCGCCTTCTGCGTGCCTTCGTTCTTGCTGTTGAAAGCGCCGAACGCATCGGAGAGGAAGAGGTAGGAGACCTTGGGGGCCGGCGTTTCCATGCAGAGGAAATCCGTGCCCGGCTTCATGCCCTTGGCAAGGAACTCCCCTTTGGCCCAGTCGCCCATGAACTGCATTGCAGCCTTGCCGCTGATCACCATCCCAGTGGCGACAGCCCAGTCGCGGCCTGCGAAATTGTCGTCAGCAAGACCCCGCACCTTGCGCAGCATCTTGAAGACGTTGATCATTTCGGGGCTTGTCAATGCTTCCTTGTCAAGGTCGATGATCGCTTTCTTGTAGAATTGTGGCCCGTAGAGGTCGATGACGAGCGCCTCGTAAATCTTGGCGACCTGCCAGCCCTCGTCGCTCACCGCGAGTGGAATGACGCCAGCCTTGCGGAACTTGTCACCGTCGGCGATCAGTTCATCCCAGGTCTTCGGCGGCTCGACGCCGGCATCACGGAAGGCCTTGGCATTGCCCCAGATCCAGTTCGCGCGGTGCATGTTGACCGGCGTCGTGACCCATTTCCCGTTGATCTGCACGAAGGGCATGAGCGGCTTTGGCAACACCTTCGCCCAGCCCTTGGCGTCAGCGTCGGCGGAGAAGTCGCGGAGCACGCCTTCCTTCGCCCAGGTTATCGATTCAAAGCCGACAAACTGCATGGCGCCGGGCGGGTCGCCGGCGACGAGCCGGGCGCGGAGCGCCTGCAATGCATTGGCACCCGAGGCGCCACCGACGGCTGAATCTTTCCACGTCACGCCCTTCTTTGCGAGGTCCTTCTGAATCACGTTGAGGGCTGCGACCTCGCTGTCGGAGACCCAGTGGTGGATCACTTCGATCGAGTTTTCCTGAGAATAGGCGCTCGCGACCATGCAAGTAGAGAGCAGTGTACCCAAGATTATTGATTTCATAACGCGTGTCCCCTCATACGAAATACTGAAATACAGTAAGCCGTTATGGTGATCTGGATGATTGAAGGTGCGCCGTTCTTATAAGGTATTGCCGATATTGATTTATTTGGAAGGCACTCACCTGGAAAACACAATGGCCAATGGAAACGGTTGCCGCAATTTCGCAGGGCTGCATTGCCTGAAGCACTCTGACGCGCTCGGCTGCGGTGACTTGCGAAAGGGCGGGCGCGCGGAGCCGCGTCAGCTGATGCGGATTATGTCCCCGACCGTGCCAAGGAACTGCAGCACCTCGCCAGGAATGGAGGTGTCCACGGGCTCCAGCACGGTGATGCGCATGTTGGTCGGCGACGGGGCGTGGACGCCTGAAAGGTTTTGTTGAACTGATGCCGCTTGATGCCCATTTTCCGGCACCCTTGCAAGAGGGGGCCATGGCGCTCGCACAGGTTCCGCAGGTTGGTGGCAAACGAGCGTACGTGACCGTCGATGTAAGTCATCGAGATATCCGCCCCAAGTGAAGCATCCTTGTGCGAAGGCTGCGCACAACTGCGCAAGAAATCAAGCAGTTACGAAGTGGGCACCGAGCGTCTAATGGATTATCGAGAAGACAATGTAAATCTACGCGGTTATCTGCACTAGTATCCCTGATACCGCGTTAAAGACACAACTGTCCGCGCTGCTGTGCATGAACGGATCTTTGATAATAGAGATAGCGCACAAATCAGTGCTCGAGCTTGCATGCGGAAGGGCGCGGGATGCACAAGCCGATTGAAGCCGTCGTGTTCGATGTGGGAGGCGTCCTGATCGACTGGAACCCGCTTTACCTTTACCGCCAATTGCTGCCGAGCGAGGCGGCGGCCCAGCGTTTCGTCCAGGAAGTCTGCACGTCAGAGTGGAACCGCGGGTTCGACGAAGGCCGGCCCATGGCAGAAGGGATAACGGAACTGATCGAACGCCATCCGGAGCACCGCGACCTGATCTCCGCCTACCAGCTCAGGGGATCTGAGATGCTCGGCGGCGCCCTTGACGGGACCGTCGAAATTCTGGGCGAGTTGCGGCGCAACAAGACGCCACTCCACGCTATCTCCAATTGGTCAGGAGAAACTTTTCCAATCGCGAGGGAGCGTTTCCCCTTCCTGTCCTGGTTCGATGTCGTTGTCGTCTCTGGCGACCGCAAGATGGCCAAGCCCGACCAGCGCGTCTTCCAGCTGTTTCTGGCGGAGGCTTCGCTGGAGCCGCAATCTTGTGTGTTCATCGACGACAATCTGGAGAACATCGCTGCTGCAGGAAAGCTTGGCTTCCGCACCATCCATTTCCAGGATCCCGACGCCCTGCGCGACGAGTTGGTCCGCTTGAATCTCTTGACAGGCTCCACCGCCGACGGGGCAGCAGCCAATGGCGCACTGGGATCGGCGCCATGACGAATCGCGTGGATCCACGGAGCATCGCGTCCGGCGCGCTCTCTCCGGAGGAACGCAAGGGCTTGATGCTCAAGCGCATCAACGAGGCGGGGCGTATTCTGGCGAGCGAAGCCGCCGTCGAGTTCGGGGTGTCGGAGGATTCGATCAGGCGCGATCTGCGCGACCTCGCCGACGCGCAGCTGGTGCACCGCTTTCACGGAGGCGCTGCTCGACGCACCGAGGTGGCCAAGGACTTCACCGCCCGCGCTCTCGATGATCACGACCCCCAGCATGCAATCGCGAGGGCGGCGGCAGCGGTGGTGCCGGCGAATATCACTATGCTCGTGGATTCGGACACGACCGCGCTGCAGTTCGTAAAAGCCTTGCCGGAGAGCCTCGCGCTGCGCATCGTCACGACGTCCCTCGACGTCGCCGCGGCGGCTCTGGACCGTCCGTGCATCGAAGTCGTGTTGATTGGCGGCCGCCTCAACCGGATGACTCGTAGCGCCACAGGCTCGTCAGCCCTTGCCGCCCTACAGGCCGTGCGGGCGGACCTGTGTGTGCTGGGGGCGTGCGGAATAGATCCCGACCTGACCCTGCGCGCCGAAGACCACGAGGACGCGTACCTCAAGAGTGCAATGATTAAGGCCAGCGCGCAGACCATGGTGTTGGCGAGGGGGAGCATACTGGGCCGGACTTCGCCTTTCCTCGTCGCGCCGATCAGCGACGTGACAAGCTTTGTGACGGAGCAGGGCGCCGATCCGGAGATGCTGGAAAAGATCCAGGCCAAGGGTCCGCAGATCGTGCTCGCGCCCAATCCATCATAGGTAAGAGCATTGGATTGCGATGATTTTCGAATATCCAAGGGTGAATAAGATGAACGAAGGCATTCTCCGCGACAGCCATGCGGTACTCCTGCCGGCAATAGCCGGGCTCGAATTGGAGTATGAGTTTGGCGACTTCCTCGCAAACGGGGGGCAGGCGATCCTGCTGGGCGAGAGCAGGGAGGAGTACGTTGCCCGGCGCATGTTGCCAGCGCGCACCGCTAGGGAAAACAGCGCCATTTTCACCGAACTCCTGAAGGCGCTGAACCAAGCCCGCGGTCCGGTCATTGTGGCCGTTGATCAGGAACTCGGGGGCATCCAACGCCTCTCGGCACTCGTCCCGCCACTGCCCGACGCGGCGGCCGCCACCGCGATGACCGAGGGAGAAATCGAAGAGGCGTGCTTCACCACGGCAAAGGCGGCCAAAGCTCTTGGCGTCACCATGTTCCTGGCCCCAGTCCTCGATGTCGTGGTCGGCGGCAATCCCTGGCTCGAAGGGCGCACCATGGCCGCTCACCCGACAGAAGTTGCGCGCATCGGAACCGCCTTCGTGCGCGGGGTCCAGCGCGCCGGCGTCGTGGCCGTGGCCAAGCACTTCCCGGGCTACCCACTCATGAGCGCAGACCCTGCACTGACGGAGGTCGCGCTCGAAGTGGAAGAAGCCCTGGTCTGGGAGCACGGCGCAGCTTTCAAATCTGTAATCGAGGCCGGTGTCCGCGCAGTGATGACCGGTCCCGCGCCGGTCGCTGCTTTGGATCCCCTTCAAGGCGCCTCGACTTCGCCGGTTGTGATCGGTGCGCTCCGCCAGCAATTCGGCTTTGGCGGCCTCATCGTCAGCGATGATCTCGACGCTCCCGCCACGCTGCTCGGAAGGACACTCGAGGAAACGGCAATCGCCGCGCTGGCCGCCGGCGCGGACCTGCTGCTGGTCGGCAACGGACCACACATCCCCGCCCTGTGTAGGGCGATCGCGGGCGCCGTGCTCGGTGGCGGCCTGCCAGCAGCGCGCCTCGCCGAAGCCGCGGCGAGGGTTCGCGCTGTGGCCAATAGTTGAACCGGCCGCTGCCAAACTCACTTCCCAATCTCAAATCGCCTAGGAGGCCGACGTGACCGAACTTGCCCGACTCGCCCATGGTGTCCTGTTTCCAGTCCTTATTGACCTGCACCTCTCCGATCCCATTCTGCGTTTCCTCGACGAAGGGGGACGAGCGCTGCTGTTTGGCGAGACAAGGGAGGAGTATGCGAGCGGCAAGATGAGCGCTGCGCGCGTGGAGCAGGAGAGCGCGGAAAGCTGGTCTCAAACCACCCGCGCGATCGGCGAACGCATCGGGCCCGCGCTGATCGCCTTGGACGAGGATGTTTCTGCGGTCCATCGTCTCCACCGACTTACCCCGCCCTTGCCGAGTCTCGCGCAGGCGCAGGCCATGACCGCCTCGGAATTCGAGGCGGCCATCGAGGTTGTCGCGGCTGCCGCGTCTCAACTCGGCGTGAACCTTCTGCTTTCGCCGACGGCCGACGTGGTTGCCGGACCCAATCCCTGGCTGGCGGGGCGCACCTTGGGCGATGATGTCGCTACTGTCTCGCGGCTGGTCGCCTCCTACGTTCGAGGCGCCCAGCGCGCCGGCGTCGCAGCCGCTCTCAAGCACTTCCCCGGACATCCAACCGTGTCGGGCATTCCTGCAGTCGAGGAAGCAGTCGTGCCGGGATCGATGGACAGCTTGCGACCTTTCCTCGCCCCCTTCGAGGCTGGCATCGCTGCCGGCGCTCGGGCCGTGATGATGGGACCGGCAGTCTTTGAGGCTGTCACACCACCCGTCGCCTCGTCGATATCGCCCGACCTCATTGCGCTGCTCAGGGAGGAGCTGCGCTTCGATGGGCTCGTGATCACCAACGACCTCGACCACAAAGCGACGATGGGCGAGCGGGGACTGGACGAGATCGTGGTGCAAGCGCTCGCGGCCGGCGCCGACCTGTTGTTGATCTCGCCCCGGAGCGTGCCCCTCATCCCCGACTTGGTCTCGGCCGTCGCTGCTGCTGTCGAAAACGGCAACTTAAACCCCGAAAGGCTAAGCGATGCAGCCGGGCAGGTAGCCAGGCTGGCGAGGTCACTTTGCGGTGGCGACTGATCCGCGTGCCACTGCCGTGTTGGGCGCAATTAACTGCAACTAAGCGATTGGTTTGGATTAAGCGGGGGCGCCTTGGCCCGGATCAAATTCGATAGCGGGACCGGTCAACTCAGGGCTCGATCGATGAATTCCCGCTCTTCGGCGATCCCATCCCACTCATTTGCGTGGAACTCGGAATCGAAAACGAGCGTGTAAGGCCCCTTGTAGCCAGCCGCCTCTGAAAGCTCGACGCAGCGCAGATAGTCCTCCGCGTCTATGCCTGCCAAACCGAAATGAGCCTTGGCATGGCATAGGCAGGCCTTGCCCATGATCTGCGCTAGCTCGGCATATTTGCCTGGCCCGGTCCAGTTGCCGAAATCACCGTTCAGACCAACCTGGCCGGCGAGCGCGCCCAGGAGCCGATTGACCTCGCGCGCGCCCGGCAGCAATGCAAACCAGTTCTCGACGACAATGCGAACGCCCGTCCCTTCGGCCTTCTGCGCCAGCCAGCGCAGATGCCCCTCGGCGCAGGAAAGCGCCTCTTCCGTCGGCCGCGCTCTACCGGCGATCACACGCATATTGTCTGCCTTCAGCGCTGACGCGACGGGAAGCCAGGTCGCCATCCATGACGCGTCGCGTTGAGCGGTCTTAGGATAGCTGATGTCGCCATCCTCGACCAACAGCGTCTGAACCCGGACGCCCGATTGCAAGAGGGCATCGGACAGCTCGGCGAGATAGGATGTCGAAAGAGTAGGCAGGTGGAACGAACAGATTTCCAGCCGGGAAATTCCGTGATCGCGCAACGCCGCCGGCAGGTCGATGAGATCGACTGTCCCCTCGCCATATGTCGGCTGCCTGCCACGCTCACTTGGTTCACCCGGTCGGCGCGGATACGTACCGCCTAACGCGCGATGTAGGGACCATGTCGAAACGGCAAAGCGATCGGTCTTTGAAGTGTCCATCATGTCAGATTTTCCTGTGTGATGCTGGACCTCCTCCGCCGAGGCGTCGCTAAGAGAGTCTGTAACGAGTTCACCTAGAACCAAGATCAGATCCAAAACGACGTCACTTCGACACGAAGAAGGGCCTTTCTATGCCATTAATAATTTCGCAGATTCTGGTCCCAAGGCACTGGGCCGTTCACAGGTCGTAACTATATCGACAAAGGCCCTTGTTTCTCCCGATTTCAGACTTCTGAGATCCCTCGCTCTGATTGACGACAAGGCCTTGTTTTCAGAAAGCTGATTTCTGTTGGTTCGCGCCTGTCATCGGGGGCGATGTCCTTGATGACAGCTGGATTTAGCAGAAGCGCAGCGGCAGCGAGATCCACGCAGGCTGCGACATCGATCTGAGCAAGCGGGCCGCTCATGCGATCGACCGCGAGATCTAATCCCGCAGCCGACTACATCAACCGCCACGACGAGACGTGTTACGCTCCGAGGAGCTCACTGAAGGCGGCAGCACTGTTTTGCGCAAACCGGCGCCAGTCGCCAGGCCGGTCGTGCTCGAGGATCGCCAGACGTGCCTTGCTGCGCTCGATGAGCGGCCACAGTCCCTTCCAGTCGATCACGCCGTGTCCCAGATCCGCCCAGCCATCCTGTTCGGCATTCTGGCCTTCATGCGCGATGTCCTTGACATGGATCGTGACCAGCCTGTTGGCATATTTGTTGAGCCATGCAGCCGGATCACCGCCCGCCCGCACCACCCAGGCAATATCGAGTTCGAGGCCAACACAATTGCCATCCAGAATATGCTCGATGGGGAAAGATCCGTCCGGCAGGGCAATGAACTCAAAATCATGCGTGTGCCAGGCAAAGGTCAGCCCTGCGGCGGCGAAAGTCTCCTGGAGCTTGGCGAGACGCTTGGCCACAGATTTCCAGCCGGCGGCATCGATGGGCCGATCGGCCGGGTCCAGCCATGGCGCAATAATGATCTCGATGCCCAAGGTTTTCGCGATCGAGATCGCCTTGGCGGGGTCCGCCTCAAGATCCGAGAGATTAAAGTGACCGCTAAGAGCCGAAAGCCCGTTCGCGTCGAGCAACGCTCGGAAAGTCTCAGGAGCCGCATACAGATCGGCAAAGGGTTCCACATTGGTATAGCCAAGCTTTGCCAGCGTCGACAGCTGCTCTTCGAGTGGCGGGAATTCGCGCGCGGAATAAAGCTGGAATGAAACGGGGTAAAGCGATGCCATTCTACGGTTCCTCATGCGAGATTGAAGAGTTGTTTGCCGGTCAGCCGATATGCTGGCCGGTCTCCCGGTCGAAAAGGTGGATGCGTTTCGGCGGGAATGAAATGTTCATGAGCTGGGAAGTCGTGATCGACATGCGCTCATGGAAAACAGCAAGGATCTCATCGCGGCCGGCACGAAGGGCGACATGCGTTTCAGAGCCGGTGGGTTCCTCGACGATCACCTCCGCGTTCAGACACCCGTCCCCGGTGCCGTGCACGATATGCTCTGGCCTGATACCCGCGATCGTTGGTCTGCCCAATGCCAGCCGAGCTATATCGGTTGGTAGCGCGAAGCGAGAGCCGCCTTTTGTTCGAAAGGAAAAGCGATCCGCTTCGGCTTCGACCATGCCATCCAGGAAATTCATGGCGGGTGAGCCAATGAAACCGGCCACGAAAAGATTGGCTGGCCGATCGTAGAGCTCCAATGGCGCGCCGAATTGCTCGACGCGACCGGCATTCATCACAACAATCTTGTCGGCCATGGTCATGGCTTCCAATTGGTCGTGCGTGACATATACGATTGTAGACTTCAGCCGGCGGTGAAGATTCTTGATCTCCGCCCGCATTTGGACACGCAGCTTGGCATCGAGGTTCGAGAGTGGCTCGTCGAACAGAAAGATCTCGGGTTCGCGAACAATGGCACGCCCCATCGCCACACGCTGGCGCTGCCCTCCGGACAACTGTTTGGGATACCGTTCGAGGAGATGTGAAAGGTCGAGAATCTCAGCTGCCGCCTTCACCTTGCTCTCAATCTGATGAGACGGCACCTTCTTTAACTTAAGGGCGAACGCCATATTCTGCGCCACGGTCTTGTGCGGATACAGGGCGTAGGACTGGAACACCATTGCAATGTTGCGGTCTTTGGGAGGCATATCGTTGATGACGCGCGAACCAATGGCAATCTCGCCGTCCGTGATCGGTTCGAGACCGGCGATCATCCGCAAGAGCGTCGATTTCCCGCACCCGGAAGGCCCGACGAGAATGACGAATTCGCCGTCCTGAAAAGACAGGCTGACGCCATCCATGACCGTATGGGTCCCATACGCTTTGACAATATTGGAAAGCTGCAGCGTGGACATCGTCTCTATCCTTTGACGGCTCCGGAAATCGCGCCATGCGTGATGAACTTCTGTACGAAAAGGAAGAGGACGAGCGTCGGCACCATCATCAGCGTGGACGCCGCCATGACGCTTCCCCAGTCGGTCGAGAATTGTTGCATGAACATCTGAATGCCGACGGGAAGCGTCATGGTTTGCTGGGTGCGGAGGAAAACATTGGCGACGAAAAACTCGTTGTAGGCCATGAGAAATGCAAAGATCGACACGGCCGCCAGACCCGGCCCGGTCAAGGGCAGGACGATCCGAAAGAACGCGCTGTAATGGTTGCAACCGTCGATCAGTCCCGCTTCCTCCAGTTCGCGCGGGATTGTGTCGAAATAGGATCGCGCCATCCACGTGACAAACGGCAGGTTGAGAACCGCATAAACGATCATGACCGACAGGGGATTGTCGATCAGGCCCATCGCCCGGAACAAGATGAACAACGGGATGAGCGCCAGAATGATCGGAAACATCTGCACGGCGAAGAGCGCAGAAGAGTAAACGCTCAGGAGGCCCGTCCGGAAGCGGGAAAGGGCATAACCACCCGGAACGGCGGCAGCCAGGCTCAAGGCCGCCGCCCCCAAGGCGTTGAAGACGGAGTTCCTCAGATAGGTGAAGAACGGTGTCGATGATCCTAGGAAAACGTAATTGGCGACGGTGAGGCTCTTGGGAATCAAGCTCGTCGAACTGCGTATATCTGCGGTGGTCTGAAAGGAATTGAGAACCATCATAATGATGGGCACGTTAATGACTAGGACGATGAGCGTCATCGTGCCGGTGGTACCCCAGCGCGGACGGCTAGCGCGCATTGTGCCCACCTCTCGTCAATCTCATCACGATCAGGAACAACGCCATCAGAATGAAAAGCGTAACGAAGGAAACGGTCGCGCCCATGCCGACATCGTTGCGCGCAAACGTGTGACGATAAGCAAGCACGACGAGATTTTCCGTCGCGTTGGCAGGTCCCCCTCTCGCCAACAACCACGGGGTGTCGAAGTCGTTGACCGTCCAGATCGTCATGAGGATGCAGAGTACGATCGAGACGCCCCGAATTTCCGGCATCGTCACATGCATGAAGGCCTGCCAGCGCGTGGCGCCGTCGATTTCGGCCGCCTCATATAGGGACCGATCGACGGCTTGCAGCGCGGCCAACAGCGACAGCATCATGAACGGAAAGCTGACCCAGATCTTGATGAGGATCACGATCACGATCGTCCAGTTCCCGTTCGAGAGAAAGTAGATCGGGTCGCCGCCGAACGCGGCTATGATCTTGTTTGCAAGAGCGCCGTTGTCCGACACCATCCATCGCCAGCTTACGACCGCAACCAGCGATGGGACGATCCAGGGAGTGAGCAAAAGCACGCGAAACAGGCCGCGGCCAGGAAAGTCCCTCTGCAGCATGAGAGCAAGGCCAAGGCCAAGAAAGTAACAGCCGACTACGTTGGATAGAGCGAAAATCGCGCTGAACGACAAGGAATGCCAAAAAGACCGGTCCTGAAGAAGCCGGCCATAGTTTCCCATGCCGACGAAACCTCCATGTCTCAAAAGAGAACTATCCGTAAAAGTGTACAAAAACCCCTGGGCAATCGGAT
>Ga0207141_10189_pt1 | contig 13249 bp, 12 predicted proteins | sample Alteio_BWMinHeat_5_FD_153553 | JGI IMG/M metagenome (GOLD analysis project Ga0207141, IMG submission 153553) | Enriched cells from forest soil in Barre Woods Harvard Forest LTER site, Petersham, Massachusetts, United States -... | ecosystem: Environmental > Terrestrial > Soil > Temperate forest >... | reverse complement strand
TTCATCGCCTCCTTCATCTCTGGGGCGTTGAAGGCGAGCTCGCCCTTCCACAGTTTCTGGGTCTGATCGTAGCCGAGGACACCGTTGAAGGTGTTTTCGAACATGCGCTGGTTGGCCCAGATGCCGTTGTCGCCCACGGCGAGTGCGTTCACCCCCGCCTTTTTCAACTTCTCGGCAGCTGCAAAGAATTGATCGAACGACAAAGTGTCACCGATTTCGATACCGTTTTTCGAAAGCAGTTTCTTATTGAACCAGACCTCGTTGCAGCGATGGGCGCCCACATGCACGGCATAATAGTGACCATCTTTGCGAATGAGATCGAGAACCGCGGGCGGGATTTTGTCGACCCATCCTTCGCTTTGATAAAGGTTGGTGATGTCTTCGACGAAGCCCGGATCGACATAGGAGTTGAAGAAGGCAGTGCCAGTATTACCCTGCCAACTGTCAGGCGGGTTGCCACCTGCAAGGCGAGCCTGCAGAACCGGCAGCGCATTGGTGCCACTGCCGCCGGCGACAGTCGCGTTGACGACTTCAGTTCCTGGAAATTTCTGAGCGTAGGACGAGGTTAAGGCATCAAGAGCGGCGGCCTCGCCGCCGGACGTCCACCAGGAGAAGATCTCAAGCTTCCCCGCGGCCCTGGCCGGCGTCCATCCAGCCGAACCGATTGTCGTCGCACCAGCAAGCGCTAAACCGGTTTTCATCAACCCGCGACGGGTGATTTGTGTTGGCATTTCACTTCCTCCCCTTTTGTTTGTCTTGGCGAAACGGCCGATTTTTTCGGACCGGTCCGAGTTGCTACGAGCGTGGAACCCAGCGGTCCTTGAGCGGCCCAAATTGAAATTGCACGGTCTTGAGTTCTGTAAATTCCTCCACGGCAAAACGCCCCTTCTCGTGTCCCACGCCACTCTGACGGTGACCGACCAGCGGGAGTTCAGCGGCGCCAGCGATGTAGGTGTTGATTTCCACGGTGCCTGAACGGATCTCCCGCGCGCATTGGAATGCGGTATCCACGTTGCTGGTCCATACCCCGGTTGCCAGCCCATAGATTGTGCCATTGGCGATCCGGATCGCGTCGGCTATGGTATCAAAAGGGATCACCGACAGGACCGGCCCGAAGATTTCTTCCTGGGCGATCCGCATGGACGGGGCGACGTCGGCAAAAACTGTCGGCTCTACGAAGTATCCGGCGACGCCGTTCCGCTCCTCGTTGGCAGCCCCGCCAAGGACAAGTGTGGCTCCCTCCTGCTTGCCAGCCTCGATATAGGAGGTGATCGTGTCGTACTGCTGACGCGAAATCACAGGGCCTACCTTGACGCGCGGGTCGAGGGGATCGCCAAAGGGTACTGACTTCATCAAGTCCGCCACTGTCTTCGAGAACCGCTCCGCGATGCTCCGTTGCACCAGGAGTCTGGTACCGCTTACACAGCACTGACCGGCATTGTGCAGAATACCGAAGGCCACCTTGTCCGCGGCAGCATCCAGATCTGCATCTTCGAAGACAATCTGAGCGGCCTTGCCGCCGAGCTCTAGCGAGAGCCGCTTCAGTGTATCCGCGGCGTAATGGCTGATTGTCTTGCCGACGGCGGTCGAACCGGTGAACGACACCATCGCCACATCCGGGTGCTTGCACAGTAGCGATCCGAGGGACGAACCCGATCCGGCAAGTATATTGGCGACCCCGCCCGGGAGCCCGGCCTCAAGAAGCAATTCTCCGAGCCGCAGCGCAGTGCCCGAGGTAAGTTCGCTCGGCTTAATCACCGCCGTGCAACCGACGGCAAGCGCAAACGGAAGTTTTTGACTTAGGATGAGGAGCGGAAAATTCCACGGCGTGATCATGGCGACCACTCCGATCGGCTGGCGAAGCACCAACCCCATCGTCTTGTCGCCAAGGGAATCGTAGGTATCGCCGTAGCAATGCCGTGCCAGCGACGCAGCATACTCCCAAAGGTCAATAGAGACGTCGATCTCGCCCTCGACGGACGAAACAGGCTTTCCACCCTCCAAAGCCTCGATGAGAGCCAGTTCGCGTCGATGCTCGCGGATAAGATCGGCGACCCTCAACAGGATGCGGGCACGCTCGGCACCTGCCAGGCGCGGCCACGCGCCGTCGTCGAACGCGCGTTTCGCAGCCGCGACCGCTCTCTCGGCATCTGCCTCGCCTGCCCTCGGATACCGGCTCACGGCCGCACGGTGCGCCGGACTGCTGCGCTCGATCCATTCGCCCGAACTGCCACTCTCTAGGGCGCCATCAATGAGGAGCTTGAACTCCTGGGGTTTATCGGGCGTCACCCAGATTCGCGGATCGGCTATTTCATTCATGATTTCTCACCTGGATATCAGTCAACGTATCGGGGTGCTCGTAATGTAACCGCTTACAGACTTTTGTCAATGGCTACCGCGAGACGAGGAGAGGAGTCCATCTGCCGTCATTCCGGTTGGACTCCAGGGCAGCCGTGCACAGTGCGACGCCGCGCAAGCCTTCTTCGAGGTCCGGATAAGGGAAGTTGGCCGAGGGAGGCCGATCACTACCGGTTTGCGCTCCTACAGCATCCGCGAAGTCGCTGTATAGGATAGCAAGGGCTTCCAGATACCCTTCCGGATTTCCCGCCGGAAGCGTAACCTCTCCCGCTCCAGCCGGCGTCATGGTCCTCTGCCCGCGATGCAGGATTGAATCGGGCTCTCCCAAGCGGCCAATAAACAGGGTCTCTGGTGCTTCCTGGCGCCATTCGAGGCTTGCGCGCGTGCCGACGATCTTGAATCGCAATCCGTTTCTGTGTCCTGGGGCGGCCTGCGTCGCCCAAACGAGGCCTGAAAATCCGCGATCGAAACGCAATTTGAGAATATCGTTGTCGTCGAGTTGCCTGCCCTCCACCGTTGTAAGCAGAGTTGCCGAAAGCTCCGAGACGCGGGCTCCGGTCACAAACTCCAGAAGGTTGAAGGCGTGGGTTCCGACGTCGCCCATTGTTCCTGTCGGCCCGGCTTTGCTCGGGTCGGTTCGCCAGCCACCGGCTTTTGCTCCCAGATTCTCTGGTTTGTCGGCCAACCACTCCTGTAGATACTCTGCGTAGGCGAAACGGATGGGGCCGATGTCGTCGGCTAGAACCCGGGCGCGCGCTTCGCGCACCATCGGATATCCGCAATATGTGTAGGTCATCCCAAAAAAGACGCCATTCGCCTTTGCCAGCCTCCTCAGCGCCCTGGCCTCATCGAGATCATTCACCAGTGGCTTGTCGCAGATCACGCCGATGCCAGCCTGCAGAAGGGTATGGCAGGCCTCGAAATGAAGATGGTTGGGGGTGACCACAGCTACCGCCTTCACACCGTCAGCGCGAGTTCGTTCCTCGCGCGCAAGAGTGCCGGCATCCGGATACACGCGGGCTTTCTCCACGCCCAGAGCACTGCCCGCGCTCAGCGATTTTTCCGGATCGGAGGAAAAAACCCCCGCGGCCACATGCCACCGATCGCTCAGGCGCATCGCCGCGCGGTGATAAGGAGCGAAGAACGATCCAGCCCCGCCCCCGATCATGCCGATTGGTAAGCGCTTACATTTGTTGAAATCTGCAGCTAGCCGGTACATTTATGTGCCTCCTCTACAATTTTGTTGGAATTGGCGCGGCGGTCGAACCGCGCACGATCAGTTCGGGTGCTGGAACAGTGCCCAAGACACCGGGCCGGCCCTCAAGCACATCGACCAGATACTGGCCGGTCATCACGCCGACCTCGGCATCAGGAACCCGCATGGTCGTAAGACCCGGGTCCAGCAGCCGCGCCATGTCAACATCATCGAAGCCGGTGACTGAGACATCGCGCGGCACGTCCAGTCCCATGGCGCGCGCCTGAAGCAGGCAACCGATCGCTAGATAGTCATTCCCGCAGACCACGGCTGTCGGCGGTTCGACCGTCGACATGATGGCCTGAAACGCCTTCATGCCGTCCTCAACTTTCCAATTTCCTTCAACGAAGTGGCGCGGACGTATAGCCAGACCATGCTCAGCCAATGTGTCACGAACGCCTTGCTGTCGGGCGCGCGCGCGGTCATTGAAAACTGTTGACTGAGCGATCAAACCGAATGAACGGTGCCCAAGCTCCACTAAATACTCAGTAATCCGGCTGAATGCCTGATAGTTATCATAGCCGACAATCTGCCGTGTAGGAACGCTACCAGGCGCCACGTACAACAGTACGTGAGGCGTCTTTTGCCGATCCATGAGCGCGAACAAGTCTGCAGGCTGATCGGCACCGACGAGGACTAAGGCCTCCACCCCGCGTTCCACCATTGTCCGTGCCTGGTGCGTTGCAGACTCACGATCGTAGTGAGTGCAACTGATAAGAAGGTCATACCGCGCGGTCGACAACGTGGCTTGCAATTTCTCGACGATGCGGGCGAAATTCTGGTGATCTAATGTGGGCATGATCGCGCCGACTGTGCGAGTACGACTTGTCGCCAATGCGATTGCAGATGCATTTGGAACCCAGCTTAATCCCTGGATGGCCCTTTGGACCCGCTCCCTGACCTCGTCGGAAACCACATCGGGCGAGTTGATGACCCGCGAAACAGTAGCCGTACTGACATTCGCCGCCTCGGCGACGTCTGCGAGGCGCGGTTGTTGACGGCTAGCGCTCTGTGCGCGGCTCCTCGACACCTTGTCACTTCGAGAAATCGTCACCTCTGTTCCCAACCCTCAAAGCCCCAAGTTCGATCACTATAGCGGTTACATCATAAATAAATCGTACAGATCAAGGTCGCGTCTGAGTCGTCCCAAGCCATCAACTTGTCTCATATGACGCTACGGCCAATATCGCAATCGGCGCGGTCACAAAACCCTCGCTGTCTCCTTTGCATGCGGGGTAACACGCTATGTGGCCCCCCTATCCGCCAAGCAGTGTAAGGCCCTTTCCAAGCAAAATCTCGCAACTTCCCGCGCCGGGCGCCGCCACAGATCATCCTGAGAAAATATCTCAATTTCCAGGAGGCCGCAGTAACCTGCCCGCCGAGCCGCCCGTGTAATACCGACGACGTCAGCTACGCCATCGCCCATGATCGCGCGATCCGTCAATAAATCGGTCGGGTGAAGCTTCCAATCGCATAGATGGTGCCCAAGAATGCGATCGCCCGCCCGGGCAATGGCTGCCAGCACGTTTGGATCCCACCAAAGATGGTAGATATCCAGAACCACGCCGAGCGGCGCGCCAAGTGCGTCGCAAAGGTCGAGCGCAGAATCCAATGTATTTATGACGCCACGGCTCGCTGTGAGCGCCGGGTGAAAAGGCTCGATTCCAAGGCGGACCCCTGCGGCCGAGGCATGGGCGGCCACAGCCTCCAACCCCTCCCGGACCTGAACACGGGCTCGCTTAACGTCGCGGACCTCGTCGGACATCCCGCCTGGCACGACGATTAACACCGGCGCTCTCATGCGGCACGCAATGTCGATTTGTCGAAAAGTCTCATCGATGGCCCGCCGGCGCCCTTTTGCGGAGCCGGCGACAAAGAAGCCGCCTCGATTGAGCGCCGTGATCGCCAAGCCGGCATCCTCGATCCGGCGATGTGCCTCTTCGGGCGATAGGCCGCCTAGTCGCTCGGACCAGACGCCTACCCCGCCTGCGCCCGATTCCGCGACGACAGTCACGAAATCGGCGAAAGGCAGATTCCACCCGAAGGTTGCATGATTGAAGGCCAACTGGTGGCTTGCAGTTGTCACGGCCGCCCTCTAGACATTTCGTTTGTAAGCGGTTACACCACACTCAAATCGCGTCGTCAAGGGTAAGCGGCCCGATTGCGCCACGAGGGGGAATAAGGCTCCGGTATGCGTAGCCGATAAATCGGCGGAGGATATATGCGCAGCGAGTATGACTACATCATTATCGGCGCCGGATTTGCCACGCGGTCGCGGTTGTGGATCGGCGTCTTCGTGCGCGCGCCCTAGTACTACAGTTGTATATAGTGTGGGATTGTGATTCATTCGCTGCTGGCGGAGCGGCGGAGATTGGAGATGTCGGTTTCGGTTTGGAGTGGCTCGACGGTGGCGTGGGAGCGTGAGCTATCCGGCTTGAAGGCGCGGGTGGGGCCGATTTTTCGGCGGAGCGAGTTGCGCGAGACAGCAGGTGCTTTCCTGGACGGATTGCTGTCTGGGATCGCCCGCAAGACGGGCTGGCTGATGGCCGAGCAGGCGGGGTTGGCGCGCCCGTGGCGGATACAGGCATTGCTCGGGCGCTCGCGATGGGATGCTGATCACCTGCGCGACAAGGTGCGCGATTATGTGATCGAGGTGCTCGGGGATCGATCCGGCGTACTGGTGGTGGACGAGACGGGCTTCGTGAAGAAGGGCAGCCGGTCGGTGGGCGTGGCGCGGCAATATTCAGGAGCGGCAGGGCGGATCGAGAACAGTCAGATCGGCGTGTTCCTGGCTTATGCGAGCCGCCATGGCCATGCCTTAATCGATCGTCGCCTGTATCTGCCCGAGACCTGGGCGAGCGATGAAGCCCGGCGCCAGGCGGCCGGCGTGCCGCCGGATGTGGACTTCGCGACCAAGCCGGCGATGGCGCGTGCGATGATCGGAGCGGCGCTGGATGCCGGTGTGCGCAGCGCCTGGGTGCTGGCCGATGCGGTCTATGGTGATTACCGGACCCGGCGCATGCTCGAAGATCGGAGCCAACCCTATGTCCTGGCGGTCCGGTCCAACCATACGCTGCGGATGATCACCCAAGAGGGATTGTTGCACACCGATCCGGCACTAATGGCCGCGGACCTGCTGGCGGCGGATTGGGGCACCCATCCCGCCGGTGAGGGCGCCAAGGGCTTGCGCCTCTACGATTGGGCCAGGATCGCCCTGCCATGGCTCACCACCCCCGATCACGAGCGCTGGCTGCTGGTCCGACGCAGCCGCTCCGACACCAAGGCCCTGGCCTATTATTTCGTGTTCGCGCCTGCCGGCACCGATCTTGCAGAAATGGCCGGAGCCGCCGGCCTGCGCTGGACAATCGAGGAATGCTTTCTGCGCGCCAAAGATGATCTGGGGCTCGATCATTGCGAGGCCCGTTCCTGGCATGGCTGGCATCGACATATGACCCTGGTCATGGCCGCCGCCGCTTTCCTCACCAAGCTGGCCGCAGATCTGCGCCGTGCCGCAGCCCTCGCCGATCAAAGCAAAGCGAACGAAACGAGTCCAACCAGCGTTTGAGCCGCCTGCGCAGCCTCGTGCCAAACAGTTCTGCTCTAGACATTTTCTCTGTAAGCGGTTACATTATAATTTAATCGCATCGTCGAGGGCAAGCGGCCCGATGTGGCCACGAAGAGGAATGAGACTCCGGTATGCAGGGTGTTCAACTCATCAATTTAAACAAACTTTACGGTGCCGTGCATGTCGTAAAAGACGTGCAGATTACGCTGCAATCGGACGAGTTTGTCGTCCTTGTCGGTCCATCGGGCTGTGGGAAGACGACGACCTTGCGGATGGTCGCCGGGCTCGAGTCGATCTCATCTGGCGACCTGATGATCGGCGGCAGGCGCGCCAACGACCTTTCTCCCGCCGAACGCGATATCGCGATGGTGTTCCAGAACTATGCGCTCTACCCAAACATGAATGTCTACGACAACATGGCGTTCGGTCTGCGCAACCGAGGGGCCACACGTACACAGGTCGCACAGGAAATAAAGCGTGCGGCGGAAGTGTTGGGTATCGAGAAGTTGCTTGAGCGTAAACCACGACAGCTTTCCGGCGGCCAACAGCAGCGAGTCGCGCTCGGACGCTGTCTCGTCCGCCACCCCAAGGTATTCCTGTTCGACGAACCTCTTTCCAATTTGGACGCCAAGCTTCGTTTGGAAATGCGCCAGGAGCTGAAACGTCTGAAGGCTCGAATCAGCGCGACGTCGATCTACGTCACACATGATCAGGTGGAAGCGATGACACTTGGTGACCGTGTCGTCGTCATGTCGCAAGGCATCGTGCAACAAGCCGCTTCTCCTGAGGACATCTACCATCGCCCGAGTAACGTATTTGTCGCTACTTTTGTCGGCTCGCCTCCAATGAATCTCATCGAGGCGACCATTATCGATCGTGCTGGAGGGCAGGTTTTCCAGGCGGGCAGCGTGGAATTCTCTGTGCCGCCACGCTTTGTGAAAGCGCTCAGCAATATCCATGGATCAACGGCCCTTGTCGGAATTCGGCCGGAGCACATTCAGCTCAGGGGGAGCCACGGAGGCCACGAGAGCCTCGTTTCCGGGACTGTCGATTTGACGGAATTGCTGGGGTCCGAGCAACTTGTTCAGGTCCGCGTCGATGATCGGCAGATCACCGTCACCCGCGTTGACCCCTTCCTCAGGCTTGCTCCCGGGGAGCCGGTCTTTCTCAGTTTTTGCGCGGACCACCTTCATGTGTTTGATCCGACGTCCGGGCTTAGCTTGAACATGGCGGACAGCGTACATCGCCCAACCGCTGCGAAGATCGAGACCGGATTGCGCCCCCACCGAGCGGCGCAATAGCGTGTCGCGAATAAACAAGGAATAACTAGAATGTTGCTCAACGGCATGAAGGTCGTAAGTTTCTGTCATTTCCTGCAGGGGCCGGCGTGCACACAATATCTTGCGGATATGGGTGCTGATGTCATCAAAATAGAGCCTGCAAATGGACCGTTCGAAAGGCATTGGTCTGGCGCGAATGTATTTGTGGGCAATGTAAGCGGTTTCTTTCTTGCCGCAAACCGGAACAAACGCAGCTTTGCCGTCGATTTGAAAAACCCCGAGGGAAAAGAACTTGTTCTTCGCCTCATAGATCGGGCTGATGTCGTTGTGGAGAATTTCCGCACAGGGGTCATGGAGAAGCTTGGACTGGCTTATGAGGATCTGCGCAAACGCAAACCCGACATCATTTTCGCGAGCGGCACCGGATGGGGCCTACACGGCCCGATGGTCGGGCGGACCGCGCAGGATCTGATTATTCAGGCACGTTCGGGCCTCATTGCGGCAACCGGTCCCCGTGACCGCCCGACGGCGATCGGTTGTGCGGTCGTCGACCAGCACGGCGGTGCCTTGCTCGCACTTGGGGTAACTGCCGCGTACGTGAAAAAGCTCACGACCCGCCAAGGCACGCATGTTCAGGGGAGCTTGCTGAACTCAGGGCTCGACCTGCAGACGGAGCCTTTGACGAATTACATGTCGAGCCGTCCAGGCCGAACGGTCTTCGAAAGGCAGGAGAATCTCATCTCCTGGTTTCACGAGGCCCCCTACGGCGTTTACAAAATCGCTGACAGAAACGTGGTTATTCCGACGAATGAAATCCCAAAGCTAGCTGAAGCACTCGACAGCGATTCTCTTCGGGCCTTGCAGCATTTGGACCGGTATGCCGATCGGGACATTCTGGCCTCCACCGTTGCCGAAGCGGTCAAGAACTGGATGTTCGATGACCTTGCAAAAGCGTTCGATGCGCACGGCGTTTGGTACGGAATCGTTCAGGATTACGAGGACGTCGCGAACGATCCGCAGATCGCTGCGAACAACGTTTTTCGTCACGTCGACGTCAACGGCGAAACGGCAACGCTCGTCAATCACCCGCTGCGATATGACGACAACGTCCCACCTCTTCACACGCTTTCAACAGCGACCGGGTCTCACACAATCGAGATCCTGGAAGAGCTGGGATTCAGCCCTCCCGAGATCCAGCGGCTGCTTGCCGACGGAATTGTCTACACGTCAGCCGACAAAGCATCACAAGCAGCCGAATAATCAATTGGGAGATACTGTCATGAAACTCGACGGCGGCGTCCTCATCGCTAATATCACTCCGTTTTCAGACGACCTCAGCGTGAACTGGGTCGAGATGGCCAAACGCACACGGGACCTTGCGTCAGTCCCTGGGATTCGCGGGTTCGTCGTAAACGCCTTCGCGGCCGAAGCGCCCTCGCTTTCGCCCGAAGAAAGGCAGCGTGCCGTTGCTGTTCACCGCGAAAATGCTCTCCCGGACCAAACGATTGTTGCCGCCATCATGGATTGGGCACCGCCGGCGACGATCAGACGCGGCGAGGAGGTAAAAGAAGCGGGAGCTGACGCGGTGATGGTCTGTCCGCCGTATCTTTCGGCCTACAACGCCAATCATAGCCCGGAATACGCGTTCCACTATCACAAGGAGATTGCCGAAGGGCTCGACTTGCCAATGTTGCTCTTCCAGCTCGCTTCGGGTGACCAGCTCTCGTATCCTCACGAGGCTTTGATTAAGATGGCGTCCGAGATCGATCAGGTCGTCGGTGTGAAGATGGCGCAGGCTGCGGACTGCGTCCGCTACGATCGCGACTACTTTGCGCTCAAGTCACTGAACAAAAACATTGTGTGCCTCCCATCAGTGGGCTCCACATTCTTCCATAACCTTTCGACGGGTGGCGACGGCATTCTGTCAGGCCTGGCAGCCTTAGCCCCCTACGAATGTGTCGAGATGCTTCGATTAGTCGAAGCCGGGGATTTGCACGCGGCAAGAGCCCTGCACGCGCGGCTTGCCCCGCTCAACCATGCGATCTACGGATTCCCTTACGCGGACCTCCACACACGCTACAAAGAGGTCGCTTTCATGGTTGGAGCGATTTCCTCGCCCACCGTGCGCTCACCGCAGCTCCGTCTGAACGTTGCCGAGCTCGACCGGCTGTGGAAATCGGCACAAAGCGCCGAGCTTCGCCCTATACCCGGTGCCGATGGCGTCCGGCCGCGCTTGGTAGCCTGAATAGATAGGACCTACGAGCGAATACAGCGTGGCTTCTTCCCACCAACAAGGAGGGAGCCGCACCAAGTTGCAACGGAGATTCCGGCGCGGCGATGGCTCGTCACATCGCCTCACGTGCGTAGCCGATAAATTGGCGGAGGATATATGCGCAGCGAGTACGACTACATCATTATTGGCGCCGGATCTGCTGGATGCGTTCTTGCCAGCGAACTCAGTCGGAACCCCCATCATCGCGTCCTGGTCGTCGAGGCCGGTCGGCGAGACTGGTCGCCCATGATCCACATGCCCGCGGGCATCCAAAGCCTGATAGAGGGAACCAGTTATAACTGGGCGTTTCGGACGGTCCCGCAAAAGCACATGAACAATCGACGGATGTTCATCCCACAAGGCAAAGCCATTGGCGGGACGAGTTCGATCAATGGCATGATCTATATTCGCGGAAGCCGCCAAGACTACGACAACTGGGCGAGTCAGGGCTGCACTGGCTGGGGTTACGAAGACGTGCTGCCTGTTTTCAAGCGCCTTGAGGCGAATACGCGGATCCGAAACCAGTTTCATGGCAATGATGGACCTCTCAACGTTACCGACTTTAATTACCGGAACCCGTTGACAGATGTTTTCTTCGAAGCTTGTAGCGAGATCGGTATCCCGAGGAATGAGGATTTCAACGGCAGCGCCCAATACGGTGTCGGGCATTTCCAATATACGGTCAAAAACGGCCGGCGCATGAGTTCAGCTCGGGCATTCCTTCACCCGGCAAATCGCACGCGTTGGAACCTCGACGTTTATGCCAACACCATCGTGAGCAAGATCATTGTGGAGCGGCAGCGCGCGGTGGGGATTGAGATAATCGAGAGTAAAGCCCGTAAGACTATCCGCGCCACATGCGAGGTCATTGTCAGCGCCGGGGCGTTCAATTCGCCGAAGCTGCTCCTCCTTTCGGGAATAGGACCCGCCGATGAATTGCGCCCCCTCGATGTCCCTGTGGTTCACGATCTGCCGGGCGTTGGCAAGGGGCTCCAAGATCACCTGGACGCCGCCACTTTGTACCGCGCGTCTACGCCGCTGACCTATGATCGGGATGCCCTGTTTCCGCGAAAATATGTGCACGGTGCGCGCTATCTCCTCTTCCGGTCGGGTCCGGTGTCTTCATCCGGATGCGAAGCCGTGGCGTATACCAAAAGCGAATCCGGTCTCGAGCAGCCCGACGTTTCAGTTCACTTCCTTCCTGCATGGGTCATTGAGCACGGCTTCAAGAAGGAAACAGGCAGCGGCATCACCCTTCACAACAATAACATGCGACCACTCAGCCGCGGTCAAGTCACGCTAGCGTCCAACGATCCACGCGACGCACCTCTCATCGATCCGAACTACATGGCGGACCCAGTAGACTTAAAGAAGATGATCGCCTGCGTCCGGATTGGGCGGGAAATCATGGAGTCAAACGCGTTCAAGCCGTATGTCTCTGGTCCCTACGCGCCCCTACCTAACGTCAAGACCGACCAGGAAATCTTGGACTATGTCAGGCAATCGGCGGAAACAGATTACCATCCTGTCGGAAGCTGCCGAATGGGTGTCGATGCGGCCGCGGTTGTGGATCCGCGTCTGCGTGTGCACGGTCTAGAAGCCTTGCGCGTCGCCGACTCCTCAATCATGCCTGCTCTCATCGGCGGGAATACGAACGCAGCCTCTATCATGATCGGCGCGAAGGGTGCCGATATGATTCTGGAAGACACCAATCCGAGATCAAATAAACGTCAATCCGATGCTAGTTGGAGCTCAGCCGCCTTACCAATGCTTAGTTCTACGTTGCCTTAACGTCAAAATGTGAACTGCGATCAAGGGCCGTCACAATTGCTGGATCGTTAAGAACTGTGGGCTGACGTTGAGCTAACGTTATTGCGTGTTGCTCGGATAACGAGACTTTGGTGAAGAGAGGACTATCGTGCAAACAATACCACGTTCGCTTTGCGCGGCGAGCTTGCGGGCGCCCAACTCCAAGCGCCTGTTCTCCGAACCGCGATAGGCGGATGTGAAAACGTCGGCGGTGCGGGCCAGTTCATGCATCTGGCCAAGATCGTCGGCGCTTCGTAGATCGAGATAGGCGCAACGCTTCCGATATCGATGCCCAGGTGTTGAGCGAAATTGTCGGATGAACCGCTTCCTTGAGCTGAAACAACCATTTCGTTCAAATGCCATGTGCCCGAAGGCCGAGGTCGCAGTTGGCTCAGATTGTAAGCATATATCGGCCCGAACTTGAGTACACACCTTCGAATTGTCTCATAGGAGACATTAAGATTGCGCTCGGCCGGCAGCTTCTCGAAATCGCGATACCTCAAGGTGAAGCGCAGATAGAGCCAGACGGCACGACGAATGATCTCAGGCGGGAATTGGTGACGGGCGTAGCAAAGCGGCTGCATGCCCCTGCCCTATCGCCCTATCGCAGCACGGCTCACACAGTCAAAATTCCCGTGATTAAACAAGCGACATAGCAGCCGATCGACGATGACGGTGCGCGGCTGCCGGCTCAGCAAATTTTCCGTGCA
>Ga0207141_10252_pt1 | contig 13349 bp, 15 predicted proteins | sample Alteio_BWMinHeat_5_FD_153553 | JGI IMG/M metagenome (GOLD analysis project Ga0207141, IMG submission 153553) | Enriched cells from forest soil in Barre Woods Harvard Forest LTER site, Petersham, Massachusetts, United States -... | ecosystem: Environmental > Terrestrial > Soil > Temperate forest >... | reverse complement strand
CCGCAGCCACCCGGTTCCTGAACTTCGCGCGATTCCCTCTTGCCAGCGTGCAGCACGAAGGAGACGGCTTCGTGATTCGCTTGCGGGACATGCGCTTTGCTTCCGAGCTGGCCGGGCAGCGGGGAGTCGTCGCCGTCATTCACGAAAACGCGCAGAGCCTGGTCATTAGCGATCGAATTGAATTCGATTCGGAGGCAAGAAACAGATGAAATTCAGGATTCAGGCGCACCGGACCGCCCGAACGCAGCGCGAGACGCCAGGTAGAGGGCAACGACAACGAGGAGAGTAATCCCGCTGACTTCGAGTTTGTGAGTCAGAAGATAATCGCTCGCCTGATTACCATAGCGCACCGCCAGGAACCCTTCGCCGAAATAGCGGATCCCTCGCGCCACCAGCAAACCCAGGACGAACGACCGCATGGGCATTTCCAGCGCGCCCGCCGCGACTACGAATATCTTGAAAGGGTTCGGCGGGGGCAGCAGCGCCGTAATGAGAATGCTGAGAAAGCCGTTCCGCTTGATCCATGCGTGGATTCGTTGCGAGCGCGGGCCGGCATACTTTTGAAGCATCGCTTCCCCCCCCCTTTCGCGCAATGTAATACAGCAGGACGCATCCTGTGACCGATCCAATTGTGGCCATTGCCGCGTAGTACGGCATGCGCTTCGGAAAACGGATCGAAAGATCGATCAGCAGAAGGTCGTTGATCACCGGAAACGTAAGAACCGACGAGTCGAGGAACGCGATCAGAAAAAGGCCCGGCCCCCCGGCGGCAGTGACAACGGCTTGGAGCCAGCCGGGGAGATGAAATTTCGTCGGCGGTGTGATCATGAAAGCGCGCTGAAGAATCGTGATTGTATCAGAGTCGAAAGACGAGCGTTCGCACAACGACGGAGATTGCGTTGCAGCGCCGCTGGGTGTAGCGTTGCGCCGAGTTGCGCGGCCCATCAAACAATCCTGGCAAACGGAGTCACCCGTGAAACCACTGCTCGGTCTTCTCGCATTTTTGTTCACGTTTTCCGCGGCGCCTACCGATGTCGTGACGGCCCAACAGGCGACGCCGGCCGCCACCTACATCAGCGTTGCCAACGTGCAAGCTGCGCTCGGCAGGTCACCTCAACTCGCGGTGAATCCGCAGCCGAACATTCATGTGGTGGATGCGGGCGGCTACAACGTCGCCGTCGGCGCCATCCACCGGCCGCAATCCCCTCCGGGAGTCGCCGCGGTCCATTTCAAGGTGTCGGAGATTTATCACGTCATCGACGGCGGCGCGACTCTTGTGACGGGGGGCACGCTCGTGAACGCCAAGCCCAGGCCGGCGGACAGCGAGTCCGTGAGATTTGAAGACGGCCCGGGGGAGAGCGGCTCAGGAATACAGGGCGGCATGAGCCAACAGATCAAAGCGGGCGACGTGGTGGTGATTCCCGCGGGGACGCCGCACTGGTTCAGCGCGATCGACGGATCGATCAGCTATCTCGTGGTGCGGGTCGACCCGAATCGCATTTTGCCTCTCAGGTGAGCCAACGCAACGTTGTGGATTGGGCTCGACACCTCTTTTCACACCAGCGCTCGCGCGATTCGGATTCGCGCTTGACACGGCTCGGAGCCGATTGGATTATGGCGCTTCGCAATCATCTTTGGCCGTGCTTCCAAAATACGCGAGGGTCACCATGCTGAATCGAAGGAAATTTTTGACGATAGGCGGCGCGAGCGCGGTCGGCGCAGCCCTTGCTTCCCTGCCGAGATTCTCCTCGGTCGCCGCCCTCCCTTTGGCCAAGCCCGACCTCACCCTGCGGATCGCCCCCGTCAGCGTCGAAATCGCTCCTGGCAAGATTATCAAGACTGTGGGCTACAACGGCAAAGCGCCAGGGCCGATCCTGCGCATGCGGGAAGGCAAACGCGTCACGGTGGACGTGCGCAATGACACCGACGTCGACGAACTCGTTCACTGGCACGGCCAATTCGTTTCCCCCGCCGTTGACGGCTCGGAAGAAGAAGGCACGCCGTTCGTGCCCGCGCACGGCAGCCGCCAGTACACTTTTTCTCCCGGTCCGGCCGGCTCGCGCTGGTATCACACGCACACGATGGCCATGGATCACCTCGATCGCGGCGGGTTCACGGGCCAATTTGGATTTTTCTATGTTGAACCGAAGAGCGAGCCCGGGAACTACGACCAGGAAATTTTTCTCGCGGCGCACCATTGGGAACCGTCGCTCGCGCATCTCGGCCCGCCGAACAACGGGTGGGAGATCGCCTACGGCAGCGCCTCGATCAATGACAAAGCGCTCGGCCACGGCGAGCCGATTCGTGTGAAGCAAGGCCAACGCGTACTCCTCCGCTTTCTGAACTCGAGCGCGACCGACGATATTTCCTTCGCGCTCCCGGGACATAAATTCAAGGTCGTCGCCATGGACGGCAATCCCGTCCCGACGCAAGTTTCGGTGGATGTGCTCATGGTCGCGGTCGCCGAGCGCATCGACGCCGTGGTGGAAATGAATCGCCCGGGCGTCTGGATTCTCGGCTCGACGGACGACAAAGAGCGGCAGATGGGAATGGGCATCGTGGTCGAATACGCGGGCCAATCAGGAGAACCTGTTTGGGAAAAACCGGAGAAGGCCATGTGGGACTACACGATGTTCGGCACGCAGGACAAGCTGCCTGAACCCGACGGAACGTTTGAGCTGACGTTCAAAAAAATTCCCGGCAATCGCGTCGACTTCAATCGCTGGACCATCAACGAGAAATCCTGGCCGGATACCGATCCGCTCCTCGTCAAGCAGGGCAAGCGCTACCGGATGATTTTTCACAACCAGACCGGCGACTGGCACCCACTGCACCTTCACCGGCACGACTTCGAGATCGTGAAAATCGCCGGAAAGACAACGGCGGGCATCAAGAAGGACATCGTCAACATTCCGCGCTTCAGCGACGCCGAAGTCGATTTCGTAGCCAATCAGCCCGGGCCGTCGCTCTTCCACTGCCACATGCAGCTGCACATGGATTTCGGTTTCAAAGCGCTGGTGAAGTACAGGTAGCGCTTCCCATCCAGCACGCAATTTTCTCCCCGCCGGATTTATGTGCTAGTCTAGTTGGGTTTTCCCCATCCTGGAGAGGTGTCCGAGCGGTTTAAGGAGCACGCTTGGAAAGCGTGTGTCGGGGAAACTCGACCGTGGGTTCAAATCCCACCCTCTCCGCCATTTTTGTTTTCCCGCTTTCAATCGCTTGCGATCCCCCGGCGGCCTTGGATCGGTTCAAATCAGCTTAACAATTTGCAGAAAATTGGGCCGAATGGGGATTCACTCGGCCCGTTCGGGTGTGGTGGGAGGCGGTGCGGGGCACGGCAAGTGATACGTCGGATTCAATTCCTTATACGCTGTTGCGATTCCAGGCGTCTGTTCAATATTGCACATCAATCCGCCGCGCGCCGGTGAGTTGGAATTCATCGACAGCAATGCTGCGTCACCTTGACCCGCCGCGGCACAGGCTTGCTACATCCCGGTCAGACTGTTTCGCAGGCCCGCTCCACGCACTGTGTTCTCTATTGAACATTCCGTGCCGTCTTTCCATGGCACACTCACGGATCTGGAACCCATGCGTGAGGGCCAAATAAGTATGCGAAATGCACGGCATCACATATCCGAGAAGGAAAGGAATTCCGCGAATCAATTCAATGACTCCGAATATAAGAGATGGTCGGAAGGCATCTCGACCGGCCAATCTCTAAAGACTCAATGGGGAATTGAGAGCTTCCTTGGTACGAACGAAAAACTGGACCCGGGGTCCGAAGATATTTCCCTGTCCTCGATGGAGGTCGGCGAAAAATGACAAACGAGAACAGCGATTTCGCTCGGGAGCCAGGTAAATTGAAGCGGGCCGCAAAACAGTTGCGAAATAGCTGCAGGTTATTGGTGGAAAAACTCTACTCGGCGATTGCACGGGAAGAAAGCAGGATTGCACGTATGGAATTGGGTATGCAATCGCGGAGCACTGACATCGGCGCAAGCTGTAAGGATAAAGAGTGAGATCTTCGGGTACGGTTCGGGGAAAATGCACGCTCCGCTTAGGATTCTGATATTCGCGTCTCGTTTTTACTCGGGGATTCCATGCGCGTGTACGATGAATCTCTTCGGGGCTGGCCCAACAAAGTAGAACGGATAACACGTCACCAGGGTCAGCATCTTGCCACCGGAATCATCCAGGACTTGGATGTCCTCCGGTGCGACGATTTGGGCAGAATCCACAAGATAGCGGTACGCACCGCTTAGTGTGGTCAGAGTGATTTCGTCGTCATGCTGGACATTGCGCAGCGCCCTGAAAAATGTGTCCCGGTGCCCCGCAATCGCGACGTTCCCCGCCTGCCCCGGTAGTGGCGTACCTGGGAAGTGCCCCACCGCGCGCCGCAGAGTGCGTTCGTCAGTGCCTTCCAAGATCATTGCCTCAATCCCGATCCTGGCTATTTCGATCCTTCCTAGCGTTCCCCTTGGGGCCGGAGCGAAAGGCAGATTTCCAGCGCCACCGGTTCTGGCGCTTATTGGCCTTACACTTTCCAATTGTTGCTGAAAGCGGCGGGCTTGAGCGGCCTGATAGAGTTTCGCGTCGAGCATCACAAAACCGCTGTAACCCAGGGCAAGAACACCGGCAGCGAAGAAGGCGTTCCGCAGCCACCGCAGAAATCGCGGGCGCCGGCGCGGCCGGCAGCCCAGCGGAGTGTGGCGAGGCCGCGAAAGAGACATTTGCCGTGCCACTCTGAGTCTCATGGACGGTTGTCCTGACCGCTTCCCGACGATTGGAGATTCACCGGTACGGAGTAGCCTGCACGAGTGATGACAGACAACCGTCTGCCTCCCGGCGTCTCGCGCGCCTTCACATCGATTGTCCGATACGCCCCGTTCTGTTTCCTGTTCGTTGGCACGAAGGTGATGGTGTATTGGCTGCGAATGTCACGGGCGATTTGTTCACAAATCGGGAGAATGCCCTGCAGGGTCTTGGGGAAAAATGCTTCTCCGCCCGAAGCTCTGGACAATTGACTCAGTACGTGCGGGTTCCGATCCTCGTCGGTCTCGTCGAATATTCCCATTGTGTAAATAACCGCGTTGGACTGATTCACCATGGACATGACTTGAGCCAAGTTGCGCTTGCTGGCGTTGTCACCCCCGTCGCTAACCACGACCAACACTTTCTTGTCCCATTTGCCCTTCCGCAGTTGCTCGAGGCCGGTCGCAATCGCATCGTAGAGGGCCGTCATTCCGGTTATGACATTCCTGGACAGCGCTGTTTCCAATTGACTCCCATTGCTCGTGAATGGGGCGTTTGCTGGAAGGCCCAGCGACACATGCTCATTGAAATTCACGACGAATACCTGATCTTCCGGATTGCTGGAGTGAACAAACGCCAGGGCGGCGCCAATCACATCGGAACGCTTCGGACGCATACTTCCGCTGCTGTCAATCACCAAGCCGACTGTCACGGGGATATCGTCGTGGCTAAACGATTCAATCTGTTGAAGAACTTTGTCTTCGTAGACCTGGAAGCTTTCCTTGTTCAGCCCCGAGACCGCGGCGCCTTTACGGTCCCTTACGGTTGCGCGCAAAACGACCAAGTCCACATTCCCTTGAATCACGTACGGACCAACTGGCTTAGGTTCGAGGGTGTCTCGGTTCTGGCTTGCGCCGACACACGGCAAAATAATCAGAGGAAGCAACAAAAGCAGACCGTATTTTTGGACCGCATGCCGTTTCATAAACTCTTCCGATGTTGTTTGGGTCTTGATTCTCCGGCCATCTGGTGGAATCTGAGCGGCAGTCCCACGTCTTGGGTTGATCCTTACCACCGCCCACGAGGACAGGTCAAATTCACCTGCCCCCTCCACGATACGTCCGTCCCCTGAACTAAGCAGCTCGCTTCGAAACAATCAGGAGAGTAAAACCTGCGAGCAGTGAAAGCAGCCCGATTGACGCGTATAGCGGCAATGAGCTGGCGGTGTGGGGTAAGGTCTCCGGTGCGGCCAGAGGCTGAGCCTGCGGCTCGGCCTTCGCCACAACCGCGGCCGGCGGAGCTTCCACGACTGCAGCTACCGGAACTTCTTCACCAGTCGGTTTCACTGCCTCAAGCGGCGCAGTTTTCAGGACTTCAACGTGCTCAGGTGTGACTTCGACAGGCGTAGCAAGGACAGGTTCGTCCGCGATTTTTGCCAGCTCCATCGCTCGTTTCTTGGAGTAGACGAATTCCTGGCCGAAACCGTATCCGGGATAGAACCAGGCCTTGATCGCTTCCGGTTGGCCCTCTCCTCTTTCCTTGAACGTCAGTACCGTCTTGTCGGTCGGCTTCAAACGGTAGTTGTTGATTGCGAGGATGGTGGTATAGACGTGGGTTCCGTCTACGTTCGTGATTCGTACGATGTTCCGATCGGAAAGTGAGTCTACCAGCGTAAATGCATAGGTGCCGGCGGGCAGAACCTGAGGATCCACGCCCGGCACTTCAAACGGCTCACTGAACGTTATGACAGTTTTCTGGTTGGATGTCTGCGCGTTGACCCGGGGTGCAATTGCCAGCGCCGTGAGCACAAGGCCGCAGATGATCGTCACAAATTTGAATCGCTTCATTTGGTACCTCTTTCACATTTCACAATTCGCAGTATTTCAATCTCTTCTGGTACGCGCACTTCATCGCCTCACAGAAATCGAGGCGCTTCGCCTTCTCGCTTTTTCTTGTTTTCGTAGAAACATCGGGCCGCTTTGGGTTGCTCACCTTTGACCAGATTCTGACTGGCAGGTGGAGGCACATCGTTTATACGCGCTGCCGCTTTGCGCGTCAGTTCAATACAGCACACGGAGCTGAGCAAAACAGCTCAATGCGACGGCAGGAGCAAAACTACGCCTTAAGGATTTGGATGCAAGGCGAAGCGATCGCGATGAAGATCAATCGTGCAGAACTACGTTTAACAGGCCACTGTGGACTGTCAAGCCATTAGCGTAGTCGATGAAGCCAAGCTTCCTGAACTTCTTCATGAAATGACTGACCCGCGATCGGGTCGTGCCGATCATCTGCGCCAGGTGTTCCTGATTAATTCGTGGGAGCACGGCTTCGGCCCGGCTTTCCTTCCCAAAATGCGCAAGCAACAAGAGTGTCCGGGCAAGGCGTTTTTCGCTGGAATTAAAAAGCTGGTCCACAAGATCCGCTTCGTATCGAATATTGCGTGAAAGCAGGTGCGAAACGAACAATTCCGAGACGTCATGTTGTTCGTGAAGCATGCGAATCATGGAGGGCCGCTCTATTCTGATCAAAGCGCAGTCGGACATTGCCACAGCCGTGGCGATGCGCAACGGCTGTCCTGCGAGGCATCCTTCGCCGAAAAAGTCACCGGCGGCCAGCACGGCGACGATGGCTTCCTTCCCCTGTTTAGATGTAACGGCCAGCTTCACCTTGCCCTGCCGGAGGTAGTAGACAGAATCCGCAGCCTGCCCTTGCCAGAAGATATTGCGCTTCGCGCCGAACTCCACCACCGCGCTGCCCCCAGTAATTTCGCTGAGGATCGTTTCCCAATTGACAGGTAACCTGTTCTTTCGTTTCAATGCAGACCCTCGGTGGAATCCACTATCTCCTGCCGTTCCCATCTCAAGCGTAAAGCGGCAATCACAGCCGGTTTCGCGCCGCGCATCAGCCACCACATCCTGCATCAAAGCGCGAGCGACTGTATGTCCTGTTTTGCACACCGGCCGCGCTGGTGGCGGCAGAGGGACGCCGATCCGCTATGTTCTCGAAGGGTGCGAATCAACAAAAGCGGAAGTTGTCCACAAGTGTACAGCTTTTACTCGCTCGATACTCGTATGATGGCGTTCGTCGTCAAGAAAGTGCGTGCGCTAAAGTGAGGTCAACAAATCATGCCTTTAATTCAAGTGTTGTTCACCTTGATCGTCGTCGGGGTAATCCTCTGGCTTATCAACCAATTCATCCCGATGGCGAGTTCCATCAAATCGATCTTGAACGCAGTCGTCGTCATTTGCGTAGTCGTGTGGCTCCTCAACGCATTTGGATTGCTTCACTCCCTCTCCGGGCTTCGCGTCGGATAGCCAACGCGGTTGACGGAACGCAGCAGTAGGAAGATCGATCCCCAGGCCCAAGTTCAGAAGGACGGGTGCGGCCTCTATCTGTTTACCCTGAATCCGGACGGGGGGAGCCCGCTGGAAAAAGGTTCGACCGCAAGATCCGCACCCCACGTGACGTTTTGCCAACCGCGCAAGCGCACGATCAAGGAGACAAAATGACGAAATCATTTCGAGTTATCGGTGTATCTACCGTGTTTCTGCTTCTTGGACTGACTGTCCCGACGTATTCACGCCAGGAGAAACCCGATAAACAAGAAGAAAAAGCCCCAAAACAGGAGCAACAGGCCAAGCCTGAAAGACAACAACAGGCTAACGCTCCGCAGCAGCAGCAACAGGCCAAGCCCGAAAGACAGCAGCAGGCTAACGCCCCGCAACAGCAGCAACAGGCCAAGCCCGAAAGACAGCAGCAGGCTAACGCCCCGCAACAGCAGCAACAGGCCAAGCCGGAAAGACAACAACAGGCTAACGCTCCGCAGCAGCAGCAGCAAGCCAAGCCCGAAAGACAGCAGCAGGCCAATGCCCCCAAACAGCAGCAGCAGGCTAAGCCGGAAAGACAGCAGCAGGCTAACGCTCCGCAACAGCAGCAACAGGCCAAGCCGGAAAGACAGCAGCGGGCTAATGCTCCGCAGCAGCAACAGCAGGCTAAACCTGAGAGGCAGCAACAAGCGCAAGAACAACAGGGCCAGCAGCACCAGCAGCATCAAGTCAACTCAGCAAAACAACAAGAGCCTCAAAACCAGGGACAGCAGCAGCCGCAGCACCAACAGGCTGCCTCTTCGCAGCGTCCCCAACGAACACAACAGGCAGAGGCCGCACAACGCTCTCAGCCTGAGATCCGTCTCAGTGCCCGGAGTAACGACCGAATTCCAGATGAGCGTTTTCATTCTAATTTTGGCCGTGAGCACGCGTTCCGCATTGGCAGCCCGGTTATGGTCGGCGGATATTCTCGCTTCCAGTACGGCGGCTATTGGTTTGGATTCGTAGAACCGTGGCCGGTGGGCTGGTACTACACCGACGACGTCTACATCGATTATGTGGATGGCGGCTACTACATGTATGACCCGTATTATCCTGGCGCGCGCTTCTTGATTAGCGTCGTGCTTTAGCGTTCGGTCCTGCGCACGCGCATGGATCGGATGCGACCCGGCCCCGGGCGGACATTTTGAAGGAACTTAAGGATACCGCCGGGGCGGGAAACGTGAACATCTGACCGATTTACTTGGAAAGGAGCAAATCATGCTTGGAACGATCTTGGTTGTCCTTTTGATCTTGGCGCTCGTAGGTGCCTTGCCGCGGTGGTCTCACAGCCGCGAGTGGGGCTACATGCCGACGGGGGGCTTGGGTGTTGCGCTCGTCGTTGTCGTCATTCTCCTGCTTCTCGGACGAATCTAGATTTTTCGCCACTGGAATTTGCGCGACAACGTGTGTCCGAATAAGCCTTGAACCGTCAGCCCGGAGGTCCGCAATGGGTACATCGAGACGAAGCGTAGTCAGATTTATCGAGAAAGAAATCAAAACGTACATGGCCCTATCTCTCTTTTTGTCGAAGAAAGGTATCAAGGAACATGCGCGCCCAGGAGAAGAAAATCTTGTTGGCCCTTCGTTTTACCAGGAGAGAATGAGGGAAGCGAAGAAGCTTGTCCATGAACTCAGAAATCCAAGCTAGGGTGCAATTCACTCAAGGTGCGGCTACGAGCTCGTGGCGGCCTTTCGTTGCGGTGTCGGGCCGAAGAAGTGGCGCCCACCTCCGTGGCTGGGGGCCGTGGGCGATCCGCGCGGCGGTGGTCTTTCTCATCGCGCTCCTGTGCGCCAGTGCTTCGGTCGCATACTCCGTGCTGACCCACGAGGAAATCGTAGACCTGGTGTGGACCAATGAACTTCGCCCACTTCTTCTCCAGCGATTTCCAGCCCTCACCGAAGAGCAGATCACGGAGGCGCACGCCTACGCTTATGGAGGCGCTGTCATCCAGGATCTTGGCTACTACCCGCTCGGCAGCGCGGAATTCAGCGACCTAGTCCACTACGTTCGCAGTGGAGACTTCGTCCGCGAGTTGCTTCTCGAGAGTCAGGACGCCGACGAGTACGCGTTTGCGTTGGGCGCTCTGGCGCACTACGCGTCAGACATCGCCGGCCATCCAACCGTCAACCAAGCCGTCGCGATCGAATACCCGAAGCTTCGGCAGAAGTACGGCAGCTCGGTCCGATACGCACAGGATAAAACCGCCCACTTGAAAACCGAATTTGGGTTCGACATGGTGCAAGTCGCAAAGAATCGTTACGCTTCCCAGCAGTACCACGATTTTATAGGATTCCAGGTGTCCAAATCGTTGTTGGATCGCGTTTTTCCCGTCGTATACGGAGTGGAACTAAAGGATGTGCTGGCGCACGAAGATCTCGCGATTGGGTCCTATCGTTATTCCGTCAGCCGGCTGATCCCGGAAATGACCCAGGTAGCTCTTCGAACCCACAAGAAAGACGTCATGCGCGAGACGCCAGGTCTCGCGAAACGAAAGTTCCTATATCGCTTATCGCGCTCCGAATATGAAAAGGAATGGGGAAAGGACTATCCAAAGCCAGGGCTCGGCACGCGGGTGTTGTCCGCACTGCTTCATTACATGCCAAAAATAGGCCCATTCAAGGCCATGGCGTTCAACAATCCGACCCCACAAACAGAAGAAATGTATTTCAAGAGCATCAACACCACCGTCGATCAGTACCGGGCGTTTCTTGGAGAAGTGCGGACGGATTCACTGCTGCTGCCGAATTTTGATTTCGATACGGGCAAACCGACGAAGGCGGCGGAATACTCGCTGACGGACGATGCATATGCGAAGTTGTTGGGACAGCTTTCAGGCCGGAAGTTCGATCGGACTTCAACGGACCTGCGCGACGATATTCTGCAATTCTATTCCGATCTCTCGGCTCCAATCGAAACGAAGAAGGACAAGGATCGCTGGCAGAGCGTGCTGACGTCGCTCGATCAATTAAAGTTGGCGACTCCCGTTACGGCGCAAAGCGCCCCATCCGCCCCCAGCGAAGGAGTTGCCACTCCGCTGGCCAAGTCGTCGCCTACGATGCCGACGGCTCAATGAAATACTGGTTCACGCTCCGCAGGATCCTTCCATCGATTCGTGGTTATCTCTTCGTCTTGGCGGCTGTTCTCAACCCCAGCCGCATGCTTTCGTCGGCGTGCCCTGCCCCTGCGAACGATGCTGCCACAAGTCCGCCGGCCATTGTCATCGGGTTTGTCGGCTGGATCATCGCGCACGATGATCCTGTCCACAGCGAAGTTCAGCTCGCGGCACGCCTCCGCAAGGAGTACCCCACGGGCGTGTACGTGGAAACATTCGAGAGCTATCGCGGCGAGAGAGCCCATCGGAAAATCCTGGCGCTTCTGGACACGAACCACGATGGAGCTCTTACCGCGGAAGAGAAACGGAATGCCCGGATTATCATTTACGGGCATAGCTGGGGCGGCGCGGAATCCGTCATCTTGGCGCGCAAGCTGGAAAAAGATGGCATTCCAGTGCTCCTCACACTCCAAGTGGATAGCGTCCCTAGGCCCGGGGACGATGACACAACTATCCCCGCAAATGTCGCCCAAGCCGCCAACTTCTACCAGTCGCAGGGACTCGTCCGCGGCAACCACGAAATTCGCGCAGCTGACGCTGCGCGCACGCGGATCATTGGAAACTTCAAATTTGACTACAAATCGAGTCCGCTCAAATGCTCCGAGTATCCCTGGTACGACCGCATCTTCGCGAAGCCGCACACCCAAATTGAATGTGATCCGGCGGTTTGGGATCAAGTGGAAGCCCTGATTCGAGCGGATTTGCCTAAGGGAACGCCAGGCGCGCCATCGCAATAGCCGAGACTTTCTCAGATATGAAATTAACTTCAGGCATCTTCGAAAACGAGCAATAGAGCACAGTATTCGCGTCCGCAAAGTTTGATACTGCAAGCTCACCGCATTCCAAGGAGAAACAACGTGAAAAGCTCCGCAGTGCTTTTGGCAGTCCTTGCAACTTTGTGCGCGTCTGCAGTGGCGCAGGCCCAGACCGCGGTTTCCAACGAACAAAATTTAGCGCCGACGTACAGCGTGAATGTAATTAGCCGCACGACGCGCGCCGTGAAATACGAGCACCGCAGCGGCTCCACCAAGATCAATTTCCAAGGCACCGACCTGATGCCGGCCGCGTCCGGTGAAGCGAAAGTGGAGAGCAAACGCGGCGCCATGAAAATCGACGCGGAATTTGCCGGCCTCGACAAACCCACGTCGTTTGGCACCGAGTACCTCACCTATGTCCTGTGGGCAATTTCCCCCGAGGGCCGGCCGGTAAACCTAGGTGAAGTGCTGGTGGGCAATGACCACCGCAGCAAGCTCGACGTCACGACAGACTTGCAGGCCTTTGCGCTGATCGTGACCGCGGAACCTTATTATGCCGTGCACCGTCCCAGCAACGTGGTGATCGCGGAAAATGCGATTCGGCTCGATACAGCCGGAACCAGCGAAGTCGTGGACGCCAAGTTTGAACTGATCGATCGGGGCGGCTACATCCCCACCGGCTATCACTTTGACCCGGTTGTTTTGAATTCCAAATTGCCGCTGGAATTCTTTGAGGCGCGCAATGCCGTGCGCATCGCCAAGTCCGCAGGAGCAGATAGGTATGCGGCCTCCAGCTACGAAACGGCGGCTAGCCAGATGAAGCAAGCCGACGATCTGGGAACAAGGAGGCACGTGGACAAGAAGGCCCTCATTGCCCAATCGCGCGAAGTTGTGCAGACGGCGGACGACTCCCGGGAAATCGCCGTGAAGCGCATCGATGCCGATCGCATGGACGCCGACAAGAATCGTGAGGCTGCGAAACTGGCGGATGCCCGAGCTACATCGAAGAGCGAAATGCAGGCTCGCATGCAAGCGGAATCGGCAACCGGCGATGCAAACCTCCGCCGTGATGAGGCGGATAAAGCTACCCTTGAGGCTCAGCGGCTGCAACACAACGCGCAGACGGAATCCGATATGAACCGCGCGGCGGCCAATGACGCGAATCGGGCCACCGCGGAGGCGCAGCGGCTACAGCACGGCGCGGAGACGGAGTCCGACATGAACCGCGCGGCGGCCAATGATGCGAATCGGGCCACCGCAGAAGCTCAACAGGGCCAAAAAGACGCGGAAGCGGAGTCAGGTCGAAATCGCCTCGCTGCGGCAACCTCCGACCAGCAACTCAAGCAAGCCGTGCAGGACCG
>Ga0207141_10251_pt1 | contig 13460 bp, 8 predicted proteins | sample Alteio_BWMinHeat_5_FD_153553 | JGI IMG/M metagenome (GOLD analysis project Ga0207141, IMG submission 153553) | Enriched cells from forest soil in Barre Woods Harvard Forest LTER site, Petersham, Massachusetts, United States -... | ecosystem: Environmental > Terrestrial > Soil > Temperate forest >... | reverse complement strand
TCCTCCGATTCCGTAATTTCGAGGTGCAGCGGATGAAGCAGCTCGGATTCCGCCTGGAGCCAGTTGGATACATCGTGGCCGTTGCCGCCGCGGGTGGAGTCAAAAATCTCAAATGCCCGCCGAGCGATGGCGTCGTACACCTTCTCCATTCGGTCGACAAGCCTCTGAGACTCGTTCGGCGTTGTCACCGCCGACGTCTTGACGGGTTGCACTGCTGTTGCTGCTTGTGGGGTCATGTTCATTTCTCCTTCGACGAATTTCGCGCGGGGCCGGCGCCCGTTGAGCGGAACGCCCGGGAGGAAACGTAGCGGTATCTTGCGCGGTTCTATCTCGGCATCAGCCCTCGCCGCAACCATGATAGTGCCACGAAAAGGCATCCGAAGTGATCCGGATCACAGTGGAAAAAATTCACAGGATTGTAAGAATCCGCGAGGCGCTTTGGCCCGGAGCAGCAGGCCATCCTTCGGTCGTAAGATTTGGCGATTCGCGATTGCGCCGAAGCTACGCCGCGGGCCCCGGCTGGGGCGCGTCCGTGGCCCCCGCCCAGATGTAATTGCCCTGCGGATCGGCGTACCAATAAGCATTCCCTTCCACCCGTTCTCCCACTGTGAATCCGACTACAGGGATGTTCGAACCCGTCGGCAGGGTGCGCTCGATCGGCGACGCCGTGTTCGGCCTCTGTTTGCGTACGTTGACGTTTCGGACCGCTCGCAAGGAAACGACATTCGCGGCGGGCGCCGGGCTCGGCTTGGGAATCAGCGCCAGAATCTGTTCAATCTGCACGACGTTGCCTGGGCAGGTTTTCGGAACCGCGGTCTAGGTAGAACAAAGTGCGAGAGATGAATCCAGCAGCGGCAGGCGGGTCGCGAATGACCCGCTCCGGGCTGAATCCGTTCAGTCGCCGTGCTCGGAGAGTCCGTATTTCTTGGCGAGCCGGCCGAAAGCGCGGCGGTCCTTTCCCGCTTCTCGCGCCGCGCGGGTCAGGTTGCCCAAGTGTTTTTCGAGCATCCGCTTGATGTAGAGCTGTTCAAATTGTTGGATTGCGTCTTGTTTCGCGGCACGAAAATTTCGAAAAAGCTGCACGTCTGCGTCCGGAGACGCATTCAAGTCAACGGCAAAGGGGGATATTTGCAGGCTTGCGGAGCAAAGCACCGCCCGCTGAATCGTGTTGTAGAGTTCGCGGACATTGCCGGGCCAGTCGTGCCGTTCCAGCCGATGCAGGACCGATAGAGGAAGGATCTTCCTGGGGATGGCCGCGCTCTTGCAAACCTCGTCGATGAAGTGCCTGCTCAACAAGGCGATATCCGCGCGGCGCTCGCGCAACGCCGGCAGATGAATCCGCAAAACGTTAATTCGGAAAAACAGGTCGGCGCGGAACTGCTTGGTTCGCACGAGTTGCTCCAAGTCTCGGTTCGTGGCCGCCAGAATCCTCACATTCGCGTGCTGGAAGTGTTCCGATCCCAAGGGACGATAGGTGCGCTCCTGCAGGACGCGCAGCAACTTGGCCTGGGTGGCCGGAGGAAGGTTATCAATTTCGTCCAGGAAGAGGGTTCCGCCCTGGGCGAGAGCGACCAGCCCTTTTTGGTCCGCCCGGGCATCCGTAAATGCCCCGCGCGCGTGGCCAAAAAATTCATTCTCAAACAAGTGGTCCGGCAGGGCGCCGCAATCGACCGGAATGAATGGACCGGTGTGCCGGCGGCTCAATAAGTGAATGACCCGCGCGCATTGCTCTTTCCCGGTTCCGGTTTCACCCGACAGCAAGACGGGCGCATCGTTAGCGCCGAACAAGACGACCTGCTCCAATATTTTGAGAAAAGCCGGGTCCTGCCCGACCAACTGCTTCAAAGCGATCTCTCCGGCCAGGGAAGCCTTGATTTCCTCGAGATTTTGAGAACTCCCGCCGAGAAGACGCATCACCCGCTTGTGAAACTCCTCGGAGCGAACAGGCCAGACCACAAAATCGTCCACGGATTCCGCGGCGGCTTGCAGAAGTTCCCAGTCGCCCTCGGGCACAATCGCAAAGGTGGGCACCGGGATGGGATTTTCTCGCAGCCACCGGAAGAACTGGATAGCTCCATCGGCCCTGGGAACCGCATTGGCAACCAGCAAGCTCTCTGAACAAGATCGCAGCAGTTCCGGCGAAAACGATTCCCACAGCGTCCGCCGGGAGACCGACCACCCCTTGCACACCGCGCTCCACTCACTCTCCGCCAGCAATGTAGAGTGAGTACCCTCAACGATAATCACGCCGTTGGACACGCAACGCCTTTTCGGGCTGCTTACTCCAGAAGGACGGGACTGGCCGCGCAGCGCAACTTGCCGAACCGTGAAATCCCAAATCTGGCTGGTACTTCCGGACACGGGTAACGTCCGAGGCTTCTAGCATCAAGGGCAGTAGATTGTCAATCTAATATGCAAATAGTTATCGGCCGCAAGAAGGAGCGGCGTCTTGCAAGCTGAGCATGGACGAGCGGACACTTCCTGGGATGCACTGACGATGGGAGATTTTGGCGAGAGAGCTTGTGACGCGTTGGGCAAGGACGGCGGCTACCATTTCGGGCGTTTCTTCAGTAAAGCCTCTGCATCCTCGGCGGACACCGGTTTCGAAAAATAGTAGCCCTGTGCGTATTCACACTGCAGTTGCCTCAGTATTGCCAGTTGCTCAGCTGTCTCGACTCCTTCCGCGACCACGTTGAGGCGCAGGCTGTTCGCCATCGGCAGGATGGTTCGCACAATCTCGGCGCTTTCTCCCTCTTGATGTATCGTTCTCGTGAAGGAGCCGTCGATTTTCAGCGTGTCCAGAGGGAACCGGTGCAGGTAGCTGAGGGAAGAATAGCCCGTTCCGAAGTCGTCGATGGACAACTGAATCCCCAGCGACTTGATGTGCGAGAGCATCTCCACCGCCGCCGCGGGGTCCGCCATGACTGTGCTTTCCGTAATTTCCAGCTTCAAAATTTCCGGAGAAATCGCCGTCTCGAAGAGCAGCTTGCTGATGGCGGCCACGAGGTTGGGCTGCAGGAATTGCTTCACGGAGAGGTTCACGCTCATCGTGAGGGGCGGCTGGCCGCTACGACTCGCGTTCCAGACGGCAATCTGGCGGCAGGCCTGTCGCAAGTTCCACCAACCGAGTTCGCGAATCATGCCGGTTTCCTCGGCGACCGGGATGAATTCGATCGGCTGGAGGAGGCCCCGCGTGGGATGCTGCCAGCGTAACAGAGCTTCGAATCCGGTAATCGTGCCGGATTTCAGGCAGACAATCGGTTGATAGAAATTCCGAAGTTCTTCCCGCTGGAGCGCGTCCCGCAAGTCCGTCTCAAGCTGCAAACGCGCCACTACGCTGGCCCGCATATCCAGATCGAAGACTTCGTAGCGGGCCTTGCCCAGGGCCTTCGCCCGGTACATAGCGGTGTCGGCGTCCCGCAACATGTCCTCGGCTTTGTCGTATCCAATGCTGCTTAACGCGATTCCTACGCTCACGGACGTGAAGACCTTTTTCCCGCTCAGGGCGAAAGGCGCTTCCATCGTCTTCATCAGCCGCTCCGCCACCAGCGTGGCGTCGTTCGAATCGTTAACCTGATCGAGGAGGATGGTGAACTCGTCCCCGCCGAGACGAGCCAGCGTGAAGAGCTTTTCGATCCGGGTGACCGTATCACTCACACGCAGCGACTTTTCCAGCCGTTTGGCTACTTCGACCAGAAGCTGGTCTCCGATTACGTGGCCCAGACTATCGTTGACCATCTTGAAGCCGTCGAGATCCAGGAACAAAACCGCGAACAGATAGTCCTTGTGACGTTTCGCGTGTTCGATCAGCCGGACCAGCCGATCCAGAAACAGCAGACGGTTCGGCAATCCGGTCAAAGCGTCGGCGACTTTACCTTCCGTGATATCCGTCTGCGACCCTGCCATCCGCGACGCCTTTCCCGAAGCGTCACGCACCGCCAGGCCTCTGCTCAGCATCCAGCGAAAGGTGCCGTCCTTGTGTTGCACGCGGTTTTCGCTTTCGAAGTGAGGAGTTTGCCCCTGGAGGTGTGCGTCGATCTCGTTTTTGACCCGTTCACGATCCGCGAAATGGATTCGGTCCAGCCACTCTTCCAGGCGATTGCCGATCTCTTCCTCCTGGCAGCCCAGCATGGATTTCCACCGGGGCGAGTAGTAAATGAGATTGTCCACTAGATTCCAATCCCACAGCCCGTCGTTGGCGCCTCGCGCCGCCAGGGCGTAGCGTTCCTCGCTCTCGCGCAGCGCTTCCTCGGCATGCTTGTGCGACAACTGCGTTTGGATGCGCGCCAGTGCCACCGGGAAGTCGATCGGCTTGGTCAGGTAGTCGTTCGCGCCAAGGGCCAGCGCGGCCACGATGTCCTCGCTGCGATCTTTCGCTGTGACCATGATGACCGGCAACTCGATGGGAGCGAAACGCTCGCGCAACGTCTTCAGCGCATCCAGACCGCTGACTCCCGGCATCTCCACATCTAAAAGAACCAGGTCCACAGGTTCTTCCTGGATCGTCTCCAACAAGCAATGCGCGCTCTCCGCCTCGCGGATGGCATATCCTTTGCGTTCCAACCGCCGGGAAAGCATGTCCCGGTTCATTTCGTTGTCGTCCACAATCAGGACCCGGCGCGGCCGAGGGTTCATAGGGGCTTTTTCTCCACGAGCAACGCCTCGATCTTTTCCGTCAGGCGGCTAAAGTCCACCGGCTTGGTATCGTAATCGTCGCAGCCCACTTCAAACGCCTTGGCCTGATCGCTCACGAGCGCGCGGGCCGTAAGCGCGATGATCGGGATACCCCGCGTGTTCTCGTCCGCCTTCAATCGGCGGGCGGCTTCCCAGCCGTCCATCTCGGGGAGGGAGATATCCATCAGGATGAGGTCGGGCAGCTCCAGGCTCGCAAGGGAGAGGCCTTGCTCGCCGCTCTCGGCGGTGAGGATGTGATAGCCCTTGCGCTGGAGGCGCCTCGAGAGCATGTCTCGGTTCATTTCGTTGTCTTCGACCAACAGGATTTTAGGCATGTGCTTGTCCCAGGGAAAAAAGCTCCGCGATCTGATTTACGCCACCGTTCGATCTGCTGTTGCGGGAGCTGCTTCAACTGTGAACCAACAACTCGGAAAGGGGTTTGGGTTTGTTCCCTTTCGGCGCCGGACGCGACGTGCATCGCTCAACCAGAACGGCTAGACGATCACGGTCCACGGGTTTGACGAGGTAGCCCGAAGCGCCCAGACCAACGCCCATCGGCTCGTTGTCGACGATGGTAATCATGATCACGGGTGTCTCGGCTGTTGCTGGGTCGGCTTTCAGCTGCTTCAAGACGCTCCAACCATCGACCTCAGGCATCATGACGTCGAGAGTAATCAGTAACGGGTGAACCTTCTTCGCGAGCTCCAGAGCCTCAGCGCCGGTCTTCCCGGTGACCACCCGAAATCCCAGCTTCGCCAGGGACCGAGACATCAGATCGCGAACTACGGGGTCGTCGTCTATAACGAGAACCGTTCCGCGATCCTCCCGGGTGGATTGAGACGCGACTGGAATGTCGGCGGGCGGCTGGATACGCTGTGGATCGTCGCTCTCAACCGCAAGCTCCGCAGGGAGATGAATTGTAAATGTGGAACCCTGTCCCGGCTTGCTTTCCACCGAGACCGTTCCGTGCATGAGTTGAATAAAGCGACGAGTGATGGCCAAGCCGAGGCCCGTCCCGCCGTATTTGCGGGAGATGGAAGTATCGGCCTGGGAAAACTCCCGGAAGAGATTCTCCTTGTGCTCCGGCGTGATACCGATTCCCGTGTCGATCACCTGAAATTGCATCCAATCCTGCCGATCGACGGTTCTTCGGTCCACTTTCAGCGAGATGACCCCGTGGTCGGTAAACTTGCACGCGTTGCTCAAGAGGTTCAAAAGAATCTGCCGAACTTTGATGAGATCGGCGCGCATCTTTCCCGCGTTCTTTGCGACTTCCACCTGACTCGTATTGCCGTTCTTTGCGACCGCAGGCTGCACCGTGGTGACGATTTCTTCGATCATTTGCGGGACGTCGAATGTCTCCACGTGCAATCCCATCTTTCCGGCCTCAATCTTCGAGAGGTCGAGGATGTCGTTAATCAGCGAAAGCAGGTGTTTGCCGGCCGATTGAATCTTTTGGAGATCCCGCACGGCGGTCAATTCCCCTGACTCCTTCGTTTCCTCTTCCAACATTTCGCTGTATCCGATGATCGCGTTAAGGGGGGTCCGCAACTCATGGCTCATGTTTGCGAGAAAGGCGCTCTTGGCCCGGTTTGCGTCCTCGGCGGCCTGCTTGGCGTTGAGCAGTTCTTCCTGGGCCCGTTTGTACTCCGTGATGTCGCGGATAAAACTGCTGAAGATCCACTGCCCGCCGAACTTGATCGGCGATGTCGCCACCTCGACCGGAAATTCATGTCCATCACGGTGCAGCGCCGTAATTTCCGTCCGTTGGCGTAGCTTGCGTCCGTCTCCCGTTTTCAGGAAATGCTCCAGACCACGGTCATATTCTTCGCGATGCTGCCGCGGGACGATAGTCTCGGAGAGTCGCCGCCCCAAAGCCTCATGAGAACTCCAACCGAAGGTCCGTGCGGCTTCAGAATTCCAGTTTGTGATCAGGCCTTCCGCGTTCATGGTCACGACGGCGTCCAGGGCCGTATTGAAGATCAGGCGGAGCCGCTCTTCGCTGGATTCCAAGACAGAAAAGCGGCGGTCAACGACCGAGGTCATCACAGCCAGTCCCAACACCATGAACGTCACGATCGTGATTCCGGTAACTCCGAGCGACGATACGCTCACGGCGTGAGCCAGGTTCGGCGCCTCATTCGTAGGTGCGAACCCGGCCGCGGCCATGCCCGTGTAGTGCATCACAGGAATCGCGGCCCCCATCAGCGTGGCGCTCGCTATTTTCGGCAGCCACTTTCCCTTCACGTCATTGCGGAGCGAAACGTGAGCCAAAGAGCCACCAGGGAGATCACGATCGCAAGGACCACCGAGAGCGCAACCAGACCGGGCGAGTACTGGCACATCGCCGGCAGCCTCATCGCGGCCATTCCCGTGTAGTGCATGGCGGCTATGCCCGCGCCCATAATGACGCTGCCTACCATCGCCGCCAGCATTCCCATTCGTTGCCGGCTCACAACGAATAGTGCAATGGCGGAAGCGAAAATGGCCGCCAGCAGCGACAGCAGGACGGTCGGCCAATCGTAGAAAACGGAAACCGGCAGGCTGAAGGCCAGCATTCCAATGTAGTGCATCGACCAGATCCCAGTCCCCATGGCGGCGGCGCCACCCGATAGCCAGGCGAACCTAACCCTGCCCTGCGCAGCGGTCACCCGAGCGGCCAGATCGAGCGCTGCATAAGACGCCATCACCGCGATCAAGACCGAGAGAGCTACCAGGCGATAGTCGTACGAGCCGTGCATTGCCATTCCAGCGCCAGACATTTACCCCTCCGCAGCGGTGTCCAGAACCGCCCAAAATCAGTCGTCGATAGACGCTTTGAATCGGAGAATTTGACGGAACGGCGATGGCAATTTCTGTCTCCTTCGCGTCCGCGCAAATCCGGTGCCAGGAAGCCAAAATCTCTGACAACTCAATGATTGTTTCAAAAGCGAACAGAGGCAATGGTACGAGTCCCCAATGAGTAACCCAAGATTGGGCGACGTTGTGCCGGGAGGAAGCAGTGCTTCTGCCTGGCACGCGGGATACCGGCGGGAAGTGCCTGAAGTTTATTCTGTTCCCAGGTCCAGCCAAACTGGTTGAGGAACGGTACGAATTTTCGCCACCGTCGTTTGGCGGAACCCAATTTGCGCTCTCAGCGCAGCTTCCGGGATCAGCGGGAGATCGTTGGATGCTTGTCGAGCACCTGCCGTACGGCTCGCGTGAGGGTCTCGCGAGTAAAGGGTTTTTCGAGAAGCGCTACCCCAGTGGCCAGAATTCCCGAATGTGCGATTCCGTCGTTGGGATATCCGGACATGTACAGCACCTTCATCTCCGGAAGAATACGCAACAAATGCTGGGCGAGTTTTTGGCCTCCCATTCCCGGCATGATAACATCGGTCAAAAGCAAGTGGATGAGACCACCCGCTTCGCGCGCAATCTGAATCGCCCCATCGCCGTTTTCGGCGTCGAGAACTTTGTACCCGCAATTCAGCAGCATTTCTCTGATCAGAGTCCGGAGCGGCTCGAAATCTTCGACGAGCAAGACCGTTTCCGTTCGTTGCTCGGTAACCGTCGGTTGTTCTCGCGGATGCAGGGGCGCGAGCGGGGCGTCGACTCGGGGAAGATAAACTTTAAAGGTTGTACCGTAGCCATATTCGCTGTACACCCAGATGAATCCGCCACTCTGTTTGACAATTCCGTAGACCGTAGCCAGACCCAGCCCCGTTCCCTTGCCGAGTTCTTTTGTCGAAAAGAAGGGTTCGAAGATGCGACTCTGCGTTTGTTCGTCCATACCGCAGCCCGTGTCGGTCACGGCGAATCGCACATAATTGCCGGCGGGTATGTACGAATGTTTTGACTCATGCCCTGCTTCCAGATTGACGTTCGAGGTTTCGATCGTCAGCTTTCCTCCCTGCGGCATTGCATCCCGCGCGTTGAGGGCCAGATTTATGAGGACTTGCTCAATTTGAACGGGGTCCGCAAGTACCTGACCAAGCGTCGGATCCAACCCGGTCACCAATTCGATGTGCTCACCGATCAATCGCCCTAGCAGTTTTTCCGTATCCACGACGACGGCGTTCAGATCCAGCGCTCGCGGATAAATTACCTGCTTGCGGCCGAAAGCAAGAAGTTGGCGGATCAGAGCCGCTGCGCTGTCCGCCGCCTTTTTGATCTGAGTGACGCTATTGAGAGCCGAATCCGCCAGGTCCGGCCTGCCGGACAAGATTTCCACGTGCCCGCTGATTACGCACAACAAATTGTTGAAATCATGGGCGAGTCCCCCGGACAAGCGCCCGACCGCTTCTAATTTTTGGGATTGCCGGGCAATGTTCTCCAAGTGTCGGCGGTCGGTGACGTCGCGGGCAATCCCTTGCACGCCCTCTTTTTTGCCACCTGAATGAATTAGGCGCGCGCTGGTTTCGAGAACCACCCTCCGGCCGTCCTTGCGAATTAGTTGGATCTCAACCTGCTGTAAGGGTTCTTCATTCAGTATGCGCTGCATCATCTCGCGGCAAACACCCTGGTGCTCGGGGACCACGAGACTATTAATATTGATTTGCAGAGGCTCGCTCCGCGACAGTCCGAGGACTTCCTCACCCGATTTATTCAAAGAAATGATGTTCCCATCCAGGTCCAGTGTGAAAACAATGTCCTTCGCGTTTTCAAAGAGGTCGCAGAAACGTTGCTCAAATCGCCGGGCCGCGTTTTGCGCTCGGTCGAGTTCAATAGCGTAGCGCAGAGTCCTCCGCAACAACTCCTGACTGACGCTCTCTTTAAACAGGTATTCCGTGGCGCCTTCGGCTAGGGATTGCTCCCCGAGTTCCTTCTCTTTCTGAGAGACCAAAACGACGATTGGCAGCAAGCCGACCCGGGAGCGGAGCTCAGTAACACCGGCGAGTCTTTCGTAGTCACGAACATGTGTATCCAGAAGAACAGCATCAAATTGTTCAGAGGCCAGCTTGGATGCGGCTGTTCGCAAAGACTCGGCCGATACGACGTGAAACGCTGGATCGCGGCCGCCCTGCACCAGGCACCAGATGCTTTGCACCAACGAGGAGCCATTCTCAATCAATAAGATTCGATACGACTGTGAGGGCATGATTCCGTCTTCTTCTCCTTACGAACTTTCCCGGGCACGTTGGCAGGGGAACCATACGCTCGACGATCAGGTTAGTTCCGATTCCGTCCTACCAAGACTTGCTCTGATCAGAGCGCTGGTCTCTGCGCTGCACGGAGAGTTGATAGTCACTCTTGTGTATGACTGTTCGGGAAAAGTTTGTGGACCTCCTCCATAAGTTTTTCAGGCATTTGGCTCTTTTCGACAAAGCTATCGGCGCCGCATCGCAGGCACTCGTCCCGAAGTGAAAGGCCGCTCAATTCGGAGAAAACGATAATGCGCAGTTCAGGAAAGGCTTTTCGCAGCTTCGTGGCCGCCTGGAGGCCGCTAATTCCAGGCATACTCAAATCAGCCAATACCAAGTCGGGATGGTGGCGCTCGACCTGGTACAAGAGTTGCAGTCCGCTGGCAGCGGTCGCGACGATGTCGAAACCTTCCTCGGAATTGAGGTATCTACAAGCCGAAAGCAAAGCCGTTCTCGAGTCATCGGCGATTACGGTGCGGATACGGTGTTTGCGGGGGTCCATTCCACTCTCCTGCAGAGCAGCAAATGTTTTGATCCGCGGAGTAGTGTGCCTTGCCCGGAACGGGAACAAAATTCGGCTGATTCTCTAGGGAATTACTTGTAGATGAGGACTTAGGTTAGCTTTGAATAATATGATTACGCACTGCGTACCGGACAAGTTCCGTGATCGAATGAAAGTCAAGCTTGAGCATGATATTAGCGCGGTGTGTCTCCGCGGTCTTTACGCTGATGTGCAGGTGTTCAGCGACCTCCTTGTTGCCCTTTCCCTCGGCCAGAAGCTGCACAATTTCGCGCTCGCGGGGGGTCAAGCGATGCCGCGATCGCCCGGAAGACTTGCCAAAAGGCAGCTCTGATTGGACAGCCGCCGCGGAAACTCGCGAGGAAAAATACGGCTTGTGACGGCGGAGAGCTTCCACAGCCGCGATCAAATTACGATCCGCATCGTCTTTTAAAATGTACCCTCGCGCTCCCGCTTCCAGAACGTTTTGAATCATGAGTTCGGAGTCATGCATGGTCAGAATGAGAACTTCCGTTTCCGGAGAGACTTTGCGGATCTGACGAGTGGCTTCAATCCCATTCAGCAGAGGCATCCCAATGTCCAGGACGGCCACATCGGGCTTTAGTGCGCCGGCCTTTTCCACCGCGTCACGCCCGTTCGCAGCCTCCGCGCAGACTCGCCATCCGCTCTTGGTCTCGAGGAGGGTACGTAGTCCGGTTCGCACGACGTGATGGTCATCCGCTACTAGAATCCGGAGCGGCATGGGACACCTCAACTTTCAACGGCAGGGTGGCTCGCACGGTAGTTCCCGATGAACTCGATTCCACTTCGAGTCTTCCTCCGAGTTGCGCCATCCGCTCGCGCATCCCGAGGATTCCGACTCCCAATCGCGTTCCCGGGCCACCCCCGTGGTGTATGTTGATCTGATCCATCCCACGACCTTGATCGCTTACCTGCAATTCAACAAATTCAGTCCCACCGCGCAAATGAATTCTTGCCGTCTTGCTGCCAGAGTGTCGTTGGATATTCGAAAGGCTTTCTTGCACAATGCGGAACAGCGCCGTCTCCGCTTCTTGAGCCAACCGTCCGAAGCCCGCTTCTATTTCCGCTTCTAGTGTAATTCCGCTACGCTCGCTGAATCCGGTCGAAAATTCCTGAATCGCAGATACCAGGCCCAATTCGTCCAGCACCGGAGGATGCAACGTATAGGAGAGTGTTCGAATCTCTCGCGACATTTCCGCTAGCATGGAGCGGGCGTCGGCAAGCGCGTGCTTTGCTTGTTTGTCGAGAGGAACCGGAGAGCGCGCCACTCGCGCCAGATCCAGATTCACGGCCATCACGCTTTGGGCCAGAACGTCGTGGAGTTCCCGGCCGACGTGCCGCCGCTCTTCATCCTGAAGCTGAAGCAAGCGCGTCGAAAGTTGACGAAGCGCCTCGTCTGCTTTCTTTCGCTCGGTGATGTTGCTGTATGCTGCAATTATGTATTTCAGTTCGCCGTTCTTGCCGAAAAGAGGAACGGATTCCCCTTGAATCCACAAGATGTCGTTGGCACCCGGGAGCCGCCAACCCATCACCCAATTCAGGACTGGCTGCTTCGTCGCAATCGCTCGTGCCACCGGGCGCATCGAAGCTGGTATTTGCATTCCAGATTCGTCCAGCGGTGTCATCCCAAGATCGAGTGCCGTCTTTCCCAAACTTTGGCCTTCTCTCAACCCGAACATTTTGGAGCTCGCCCGGTTTGCAAATAGAATTTCTTGACTCGGTCCAATCAGCGAGATACCCACGTGCAAGTTTTCAACCAGAGTGCGAAACAGCTCCTCGCTGGCGCGCAGCGCCTCTTCTGCTTTCTTCCGTTCGGTAATGTCGCTGAAAGATGCGACCAATCTATTCAGTTCGCCGTTTTCGCCGAACAGCGGCACAACTCCCCCTTGAATCCACAAAATGTCGTTCGAGCCTGCCAGCCGCCAACCCATGACCTCATTCAGAACCGCCAGCTTGGACGCGACTGCTCGTGGCGCAGGACGCATCGGAAATGGCATTTCCGTTCCATTCTCGTTGAGCGCAGTTATGCCAAGATCCGCGACTCTCTTTCCCACCAGCGCCTCTCTTTTTGTCCCGAGTAGCTTAAGGCCGGCTGGGTTTACGAACTGGATTTCTTGGTTAGGGCCGAGCAATGCGACGCACACGGGCGTGTCTTCAACCAGCGTCCGAAATAGCTCCTCACTGGCGCGCAGCGCCTCTTCCGCATGCTTCCGCTTGGTGATGTCGCTGTACGCGGCGATCACGCTTTCCAACTCGCCGTTCTCATCGAACAGAGGCACGACGTCTCCTTGAATCCACACCACGTCCTTCGAGGCCGGGAGCCGCCAACCCATCACCCAATTCAAGATCGCTTGTCCGGACGCAATCGCTCGCGCCACGGGACGCGCCGAATACAGCATTTCCGATCCGTCCTCGTTGAGCGGAATCATGCCAAGTTCGATCGCTGTCTTCCCCAAACTTTCCTCTCGTGACATCGCGTACATTTCAGATCTTGCACGATTTGAGAACAGAATTTCTTGATCGCGTCCAAGAACCGCGATGCCGACGTGCAAATTTTCAACCAGAGTGCGGAATCGCTCCTCGCTCGCGCGCAAGGCCTCCTCCGCCCTCTTCATCTCCGTGATATCTGTGATGGATAAAATTACCCCCGAGATTTCGCCCTGATTGGCAAATTGAGGGATGGCGTCGATTATGGTCCACAGGACATCGTTGGACTCTGGCCGGCGCCACCCGACCACCTCACTGCGAATCGTCTGCCCGGATTCGATCGCCCGAGCTCCGGGCAACATGGATGACAGGATTTTCGTTCCGTCTTCGCGAATCGGCGTGAAATACAGTTGCGAAATACGGTTCCCGAGAGCTTGGTCCCGCTTCAATTCGAACATGTCAAGAACCGCGTGATTGGCGAACTTCGCTTCCGCGTCGCGTCCGAGCAAGAGGATGCCCACGTGCATGTCTTCAATAAGAGTACGGAAGCGCTCCTCGTTGGCACGCAGCGCTTCTTCCGCTTTCTTACGCGCCGTTATGTCTCGAGCGAGGGTTAGGGAAAGAGGCCGCCCACCCTGCTTAATGAGCCTCCCTGAAAATTGGAAGATGCGCGGCTCGCCGGACTTCGTCCGGCA
>Ga0207141_10249_pt1 | contig 13550 bp, 16 predicted proteins | sample Alteio_BWMinHeat_5_FD_153553 | JGI IMG/M metagenome (GOLD analysis project Ga0207141, IMG submission 153553) | Enriched cells from forest soil in Barre Woods Harvard Forest LTER site, Petersham, Massachusetts, United States -... | ecosystem: Environmental > Terrestrial > Soil > Temperate forest >... | reverse complement strand
TTGGGAGGTGCCCGCCGGGAAATGGGAATAAATGTGAAGCACATTCACGGTCAACTGACTTGATAGCGATTCGCCACTGTGTCCAGTGGTCGAGTCGAATCGCAGCTCGAACAACCTGGCGAACTCGGCCGTAAAAAGTTGCGGGGCGAAAGAAATCCTTTCCCTCCGCAAAAGAAAATGACCGAGCGCCGGGCTTCCGAGAATGAACACCAGAAGACACGAAATCTATGGAACGTTAATTCGAGCCTTAAACAGCTCACGCTGTTATGTGAGCAAAGCAGATTTTACAATTAAATGCGGACTCTTTGAGCGTCATCTGAAACTTTTGTTCTAGTCACCTCTCTCATGACTACGCGACGCGGAAACTGCAGGGAATGCCTTGTTCGAGGAGCCCCGAGATCGGCGGCGCGAACTTTCAGTCAATTATAGGAGCCGTGAAATGCAGAAAGTAGTTCGCACCTTTTTATCAGTCGTGCTAGCGATTGGCGTAGTGTCGGCAACCCGCAGCAATGCACAGGATGGACGTCCCAGCCCAGGTGCAGTCTTCGTTATGACGAATGCCGCGGATCGGAATGAAGTTATTTCTTTTAAGAGAGCTGCAGATGGCTCGTTACAAGAAGGCCGCAAATTTGCAACCGGCGGGCGTGGCAGCGGCGGTAACAATGATCCGCTGGAATCACAAGGTTCTTTAACCCTTAGTCAAGATCACTCCCTGCTGTTTGCGGTCAACGCAGGTAGCGGCGAGATCTCGGTGTTTCGCGTTCACGGCTCGGACTTGTCGCTGGCTGATAAGGAACTCTCAGGAGGAAGTGAACCGAACGCAGTAGCCCAGCATGGAAACCTCGTCTACGTTCTCAACGCTGGGGGTAGCAGCAACGTGGTCGGTTTCCAAGTCAATGAGGACGGAAGACTTTCGCAGATTCCTCATTCTCTCAGTTTTCTAAGCACCAATACCTCGGGTGCAGCGTCATTGGCGTTCAGTCCCAACGGTCAGTTCCTCGTCGTTACCGAACGAGAGACGAACGATATCGATGTGTTCAGTGTACAGAGTAACGGAACGTTGTCGCCGATCGTCATAAATCCGAGCGTGGGTCCGGGAGCTTTCGCGGTTAGTTTTGCTCCTAATGGTGCGGCGCTGGTGGCTGAAACCGGTCCTAGCGGGGGCCAAAACGCCTCGGCAATTTCGTCTTACGCAGTTTCTTCCAGTGGAACGCTTTCCGCAATCAGTACGAGCGTCCCGACTCTTGGAGCCGCAACATGCTGGAATGCGGTTACTCCAAACGGCGAATGGGTTTATACCTCGAATGCCGGCAGCTCAACTATCTCGGGCTTTACCATCGGTAGCAACGGGGCGCTAACCGCGCTGCCGGGAACCGTCGTTGGGACAAACCCCACGGGAGCTACGAATCTCGACATCACCATTAGTGCTGATGGCAAGTTCCTGTATAGCCTCGATGCGAAGGTGGGCATGATTAGCATCTTCGGCATTCAGTCGGATGGCACCTTGAGCAACCTGGGGACCGTCGGCGGGCTCCCGCAGGACGTCGGCTTTAACGGAATCGCTGCAATCTAGAGTTATTCGTGAGTTGCGGTGAATCTACGCCGCAACTCACGTTTTTTCGGAAATCATGAACACCATAAGGGCCCCGCGTAATCACGATTGCTCCGCGAGAACCACCTTCTATAGTCAGTATTCTGCATGGGAATAAAGTGCCGACCGGATGGTTTAACGATGTATACGTGTCAGGAAAGTCCTCATCGAACCTGGGGAAACCACCTACTGGCGCAACTCATCACCGTGCGCACAAATGCCGGTCAGGAAGGAAAATGGAAACAATAGAAGAACAGAGAACTCACCATGGAAGCATTAACCTCGTAAGTTTGAAGACAGAGATTCTGTCCGCATTATCTACGGTTGGTACGCGACAAGCATCGAAGAACTCCGGCAGGCGGACGCGGCCTATAAGAAAGCTCTCTGCACCGCTCGAAGCATGGGTTATCGCCCGCACATCCGAGCCGGGGATAGCCAACAAATTAAAGTGGAGTGGGTGGCCCTGGGGGAGGCGACCTTCTGTGAAGGTCACGCCAATATTGCGCGACAAGTGCCGACGACATCCAAAAGGGAAAGACGTTGAATGTCACAAGAGCCTGCTGCGCTGCACTGCTCTTACTACCCAACGCCTATTTGACTGGGGGAAGAATCGGTAGGTACCATGCAACGAACGAGTTTGCAAGGAGGATCTTATGAAACGCTCTTCCATTTCATCGCTGCTGCTCTGTGTCGCTTTGCTGGCGGTCGCGCCGGGGACGAGGATGGCGAAGGAATCATCAGAATCAACGGCGGAAGCATCACCCTTGCTCTTCACCCGAATCCTCAGAAGATCGAGCAATCCGCCGAAGACCCGTCCTCACTCGTCACGATTTATAGCGATCTAGGCACGGTGGCAAATGTCTACCTCCCTGGCAGCGGGTGGTCGGTGACTGGCCCTGACGTTGCAGGTGGGAAGGTCGATTCTGCGACCCCGTTCACCCCCAAGCGTAACTTCAACCTTGTTCTCATCAAGGTGGCTATCCTGACGGCGGGAGGCACGAATGGGGTCACGTTGAGCGTCAATGACGACAGTAGCGGCGCGCCCGGAACGGCGATCAGGATGTGGAACCTGGTGAATCTGCCTCCGTTCCCAGGCTGTTGCAAACTTGATCTGGCTCGACTCAAGAAAACAGTAAGGGTGAAAAAGGGAGTGCAGTATTGGCTGGTTGCGAGCACCGACAAAGCCACGCAAGACGCATCCGACTCGTGGAACATGAACAGCCGAAGCATTTTCGGCACGGTAGGGCAGCGGTTTGGTAATGGGGCGTGGCAAGTAACGAAAAACAGTGCGCTATTGCCTGCGTTCAGCGTTTTGGGAACGCCCGCCGACTGAGGCTTGCGGAGTTGTTTATTGCTCTCTCTGCTTACCCGCCCATCTCGCACTTTTCGCTAGTCGGGTAACCCATCCAAGGCGGGTGACCCTGAAGAGTAGTTTACAGGTTTAGGTTGGGCCAGCCGCCCGCACTGAAATTGCGAGTAGAGTCGAGACTAGGCGCAGTGGCTTTGACCTCTCGGTGGCTGTGGGGATGCTTTTGCATGGCCCGCCTCAATCTGGTTTGGCTTGACCCAGTTTCCTGTTCCCGCTCATCGAACCAGACACGCAGATTTCCCACATCCAGCTCTCGGAAAAGACCCGCACCTCCTCCGCCGCCGCTGCGAAAGCCTGTAGCGGGGTGTCGTGATGGGCAGCAGTTTGTGGCCTGACGACGAAAGTCGAATCCATACAATCCACACCATAGTCAGCCCGATTGGGGTTAATCAACCTTTTTTGCGTGGCGAGTGTTCCAGATGTGATAAACGTAACTAGCGGCAAGTACGACGGTTTCCGGCATCTTATTGAACGCACACACGCGTAGCAAAGGCCTGCGAGAGTCCCACTCTCGCCGCCAGTTCTAGAGCACTTACGGCTGATGATGGCCGACAGCATCGATATACATCCGACACACACAGCGGAAGCACCAAGTTCGACGATTTGCTGTGAACCCTCCATCCTGATTCGCTCATCTGACTAATCATGTGGGATATGGGCGAACTGAACGGGCTGATGCTCAGCTTCGTTGTGGTGATCGGTATTGCAGCGGTATGGTGGTCAGCACGGAGTCGGTAGAAAGCGTAACTTACGGGCCGCGCACTGATAGACGCGGCGGCCTATGGCTACATGGTTTTCCCGATTGCGCTTCCAAGTTTTGTTTGCAACGCTGCGATGGTGGAAGTGCTACTTTCTAACGTTCCGGGGCGCTACAATGCCGATCTTTTCATTCCTTTTGAATGGAGCAAAAACTTATGACAACACCTGTAGAAAAGACCTGTGCCCACGTTCCCTGCACCTGTGTGGTGGATAGTGGCAAAAAATACTGTAGTGAGTCTTGCAGCGATGCCGGATCAGGTGATGTGGAGATCGCTTGCGAATGCGGTCACGCGACCTGTTCGACAAGCATCGAAGAAGTAGCTTAGAACAGGAGGTTCGGCGATGTGGAGGCTGAGAGTGTTAGGCCTGTTCCTCATGGTCAGCCTGAGCGCGTTCGCAGGCACCAAAGATTCTGGATCAACGGTTCTGAAAGATGTTCAGCCAGCAGGCACACCCAACAAAAAGCAGAAACAGCAATACGATTTGTCTTTTGCTTCTGCGTCCAAGATCTACACCTGCCGAACCAGTCAGAAGAAAAACGTGAACGCAACTGATTTCGTCGCTGGCAGCACCGTGACTTACCAAATCAACGGGAATAAAGCGAAGATAAAGACGTCGGTCGGAAAGCAGGTGGACTGCACGATCGTGCGCGCCGCGGATGTTCTACCTGAATCCAAATGAGCTGCTCCTGCCCCATAACTGTTGAATATCTCGATAGAACCGTTGTACCGGCTCCAAAGCTTATCGGCGCGGGTTAGCGAAACGCGGCAGGAGGGTGACTGCCACACCACCGAAAAAGATTGGTACTGGAGTGGATGCTGACGAGGCCAAGAATTATAAAGCACCTCGCAATCAAAACTCCCGGAAGTCCTGAGTCCACTTGCACTACCCGCCATGGCTCGGAATGTGTACTACATCCTTGGGGAAAGGGGTGCTTGGGATTTGGGTTTGGAGGTTCGGGCTACAAATGGACGGGATGATTAGCACGGAGTTCTTTCAGTGTGACCGATGTCGGATTGAGTGCCGGGTGGATTCCGGTTCCACGGCGTTAAACATTGCGCCGATCATCATTCGGCACTGCTTTGATGGAAAAGGCATCGCTGTTTTTGGCGCGGTGACACGGTTTCAGGAAAGACGGGGCGGTGTGTGGGTGGATGTTGAGAGATGGATTGATGTGGCATAACGGCCCTGGTTTGCTGGCCTTTACACGGACATTGCGCACAGAGGACTCCTGCCTTGCGCGATGCCAAAGATCAGACGACCGGTCCTATTCAATTACAAGTTCTGGCTCGCGCTCCGAAGTCTGCGCAGGCGCTTTTGTTGCCTCGGCCGGCGGTTCTCCTGCGATGTCGGAGATTTGCAGCCTTAAATTGCCGGGATTCGTAGCATAAGCCAACCCGGTCTCCAGTTCTATGGTCCCAGCTCGAATCAATTGCTCGATTCCCCCATCGAAGTGCTGCATGCCCTCAGTATCGCCATCCCGCATTGCGTCCAGCAAGGTTTTGCCTTCTTGTTCTCCCTTTGCCAAGTATTCCCGAGTGCGTACCGTTGCCTTTAGGATCTCCAATACCGCCACTCGGGTCTTACCGTCTATCGCCGGAAGCAAGCGCTGCGAAATGATGTAACGGAAGCTTTTCGCGAGCCGATTGCGAATGACATGCTGTTCCGCCAGGGGAAACACTCCCACGACCCGTTCGACTGTCTTCGAGGCGTCGATGGTATGCAGCGTGGAGAGAACCAGATGGCCAGTTTCAGCCGCTTCGAGCGCGATCTCAATGGTCTCTTGATCGCGCATTTCGCCCACCAGAATCACTTTTGGAGCCTGCCGCAACGCGGCTCTCAGCGCCAGTGCAAAGCTGGGCGTATCACTGTGCAGCTCTCGCTGGTGGATGATCGAACGCTTGTGCCGGTGCATGAACTCTACCGGATCTTCGATGGTGATGATGTGATATGCCTTGGTTTCGTTGATTCTGTCGAGAATGGCCGCCATGGTGGAAGACTTCCCCGAGCCGGTCGGGCCAGTGATTAGCACAATACCGTTCTTCAAGTTGGCGATGTCTGCCAGTTGCTCAGGCAGCTTCAGCTCCGCGAAACTAGGAATGCTCTTCGGGATGACCCGCATTACGATTGCGAGGCTTCCCCGCTGCGCGAATATGTTGACACGAAACCGGCATTCGCCAGGAAGGCTGTAGGAGATATCGCAGGACCCTTGTTCGCGCAGCGCCTTCAACGCCTGTTCGTTGCCGTCAATGAGTTCGTCTGCGATACGGCGGGTGTCTTCAGCAGCCAGCGAAGGCAATCCCGCGATTTTGACCGGCACTAACTGCCCGCTCACTTCGATGTGCGGCAAGCTGCCCGGTGAGAAAATCAGGTCGCTAACGCGGGGTGAGGCACGCAGCATTGCGGACAGCAAAGCGGCAGCGGGAATCGGGGTGGGACTGGAAACGGGAACCTCAGCGGCGATGTCCAGAGAGTACTCCTTCCTCTGGCTGCAGATTACCTTCCGGATATAGACACCTCAAGTCACCAAGGTCGTGGTGCTCACGGCGTGAGTTCGCCCCCCGCGCAGATCGCTGACGAGAGATGGAGTGTTGTAGCGTAACGACCTCGTACCCCTGTCTCGGCAACGCGCTGCTCTCGCGCCAGCCTTAGCCCCCAAATTCTATCGCTTGCGTTAAACCATTTGCGCCATGCTTGGCGCCAGGCGACGGTGGCTGCAAGCGCCCCTAACGCTCTTGGGTCCAGCAATTCCGATAGCGGTCGTTTTCTTGCTGCTGCCGTATGGTCGTCCACTGCCATAACCGCTCATTCACGCCCCCCTTTGCTTGAACTTCCAACGCCTGAGGACCCGGATCCTCGGGCGTTTGGACGGACACCGCCGGAGGAGAGTTTCGTTTCCGCCATTGTTGAGCTTTCACGGTCCCCTTGGAAATGCTGGGCCCGATCATTCTTGACGACTGAGAACCACTCCGCGAACCAACCTTACAAGGCAAGGTCTCGTTCTTCCTGCACTGCCACCGAAATGCTTGTCCAGGAGCGGATCGATGAATCCTGGCAACGTCTCAAACCATCTCACATTGTGAACAGTCATGGAAAAATCCAATAACGAAAGAGTGTTGGTCGTAGAGTCCGATGATGCCTTGAGGACAAGCATCGTCAGCGTACTGACGGATGCTGGCTATGAGGTTTCGACGGACTGTGGCGAAGGAATGAAGTCTGTGCTCGCTTTCAGACCCGAGGTAGTGATATTAGGCGCCGATCCTCCCCGATTGGATTGTTGTGACCTTCTGTCCGAAATCAAGGGCTCCGAGCGGACCCAGAACATACGTGTGGTTATGCTGTCTCCGGGAGGATCGGTGCAGCGCACTCGGGGGCTAGACTTGGGAGCCGATGACGTTCTGTCTTTGCCCTTCGATCCTCATGAACTGTTGTCCCGCGTGCGCTGGCAACTGCGGGATAAGCACACGATTCAGAACCTTCGGCAGCAGGCACGCACGATCGAAGAGAGCCGAGTTGTGGCCCAGCAGGTGGTGACCGCGGTCAATGAAGAGCGACGGACACTTCGAGTCGGCTCGATATTGGCCTTTGCCGTATTGGTTGTTGCCGCTGTGGCTTTTCTGATCTTTTATCACCGCACTCAGCAACAGAATACCCGCGTTTATGCAGCTATTACGAAACTACAGACTGGAGTGCTGACGCAACAACGATTGATGGACCGTTCGCATCCGGCTGTGGAAGATGTGCAACGCGAGCCGGCGCCGCGAAGCGATTCCGAGAAGCTTCGACTTCAGAAGCAGAGCCAAGACCTGAGATCGCAGATTGCGAGCAGCAAGGCCGAAGACATGTCTGCTCTTCAACGCCAGTTGAGCGAGGTACAAGAGCGCTTGCAGCGAGTTGAGACTGAAGGCAAAGTCGCGCAGACGATTATCCAGTCCTATGAGCCGAGCGTGTGCCTCATTCATGTTGTCGTTGGCTTCCGTGATCGCACCACAGGATTGCAATTGCGTTATGTGGGCCTAACCAGCACAGGCGAACCGGTGACGGACGAGCACAATAACCCACTCCTGAGTGTGACCGGTGACGGTCCTGAAGTACACCTCGATGTTTTCGGCACCGGATTTCTTGTCTCCGACAATGGGCAAGTCCTTACCAATCATCATGTGGCGGAGCCTTGGTGGGACAACGATGATTTAAAGGAAATGACGAACCAGGGTGTTGAACCGAAGCTCGTCGAGATGACAGCCTATTTCCCGGGCATGAGCCACGGCATACCCATGACTACAAAAAAAATCTCCTCGGATGCAGACGTAGCTGTTCTGAAGGGCACTATTTCGGAATCAAAACTTAAGAAGGTCGTCTTCGCCGATGCTCATCGCTCCGCTGTCAGCGGCGGCCCGGTCGTCCTCCTGGGATATCCCACGGGCCTCAATGCAATTCTTGCTCGCACGGGCGAGGAGACACTACGATCCATCGCCATCACCACCAAAGGTGATCCGAAAGAGGTAATGGAAGAGCTCGCCCGTCGGCACTTGATCCGCCCGGTTGTCACCCAAGGCCACATCGGCGATGTCCTGCCCGACAAAATCATCTACGATGCCCAAACAACCTCTGGTGGATCTGGAGGGCCTCTTTTCAGTAGCGAGGGCAAAGTTATCGGAATTAACTTTGCCATGGTCCGTGACTTTGGCGGATCGAATTTCGCAATCCCAATAACCTACGGGGAGTCTCTCTTGAAGCCCTAGATCACGCACCGCGACTGTCCAAGAATTTGAAGGTAAAGAGCCGGAGCAAGCGCGCAGGAGTAGGCGATTACATGGAAGGGTGGACTTCAACGTTACGAACACTTGCGTGGTAGGCAGGTACGCTGGCCCTGTCAGAGTCCGGGCATTCCGACCAATGTACACAAGACCGACGATGGCCCGCCTCTTTGCTGCCGCAGCAGTTTATCGCAACTCTCAAAGGCTACCTCCATTTCCACAATAAAATTCAGCGGGTCCTCGCAGTTTGGAATGCGGGTTGCCTTCAGCACTGGTTACCAATCGGAGGCATTCTTGAAGCGCTTTCATATTGGCCTAATTGCCGCCTTCAGTTTGGCAGGCGCGTTTTCCATGCCCGTGAGGGGACAGGGCATGCAAACCATTGCAGCCAAAGGCGCAACCATCATCGGCACGGCCACCGATATAAATGGCAACACAGTCGGTAATGCGGCAGTTGTGCTCAAACGGCCAGATTCGCGTGACGGACAAACCGTTGTCACAAGCCAAAGCGGATTTTTCGAGTTCCAGAGTGTAACCCCAGGGCTGCCATATCAGATTACGATCAGCGCAAAAGACTTTGAGTCCTGGATCTCGCCCCTGATCACGCTCAATCCAGGGCAGTTCAAAATCATGCCGCCCGTTCAACTCCACATTGCGACCCAGCGTACGGAAGTTAACGTCAGGTACGATCCCGTAGAGGTCGCGACCGAGCAATTCAAAGCGGAGGAAAAACAGCGGGTTTTCGGAATCATTCCAAACTTCTATGTCAACTATGATCAGAATGCCGAACCGCTCACCGTCAAGATGAAATTCAAACTTGCGCTCAAGGTCTCAGTCGATCCGGTTACGGCTGCCGGAGTTCTTTTTGTGGCCAGCGCCAAACAGGCTGGAAACAGCCCTGATTATGGTCAGGGCTGGGGCGCATACGGCGAACGGGTGGGCGCAATTGCCGCTGATGGCTTCTCCGACATCATGATTGGTGGCGCGATACTACCGTCGCTGTTGCGCCAGGACCCGCGCTACTTCTACCAGGGAACGGGCACAACCGGCTCTCGAATGCGTCATGCCATGCTTAGCCCGTTTGTCGCCCGGTACGACAATGGAAAGTGGGGACCGAACTACTCCAGCTTGGGAGGCAATTTGGCATCGTCCGGACTCGCGAACCTTTATTACCCCAAGTCGAATCGAGGCTTCGGGCTAGTCTTTGGAAATTTCGCAATCGGCACGGCGGAACGCGTCGGTGCCAGTCTGGCTCAGGAGTTCATTATCGGCAAGTTCACCCGCAGGGGTGGCCACGTGAAAGAAAGCACTCACATTCAATGAAGGAAGTAAGCCATACGAATCTACCTGATCCACAAGAATTTAGAGCCTCCTCAAGTACTCCTGCCTCGCCGGCCCGGGCGCGAACGCCCGGGCTCCCGCCTTCAGGAGGCTACGAAACGCTGCGCCATCGAAAAACCGGGAGAGAACAGGCAAACCCGCACGCCACGGCCGAGGACTTCTGCCGGCTGTTTGCTAAAGGCATGAGCGAGCTATACCAACTTTCGTTCCTCCTGACAGCCGATCACCAAAAAGCGGAGCAATGCTTCGTGGCCGGCCTGGAAGACTCCATGAAATCCGGCGGCGTGTTCAAGGAGTGGGCTCGTTCCTGGGCAAAGCGAACCATTGTCCAGAACGCAATCGGGCAATTGAGGCCAACCCCGAGCACCGCCAGTTCCTCCACGTTCACGGTTCCTCCTTACGTCGGTCAACTGCCTACGGAGGAGAACAGGCAATTTGGTCTCAAATCCGTGCTGGCCCTTCCCGATTTTGAGCGCTTCGTGTTTGTGATGTCTGTTCTGGAGCATTATTCCGCGCATGACAGTGGCCTCCTTCTTGGCTGCTCGCCTGGGAAAATTCGGAAAGCACGAGCCCGAGCCGTAGAACAAATAGCAAACTCAAACATGGTTCCGATCGAGGTCAATTCCGAAAACGTTCAGAAGCTAGTTCGATGACTATGGATGGTCAGTTTTCTGCAGTCTCGCGGATCGGTACAGATCGAATACAATTGTGACGAGGCCCGTGTCACCCGACCAAGGGCGCACCGGTTACCTTGACCGGAAATTTGAGGTCGATCTTCTGCCAAACGGCGAAGAGCACAAGGCCCGCCGCGATCCCTATCGAAACCTCGAAGAATCTGTGGAGTGCTACTAACCCGCCGCTTGTAGATCGAGGCACAAGCATCACGATCACGAGGGTGATACTGGCATATCGAAACGCGCTTCTCTCGACGCGAAGTGCAACGCAAAGCAATCCGACAAGGACAATGGCTGCTCCGAAGGCACTGACGCTTGTGTGGAAGCAAGTGTCGATCACTGCTCCAACGGCTGCGCCGACCGCTGTTCCGACAACATATTGGGCAGCGATAGGGAATGCGGCACTGAGCGTCAGTTGCATAACCATCAGGGCCGACATTGGCGCCCAGTAGGCTTCCGGTAGATGGAACAGGCGAGCGATCACGTAAGACAGCGCTGCAGCAAGCGCACTGAGGACCACATACGCAATCGATGGTGGATTGTCCTTGGCAATCACCCATTTGCGGAGTTGCTCCCTCATGTCACGATTGGCGACCATCGCCCTGCTCCTCTAGCCGCGTGCAAGCACCATCAGCACGAATAGCGCGGGAAGATAAATGATGGATGCCGCAAGAAGGTGTCGAGCGGCAGAGTTGGACCTGCGAAGCACGAGCTGCGCTGCGTAATAAAAGAACCCAGCGGCCAGAAGTAAGGCCCCGATTAAATAAACTTTCGCTTCACCCATAGACCCTGGCAAGAGACTTAGCGGCATCAACGCTAAGAGCGGCAGCATAGTTTGCAAATTCAGCAAACGGGCTCGCACGGAGTCGTCAGGAGGGAGCACCAGGTAGCCCGCGCGAGCGTAATCTTCGCGGTACATCCAAGCGATCGCCATGAAGTGCGGAAACTGCCAGAGAAAGAGCATTGCGTACAGCGTCCATGCTTCGAAGTTCAGCTTGCCGGATGCTGCGGCCCAGCCGATTAGAGGAGGCATGGCCCCTGGAAACGCGCCGACCAGGGTGCACAATGGCGTCTTTCGTTTCAGCGGAGTGTAGAAAAAAAGATAAGACAGTAACGTAGCGATTGCGAGCAGACTTGCAAGAACATTAACAGCGATCGCAAGATAAACGCTACCGACCACCGACAATGCGAGACCGAACCACAGGACAGCAGCAGGGTTGAGCCGTCCGCCGGCCAGCGGCCTCCGAGCAGTTCGGCGCATTTGCGCATCGAAGCGGCGTTCAAGATATTGGTTCAGAGTCCCCGTGCCACTAGCGACCAACAAGGTACCCAACAACGTGTTGATCGACAGCCAGACTGGAAAATTCCCCCATCCAGTCGCACGAGCCAGATAGAAGCCAGCGAAAGTTGTGATGATGATCAGGAAATTGACTTCCGGCTTGGTTAGCGCCCAATAATCGGCCAAGACAGCGGAACGAGGGTAGCGAGCACGCGGCACAATCGATAGATCGAGTGTCGCAACAATAGGTTTCGTCGCCATGCTCAGAAAGCCTCCATGTTCAGAAAGCCTCCAGGCTCTGCTGAACACTTCGCGGCACGCCCTGGACCGACAATTCCGGCTGCGCGAATTCGTAATCGCGAGAATTCTGCCGCGAGAGCAGCCGCATGGCTAAGATCGCTCCGGCCACCAGATACACCAGAGTGACGCAGGTCCACATCAACGCAGCTGCACACTGCTGATCTCCGAGCGCAGTAAAGCCGAACAGGTGCGATGAGGATAAGTAAAGCGGATAAATTACGCGGTCGCAAAAAACCAGAAATCCGGAAAGGATGTCGCACGGCAGAGTGGCAAAAAATAGATAGAGGATCATTGACAGGTCTGGTCTCAAAACGCTCGGCCAGGGCTGAACCACAGGCCACCAGAACAAAAGACCCGTCACAAGAAAGGACGACTGTTCGACAAAATGCCATCCCGCCGATCGCATCGCAAGTGTAAACACAGCGGGAATATGCCAGCCAACCAATGCTGCAGCGGCAGCAAGCCAGCAAATTTCGGTCCGTACCAGCGCTTTTCCTGTCCTGTTTAGGGCGGACATTCTTGTCCGCCAGATCGCGGGCAGAAATGCCCGCGCTACACAACGTCGTACAAATTGTGGCAAGCCCTGCGACCACACTCGTACGGGCTCACCTAACCAGATCAGTGGAGGAGCCAGTGTCATCAGAAGTAAGTGCTTCAGCATGTGTACGGTCAGCAGTTCGTGATCGAGTGTGGCAAAGGGAGAAGCAATTGCGACCCAAATCAACGACAGACCGGCAACGAAGCTAAACCCATGCCAACCTTTGATCACGCTGCGCGAAGTTAAACGAAGGTGAAGCCATCCACGCAGATATACCGAGGCCGCGAAAATGATTATGAGGGTGGGTAACATTGACTCGAGCGACCCCGGTGCGCCGTGACGGAGATGTGGCATGGAACGGTTCTCCTATGGTTGCACTGCGGGTTTCTCGTCGCCGAGGGCCACATCGCGTGAAGCATCACGTGCGGGCGCTTGCCCTTTCGGATGCAGCGTCTCCAGAAAAGCCACCAGCGCGGTCGTTTCCGCGGGACTCAAGTTCTTGCCGTAGGCCGGCATGTTGCCGCCGCCTTGAATGACTTGCCGGATAAGCTGGTCTTGCGTGAGGCGCACGGCAACGCTGTCGAGTGACGGCCCTCGCTGTCCGCCGGTTTCGCCCAGGGAGTGACAGTTACGGCACTGCTTCACCTGAAAGACCAACGCCCCTTGCCGCTCAAGGGCGGTTGTGCCGTGTATGAACTGATCCGGGACTGCATCACCGCTCCACGCGTTCATGTGCGGGCTCCAAGGCGTGTATCCCGCGAGATGAGTAAACGTCCCGAGCGTGATCGCGATCAACATCACGGTCAACACCGCGATCGGCCGGCGCTTCCAACTCTTTTCACCTTCACCGAAAAGAAACGGAAGAAGAAGCAGGCCGGCAATCGCCACCACTGGTCCGATCAGAAGTGCCGGTGTCTCGAGCGACGGCGGGAGCAGCGAGAG
>Ga0207141_10248_pt1 | contig 13587 bp, 9 predicted proteins | sample Alteio_BWMinHeat_5_FD_153553 | JGI IMG/M metagenome (GOLD analysis project Ga0207141, IMG submission 153553) | Enriched cells from forest soil in Barre Woods Harvard Forest LTER site, Petersham, Massachusetts, United States -... | ecosystem: Environmental > Terrestrial > Soil > Temperate forest >... | reverse complement strand
GGGCCATGAATGAAGAGCAGCCAAGACTGACGTGCGTGGCTGACATCGAGGCTGCCCACAGACGGTTCTATGACTTGCGCACCGAGGCGAGCCGCTCGGTGAAGGCGATGGGGCAGGTGGCCAAGCCCGATATCCCTTCGGACCTGCCGTCTGCGCAAGAGGTAAAGAAGAAGGTCGAAGATCTGCGTCAGCAGAAGGAGAGACTCGTTGCACAGAAGGCGCAGGCAGATGCCTCTTGGGAAAGTGCGCAGGCGCGGTTGAAACAACTGCAGAGGGAAATCGAGGATGTATCGTCCGAACTCCTCAACCCGAGCCAAGAGCAAGAGTTGCTTCAGCTTGAGTCTCAGCGAGGCCATGCAGAGAAGCTCCGTCTGGAGTTGACGGATCTGATCGCCGAACAGAAGGCAGTCGAAACATCCCTCGCGGCAATGGAGGGATTGAAGGGCAAGTGTCCAACGTGCGGGCAAGCCATCTCGGAGAAAGTAAAGACGGCAGAAATGGAGGCGTTGCGCGAACGCCTTGCCGACCATGAGGGATTGCTTCAAGGCGCAAAGGAGGAATTGAGTGAGTACGAGGAGGTCGGAACTGCGGTCCCGCGCCTTGAAGGGCACCGCAAAGCTCTGGCCCGGCGAACAAAGCTGGTAGAGGAACAATCGAAGCTTCACGAAGCGCACAGACCCAATGGTGATGATCTCGAAAGCCGAATGACTATCCTCGTGGAGAGGATCAGCAAGGGAGAACGGGTGCTGGAGAAGGCCCAACAAGCGGACACCGCCAAAGAACGGTGGGAAACGTACGTCAGGGGAAAGTCGGCCTTGGAGACGAAGATCGGCCTGCTAGACAGAGTGACCGAGTTCTTCGGGCCGAGTGGCCCAATCATGGGTCAAGCAAGCGGTCGGATGGGATCGTTTACCGAGAGCCTGAACCGGCATCTCACAGCTTTTTGCTACACGTGCAATTTCACACTCGAGCCGTTCGACATCCGTGTCATCTCCTCGAAGGACAACCATGGTGGCCTGCCCTTGAAGCACCTTTCTGAGTCAGAACGCTTTCGATTCGGTGTGGCATTCCAAATTGCTCTGGCAACGGTGACGGGCTTGCGCTTTGTTGTGATCGATCGGGCGGACGTACTAGATAAAGAGAAGCGGAAGATGTTGACCTGCGTGCTTGTGAACAGCGAGCTCGACCAAGCCATCGTGCTTGCAACCAGTGAGGAAGCGCCGCCCTTGATCGCGCCACAAGGCGTGAAGTTCCTCAGCCTCGCCGAGGGGATGAAACGCGATCACATTCTTGAGTCCACAGCACCGTAGCTCCCACCGCACTCTTCCGACTTACGTGCGGACTTAAAACACCGCGCAAGCGAAGTGAGGAGAGAAATGGAACACGAGGTATTCGTTGCAGTGCAAGGGTAATCGCGGCGTATCTGATACCGCCTATACAAAAGGCAAAGTGCCAATATAAGATTTCGGAAGCTCACAGGGTTTATTTGCTTACCGGAGACATGACAACCATAGCGGCCCTATTCGTCGTACTGTTCTATAATGGCCTGGTCGCAGCCTCGGTAGATTGGAAGATCGCAGCGCTGTACACTGTCGCGCTGATCGCACAGTACTTGCTGATCGCCAGTGCTGCGTGGAATTATGGAACGCGATTCGTGCTGACCGTTCTATCGAAAGAATCGCAAACGATTTGAGACGACCGCCTTCAAAAAGAAAACGTCTGCGTCGCGGACTTAGCTTCCGACCGAACTTGTCCTAGCGTAGTAAGGACCTGCGAAAGATCAGTTTCGTTTTCGACTGTTGGCACTGTAAGCGGTCGGCGCGAAGTCGCATTGAATTTCTCGAGATCTTCTTTGAGTTCCAATATCAGCAGCCAAAGGCCGTGCAAGGAAAATCCCCAATAGTCATACGGTTTTGCAAACCATGTTTTCCTGAAAGGCTTGGTCAGATTATTCCCTAATTGGTCTGGAACCGCCCCCTGCCCTCGATTTCCAAATTGATCCCTGACTTCCGTGTACTGTTTCACGAGATACGCAGATCGAGATTCAAACCTTTCCAAAATACCGACAACAATCGGCTCGCACTGCCGCCTTATCCGGTACTCCTTTTGCCACACTCGAAAAGATGCGATGAAATAGCAGATAAAAGCTGCTAAAAACACATGCCATCGTTTGATAGGATGATTCCAGACAATCCCCCACAAAGTTAAGACGAGAGACGCCCCTCCACTCATACGCGCCGTCCAATCCGGCCAAAACGACCGAGTAAAAGCCCATAAGTCACTCCGCACTCTCTCACCTCCGCATGGCGCATCATAAGCATCAGCACTTACGCGAACAGCTTTTCCTGCCGCTTGATACGGATGCATCCGTAGATGTTCTCAAGCACAACGGCGGCAGGAATCTGCACCAACTCTTTCGGCTCCACTTTGGGCAGACCGCCGCCGTATGCAGTCCCCCGCCGAAATTGTAATCCAACTGCCGACGTTTCTCTCATCGGATACAGAGATCCCGGTCCACCGAAAGGAGGTATGTACGGATGCGTTGTCCATATTGCGGAGACAGACGAACAGAAGTACTAAAGACCGTTTACCGCGGCCACAACTCGTATCGCCACCGGCGATGTGTCTATTGCGGGTCGCGCTTCAGCACCCAAGAAAGGCCGGTACGCTGGAGCCGCGTGGAGAGGAAATGGCCGGGACCACGCCCATCCCGGAAGGGATGGAGAAAAAGTCGAATGGGAGCACTGCGTGGGAAGTGCGAGGTGGAGTCTTGTGGAGTGGATTTCAACCAGGCTGGGATCAGGCGCCATGTGGACCACATTGTGCCGGCCAGGCTCATCCGGCGATTAAGCGCCGGCAGTCCTGACCGTCGCGAAAACCTTCAGTGTATCTGCGGTACCTGCCACGGCTGCAAGCTCCAGGCGGACCACAAACTCTGCTTAGGAGATAGGTTGAGCTACCTGGAAATTCTTCGCACCCACCATTTTGATCTGGCGCGAGTCGAGCGGGCACTGGCGATTTACGGTCTCTGAACCCGAATGGAATTGCCACAATTCCGAAGCTTTGGCCTAACATTTTAATTCTGGTGTTTTGTGCAAGGTCGTAGGGGAGCACCCCACGACCCTTCATAGTCAGTTCCGGGCTCTGGTAGTCATGAAGCCGGCCGTATTGGTTTCTGGAATTGACAAAGGTTCACAGCGGATTCGCGAACACGTATGGAATGACCCGTGTTCACATTGAAATGCGAAGCTTGGCCCACTACCTCAAGGCGTGTACTCTGCCTTGTTCTCTTGGCGCCTGCGGTGCGTCCGAAGGCCTCCTATCTTGACGGTCATCGACGGAATGTTTGGGATTGCAACTTGGGCAGATGGCTGAGGTCGAAATATCCGGGGAGAGTGAAATCTTGCGTTCCTTGGTAGTGCTCGGCGTTTTCCGTTCGATCATCCCAACCGCTTCGAGGAACCTTGTCCGAGTGAGGTGATACATCGCGCCACGCGCGCCTTCAAACTCGCAATTCAGGGCCGCAATGGCCTGACCATGCACAAGGGCCGCACTAATATCCGCTCTGGTTGCCGCAGCAAGGTCAGATTTCCCGTTCCGGCAGAGAGCTGAGAGGAAGCCCACGGTGGTCCAGTCTCCGGAGCCCGCTGTATCTTTAATTGCTACCTCGTGGGCTGGAAGCGAGTGCCAAGACGCAAAATTACGTCGGATGCGAAAACGTAGGCCGTCTTCTCCGAAAGTTTCTATTTCTAGCAGTGCGTTGTGACTACGCAGCAGGTCGGAGAAGGAGCGTGCGCGCTGAGCTGAATACTTCAGAACGGTTGAGTGCTTCAGCATCTCCCGAAAGAGCTTTGGATCGCCAGTGCCAGAGGGTTCGAAATAAACCATTGAACCTCTGGCGCGAAAATGGCGAGCCAATTCGACGGTGGAGCGGGACACGCGGTCCGTGAAGAAGACGTGAGGTCTGTCCACCTTCTCTTGTATCCATTCCACTTGGCTTCGTAGTACCGCCCGATATGGTGGAAAATAGGCTCCGCAATCTGGACAGTTCCAAAGGAACCTGTGCTTGGGAACTCCGTTCTTGCTGCGTTCAATTCGTTCGAGAACAATGGGTGTTGGGGCAACACGACCAAGAGTCAGATACTGCGTCTTCACACCCCAGCGTTCAAGGTCGCGGCGCACCACCGCACCTGCTGCGTCATCACAAAGTCGAGCAAGGGGCGAAACGTCCCAGCCTAGGAAGGCCAAACCCGCGGCGACATTCCCGCAAGTTCCGCCGGCATAGAATTTCGGCTCCGGATTCTCCAGACCGAAAACGACATCAAGCGCCAAGAAGCCAGCAGTCAACAACCTCGGCTTTGGCTCCTTCTTGCGATTAAGCATAACAATCTCCCGAAAGCCAGAGACCGTAAAGTGTGCTTTCGTCTGCCAGCGGATTTATGTCGGCCGAGCCGGTCAAGGTATAGCCGTGGGTCTCGACATGCGCAATGGCAATGTCGACCCCAGCGCGTTTCAACTCGTAAGCCGCTAATAGAGCGCCTACAGAAAGAAGCTTACTAGAATTTGCTGAGATTACAGCATTCGATCCACCCAACGGCTTCAATGCATCGCCGTAATGCAAGATCGAGCGCCTCAACTGACGATAGACTTCAAAGGGGTTAGTCTCAGAAGCATAAATAAAGTTCCGCGTTTCAACACGCAGCCGGTCAAAGAGAATCTCGCGATATTCCATAACCAGATTGTCCGCGCGCCGGGGGTCAACCGATGGGGATGGCAGGAGCGGGCAAATCTCCGCAGGATTAATCAAATCGTAGATCCGCGTCAGCTGTAAATGCTGGCTTTCCCCCAAGAGTGGAAACCAAACCTTCGGAAGCCCGGCAGCGGACTCGCGGTCCACTCCGCCGCGAAACGGATGGATGTAGCCAGCATCTTCATCTATACCTTCCTCAACAATCCGTCCATCCAATGCAGCGCTCTCACTGACGAGCACAAATAGATTTGGAGTACGCGTGCCATTCAAGCCGTCCAGCAGGAATAGCAGCTTCGCGACCACAGGAAAATACACGCTGCGTGGCAGCGAGCTCACGTCAACGAAAATATCACTGAACTGCTGGAGTTCACTGGGCGAACGAAAAGCAGCCTCGGCTGATCTCGAAGTGATACGGCGACCCTCGGCAGAGAACATCTGAATCTGACGGTCTTCGATCTGCCCGCTGAGAATAATGGCACTAAGTTTGGCAAGATTTTCTTGGACAAGAGTATCGTATCTTCGAGAGGGAGATGTTGGACCCTCGTCAAATACTAGGACAATGGCGACCAGCTCCGTCGGATCGAAAACCTGGCGAAGGAGATGTAGTCCTCCTAGCATCCGAGGGTCGAAGCCGCGCCCGAGGATCAGGCAGACATTCTTAGTCTTGTCTCGTTTCGCGCCCTGCTCCCGCAACAGCTCAACCAGTGCAGGGCCCGATTCGTTAACGTACGTGCCCCATCGATCATAGGGACTGGACCTCATAGCAATGCAGGGAGTTTGGGCTTGTAGCCGGCGGTCATCCAGTTATAGAGTTCATGTAAATGTTGTTCCTTAAAGCCGCCATAGTGCAAAGGTAAGTCGAAATTGACACATAGTAGTCGGTTCAAATTCAAAACCATCCAGGTCGAGCCTTTCACCCTATAGTCAAGAAGTGGCTCCAGCAGATTGTTCGCGATCGCGGCAGCCAATACCTCGGCCAACAACGAGTATTGGGGATTCTTCTCCAGGAAGGCTCGATCTTGCAGCGACTCCTTGTCACGCATGGAGATGGCAATTCCCGTAACGCCGGGATCGTACGGCGCCGAAGCTTCGTAAGTTCTCTGCTTGCAAAAACGCCCGATGGAATCGAGTAGCTTAAGCACCTTTTCTCCGTTCTTGGCCCGGCGCGGGATCTCATTCCACAAGGAAGTCGAGGCGACTCGCAGGAGTTCGTCCTGGCGGCCGGCATCTAGGGTGGGAGCTTTGCGAACGACGCGAGAAGAAACTACTTCTTCAAACTCATCGCCTGCCAGGCGCATAAATTGCTCGATGTTCCAGGAGGCAAGGTTTGCTAATTTGTGAGTTCCGAAGTAGTACGGAAGGTCGAACTCTTGCGAAAGAAACAATTCGGCAGCCGCCCTCACTTGCGAGTCGCTCCGTTCTAGAAGCGCATTCGGAGCGAGTGGAAAGTCAAAAGATCTCTGCTCGTGCTTGATCTCCCGCTGAACGAGGATCTCTAGGGCCCGCCAGCCGATGGCGCGGTCCCGAGAGGTTCCGGTGACAGCCTCCTGAGAATCCATCCAAACGGAAAACAGGGATCGGCCCTCGATCGCCTTAAAAACTCGTTCGCGGATCACCGGGACTGCGGCCTCATACTTCTCCTGCCATTCAGTCCCGTCAAGAGAGGCTTGCAAACAAGAATCTAGAGATGTCACCTCTACGTCGACCGCCGCACTCGCCCGCTTATCGGCGACGCTCATGAGAAGATTTTCGAATTTGCGGTTGTGGCTCCTCCAGAACTGCTCAAGCAAGATTTCGCCTCCATAGTCACGACCTTCCGACGCGCCGGATGAGAGCATTTCATCAGGTGTGAGAGCTTCAAAGCGCTCGGCGAGCCATATGCCGATACCCGTACGCAGTTCGCCAATAACTTTCAATAGGCGACTGCGTTGCCGATGGGTCAAGTGATGGACATCGTCTAGCAACAGCAACACATGTTCGGCAATTGGCTTGCCGTCGAGCAGCAAGGCTCCGTGCTTCAGCAAGGCGAGGGCGGATAGCGTATCGCTTCCGGGAATGCTCTTTATATCGGCATTGCCGAAACTATCGATGGCATCACAGGCCGCGCTTTCCAGGTCGGTTGCCCAGCGATAGAGATCGTCACCAGTAGTATCCTGAGAGAAACCCACTCCAAGTTCCCCGACGGCATCGGCAGCAACCGTGACGCGGCCCAAATCCGCTGGATAGTTGAGCCTGTACAGCACGAGGGCCGACCGAAGCGTGGCAAGAATCACACGGGCGTTGAGAAGCCCGAACAGCAGGCGTTCTTTCCGGGCGGGTTCGAATTCGAGGTCCTCGAGGATTGCATAGTTGCGCGCGCAAGAATGAAATACACCAAGTAGCCGCGGGGCGGTCTCGTCGACAACGCCCATCTCACTCATTCGTTGATACAGTTCCTTCAGGTCGTCACTTCGACGGAACGTATGGAGACTCAAGAGAACTGTCGGCGTGAAGAGTCTAAGGAGCGAGGTCTTTCCCGCTCCAGGCGCGCTGCGGAAGATTTGCGGTTTGTCCCAGACTTGCGGTCCGGTCGGAAGAAGATCGAGCATGCCTGGACCGAACAGCTTCAGAAATGTGACGTCCGACTCAATGGCCTCGGAAGCTCGAAGGCGAAATGGATTGCGCGGCTCTCTCATATGTCTTTGTGCCTCGTGACTCTGGGGAATAGCGGCCGCATCTTGGAGCTTTCAGCCCATAGTAAGCCGAGTGAATTGTTGGGAGCGTTGTGACTTAAAATGAGTGGAAGCCCGCCCCCTGCAAATCCATACTTCAAATCCGTTCCGCCGAGAGCAGTACTGCTGGACTCATTTTCATTATCATAGTGCGAGTCGATCAGAAGGTCGAATTCTGGGACCGTTCCGCGGCGGATCCTTTGGCTCTCGGGAAATCGTTGTACGATCAAGACTTTAGACTCATAGCCACGCACTGCGCACATCTTGGCGAGATTGTCCGATAGGATCTGTTCCGCAGTTTGCGTGGCCATATAGAGAACGAGAATGACTTCGAGGCCTTGGTCGGTAAAAAGGTTGAAAAGAGGTTTCGAGCGGTCTTGCAAGGAAGTTAGAAACTTCCCTACTTTTCCGGCTGCAGAACCGTCCGGCTTTTGGCGGATATAGCTGAGACCACTTGCGGAAAAGTCATCAAGGAGCACGACCGATCGGAAGGCGGCCTCCTGCGGGCTTGGGTCCCGCCCATAGATCTTAGCCAAGTCTTTGGTGAGCTCGGCTTTCAAATCTTGGACGCGCTCGTCGCTCAGCTCGTGGCTTTGCCGGACTTGCTCATTCTGGAGATTGGGATTTGATCGTCGAAGGACATCCGTGTGTGAGCCATCGCTCAGCCCCAAGAACAGGCATCTTCGTTCCCTCGCGCGGAACTCTTTGCTGCTCGCGACTTTCTCTCGATGCCACTTCATAAGACCGGATTCTGACGCGGCCTTCGACAGCAGAAAGGGCCGGATATGATCAGGATAGGAAATGGACACAAGATGATTCAGTTCAGCAGAAGAAATAAACACGAGCCGATCCCGGACAAACTTGAGAGCAGTGCGTCGTTGATCAATCGTTTCAAACTGACCAAGCCACTGGGCCAAACTTTCGATGAACCGCATGCCCGGAGAAAATTGCTGATACTCGTCGTATTTGTAAGTAGCAATCAACTGTAAAGGCAATCCGTATTCGACGAAGTCATGGGGACTCTTCCAGCCCATGACCTTGGCCAAAAGCTCCTCGGCGAGCTGATCCTTCATTAGGATCCCACCCGTATCTTAAAGTGCGTGGATCGAATTGCAATTTGCCGCAGATAGTAACGAAGGGCTGCGGAGCCCAAAACTCCTGCGGGGGCGAGATTCCAAACCCCAGTAAGCCTACCGTCTACTTCATCGACACTCAGCGAGAAGTCGTGTTTTAGCAGTTCGGCGTCGTTGCCGGGCCATTGCGGACGATCCCCAATGCAAAGAAATGTGGAATCCGGCCGAATGTCGTTCAGGGTCCCGAGCAGAGTGAGCTTGCTGGTTGTCATAGGGATGACATCAACGGAGCGTGTCGAGACGACCACCTTCAGTCCATCCACTCGCGATTCGGAAAGGCGCTGCAAGACTTGACACCATAACTCATGTACGTCAGAGATGTTATTACTTTCAACAGTAATTTGTTGAGGCCTTACGCTGAGGTGTAAGCCCAGCGAACTGACCCCTTTCAGTGCTTCTGCCGCTAACTGGAGCTGGCGAATGCCGACACCGGAGGTGTCGGGCTTCTTGGCGTCGTCCAATCGAGCGATGGCACCTCCGTTATAGTAGCCAACCCAAATTCTTTTCCAATGACTCTGAGGGAGGGCATGCCGGAGTGCTTTTCGGACCGACTTGCCACGGCCTGTCGCCACTCCGAGAAGAAAACCCGATTGGGTAATTCGGCGCAAAGCGTCCGCGGTCTCACTGGGAATTGCCCCGAATCTGTCAACACGGTCGCAAATCGTGCCATCGTAGTCCAGCACCATGCCGTGGAATTTCGCATTCCGAAAACGCTCAGACAGACCTTTGAATTCGTCGTGTAGTTGCTTGATTGCGACAGTATCCGTCAAGTCTGCCAGATTGATTTTGCGCCGGATGGCAGTCGTCTCGATGCTTTCTTTTTGTTTGGGGAATGCATTGAGGTGATAAACTCGGCGCCCAAACGGAGGCACGCCGGGGCGACCTGGATCAATCTTTCTGGCTTTGCCGTATTCTGCGACCAGCGCAAATACTGCCGCCTGCAGCGCCAGCCATGACGCGGGAGCGGAATACTCCGTCTTTAACAGCAGCTTCTGGACCGTCTTCGGGAGTAGAGCCAACGTGCGAGACGCGATAGGAATATCGTCTTTGGCAGCCAGGCCCACCACTGCGGTATTGGGATTTTTCGCGATCCAATGATGTCTCCCGTGTGCGAAATTTCTATAATCGGAGAGTTGAACAGAAACTAGCCCGGCTTCGATGAGCTTGGATTCCAAATCGAGCGCAGCGGTCTGGCTTTCTGCGCCGTAAAGAACTACTAAGTACTCGCAGTCGAAGAATGATCGACTAGCTCGAGAAAGTCCGAAGCCTCTCGGAGTCCCATAGGAGCTGAACAAACTTCCAAGACTCGATGGTAAGTGTTCGGAGCTGAATCCATATGCCGTTAGAGCGACGGTACCCAGTGCGAGTAGGCTGTTGGTCGCCAAGAACCCATCTCTGCCGCTCGCCAATTCAAATTCGAAACAGAAACCTCTGCTGAATGCATTGACAACGCGGGCCAGTGGGGAATTGCGCGAAGCACAAAACGCAATCAAGGACTTAGCTTCTGATTCAACAGCCGCACGAGCTACGCCCAGGATGTCTGGATTCTTGCCGCCGGCACTTACGAGAACAATTGCGGTGGGCTTAGATTTCTGCAGATAGCTGTGTGCTATGAGTGGGGTTTCCGCCTTGGCGAGCTGACCGAAGCGATTTTCATGAAGATTCGCAATTAGATGTGCAGTACTCTGTGAACCACCCGACCCCACTGCCAGTAATGAGCACTTCGCCAACGCATTGATACGCTCGGCGAGCGACACGGTATCAAGCGACAGCGACGATCGGTACGTAGAGGCCAAATGAAGAAGCTCGGATTGGTATGGCCTTCCCATATTCGTCTTTTGTTCGCCCTATAGTCTAGGCGCGTTCAGGCTCACAGACAATACCCTCTGGATCGAATCCTTGTCAGCAAGCCCAGGGATAAGCGGGCGGTCCCAGTGTGCCATAGGCATCCACACGTTGCATCTAGGTCCCTCCTAACCACATCAAATGGACGAAGCTCGCAAAGTGCTTCCACGACGCAGCCTGCGTGGGGTCCAATTGCACGAATTGGGGACTGATTGGCGTCCAAAAGGTCCATTTTCAAGCTTGATTCAGGTAGGTTAGCCGTGTAAGGGCAATTAAGACATCGTGAGTTATGGAGCGGGCGATGGGAATCGAGACCACGTCCGAGGTTTGGCGTTTGAGCCTCGGATAAGGGGTCGTGGGTCGAAAGCCCACCGACATTGAAGTGTCCGCCATTAGGTCACTCGTCTTCGAAGCCATAGCTCAAAAACTTCAGAGTCTGACTGTTCTCAGTCACCGTGCGAACCACGTTGTCGGGGGCGCCGGTCGGAACGTCTGCCTGAATTTCCAGCGTCACTCTTACTGAAGAGCCGACCAAGCCAGCAAGATGAGCGATCACCTCGTCAGCAACACGGCCAGCATCTCTGCCAACGCGTGTCGGATCGAGGTCTACGCTGCCGTGGTAGCGCCTGGGCTTCGGCACTTCGCGTAGACTCGGGACTCCCCCTACAGCCAGTGGTGCCTTCTGTCCCTGCGGAGCAACGCCAGCTTTGCCCTCGGATGCGGTCGGTGATGTAGTTGAAATCTTTGTTTCCGTCTCTTGCTGTTTTAGAGCGCCTTCCGCTTTAACCAACAGGCCACCTGAATTGTCCGCTGAGACATTCACGATCTGTCCGCATCGCAAGCCTCGGTAGCGCCCGAGAGCTTCATCGAAGCTGTCGGCATAAGCAAAGGAATCTTGACTCCAAGTCAACAATCCGAGGCCGTCTCTTACCGCGCGGAACAAAACCTCTGGTTGTTTCAAACGGGGCAAATACAAGTAGCGAGCAAAGTCTTCTCGAAGTTGCTGAATTGCCACATGGTCCCCTCGCCACAGCGGCACGCGATCAAGTTCCATCTTGAGTAAGGTTCCAGCGTAGGAGGTATAGAGCAGAGCGTCATTCCGTAGCTTCTTGCTCGCGCGTTCCGCGAGCGGCCCCTGACCGCTAAGCCTAAAGGAATGCCATTCAATGGCCGCCTGTGGCGAAGTTTGGACCGGCACAACCAACCACTGGTATGCCTCTGGAATCCGCGAATCCACAACCCCATCAGCTGACTCTTTTTGGTTTTCGGCTTGTTTCACTTGATGCGGGGAGAGGTCGAGGGTCCCCTGCTCCAACAAGATTGAATCCCAAGCCAAGTAGCGCCGAACAGCTTCGTCGAGGTCCTGCAGGCGCGACTGGTCCACCGCGAGAAAGACAAGGCTATTGCGAAACAACCGCGGCGTGTTCCCTCGTGACTCGAGAATCGCTTTCGCCGCGATCTCCGCACCACTGCCAGCCTCCCTATTACAGGGGTGATCAACGCCCAACACAACGAGCCGGGCATCCATATCATCCGGCACGTCCTGTCCGGACTCCGGCAACGGATGAACGCGTGCGAAGTCTCCGGCATTTCGGAGATCTGCGCGTAATCGTTTTTCGAGCTCCTTTACGACCTTGTCGGGTTCGCGCTTGAATTGTTCAGCGCGATCCTCAGCAAGTTTGGTCACGGTCGGTTGAGTTGAGTACCAGTATCGTGAACCGTCTTTGTAAAGGAACGTTGAGACAGCAGCCAGCCGACGCAAGGCATCTTCGAAAACACCCAGATTCTCGCCGGGCATTACGCACCCCAGCCGGATGCGTCGATCTTCGATGCCCTTGTTGGCAGCCGATGGAGTAGGCGCAGAGCCAAGATAGACCGTACGCGCCACGCGCCGGCAGGCGGCGTACTTGCCAAGATTTTGAACTTCTCCATCAAGCCGTAGCGGCAGAGCATTGGGACCATCCACATCCCTCTCGATAACTGGGACCCAGTTATCGGACAGATAGCGCGTCAACTCAAACTGAACACGCCGATCTTCTATAGGGATGTTCCCGGGCATGATTAGAGGGTTGCGATCACCGTTCTCCCAAAGACTGTGGATCACGGCTGCCATTAGTCGCAACACACCGCGCGTTCGCTGAAACTTCACGAGAGTGGACCAATCGCTGTAAAGCCGATCGAAAATCTCGGGATGAATGGGGTAAGCGGCTTTGAGACGCTTTTCGTAATCGGCGTCGCGACAATCGGGTGGGAAATCCTGGTTTTGGGTACGGTAGAAGTCGTAGAAGGCTTGCGCCACAGTGTCGCGCGCCACGAATTGAGCCTTTTCAACGAGCGGTTCAAACAGCCGCCGCCGAACGATCTCGAATCCCTCCTCGGCGCTCGCTGGCCGCCAGGAAGATTCCACGCGGCCTACGGCATTGCGAAGTCGGTCGAGGGCCGCGCGCCCGCGCTCGCCGCCTACCTCGACATCGTCGGCAACGGCATGAGGAGAGCCAGTCGTGTCGGAGGCGGGAAGGCTGATCACGAGTAAACATTGCTTTGCGGCCTTTGCCGATTCCGTAAGAGCCTGCGCGAACGTGAAGTGGGTCTCAAAACTGCCTGCCGGTAGGTCGCTCTTGTCATGCAACTGGCGCGCATAAGCCACCCATTCGTCAATCAGAATCAGCGACGGGCTGTATTTGTTCATTAGCTCCCGTAGTACATCACCGGGGCTCGTCGCTTTTTCGTCATCGGCCTCGATTCGTTTGAACGCCTTCTTCGCCTCTTTCGCGCCGCCCGCGGCATACCCGAGCTGCCAAGCTAACTCGCCCCAAAGAGTCCGCACGACCGTCCCGTCAGCTTTCGTGACAGGATTTCCGGGGGAAATCTTATTTCCCACAAGCACAACGCGGTTTACAGTTGGCAGTTTCGTGACCTTTGCGTCTTTCAGGACCGCATCAACACCGGATAAGTCCGTAGGCACAGTCCCAGAGAACAGATGATAGAGCGCCAGCATCGAGTGCGTTTTGCCGCCGCCGAAATTGGTTTGTAATTGCACTACTGGATCTCCGCCCGCGCCGGTCACTCGGCGAACAGCTCCAGTTAGAAGGCTCTTAAGGCTTTCGGTGAGATATGTTCGGCGGAAGAACTCGACCGGTTTTCTGTA
>Ga0207141_10245_pt1 | contig 13713 bp, 13 predicted proteins | sample Alteio_BWMinHeat_5_FD_153553 | JGI IMG/M metagenome (GOLD analysis project Ga0207141, IMG submission 153553) | Enriched cells from forest soil in Barre Woods Harvard Forest LTER site, Petersham, Massachusetts, United States -... | ecosystem: Environmental > Terrestrial > Soil > Temperate forest >... | reverse complement strand
TTGGCGATCATTCGGTTGCTTCATCCGGGCCGATTATTGTTTTTCCTAGATATTGGTCAAATAGCGCGTTGAGTTGGCGCCCCACGGCTTGCGCGCTCCTGAACGTACTCCATTTGGACGACTCCGGAATTCCAGCTGTAGCCGTCACCCATTCACGTGGAAATCCGAGTTCCTCGACCGCGTCTTCAAAGGTCTTACCCATATGTGACGGAAATGCTCGTCGGTGTAGTGCCACCTGTCGTCCAATTGATATCGAAAATTGACGAAGGTCGTAGACCAAGCCGAGGAGGTTGCTGAAGTGGATCTTGCAGATGCTGAATACATCCTTGTCGGGAACGCTCGGAACGCCTGGTATCGGCATAAAGAAATATTGTCTCCGCAGACCGCCGACCACATGTCAGCAAACCGTCAAGAACCACTTCCTTGGTTCAGAGCGCCAGATCTCGCAGCCGTTTCGAGCCCGTTCGGCTGGCGACGATACGTGCTCCACTCTTCATGACAACCTCTACGCGCGAGGCATCATACGGCTCGATCGATGTCACAAAGTCGAGATTGATAAGGTGTGAGCGGTGGATTCTCAAGAAACTTGTCCCCCGCAGGCGTTCTTCGAGGTCCGACAGGCGGATGCTGACGAGGTATTGCTTCGTTGCGGTACAAATCGTCACGTAGTCATCAGCCCCTTGCGCGCGCTCAAGGCTTGCGAGAGGGATTGGGACGATGCGGTTGCTGTCGCGCACGAAGAGTCTTGAGGGCGGGCGTATTTGTTCAAGCGATTCCGTTACGCGGGATAGTAAAGGAATTGCCGAGTCATCTAACGCCGCTTGTGCTAGACGCATGACGCGTTCCAGCCGGTCGCGTCCAAATGGCTTGAGCAGATAATCAAGAGCGCCAAGTTCAAAAGCGGTGACGGCGTATTGGTCATGAGCGGTCGTGAAGATCACCTTCGGCTCATATTCAAGCCGCTTGAGTACTTCGAGTCCCGTCGCACCCGGCATCACGATGTCTAGGAACACCAAGTCAGGACGTTGCCCGTTCGCTGCGGCAATGGCCGCTTCGCCGTCGGGAGCCTCATGAATTGACCCCTCCCAGCCGAGGTCGAGCAAATATCGTCGCAGGGTGCGTCGAGCCAGCGGCTCATCGTCGGCGATTAGAGCGGAACCTTTCATCTGTCTCCACCGACTGATTTTTGATCGCTTTCCGAGGTCGACGGAACCAGAAAACTTGCTTCAAAACCTTCCTGGCCGTCCTGAACCGTCAGTTCCGCGGAAGGTCCATACGCGGCCCGCAGCCGTTCCCTCAGAGAACGCAGCCCGAATTGGTGCGATTGGCCAGGATCAGTGCAGTCGCCAGGCCCGTCATCTCGGACACTGACGCTAAGTTTCCCGTTTCGGCAGGAACATCTGATCCAGATTGAGCCGCCTTGTGGACGTATGGAGATCGCATGGTGCACGGCATTTTCAGCCAAGGTTTGGATCGAAAACGGCGGAACGTCGAAGTGGAAAGACTCCGGGTCAATTTGTAGGTCAACCTTGAGGCGGTCCTCATAGCGAAGTTGTTCGAAGGCGATGTACTGACGAGTGAACTCGTATTCCTCGCCAAATTCGACCAATTCGCGGCCTTCTTCCTTCAGCGCGTAGCGCAGCATGTCCCCCAGGCGCTCGATGGCGTTTTCCGCGATGGTTGGCTGGAACTTCACCAAAGCGGCCAGCGTATGTAGAGCATTGAACAGGAAATGCGGATTCAAACGGGCGCGAATCGCATCTAGACGCGCTGCTGCAGCCAGCGCCTCGGCACGTGCGGCAAGCGTCTCCTTTTCCTGCAACCGACTCCGCGTCTGAACTGCATAGGAGACTCCCGCGAACAGGCCGTATAGCCAGAGCCCCATCAGAAGTTGCCAGCCAAGAACCGGGGATTTCCCGAAATCTCGCAAAGGGTTTGCGCCGCGGCGTAGTGCCTCCAGCCCATCGACTGAAATAATCCAGAGAATTGAGTACCCTGAGGCAAAGAAAACTTGAAGGAAGTAGAACTTCAAATCGAGCCGCAAGGGCCAAGGCCAGCGTTGGCAAATATGCCAGACAGCGATTCCCATCAGACTCGCGCTGCCCATCGAAATCATGCCTGCTACGAGTGCGGCACGCAACGGATAGCGCCCGTACAACATCGCCAAGAAAACCCAAATGGCGAAGAACGGCAGCCATGCTGCCAAAACAATCACGTAGCGCTTGATAGCCTTTCGCATGATTCGCTTCAAATTATCGTACCTTGGAAGCGAGTTCACCATCGTTGACCGACGAAACCTGCCGGTTCGCCGAAAATTTCTGGCGTGGGGATGCAGCGCGCCCTAAGCTAGGGATCGAACGACAGGACAACTCCGTGCCAGAAAGCACGTTGTGATCTGTGCCTGTAGGGTAAAACGATCTGGGACGAGCGGTGCAAGTTCTTGAGAGGAATCAGATGCGAAGAATCCTGGCGTCAACGATTCTGGTGTCGGCTGTGGTTGCGCAGTCGGTCTCCAGTGCTGCGGCGCAGGATGTACGCAATACGTCCTACGTTACCAAAAGTGGCGAACGCGTGCTGCGGATCGAGACGGTCGTGCCTGCAAGCACGGAGAGTGTTTGGAAAGCCTGGACTGACCCGCAGGAACTAAGCAAGTGGATGGCTCCCGTGGTTGCGATCGACCTTAAAATCGGAGGCACAATTTCTACGAATTACGATCAAAAGGCAACAATAGGAAACCAAGGTACCATTCAGTTGCCGATCATCAATTACGTCGAGCAACAGCTTGTTACGCTCAAGGTAAACCTAAACGATAAATTTCCGAAGAAGCTACGCGACGAGGATCGCAAGTTGCAAGAAATTGTACAGATTGTGGACCTTGGCGGCGGTAAGACAGAGGTTGTCTCCTCCATGGTTGGATGGGGCACTGGAAAGGATTGGGATCAGACGTATGACTTTTTCGCTCGCGGTAACGAGTGGACCTACCGACAATTTGCGAAGGAACTTTCATCGCCGCCTTTTGTGATCGTGTCGTCGGCCGCGCCTGCGGTCGATACATCTCGCGACCAGGTTGTTAAGATTGTTGCGAAAATACAACGAGCTGACTACGAAAGCGAGCGCGCAGCACTAAACCAACTTTACGACCAGCTTGTCCCGTTTGTTGACGAGCCGAAACTCGCTTCTCGCGTTCGATATTGGCGAGGATTTGCGAAATGGCGCAGGGCCATTAACGGGTTTGGCGAAACCCCTACACCGAAGGATTTGTCAGACGATTTGACGGGCGCGGAAAGCGAATTCGACGCAGCGATCCAAAGAGATCCAGCTTTTGTGGATGCAAAGGTTGGGGCCGTGTCTTGCATGTTTAACCGGCTCTTCTTGGAAGGGGTTTTCAGGAATGAGAAAGATCCTCAGCGGTTGAGGGAAATCCTAACACCTGCCTCGATGTTGCTTAAGGAGGCCAAGACTACAGGGCCCGACAACCCCCGGCTTCTCTGGGTGGTGGGTCCGAGTCAGTGGGGCACTCCTGCGGAGCATGGAGGCGGCCAGGAGAAAGCCATTGCAACCTATGAGAAAGGTCTGGATGCCATCCGGCAACACAAAGAGAGTGCCAATGATCCGCTGGAGCCAACATGGGGCGAACCCGAACTACTGATGAGCCTGGCCTGGTCAAACTTGAACCGAACCACGCCTGACTTAAAGGCCGCCGAGCAATACGCACAAGCTGCCCTCAAGCTAGTGCCCTACTGGCACTATGTTCGCGACGTCCTAATGGCGCAAATTCGTACCGCGCAAGCCAAAACGCGCTGATTTCCGTTGGAGTGATGAGTCGAAGTGTTGTGAAGCCCTCCGATGCCGTTGATCAAGTGACGGATGCCGAGCGAAAAAGGGGAAGGAAAGGCAACCGAGATGTCGCAGCCCCGGTGGCATGTTTTCAGTTACGGAATGCCGTGGACGAGGTCGTTTAGCGCGGCAGCGGTGAAGATTCTTGGAGGGTATATATGAAACGTTTGGTTCTGCGCTGGGCAGTTCTCTTCATCGCGGCTAATGTCTTCGGGTTTGTCGTATACGGCCTCCTGCTTCAGGGGGACTATGCCGCTAGTCCACAACTCCTGCGCACACAGGAAGACGCGAATCGGCACTTCGTGTACATGCTCATAGGATTCGCCTGTTCGTCTGCGGCGTTGGTTTGGATCTACGATCGCGGGATTCAATCTCGGCCCTGGCTCGGTCAAGGACTCCGCTTTGGTTTTGCAGTGTGGATGCTGACCTCGCTTCCTTGGTTCCTGACGTACTACGCGGTTCAGCCGTGGCCAGGGGCGGTAGTGGCAAAGCAGATTTCATTCGAATTGGTGACCGTGCTGCTGATGGGGATAATCAATGCCGGGCTCCATCGGAGCCAAACATCCGAGGTCCCAGAGACTTCTCGCGTAACCGCTGAGGCGTGAGAACTTTGAAGCGTTAGGAACCGCAGCCGTGCTCGCTGCCGTGATCTCTGGAGGCAAGAATGCAGGCATCCATGTTTTATCGAATCGCTGCTGTTCTTCTGGTGCTTTTCGCGGTAGGACATACACTCGGCTTTCGCCAGTCTGATCCCACATGGGGAGTTGACGCCGTTGTTGGCTCAATGCGGTCAATTCACTTTGACGTGTTGGGGTTCAACCGCACGTTATGGGACTTCTTTGTGGCGGCCGGATTCTCTGTCGGTGTGTTTTATCTATTCGCGGCGATATTGGCATGGCAGCTGAGTGGCCTTCCGGCTGCTACTTTGGGGCTCATGCGTGGGACGGCGTGGGCGTTCGCCCTTTGCTTTGCGGCCATCACGGTTGTCAGCTGGAGATACCTCTTTATCCTACCCATCGCTTTCTCAATTTTGATTACAGTGTGTTTGACTGCAGCGGCATGGCTTTCCGCGAAGCAGGTTTCCATGCCTCCGTTGCGACAGTAGGTGTGAGAATTCCAACGGCGGTAAGTGTGCTACGAGGAACTCACGTACTCAGTCTGCCATTTCGGGACGCTCGCTCTCTAGTGCGTCCACGGCGGTGCCGCCGATTTACCGCCGCTGAAGAGAGCCTGGAGGCAATGGCTCGGCGTGCTCGCCTAAAGGCCGATTTGTCACTGAATAGCTTGAAGGCCCAGTTAGCCTCCTGGACGTAAGCGTGGAGTTCAAATGCCAGTTGAGCGGCATCTACGTCCGATGAGAACTGACCAGCGGACTGGGCGAACACAACTTCGTCTTCAATTGCCTTCAACCACGATTTCGTAAGAGCCGCAATTTGATTTCGGATGCGACCCGGACGACTGTCGAATTCTGCGGATGCCGCTGCAAAGAAACAGCCTCCGCGAAACACAACACGCTCGACGTATCCTAACCAAGTGTCGAGCATTACCCGAAGGCGCTTTACTCCACGATCGGTCGCTACTGCAGGCTGAACGACTTCCTTAACGAATACATCCTTAGCAGCGTCAACTGTAGCTAGCTGGAGTTCTTCTTTGGAGCCGAAGTGCGCAAAAATACCCGTCTTGCTCATCCCAAGTTCGGTCGCGAGTCGACCGATGGAAAGACCTTCCAGTCCCTCCGCCGAAGCGATGTCCATTGCGAGGAGCAGGATGTCGGACCGCGTCTTTGTGGCCTGATGCGTGTGATAGAGCACCGTGGGCCGAGATTTGTTCATAGCGCGCATTCATGCTATGGAACGACCGTACTACAAGTCAACGAGGATTGGTAATCTTGTTTGTTGACAGCACGCTCGTACTATGCATATAGTACGTTCGTACTATTTGAAGGCTCTCATGCCTCTGCGAGAACCGATTGCGAGCTTGCTATCGGGTTTTGTGCTGTCATCTGGGGCGACATGGCGAAGACTCGATAACGCAATCCTCTCTATGAGCGTGGCGGTCGCCATTCTACTAGTGATTGGAATGGTCGGAATGACATCAGAGGCGTGGGCGCGCTCGCGACAGAATCCCGAGACCATCGTTCTGCCGGGTGCAACGTTCCCCTACAAATCGCACTTTGTCACAGTGTACGGTTCGAAAATGCATTATGTGGAGGAGGGCAAAGGTGACCCGATATTGCTGATTCACGGAAATCCCTCATCTTCCTACATGTGGCGCAACGCGATCCCCTTTTTGAAACCGCATGGGCGCGTGATCGCGGTGGACTTGATCGGTTTTGGCAAATCCGGCAAACCCGACATCGAGCATCGATTCGTGGATCACTACAGATACCTTGAAGGGTTTATTAGCCAAGTTAAACTCCGAAATGTCACCCTGGTGTTGTATGATTGGGGATCTGCGCTCGGCTTCTACTACGCTTCACAACACCCCGACAACGTAAAGGCAATGGTCTTCGTCAAGGCTCTGTTGATGCCTCTTTCCAAACTGGAATTGTGGCCGAAGCAGTCGGCCGACGCTTTTCGTGCCTATCGCACTCCTACAGTCGGTTGGCATCTCATCGTCGACGACAACGAATTCATTGAAAAGCGCGTCCAGGAAGGTGTCTTGAGACCCCTGAGCAAGGAGGAACTGGATCACTACCGCGCGGGCTTTGAGCGACACCAGTATCGCAAGCCTTTGTGGAGGTGGCCCAACGAGTTGCCGATTGATAGCGAGCCAGCGGACGTGGCTGCCATACAGATGAAGTATCTGGCATTCTTAGGCACGTCTGCGGTGCCCAAACTCCTGCTATACGCTAAGCCGGGGTGCTGACTCCGGAACCGATTGTGGAATGGTCCAAGCAGAACATTAAGAACATTGAAGCGATCTACGTAGGAGAGGGGCTTCACCATTTGCAAGAAGACCATCCGGTGGAGATCGGGAAGGCAATTGCTGGGTGGAGGATCGGCGCACCATCGGGCCCGCAGAGTGGCTGTCTTCGGGAAACCGGAGTTTTTGTGCCCCAGGAATCGACATGAAAGCCATACGTTCCTCCAGTCTCCTTCGCTATGCATTAATAGCGAACGCGATTTTTTCAGCATTGTCCGGAGTACTGCTTACTTTAGGCGGAAGTCGGATTGCCGCTTTGGTGGGACTTCAGCCGCTGGTTAGCCTTTGGCCGGTGGGCCTTGCCCTTATGCTCTTCGCAGCCTACGTCGTCCTGGTCGCTCGAAAAACTGAGCCCGAAGTGGGAGCCGCGCGAGCGATAGTCATTTCGGACGCTCTGTGGGTTGTCGGAAGCATGGCCCTAATTCTATTCGGCCCACTGAACGCGCTCGGAAACGCAGTCGTGGCCGTTGTTGCGCTCATGGTTCTTTCGTTCGCGGTGCTGCAGTGTGTAGGAATCCAAGTACTGAGGCATCACTTAGAGGTTGCGAGCAAAATCCGGCTCTGGTCACGCCGGGTTTTTCTGACTGGGAGCATACTCCTCGCTCTTCTCGTATTTGGTGGAGCAATCTACGAAGATGTGCGCGCTGCCGAGGACACGCAACACTATCCGGCACCGGGTAGACTGGTGGATGTCGGCGGCTATCGTCTCCACCTCTACTGCGTGGGCCAAGGTAGCCCGACGGTAGTGATCGACGCAGGTGCGGGGAATTGGTCTGTTGCCTGGATCAAGATACAGGAACAGCTCGCCGGTGAAACTCGCATCTGCACTTTTGATCGCGCCGGATTAGGGTGGAGCGAACGAGGTATCCAGCCCAGGACCTCAGCAGTAATGGCGGATGAGTTGCATCTTCTGCTCCGCCACGCCGGGTTATCTGCCCCCTTCGTCTTGGTCGGCCACTCACTTGGGGGGTACAACGCACGCGTGTTCACCGATCGCTACCGAAGTGAAGTCGCAGGGCTAGTTCTAGTTGATTCCGCTCATGAAGGACAATGGCGTGAATTACCAATCGAGGTCAACCAGTTCAGGAATAATGGTCTCAGACAATTGTATGTCGCTAAGCTGATGGCTCGCCTCGGGCTTCTGCATGCACTGAATGTACCCAATCCTCAGGTGGAGCGGGTTCCATCCGGGCTACGGCCGGCATACAGTGCTTATTTGGCTCAGGCTAAGGTTTATGATGCGTGGCAATCGGAGATGCAGTCTGTCGATCAGAGCGCAGCACAAGTAGATGCAACGAGATCAATTAGTGATTTGCCCTTGGTAGTCGTGTCAGCCGGGCACAGCTTCGATGCGTTTAAGGGCCTTGCCAAGAATATCCCGCTTGATAGAGCCAACAAGACATGGTTGGACTTGCAGAGCGATCTGGCGCTGTTGTCTTCGAATACCACGCAATTGATCGATCCTACAGCGACACACGACATCAATTTTGATGATCCGGATCTGATCGTCAAAGGAATTCATATTGCGCTCTCGAAAGTCCGTAACCACGACGCCCAAGCGAAACAGTTACGCGCGGACAATTGACACTTCTCTTACCCGCTGAGGAAGAACGCCCCTCTCTGACCGAGAGTGAGTCCGGGGTGATCGTCCCGAGGTTGGTAGCGAGAAACGGGCTTCCGGGGAATGGTGTCGATCTCCCCTAAGCTGACTTCTGGGGAGTCAGAAAGATTTCATTTGTCCGATTTCGGACTTGTGGCCAGGCATAACTTTCGGTCGCCCGTCATCCGGGAGCGGCTGAGATCGACTCTCACAATTGATTCCTCTTGCGAATCGTCCTTGTAGCCCAGAAGTCTCGCATGTTTAGCGACCTTTGAGAGCCTGGACATCGTGATCGTGCGCTCCTAACCAGGCATCGACCATGTCCAGATATCCCGGTACATACGTGGGAGGCCCACCCCTATAAACAATGTGATGGGCCCCGGCGACGGCAGCACCGTGCTCCGCATTGAGAAACTCGATCACGGTGGAATCCGGGTTGCCGCCAAGGGCGAGGTTGCTGCGCCACTGTTCGTTCTTACGTTCGCTACCCTGCGACATTTTTTGTCTCGCATGGATCCTTTTCGATCTTACCGATAAGCGTGAAGCGCTGAACCGCGCAGCGAAGCCAAACCCGTTCATGGATCCTGGGGCCTGGGGCTATCGGTCGTATCTCGACCGAAGTGAGGGGGCATTTCGCAAGGAATTGCGCCCTCAACAGGATAATCTTGTGAAAACCCACCCGCTCGAGTGATCAGTGGCCTGTGGAAACTCCGTTAATCGCGAGAGTGGTTTCGCCTTAGCCCGCTAAAATCTTACAGCAGGTGACTCGATTACTTCGCGAGGATTGCGGTCTCGGTTGCGGCATTTCTTGCGATAAGCCCAAACCCTCTTGCTGCCGCCCTCGTATTGAGCTTTGCAAAGCAGAGGGCGCCACGAGATGCATCCTTTTTCGCGCTCACGTCGCATTGAGAAAACTCGACTTCAAATTCGCAGGCCACGCAACCCGCTTGTGAGGCTCGCGTCAAGGCGGTGTTAATCACTCGATCGGCTTGCGCCCAGTCCCGCGATGCTGCGGCGGCGAGCGCAAGGACCTCATCGGCCGACAATTGCAACTCTAATCGCTCGCTGCGGGTCGAGACAGCGCGGGCCCGCAAAGCTGTCTTCAGGGCTGCATCGTCCTGTTTCTCGAGCAGTGCAAGCTTAGTTTGCAGAATTAAGCACTCAAGTTCAGCGTCGACGTTCGGCCTGTGCTCCAAGGCGTTGCGTAACTTCTGTAGCATTTCGCGCGCATCCGATATTCGACGCTCCTCAATTGCCAGGTCCGCAAGTACGTAACGCGTTTCTCGTTCCTCTGTTCCCGCGCCAATGCTCTGTTCCAAGCTCAGCGCCTGCTCGGAATGAGCGCGTGCTGCAGCCGTGTTTCCTTGCATCAGGAGGATGTGGCCGAGAGCCACGTGAGCCCACGCTTGGAGGCTTTTTGCTGCCAACGCGTCAGCATCATTCAGCGCTTTCTGCTCGATAGATTGCCCGTCTGGCAGTGAGCCCTGAGCTGCCACCACTTGGCCGAGGAAGATTAGAGCAGTGGTTTCGGTAGCCTTGTCGCCGCTGGCTTGCGCGACCGTTACCGATTCCTCGGCGGATTCCTTCGCTTGCGCAAGGTCGCCCCTATCAAGAAGGGCTCCCGCTAATCCTTGCAGAGCAGCCGCCCTGACCGCTTTATGTGCAATGTCAAGGGCCAGCTTGGAAGCTTTCTGGTAGTAGATCCTCGCCTCCGACAATCGTCCCTCATCTTGCAACGCATCTCCGATGATCAGCAGCGAATTAGCCTGGCCTATCTTGTCATCGACCTCTCGAAGGATCTCGTACGAATGTTGAAACGATTTTCGGGCTTTAGCAGGCTCTCCTTGCATGAGCAAGAGATTGCCAAGATTGTTGGAGATGACCGCCTCTTTCTGCCTGCTGCCGATGCTGCGCGCCAGCGCGAGGGCTCTCTGCCAAGCCGTTGCAGCAGCGCTTGCGTCGCCACGATCACTCAGTATGTCGCCTTCTTCGACCAAGGCATCCGCGAGGCCTCCGGGATCGTTCAGAGTTTCAAAGATGCTTTCGGCCGCGTGTTCTTTATCAAGGGCTTGCACACTATCACCCAGGTAGCCCAGGGCAACTCCTTCGCTGCGCAGCGCCTCGGCAATCACCATTGGCGCGTGAGCTTGCTCGCCTTGAGCAACGGCAGCCTGCGCCGCGGCTAACTCTTTCTTTGAATCACCGGACTGCTGCTGGACTGATGCCTCAGCGAGATCGATTCGCGCACTGTCTTTAGCCGAATGCGAAAGCGTGCGCCAATGGTCCAGGGTGGCCAATGCCTCGCTCGGCTTGCCGTTAAGGCCTTGCACGTGCGCCAGACGTAGCGAAAAGTCGATGGTTTGCGGGGAAAGGCTGGCAAGCCTGCGGTATGTCTCCTCCGCTCGAGCCCACTCGTGGGCGGTTTCGTAATAACGACCCTCGATCTGTAACCCTTGTTCGTAGGTCAAGCCCTTGGTGAGGTCAAAGGCCAGCTTAGCCTGCCCCGCGGCTAACGTATCAAAACCGCTGGCGCTATATGCCGCGCTCAACGCCTCGTGAGCAAGCGAATCATTGGGGTCAGCAGCCACAGCTTGCAAGAGAACTTGCTTAGCACCCAAATAGTCGAGTTCGCGAAGTTTCTCAAGACCCCAGAAGTAAAGACGTTGAGCCGCGCTGTCGGCGGGCATCGCATTTCTTATCTCTGCTTCTGCGGAGCTGGAAAGGGGTGCGACGCCAAGTTGTTTTCGTAGCTGTCGGCCTGCATCAGAGATGAGATCGAAAAGCTGCGCCATCGTGCCCGTCTCGGATAGCGATGCCAGGGTCTGCCCTGTGTTTGTATTCTGAAGATGTACGTCGACGCGGATGCGGTCTTTGGGACTGCCGATGCCGATTCGCATCAGCGATCCTGTGACGACCAGCTCTGCTCCAGAGTTTTGCTGAATTCGCCGCAGAGTCTGTTGAGCGTAGGAGTCAACATCGGTAATCGACAGCTCTCGTCTCATTTGCGCCACGTCTTCTCCTGAAACAGGCTGGAGACCGGCACTCGTTCCAAGCTCGGTCGATAGCATTTCAGCAAAAGCGGTAGAAAGCCAGGCGCTGTCGTTGTGGCTGGACAGGTCCTTGAAACCAACAATAGCGACTCTCCGCGGAAGGGAGGATTGTGGAAGTGAAGGAACGATTGCCATCGTCCGCGACTTAGTTCTCGACTTGAAATGAAGCGTTGCTACGGTCAATGCGGCTACCGTCAAGATCAGGGTTGCACCTAGCAAAAGCCCGAGTCTCCTGCGAGAAAAAAGCTCTGCGGCACGGTTCGAGGCAGGTGCAAAATGCCCGGCGACAGAACCTTCAGCAGAGACGCCCGCCGGTGTCACCGCTTCGGGCGGTACCAGCAGGCGGTAACCGCGGCGAGGTATGGTTTCGATGAATTGTGGTTGCTCGTGTGAATCGCCCAGCGCTTGCCGCAGCTTGTTGATCGCCGCATGAATACCGTGGTTGAACTCGACGTTGGTATCGTCGGGCCAGAGTTTGGTGCGCAACTCCTCCCGGCTCACGATTTCTCCTGGTTTCTCCAGTAATGCCAGCAGCAAGCGAGTCGGCTGGTCTGGTATCCGCACTCTTTGACCGTCTTTCTGGACTTCCCCACTGCACACATCAATTACGAAACGGCCAAGCCGGACGAACCTTTCATGCGGGTAGATTTTACTCGTCAGGTTCATTTTTGGCCCAATTTCCAGGAGTCGACTTTCTCGCCCAGAGTGGGGTGCTTATTCTCAAAAGCCGACGCTCCGAGACCTCTATATATACCTCAAATCTCCGCCCCCCAAAGTGGTTTTAAACTGCGTGAACCAAATGCGATTGTCGCAGCAATAACGTAAAGAACAGATGGTCTAGCAGTTGCGAGGTCGTGGACGACAGAGAATCGCGAGTGCAGCCATTTCGCCACCCAGCAGCGGCCAGCGGATTGGTAGTCCATTGCTTCCGCTTTCGCCAATGATTCACTTCCGAACTACGGTGGGCCCTAACCCACCGTTTGTGGATAACTTCCGGCTTGCCGACTGTCCCAGGAGTCGGCCCGTCAATGAGCAGAAACGGGTTTCTCGGGACCGATTCGCCGAAACTCCCTAAAAGCCGACTTCTGGCCCAGAACAACTTCCGGTTGGCTCGCCATTCGGAGAGTAATCACCGAGGTGTTAGCAAAGGTGCTGGTCATGCTTTTCTTATCCTCTAGAAGTGTGGCCGGAAATGCCTAACTGTCTGGCTTATTGTTCGATTTGGATACGCCGGTTTTTCGAATCGAGCGTCACGACAAAATGGCGTAAAACGTCGTACCCGATATTGCCGACTACAGGTCCTGGGCCGGGGCGTGCATCGCTGAAGCGTACTTCGTCGAGGTTAAGCTTGTACTTGCCCAACTCGATCGTCCCATTCAGACGCGCGATGGAAACCGGAAACTCACCTCCGCCCGTGCGAACCCTGCCGGCTTCTTTCGGCTGCGTCGCCAGCGGAAGCTCCGTAAGGAATTTCACCGGAAGCGTCAAGCCAAAGGCAGAGCCCGTGTCCAGGTGGACTTGCCTGTCGTGGCCGGCAATGCGGACCGGCACTGTGGGGAGAACCTGTTCTTCGGTGTACTGAAAAATGCTGTTGGAATCGGCGCTCTCGAGTGCGCCTTTTTTGATCGAGATGAGTTTGCCAGGATAGTCGTAGGTAAGCAAATAGCCGGGGAAGTTGGCAGCGCTCAGGACGCCGCGGGGGGCATTCTCACCTTTCAACAGGGCACCCAGTGGCATTACCGCGGCAATCATGCCTTCCAGCACTGCATCACCGATATGAACGTCATGAATCACAACAATCGTCGGGGCGGGTCCACCACCCACGGCTGCAACCTGCACTCCGGCAGGCGGAGTCAGAGACAGCTCGCGACTAAGCTCTTCACTTACGACTGTCGTCGAGGCACCCGTGTCGAGAACAAAGCGATACGGCCCCTTTCCGTTGATCTTGACGTCGATGACCGGCCTTCCTTCCATGTCCTGCATCGGAACAGTAACGCCATTTCCAGGGACCTGAATGCCCGTCGGCGTTGGAACTTGCGGGCCAACGCGCATCTGGGCCAGACTGACCGCGCGCAAGGCGCTTGCTAGTAGAAAAATCGACACCGCGAGTTTCTTTGGCATGGCGAAATGTACTCGTTCAGTATTTCGTTAATCTTCAGTGCGTATAGTACGAGTCGATCTATACAAGAGTCAACGACTAACTTTGTGACAAGGCGTTATGGTACGACGATTCGTACGCTGCCGACCCAAAGTAAGAGGCTGCGGTCTTCTGGTACCGAACTGAGTGCAATCGAGGCACGC
>Ga0207141_10134_pt2 | contig 13730 bp, 16 predicted proteins | sample Alteio_BWMinHeat_5_FD_153553 | JGI IMG/M metagenome (GOLD analysis project Ga0207141, IMG submission 153553) | Enriched cells from forest soil in Barre Woods Harvard Forest LTER site, Petersham, Massachusetts, United States -... | ecosystem: Environmental > Terrestrial > Soil > Temperate forest >... | reverse complement strand
CCTGGCCCATCTCGAGGATCTGCTTGGTGCCATCCCATGAGCCGCGCATGATCGCAGCCTGCAGGCCCGGAGACTGGAGCCCGTAGAGATTGGTAAAGATACGGTCGCGATCAGCAAGCATGGCGAACCTGTCGATAAGTGATTTTCAAAAACGGCGTGCGAACGGCAAGCGAGGCTCGCCGTCCCCTTCTCATTCCGGCTTGTCGCCGGCCGCGTGTTCGGGACGCCAGCCGGTGGCAAGTTTCTTGGCCTGCTCGATCCACTGATCGCGGACGGCGCGGCCTTTGAATGTGCCAAGGTTTTGGTCCACCCAGGCAAGATTGTGATCGTTCCACTCGGCAATCTGATCGAAGTGATAAACACCCAACTTGTGGAGCACGTCCTCGAGCTTGGGCCCGACACCCCAGATCAATTTCAGATCATCCGGCTTGCCATCCCGCGCCGAGGAAAGCAGCTCCGGCTTGTGGTCATCGGAAACGGGCGCAGCATCAGCGCTCGCAACCGGAACTGCAGGCACCGGAGCGGGCGCCGCAGGGGTGGAAGTTGCAGGCGCCGGAGCGGGCACAGCCGGCGCTGCTGGGGTCGGCGCAGTCTTGGCAGCCGCCTCGGCGGCAGCCTTCTCAGCGGAGGCCTTCTCAGCGGAGGCCTGCCTGGCGGCCTCTTCGGACGCGGCCTTCTTGGCGGCTTCCTCTGCGAAACGGTGCTTCCAGGACCCGATCATCGAGCCGTCATAGAGCGAGGGGTCGGTCAGCGTCTGTGCCCCGCCAAGGGGCTCGGACGAGAAGCGTCCATTCTGGGGGCCAGGCTTGGCCGGGTTGCCGGCGGCAAGATCGTCCAGAAGCTTCAGCGTGCCCTCGGGCGTCAGGTCCTCATAATAGTCGCGGTTGATCTGCATCATCGGCGCGTTGCAGCAAGCGCCCAGGCATTCTACCTCGAGCCAGGAGAAATTGCCATCCGCCGAAACCTGACGTTCCGGGCCGACGCGCTTCTTCAGCACATCCTTGATTGCCTCGGCACCGCACAGCTGGCAGGGGGGCGTACCGCAGATCTGGATGAAATATTTGCCCACCGGAGCGAGCGCGAACATGGTGTAGAAGGTTGCGATCTCGAGCACGCGGATCTTCGCCATGCCAAGCCGGGCGGCAATCGTCTCGATCGCGGCCTGCGATACCCAGCTGCCCTCTTGTTCCTGAGCGCGCCATAAGAGTGGGATCACCGCCGAAGCCTGGCGGCCGGGCGGATATTTGGCGATCTGCTGGTCGATCCAGGCCTCGTTTTCAGCCGTGAACGCAAAAGACGCCGGCTGGAGTTCCTGGGGCGCGAGCCTGCGAACGGACATGCGCTCTATCCTCTTTCCTGACACGCTGCCGGCCGGTCATCCAACCGATCGGCGCAAACATACAATCAACTCAACGATCAACTTCGCCGAACACGATATCGAGCGACCCCAAAATGGCCGAGACATCAGCGAGCATATAGCCGCGACACAGCCAATCCATCGACTGGAGATGAGCGAAACCCGGTGCGCGGATCTTGCAGCGATAGGGCTTGTTGCCGCCATCGGAGACGAGATAGACCCCAAATTCGCCCTTTGGGGCTTCCACCGCGGCATAAACCTCACCCGCTGGCACGTGATAGCCCTCGGTATAAAGCTTGAAGTGATGGATGAGTGCTTCCATCGACCGCTTCATTTCGCCACGCTTGGGGGCGACCACCTTGTTGTCAGGGGTCGACACCGGGCCGGGCGTCGCACGCAACAGGGCACAGCACTGCATCATGATGCGCGCTGACTGGCGCATCTCTTCCATGCGGATGTTGTAGCGGTCGTAATTGTCGCCGTTCTTGCCGATCGGAATGTCGAAGTCGAGCTCGCTGTAGCATTCGTAGGGCTGCGCCTTGCGCAGATCCCACGCCGCGCCCGACCCGCGTACCATTACGCCCGAATAGCCCCAGGCCCAGGCATCCTCCAGCGAGACGATGCCGATATCGACATTGCGCTGCTTGAAGATACGGTTGTCGGTCAGCAGACCTTCGAGATCGTCGCAGACCTTGAGGAAGGGATCGCAGAAGGCCTCGATATCGTCGATCAGCTCCGGCGGAAGATCCTGATGGACGCCGCCCGTACGGAAGAAAGCAGCATGCATGCGGCTTCCGGACGCGCGCTCATAGAAGATCATGAGCTTTTCGCGTTCCTCAAAGCCCCACAAAGGCGGCGTCAGAGCGCCGCAGTCCATGGCCTGCGTGGTCACATTGAGAAGGTGCGAGAGGATGCGTCCGATTTCCGAATAGAGCACCCGAATGAGCTGGCCACGCTTGGGCGCCTCGATGCCGAGCAGGCGCTCGATCGCCATGCAATAGGCATGCTCCTGATTCATCGGCGCGACGTAGTCGAGGCGGTCGAAATAGGGAAGCGCCTGCATGTAGGTCTTGGCTTCGATCAGCTTCTCGGTACCACGATGCAACAGGCCGATATGCGGGTCGACGCGCTCGACCACTTCGCCGTCGAGTTCCATGACCAGACGCAGCACACCATGGGCCGCCGGGTGCTGCGGGCCGAAATTGATAGCGAAATTGCGCAGATGCGGTTGGTCGTTCATCGCGTTCCCAGACTTTCCAGAGTGGCCAGAACCATTCCGATCCCAATTACGTCCACCGCGCCAGATGACCGGCGCAGGGAATGTCAGCCCGCTTTTGCCTTCTCGTCGCCGGGCAGGACATAGTCCGTGCCTTCCCATGGCGATAAGAAGTCGAAATTCCGGAACTCTTGATTGAGGCGAACCGGCTCATAGACGACACGCTTGGCTTCATCGTCCCAGCGCACCTCAACGAACCCCGTCATCGGGAAGTCCTTGCGCAGAGGATGGCCGTCAAAGCCGTAATCGGTGAGCAGGCGGCGAAGATCGGGATGGCCAGTGAACAGGATACCATAGAGGTCATAGGCCTCGCGCTCGAACCACAACACGCCAGGGAAGATATCGATGGCGGAGGGGACAGTCGTGGCTTCGTCTGTCTCGACTTTGACGCGTATGCGCGCATTTTTTGTCGGTGAAAGCAGATGATAGACGACATCGAAACGCTTCTCGCGCGCCGGATAATCAGCCCCGCACACATCGATGATCGAGACGAAGCGGAAATTCTCATCGTCGCGCAAATATTTGAGCACGGTGAGGATATTGTCGGGACCGGTCGAGACCGTCAGTTCGCCGAACGCGTGCACGACATCGGTCACGGCCTGCGGGAACGCCGCCTGAAGGGCTTCGCCAATCGCCTGCAAAGTTTCGTTGTTTGCCATGTCAGCCCCGCCTCAGCGCTCGATCGTTCCGGTACGGCGGATCTTCTTTTGCAGCAGCAGCACGCCATAGAGCAGTGCTTCGGCCGTGGGCGGGCAGCCCGGCACGTAGATATCGACCGGCACGATCCGGTCGCAGCCGCGAACCACCGCATAGGAATAGTGGTAGTAGCCGCCGCCATTGGCGCAGGAACCCATGGAAATTACGTATCGTGGCTCGGGCATCTGGTCGTAGACCTTGCGCAGCGCCGGGGCCATCTTGTTGGTGAGCGTGCCGGCGACGATCATCACGTCGGACTGGCGGGGCGACGCGCGTGGCGCAAAGCCGAAGCGTTCGACGTCATAGCGCGGCATCGACACCTGCATCATCTCGACGGCACAGCACGCGAGGCCGAAGGTCATCCACATCAGCGAGCCGGTACGGGCCCAGTTGATCAGGTTGTCGGCCGAGGTGACGAGAAAGCCGCGGTCGGCCAACTCGCTGTTGATTTCCACGAAGAACGGATCGGTCGAGCCGGCCGGCTTGCCGGTATTCGGATCGATGATGCCGCGGGGCGCGGGCGCCACCAGCGTCCCACCGGAAGAGTCGAGGTTCAATCCCATTCGAGTGCACCCTTCTTCCATTCATAGACAAAGCCGATGGTCAATACGGCCAGGAAGACCATCATCGAGGTGAAGCCGAACAGGCCCACATGCTTGAACGTGATCGCCCAGGGAAAGAGGAATGCTACTTCCAGGTCGAAAATGATGAAGAGGATCGATACCAAATAAAAGCGCACATCAAATTTCATGCGGGCATCATCGAACGCATTGAAGCCGCATTCATAGGCCGACAGCTTTTCCGGATCCGGGCGCTGGAACGCCACCAGGAACGGGGCCACCAGAAGCGCCAGGCCGATCAGGCCCGAAACCCCGACAAAAATGATTAGCGGCAAATAGGCAGCGAGAAGAGTGTCCATCGGCAGAACCTTGGCTGCGGCAGGGCAGCGGCATTGCTGAATGCCGTACCCGCCACGATTTGGACGATACGGGCAGGAGCAAGCGAAGAAAGCCGCGGGCTCATGCCAGCGTCTCAGACCAGACGACATAGGGATAGCCCCTTTGCGTCCGGTCGTGATCCGCCTGTTGCGAGCCTTAAACCACGGTTATGGGAGGCGCAAGCTTGGAAGCGTTCCAGCCAGGAGATTCATACCGCAGTGCGGCAACGAGCGGCAGCGCTTCGCCTCAGGAATGAGAGCGAGGGGACCGCAAATGTAAAAGCCAGCCGAAAGGCTTGGCCTGTGCCGAGGGTGGTGCAAACGACCCGTTATGACATAGCGCCGACGGGTTGGTGCGCGCAAAGCCATGAACTTGTCGGGTCCATGGCTCCGCATTCGCGTCAGTAGTCGGGAACGCAGCGGCCCGAATTGCCCGGATGTTTCCCGTAAGGACACCCGCCGCGATATATAGGTGCGGGCGCATATTCCGGTTGACGGTAATAGCGCGGCACCGGCGCGTAGCCCGGGTCCGGCCCATATCCTGGGCGTGGTGCATATTCATCATACCGATTGGGCACGCACCGCCCCCACGGATTGGGATGGAAACCGCGGCCGCAACCACCCGCGATCGTCTGCAACAGCGTGTTTGAGTTGGCTGCACCCGGCGCAATTGTCATCGCCGGCGTTGACCCGACAGACGCAGCCAGGCCAGTCAACGCGAGCGCTGCGGCGAGAATTATCTTCATCACATCTCTCCCAGCTTGATTGCTAGGATGACGCTTCACAAGCGAAAAAGTTCCCGCCTCCTTGGCCGGATCTCTTTCTCGAGGATGGAAGTGCGCATGCGCCGCTCCCGTCACGAGACGAGCCCGAAGGACCCCTCTCGCAAAGAAGCTGCATTAGCGCTGCCATTCGCTCAAGTCCCAATTATAGGCGAAGCGGGATGTTCCGGCAGCAAGGGCAAAGGAGGTCGCCTGCGCATGATTGGGATCGAGCGCGATGCGATGGCTGATCAGCACTCAGGCCGTCTCCCCCGCATCCACCGCCTTGGCGATGCCATCCAGCAACGTCTGGTTTTTAGGCGAGCCCTTCAGCCTCCCACCGCCGCTGCGTCACCACCGACACCCCCAAGCGCCTGAGCCGCTATCGTGATGGCTACCAACCTCTCCATGAGGTGCATGGATGAATCATGTTCGACAATTTTCAAGTGAACTGTTCAAACCCTTTGCCTTCAGCCGCGCCGTGAACGACACAGCCAAGGCGCCTCGGCTTGTCACGCATCCAAGAAACGTAGCCATCTGCCGTCAAGGTGAAGCGGACGAACTTCCTGCCATGGGCGCTGCGCATAAAGTTCTCAAACAAGCGCAATCGTGAGATCGAGATAAATGACGAACGCGCAGGCGGCAGGGGCAATCTAGAGCTGCGTGCAGACGGCGGCATGAAGACAGAACGTGGCCGTGTCGCTGTGCCTGGCAAGTACATCAGGGTCAACGAACGTGGCGTGCCGCGCCACCTGCAGCCGCGCAATCTGCCGAACAGTTTTCGCAAGGGCGACACCGTCTACCAGCGCATTCGAGAGCCGAAGAAGAAGGGCGGGCGACGTGGCCTGAGGCTGACTTGCAGCCTCAAGGACCCGATGCGCATCAAACCGGATGTGCCGTTTCATCGGGATTTCGAGCGCGCGTTTAAGGAGGAGTCATGAAGGCACAAGCAGCGGTAAGCCCGTCGCCCCAAAGAATAGGGCGGCTCTCAAAGAGCCGCCCTGCCAGGTCACATGCTATCGTCACATGCTATCGTGGTGCACTGGCAAACGATGCTTTGATTTATGATACGCCATGTGCCCCTCGCCACCGTGCTGCCTGAGCCACTGTGGCCCGTGGTGTACACCCGGCATGCCGTACCACTGACACCGACCTTTGACCTGTTTGCAGGTCGGATCGCGAACTTCTTGCACCAGCGACGGCGCGGCTGACGGGGCGATAGGCATTGCTAACGAAGCTCCGACTGAAGTGACAATTGCCGCCGCGGCGAGCGCGGCTGAGAGTATGATTTTCATCTGAAATTCCCTCTGAGAAAGCGACGTTTCTTAAACGTCCCGCGTGCCCAGTAGTTCCAGTCCCTGAAAAAATCGCGGGTCCTAAAGGTAACCCTCCAAGGAGGGTATCGTGCCATATCTGCAGGTGTACCCTCATAAAAAGGTGTCCCCAGTGTCCGAATTCTATAAATAAAGTAAACATTTCAATCATATAGGGGTGGAAGACCCCTGCCACATCTGTGCGATTTTGCGGACAGATTCGTACCAGTCTTCCACCCTGCAACACCTACAACAAAGGATTTTACATGAACGGAGTTTCCAAGCACGAGTTCGCTCGTCGCGAAAAGTGCTCACCCAAGCTGGTGCGCAACCGACTGGAGCGCGGCTATCTTAAGGCCAACCCAGACTGCACGATCGATCCTGCGTTGGTCGGGACGGGCTGGCGTAAGGCAAACGCCGAGCGCATCGCCAAGGCCCAGCAGAACTCAAGCAATTGGAGCCGGACGAGGCCAAGGCCAAGCTCTTACCAGCCGATGATGTTAAGCGTGCCGTTGCAGCTGCCTTTGGGAGGGTCAGAGCGAAGCTGCTCGCCATTCCATCCAAGGCAGGCCCATATGCTGGCACCCAAAATGCAGCCAGCCCAAGCGCTTACCATCGTGCAAGGGCACATCTACGAAGCCCTTGCCGAGTTGGCGGGCACGCAGGTCGGGGATTGGGTTGCGGCGTAGAAGGCGGCCCGATCTCTCCCTGATGTTTACGAAATCGGGCCACCTCTGGGGGCCGTGTCGAGCAGCCACCCGCAGCTCTAACCCCGATCGCGCGACTTGGTTGCGATGCCAACGCGGCCAAATCGCGTGTGGTCGCTCCCCAGCCAAGCCCGCGCTGTGACAGGACGCCGCTCCCTGATGGTCAGGGCATTGTATGTGACAGTTTAATGACAGAAGGAGCCGCTATCCGAGACCATCAGCGAGCACTTCATGACCGATAAGAAGAAGCACATTTATGCCGCCCTGGTTGACGGTGCCACCGCCGGCCTGCGGGATGACGCCCTATATCAGTTTGTCGTCGACCAGTGCCCGAGGGCAACCAGCCAGAAGATCGTTCGCGCCTCGCTCCTTGCCCTCAGCGATCCCGCTCTCTCTGACCGCAGCGTCCTGAACGTCATTTATGCGTTGGCAATCAAGCACCGGCTGGACGACCTCGGCCGCATATGAAAAGCTGCTGTGGCGCATGGGCGGCCCAACAGAGCGCCCGCCGGCAAGCGCACTTCTGGTGGAAGTGGATATTTGCATGGCGTTGCTCAGCCGCTAGGCCACAGATGTACATTGCACGACATACAATAAAAACAATTCTACTATCTTGTCAGCCTATTGAGGTATGTCGCCCCCATAGCTATTTTTACTTCTGTAAGTCGGTAGCGCCGCTATCAATTTACGGACGCCTGAGCCGCCGAGCGCCGCAGTTACTTCGGTACACCGCAGCCAGCGCCGCTTTTACGATCCGCGATGGATATAGCAGCCAGAACAAATTGGGGGCGAGAGGTAATTGCACCTTTCGCCCTTTTGTTTGCGCGGGTCTCAGCAGTCTATTTGACAAAATAAAAGGGCCGCCCCCTGCGAGGGCAGCCCTTTTGTGGTACACGTTGTAAGTCGGTAGCTACCGCCGTGTGCCAGTAAACTGTCAGTGGTATAAATATTTATTTGCTTCAAGTCGCGCAACAGAAAATTTCCGTTTTCTTAATTAATATTACATGACTATGACAGCAAAAGTGCATGACATTGGCTGAATATGACTCAGACGAGCCTGAACCAGGATGCCGGCATCTTAAAAGCCACAAGGAAAAGCCCGACGCTCCCAATCGGAGGGCCGAGCCCTGGCGGCGCGATGTAAGTCTGCACCGGTTAACTCTCCCGCATTGCATACGCCCGACGGCGTGAGCGTAACGTGAAACCAGCCCGGAACTGACGTTGCATTCTATGGTGGCGCACTAGAAATAGTCGCGGTGTATCTTGTGGCGCTTGATATTTTGTTTTCTCGCATGTTTTCCGCGCCCTGCCTATTATCGGCAACAATGACATGCGTGCCATCCACGCTTGGATAGACGGCCGGTCAGGCCTCATAGACGCCCCGTTGCCCGCCACGTCCCTTGACGTCGTGATAATAACGCGCCTCGATGCCTAAAGGCCGTAACCTACAGCATTGCATAGTGCCAAACGGCCGCGCCTACTGGTTCCCGACTGCCCAGATGAAGGCAGCGGCTTCAGGTGCATTCCCTGCGGCCCCGACGGCCCTGAGGCGGTCAAGATTGCTGCAGAGTGGGAAGCCCGCTGGCAGGCCTCCAGAACAGGCCTGGAGGCCTTCACGCGCAAGGTCTATCCACGAGGTACTGCCGGGGATGCCTATTAGCGTTTGCGTCAATCTGCGACATGGCCCCTAAGGCATATCGGACCCGCGAGGACTGGGATCGCGGCTGGGATTATATCGAGCCCTATATCGGAGATATGCCACCAAGCAAGATCACGTTCGAGCGTCGACAAGTGGTATGCGAGGATCATGCGTCAGAAGGGTGCGGGTGAAGCGGGGCGCGCCATGAAGATCTGGCGAGCCCATTACAACGTCATGGCGAGCATGCGGCTGTGATGTCGCAAAGGCGAAGATCCTTCGCTCGCCATCCGCAAGAAGTCGGTACCGGGCTGCACACAGACATGGACAGAGGGCGAAGCCGTGCGCCTTATTAAGGGCGCCTGGCGGGCCGGTTATCGGGGCTTTGCATGCATCGTTGCTGTCGCGTGGGACACCGGCTTTGGGCCGGTTGATGCCAGGACTCTGACGCTAGGAGACATTCGCGGCGATCAAACTGATTGGTGGTTCTTCATCAAGCGAGGCAAGACCGGCGATGCCGCTATTGGCACACCAAGGATCCGACACCTCATCCATGCCTATGTCTACAGTCTCGATATCGAGCTGGTGGACACCGCACCGATATTCCAGACACGCGGCTACGCTCCGAGCATTAAGGGAGGCAGGCCACCCGCAAGCACTACACGAAGGATGTACTGAATGACGACTTTGCCGATCTCCGGCGCTCAATCTTCGACAAGGATGAAAAGCGCCGGCTCATGGACATGCGCAGATCGGGTGCCGTCGTATCGATGGCGGGCGGTGCTTCAGCAGATGCCAACCAAACTCGCCTATTCAATGGATCAAGACAAATTGCCCTGGCGGATTGACCTGCCGGTCGAAAAGGCCACTGTTCGTGGCGTGGACCAAGCGCGCCAAATTGGGCGCCAGAAGCTCCGAACGGAACACAAGGCGGACAAAACGTTGAAACTGGGAAAGGAGAAAAGTTAAAACTCCCCAGAGGGGGAGATCACTAACTTATTGAACGGGATGGCGAGAGTGACGGGACTTGAACCCGCGACCTTCGGCGTGACAGGCCGACGCTCTAACCAACTGAGCTACACCCCCGTCCCGCTAGCGCGGCGAACCGTGCTGGCGTGGCGCGGTGATTACGTGGCAGCTCGCGGAGTGTCAAGGTCAATTCCGCACAGGCGCCAGAAATCAGCGCGCAACCCTGGCGAGGCGAAAACGCGCGATGTCTTCGGGGCTGAGCATGCGGATACCCCCTGCCCCATATTGCTCGGCAAGCGCGATCAGGGCCGGATCCACGCCCATCTGGCGGCTGTAATCGACAAGCATCGCCGCGATCTTGGGAAAGCGCTGGGCACTGCGAAGCACCGACTGCGGGTCATTTCCAGTGCTGTTGGGCAGCATTTCGCGATGGACACCGACGAGCGACCCCAGCGTTACGAATCGCTTGCGGCCTCCCATCAACGCATAGACGCAGGCTGACATGCATGAGCCATTAACGGCGAACATCGCGCCGTTGCGCTCCACGACACGGCCGACGAAGACGGTCGTTTTCAGCCGGCGCAGCATGAGGCCGAGCCGCAGCCCCTCGATCAGGTGACCGCCCGGAGAATCGATGATCAGCACATTGCTGGCCCCCTTTGCGGCCGCTCCTTGAGCGAAGGTGACGAAGCCATTCATCGTGCCGAGGTCCATGGTGCCGGTTGCGACCATGACGTCCGGGCAGTGCTTCTTGCATTTTCCGTCGAAGGAGAGCGTGGCGAGCTCGAAATCCATAGCGGCTGCAGGTCGGCTCCCCACAAGGACACAGACCGCAGCAAAAGCAAGAATCAGCGCGAACACCGCCGATCGCAACAAAGCCGACATTCAATTCCCCGGATTGAGGCAGATGGCTGGTACGATCTTGAACCAGCCTGTTTGATCAGACTTACCCCAGATTGGCGATCGGCGCACGCGCGATCCCGGCCGTTTCCAGCGCCCATGCAGCGCGAAGGGCGAGGTCTTCGCGCCAGGCCGGCGCGATGATCTGAACACCGATCGGTAGCCTCTCGTTTTCCTGCCACAGCGGCACTGTGACGACGGGCAAACCGATGAAGGAAATAGGTTGGGTATAGAGCCCGAGATTGGCCCGCACAGGCATCGTCCGGCCGCCGACTTCCATCGTCGTCTGGCCCAGACGCGGTGCCCGGCAGGGGGTCGCTGGTGCCAGGATGATATCGATTCGCTCGAAGATCCTGTGCATCTCCGAACGGAACCAATGGCGAAACTTATGGGCGTGGGCCACCCAGGTGGCAGGCACCATATTGCCGGCGATCAGGCGGTCACGTACCGCCGGGTCGAAATCATGTGCGCGCCGCTGCAGCCTTTCGCGGTGCAGCGCCCCACCTTCGGTGGTGGTGATAAGAAAGGCCGCGGCACGAGCGATCTCTGCATGCGGGACTTCGACGACTTCGCTGGCGTCAAGAGCCCTCGCACAGCGTTCCACGGCCTCGAACGCCTCCGCATTACCCGACTGGGTGAAATAACCACCGGCGACGGCGATCCGCAGCCCCTCAACCCCTCGCCCAAGCTCGAACAGGATCGATTGCGCAGGGCGCTCGCTGCAGCTCGCATCATCGGGATCGGGCCCCTGCATCACGTCATAGGCAAGGGCCAGATCGCGAGCGGAGCGGGTCATCGGGCCGAGATGATCGAGGCTGGCGACGAAGGGAAAGGTGCGTGCCCGGCTTAGCCGGCCGAACGTAGGCTTGAGGCCGAAGATGCCGCACAAGGATGCGGGAACACGAATCGAGCCATTGGTGTCGGAGGCCAGCGATAGCGGCACGAACCCGGCTGCCACAGAACTGCTCGATCCGCCTGATGAGCCGCCGGGAATATGGGCGAGATCATGCGGATTGCGCGCCGGCCCGTCATGGACATTTTCACCTGTGAAATCATAAGCATATTCGCCCATGTTAAGGGCGCCCACGCAGATGGCGCCCTGCGCCTCCAGTCGTTCGATCAAAGTCGCATCGCGCGTGGCCGGCGGATTGTCTCGGTTGATCTTTGAGCCGGCGCGGGTGACCACTCCAGCAATGTCGAACAGGTTCTTGGCACCGAAGGGCACACCGGCAAGCGCGCCCACAGGCTTGCCGGCGGCATGGCGAGCGTCGATCGCATCAGCCCGTGCCAGCGCCCGCTCCACTGTCACAGTGGTGAAGGCGCCAACCTCGCCGTCGAGGCGAGCGATACGCGCCAGCGCCGATTCGACCATGGCTCGCGCGGTGAAGCGCCCGCTACGCACGCCGGTGGAGATTTCAACAATGCCAAGATTCGGCGTGCAAGCGGTGTTGGTGGGAGCGTTCATGCCTCGAACACCGGGCAAGGCTCGTCATGGTCGCCGAGGCGAAACGCCAGCAGCTGGGCCGCGAAATTCGCCGTGACCTTCAGATTGGCCGCGATCCCCTCGCGGAATTCCGGCGCAATGTCGATGCCGATTAGGGGTCCCATCGCGTCAATGACAGCTTGCGCATCGAAGTTCGGCCCATCGTCCATGGAGTCGCCCTCTAAAAGATGCCGACAGGGAATTTCGAACTTTAAGTCTTCTAAGACAAGGAGAATGTCTCTGGTGGAACGCGCCGTTCAAAGGCAGACCCGGCGGGTGAGGATATTTCCCCTGTGATAAGACTGGCCTCAATTGTTGTCGCGAATGCGGCGGCGCTCGATATGTTTGCTCACGCGCAGCCAACGATAATAGGCAAAGTTCATCGCCGTCGCGAAGCCATAAAGGCCGCGAATGAAATGTCGGCGCCCGAAATAAGCCTTGAGAAAAGCCAGTGGAAATTCGGTGAGCACGCGCCACTCGTTCAAGGTCTTGCCACGCGTATCGAGGTCGTCGGCCTGCTGCTCCGAATAGGAATTGAGCTTGGCGATCTGGTCTCCGAGCGATCGCACTGAAAAGTGGTGGATCACACCCTTGAGGCGCGCGAGGCGCGGCCTTTGCTCGAAATGCACGCGGTCATGCACGGTCGAATCGACATATCGCCCACGATCACGCCGATAGAGTCGCACCGGCGCGAGCGTATATCCCCAGGGATGGGGCACTTTCTCGCCTGGGAAGATTTCCCCGATCTTGATTTCGTAGCCGTCCGCTGTGGGGTCTCCACCCGCGAACAGCCCGCGAATCTCATCGGCAAGATCGGACGGTATCACCTCGTCGGCATCGACGTTCAGGAGCCAGTTGTGGCGGCACTGGTCTTCCGCGAAGCGCTTCTGGGGGCCATAGCCTGGCCATTCATTGTAGATGACACGGGCACCCAATTCGCTTGCGACCTCGCGCGTGCCATCGGTCGAGCCCGAATCGACCACGACCAGGTCGTCCGTCAGTTCGCGCACGGCACGGATGGTGGGACCGATGCGATCGGCCTCATTATATGCGATTATGAAAACGGAAAGCGGCGGCACAGACATGCGGATGATCTAAACAATCCCTTCCGGACTTGCTAGGGCCTGTCGCCCATATGGTTCACGGGCGCTTCAGCATCACCGGTACTGCTCCGGGCTGAGACCGACGTCATGGCCGACAGCACTCTGCAAAACGCGATGTAGCCCGTACGCGCGGCGACTCGATCGTAGAGCGCCTGGGCCTCGCTGTTGGTCACAAGCGTCAGCCAACAAATTTGGCCGGCGCCCAGGCGCTCGGCCACCTCACGCGCTCGCTCGATCGGGGCACGAGCCATTCCACGCCGGCGTGCCCACACCGAGACGAAGAGATCCTGCAGGTTACAGGAGGGCGAGGCCGTCCATGTCGAACGGTGCAGGATGAGAAGGGTGATACACGCAAGCCAGCCCTCGATGAATGCGCCATAGGCGAACAACGGTTCGGCCGGATCATGGAAACGCTCCCAGGTCAGCGCGGTGACGTCGCCCGACGCCGATGAATCATAGAACGTCAGATATCCCTGCCAAAGCGGCTCCCAGGCCTGGCGTTCATCTGGTCTCAGCAGCCGGGCTTCCATCGCAGCGCTATCAATCCAGGTTGAATTTCGACATCTGGCGATGTTCGCCGTGGATGCGGCGC
>Ga0207141_10150_pt2 | contig 13835 bp, 13 predicted proteins | sample Alteio_BWMinHeat_5_FD_153553 | JGI IMG/M metagenome (GOLD analysis project Ga0207141, IMG submission 153553) | Enriched cells from forest soil in Barre Woods Harvard Forest LTER site, Petersham, Massachusetts, United States -... | ecosystem: Environmental > Terrestrial > Soil > Temperate forest >... | reverse complement strand
ATACAGATCCTTACGAGCTTCCTGCGACAACGATTCCGCTCACGATGCTCGGCGAATGGTGCGCACGCATCCCTGCACGCCGACTCCTGATTGTTCTCGACTGTTGCTTTTCTGGAGGTATGGGTGCCAAGGCCTTACAGGTCGAAGGCATACCCCGTGACATTCAGTCCGTAGAAGGAAAACTCAATCAGATTAGCGGTCAAGGTCGCGTAATCCTAACCGCTTCAGGTCCAACGGAGAAAGCGTGGGAGAGCCCGCGACTCGGGCATGGTTTTCTCACACTGCATCTCCTCGAAGCCTTACAGGGGCCCGTGGAAATCCGCGATCGTGATCGAATGGGCGTCTTGCGCCTGATTGATTACGTCGCGCGGCGTGTTGTTGACGCGGCAAGACAAATCCGAAGAGAGCAACATCCTGCCGTGCGCGGGACGTTCGACGGGGAGTTCACGTGGCCGGTGTTGTCGCCGGGGCCGATTTACCAGGCGGCATTCCCTGATCGCGGTCGGCCGGTCGCAACAGCCGAGGTCGCCAGCCTCGGCAGTTTTGGTTTCCCGCAAGCCGTGATCGAGGCCTCGGCCGGCGAGATCCCGAGACTGAACCAACTCCAACTCGACGCGATCAACGAATACGGCATTCTCAGGGGCGAGCATCTGGTGGCCTCGGCACCGACATCGTCAGGAAAAACAATGCTTGGCGAGCTCGCGGCCGTGCGCGGCGCGCTTGATCGACGCAGGGCTCTGTTCCTGCTGCCGCTGAAGGCCCTGGTCAACGACAAGCTTCGGCAGTTTCGGCGAGTCTACGGCCCGTTCGGCATTCGCACAATTGAGGCAACCGGCGAAACTGACGACATCACTCCGCTGCTGCGGGCACGATACGACATCGCGCTGCTCACTTACGAAAAGTTCACAGCGATTGCGCTGACTCACCCATACATTCTTGAGCAGGTCGGAACCATCGTCGTAGACGAAGTCCAGATGATCGCGGATGAGAGCCGTGGGGCAAACCTTGAATTCATCCTGACACTGTTACGGATGCGGCGGCGCGATGGGCTGGAGCCGCAGGTCATCGCGCTCTCGGCGGTTATCGGGGATACTAATGGGCTTGAGCGATGGCTTGGCGGCCGGTTGTTACGCCGGATCGAGCGCCCGGTGCCGCTCGATGAAGGGATCATCTGTTCGGACGGGCGTTTTCGATGTCTCGACGGCGACACGGGGCAGGAGCGTACTGTCGATCGGTTCATACGACCGCAGTACGGGGAGGGCAAGCATCGGGACTGGGTCATTCCGCTGGTCCAGAGACTGATGCAGGAGGGTAAGCAGGTAATTGTCTTTCGTGAAACAACGGGCGAAACGAGACACGGAGCTCTATACCTTTCCGAGGCGCTTGGGCTTCCTTCTGCTGACGAAGCATTGACCGATCTCCCTGCCGGAGACCCGTCTCAAGCCACAGGGCATTTGCGCCAGGTCCTGTCGCACGGAGTCGCGTTCCACAATTCCCATCTTCATCCGGACGAGCGCAGGGTCGTAGAGGAGCACTTTCGGCGGCGTGACACGCGCCTGCGTGTAATCGTTGCAACCACGACACTCGCAATGGGGGTCAACACGCCGGCGTCCGCAGTGGCAATTGTGGGGCTTGAACATCCGGGACCACAGCCATACAGCGTTGCTGAATACAAGAATCTGGTCGGACGTGCGGGGCGTCTTGGCTATACCGAGCGCGGCACATCTTATCTCGTTGCGACAAGTGCGAACGAGGAGCATCACTACTGGCACCGCTACGTCTCTGCGTCGCCCGAAGATCTAGTTTCCCGCTTCCTGAACGCAGACCCTCGGACATTGATTATTCGTGTCCTGGTTGCCATGGGACGCGCTTCTGGTGGGGTCGCGGGTAACGAGATCATAGAATTTATTGAATCCAGTTTTGGCTCTTTCCAGATGGAGCAGCGAGGCGGCGGTCGGGGATGGGATCGGCATACGTTTGAACGAGCACTCGACGATCTCGCACGGCATGGCCTCGTTGAACAGGGGGAAGGTGGGCGCTTTCATCTCACCGCGCTTGGCCGCCTCGCAGGACAGAGCGCGGTCGAGGTCGAGACGTTGATTCGTGCTGTCGGCTGTCTACGCTCCCTGCGTGCGGAAGAACTGACCGATCCGGCGTTGATCGCGATTTCCCAGACAAGCGTTGAACTGGACGGTGTCTATTTTCCAGTCAACAAACGTAGTACGCAGAAGGAGCCGCAACACTGGATGGGTGAGCTGAGGCAACAAGGTATCTCACATGCGGTTCTCGACAATCTGCAGCGCAATGTCACGGAGAAAATGCAGGACACTGTGCGGGCCAAGAAGGCAGTTGCCTGTCTTTACTACATCACAGGCATGGGCATTGAGGAAATCGAGCGTGCCATGGGACAGTTTGGTGCGGCCTTTGATGGCGCGGCAGGACCGATTCGATCGGTCACAGGCCGCACTTGTGACGTACTTCCGATGATTTCTCGTGCAGCTGAGCTGCTTCATGCCGGCGTTGATCTGGAACAACGGACCGCGCGACTGCTGTTGCGGCTCGAACTCGGCATTCTGGGCCGTGCAGTCGACCTCGCGCGGTTCGCGGAACGTGGACTTGACCGGTCGGACTATCGGCGGCTCTGCGAGGCCGGTATGACGACGCGAGAAACGTTGGCAGGAGCGGAAGACAGAGTACTCTTGCCCTTGCTCGGGAACGACGCGCGCAAAATCTCCATCCTGCGTGAGGCCTTGGAGCGTTGGCGCACTGCACGTCCTCCAGGACCACCCGCACCAGCATTGCCGGCATACCAACAATAGTCATTCCAGGGCGCGCTAAGTGTAGGCATCATTCTCGGGAGTCCAGACAAACTCTTGCGCCGTGCGGTGAGGATTCAAGCAAGTTAGCTGAATACATAGTGGTGAAGTCCGACGAAGCTGCGAGACGCTGCAGAAGTGCTACTTCCCAATAATTCGCCGGGCACTGTGCGGCCCGGTCGACGGCCATCTGCTTCAACCTGCGGCGCAATTGGCGGGGACCAAGACCAATACTCACCGTTCTAACGAACGCCTGATCCTCAAAATCCGACACACAACCTGCACACAGCCAATCAGAATCAATCAATATTTATGCGGGCCCCCCCTTTTAGGGGCTGATCGGCCGTCAGTCGGCGCGTTCAACAGGGAAAACTTTCACCGCGCCGGCTCCGACAGCCAGCATGGATCGTCCTCAAGCCTTGATTCTTGGTCAAGATCCGAATCTGGTTCGGCCTGTCCGGGCCGCCCCGCAAGACTCTAAGAGCATCCACCAAAAGATTGCCTGGCGAGCAATGTGGAATAGGCGTCTGCGCTCCCACTCCCACAGCCTGCACAAATAGCCTTCTCCATTCGGTGTTCTTGGCCGAAAACGTTTTCTTCTCCATTTTTTCCCCACTCAACCCGCGCCCTTTCACAGCCGGTGTTTTTCCAGCGGTGCTCCCTGTCAAGGGTCTGCGATGAACGCGGACAAGCCGCGCCCTTGACAGGTCCGCGCCGCTGAACGCCCTCAAACCGTTCGCGGGTCTCGCGAAGAAAAAAGTTGTTTTTTAAAGGAGAAGACAATGCAAAACACAACCGAAAGAAAAGATGTATACGGCCGCATCACCGCGCAGATTGTGGAGTATCTGGAGAAGGGTGTCCGCCCGTGGATACGTCCATGGAACGCGGAGCACGCAGCCGGACGGATTACCCGTCCCCTGCGGCACAACGGCCAACCCTACTCCGGAATCAACGTGCTTTCCCTCTGGATGTCCGCCTTGGGCCAGAATTTTGCCGCGCCTATCTGGATGACCTTCCGCCAGGCCAGCGAACTGAACGCCCACGTCCGCAAAGGCGAGAAAGGCTCGCTTGTGGTCTTTGCCAACGCCATCACCCGCACAGAGCGCGACGACAAGACGGGCGAGGATGTCGAGCTCGAAATTCCCTACATGAAAGGCTATACGGTTTTCAACGTCGAGCAGATCGAAGGCCTGCCGGAAATCTACTATGCGAAGGCCGCACCGACTCTTGATCCCGTGACTCGCATTGGCCACGCGGAGAGGTTCTTTGCCAGCATGGCCGCTACGATCAAACACGGCGGAAATCGCGCTTACTACGCGCAGGAACTGGACTACGTGCAGTTGCCGCCCTTCGAAGCCTTCCGTGATGCCGAGAGCTATTACTCGACCCTCGCCCACGAATTGACCCACTGGACGAAGCACCCGCAGCGCCTTGACCGCGACTTCGGCCGCAAGAGCTGGGGCGATGAAGGTTACAGCCGCGAGGAACTTGTCGCCGAGCTGGGCTCTGCTTTCCTGTGCGCCGACCTCGAATTGCACCAGGAACCGCGCGAGGACAACGCCGCCTATATTGCGACATGGCTGGACGTTCTCAAGAACGACAACCGCGCCATTTTCACGGCAGCCGCCCATGCCCAACGAGCAGCCGAATACCTCAACCAGAAAGCCGCCGTGCACGTTCCCAAGGCCTGCGCGGGTTGATTTTGATCCGGCCACCTTCCCATTTCTGGCGGGAGAGTGCGGCGAGCACTCCGGCGTTTTCCTTTTCCGGGGCTACCCCTGGGAATCGCCCCCCGAGTCGGCGGTGATTCTGTTAGCCGATCATGGTCATCTTGTGGGAATCCCCTCACGGCGATTCCCCGATTTCGCCATAGCCCGCCGCTATCAATGCGAGACGAGGAAGTCTTGGACTCTTTCCTTTCGCCTGCTTAGTCTCGCCCCAAGCAAGTCAGTCGCGCTCCTGAAAAACAGCGCACACCATATTTAAGGAGAGCACCCGAGTGAACAGGATTCGTCTGTCCCGAGCTAAGATTTTTCCATTCGTACTGCGTCATCCCATCCGTTGCACCGCCACCGCACTTATCCTGGTCGCTTCCGCCTACGCGCAACAGGGCGGCGATCCCTGGGACAACGCGGTGAACGTCCTCAAGACGGCTTTCACCGGTCCGATCGCCACCGGACTGAGTCTGGTGGCCATCGTGGTCGGAGGCTTGATGTTTGCCTTCGGAGAAGGCCAATCGAAGCGAGTCTTTGCCGGCATCGTCTTTGGGATCGGCATGGCCGTGGGCGCCGTGAACTTCATGGCCTGGCTCTTTCCCTAGGAGTCGAGCCATGCGCACGAACCGAGTCTACAAGGTGATGAATCGTCCATTGACGATCCTGGGAGCAGAGCGGCGCTTGTTTTTCGTCGCTCTGCTCTCGGGGGCTGGACTGTTCAACCTGCTGCACAGCCTCATGGGCGGAATCTTGCTCTTCATTGTCAGTTTGATCGCGGCACAGCAGGCGACCAAGTACGACACGGAGATTCTGCGGGTGCTGTTGAATTCGGCCAAGTTCAAGCCCCGGTATGACCCGATGAAATGGGAACCCACGGAAATAAGGATCAGGCGAAATGTTTAAGTTGAGCGAAATCGTCAAGGACTGGAAGGAATCAGGGGCGCTGCAGGCGCACATCAACCTCTATGGCTTCTGGGACGAGGAGACCTTCCTGACCAAGTCGGGCGATCTTGGCATGCTTCTTCGGATCAAAGGCATTGACTACGAAAGCCTCGATCATGCTAGCCGCGATCATGCCGTGAAACGGCTGGAGGCCGCGCTTCGGACCTTCGATCCGCGCGTGCGCATCTACCAGGCGCTGTTCAAAACCAACGAGCCCGCCATTCCTCATCAGCAGTACGGCAATCCGCTAGTCAAAGCGGCAATCGATCAGCGCATGGCCTATTTCGCTTCTAAGGCCGACAAGTTGTACTCGATTGACCTGTACTGGATTGTCCTGGTCCATGGCAGTTACACAAAGAGCACGCTGTGGCAGGCGCTCGCCAAGCTGCCAAGCGATATTGGCGGCTCCTTGCGCGATGTACGCGCACTTTTCTCCCAAGATCAGCAGCGCATATTTCTCCGCGCACAGATCGAGCACGATCATCTGCTCATACGGCAAAAGGTTCTGAGTTTGATTGGGCAGCTCAGCGATCTCGTCGAGATCCAGCTGCTAGGGGCCGAAGAAGCCTTCCGCGCATTGCGGCGCTTCATCAATTTCGGCCCCTTCAAGATTATGAATTCCTGCTTGCATGGCAGCCGATATCTCGATTTCCAGCTCTGCGATTCGGAAATCGAGGCGCACCGCGGCTACCTGCAGCTCGATGACTACTGGGTACAGGTACTGACTCTCAAAGAATTGCCTAGCGAAACTCGGCCGCTCCTTCTGAAGGAACTCTTCGCGATCGGAACGAATTTCCATATCGTGACCGAATGGCAGGCCATCGAGAACGCGCGGGCTCGCAAGCAGATTGCCTCGCGCCGCAGGCACCACCACAACACCAAAACCAGCTTTCTTTCGAACCTTGAGGACAAGGGGAACAGCGGACCGAAAGATGACCTAGTGGATGACTCAAAACAGGCAGCTGTGGAAGAACTCGGTGAGTGTCTGAAAGGCATCGGCAATGACGGGAAGTATTTCGGGGAATTCACCCTGTCGGTCGTCTTGTACGACCGGCACGAGGCTAAGGTCCGAGAAGCGATTCCTGAATTCCAGAAGGTTTTCACTACTCACGATGCGCTGCTTTACGAAGAGCGCTACAACCTCCTGAATGCCTTCTTTGCGACCGTCCCCGGCAATCATGCCTTCAATCTCCGCAAACAGGAGATGCTTAACACCAACTACGCCGATTTGTCTTTCTTGTTCACGATTGACCAGGGACGGCAGTGGAACGATCACCTGAACAGCGAATATCTCGCCGTTCTCGAAACCGACCATTCGACTCCTTATTATGTAAACCTGCATGACCAGGACATCGCCCACACCCTGATCCTGGGTTACACCGGGTCCGGAAAATCCTTCCTGCTGAATTTCCTGATCCAAAACCTGCAGAAGTATGAGCCGCTGACCTACATTTTCGATCTCGGCGGGAGCTATGCAAGCTTGACCCAGATTTTCGGTGGGTCGTACCTCGACGTAGGCCTTGAGTCTCAGGCGTTCACGATCAACCCGTTCTGCCTGGAGATTACACGCGAGAACCTTAACTTCCTATACCTGTTTGCCAAGGTGCTGATCGAAGGGAATGGAAAATACGAACTCACGGGCCTTGATGAGAAGGCTCTTTATGCCGGGGTAGAGCGGATGTACAAGCTGGAGCCGGACAGCCGGACCTTGACCAACTTCGCCTCAATGATAGGTCCGCTGGGGGAGCGGTTGCACCGCTGGACCCGCGCTGGGCAATTCGGCTATGTGTTCGACAACCCGCAAGACACGTTGACCTTCAGCCGTTTCCAGGCCTTTAACTTCGATGGCATGCAGCAGTACCCCGACGTGCTGGAGCCACTTCTCTTTTATGTCCTGCACCGAGCCTCGAACCAGATCGAGGACGTGGAGCTGACCGCCACGTTTAAGGCGTTCATTCTGGACGAAGCCTGGATTTTCCTGCGCAATCGGACTGTCCGGGATTACATCACTCGGGCCGAAAAGACATGGCGCAAGAAAAACGCGGCGATGATCCTGGCTACCCAGTCCGTTCATGAGCTAATGCAGTCGGACATGCTCACTGTGGTGAATGAATGCTGCGCCACGAAAATCTTTCTGGCCAATCCCAGCATTGATCACAAGCTTTATGCCGAGGTCTTCCATCTCAATGACACCGAACTCGATCTGCTTGAAAGCCTCGTACCCAAGCGTGACCTGTTGATCAAGCAACATACGGGATCGAAAAAGGCGCGCCTGAATGTCGATTCGCTTTCCTATTGGATGGCAACCAACAACCCAAGAGACAACGTGACCAAACGCGATTATCTCGACCGCTACGGAGTCGTCGATGGGCTCTCGCGTTTGGCCCGCGAATTTCCGTTCGCTTCAGACTCAATATGACCGGAGGAACCGTGAACCATCCTGCCTTTCTTGCTGCATTACTCGCTGGGGCATCCATCCTCAGCTCTGCCGACAACGCGACCCGTGTTGTCCACTACCACGCAAACGACATCGTCGCGATCCGCGCGAAGATGCGCTACACCACGCTGATCGAAGTTCCGTCGGGCGAAAAGATCATGGAGGCCGCCACCGGTGACAAGGACTTCTGGATCATCGAGGCCGTCCAGAACTACTGCTTTCTCCATCCAGCGAAGGCGGGAATTCATTCCAACCTCAATCTGATCACCGACAAAGGGAACGTCTACTCCTTCACGCTAGATGAAGCTGGAGACGGCGAACCTGATCTAAAGGTGCTGATTGAGGCCAGCGATCCGGCATTGGTGTCGGCCATTCATTCACCCTCCAAGTTTGTCCCGGCGAGTGATGTCGAGGTGTTCAGGACGCAGGCGCAGGCAGCGCAGTTCGGCGCCAGCCGGCAGCTTGCTCAATTTAAGAGCGAGTATCCCACCAAGTCTCTGAAGTTTGATTACATCTACCGCAACGAAAAGCCCTTCGATGTTCAGGCCATCTACCACGACGGCGAATTTACCTACATCAAGGCCGCGGCGACGGAAAAGTTTGCCGTTTATGAGCTGAAAGATGGCAAGCCGAATGCGATCAATTTTGAGCTGCGGGACGGCACCTACGTGATCCCGACGGTCGTTGATCGTGCATACCTCGAAATCGGTAAGAAGCGCATGGAGTTTGTGCGCAGGGAGCAATAGCGGCTATGAGTGAGAATCCAGTCACGGACCAAAAGCAAATCGATGGACAGCCCAGGCTGCGAGACAGGACAGTCAGGCCGGAAGGCACGCTTCCCAAGCAGGCGCAGACCTATGTCATTGCCGGTGTATCGGTCGTGATTCTTCTGGCCGTGATGTTCTCGAAAAATCATGCCCAGTCGGCAGCCAAGACCCAGCGCAAAGAGCCGACTGTTGTGATCACCGAGGGGAACGACAAGAAGATCAGCGACTTCGGACAGGAGATGACGGATGAGCAGCGTGCAGCGCAAAAGGCGCAGATGGAAAAGCAGATGAATGCCCAGGCGCGCAGTCTCGAATCCGTCTCCCCGCAGACGCAATTCGCTGATGCTCAGCATGTCGGGTCCATGCAAAGCACGCAGCCAGCGGCACCGCCTCCGGACCCGATTCTCCAACACGAGCGGGAATTGGCTTACAACTCGCGCTTCGCCTCTAACTTTGCGTTCTCTCCGGAACACCTATCTGCGGAGGCCAAGAATTTGCCGTTGATTTCGCAGGCGGCTGACTCTTCAGCTTGGCCTCAGAGTATTCCCAGTAACGTGCAGAGCGCCGCACCGTCGGTAGCGGCGACCGAAAACCATCCCGCGAAACGCCCGGTGGGCGTGAATGTGAACTCCGCTCAGGGGCAGCCCTTTGTGCTGTTTGAGGGGACAGAGCTGGAGACCGCCCTGGTCAATCGGCTGGATGGCGATTTCTCGGGGCCAGTGAAAGTCATGGTCACCAACCACGTTTACTCGCATGACCGCCAGCACGTCCTAATTCCCGAAGGCACCTTTGTGCTGGGCGAAACCAGCAAGGTGCAGAGTTTCGGTCAGCGCAGGCTGGCCGTAGTCTTCCATCGGCTGATTATGCCGGATGGATACACGGTGGACCTCGATCAGTTCCGTGGCTTGAACCAAATTGGCGAGACCGGCCTCAAGGACCAGGTCAACAATCATTACCTGCAAATCTTTGGTTCCTCGATCGCTCTCGGCATCATTGCAGGGGCCGCGGAGAGCAGCAATGCCAATGCCGGCCTCTACGCCTCGGGTAGCGCAGCATACCGATCCGGCGTTGCCGCCAGTCTTTCACAGTCCAGCACTCAGGTTCTGGATCGCTTCCTGAATATTGCACCGACGATCACGATCCGCGAAGGCCACCGCGTGAAGGTTTACTTCACCCAGGACTTGCTTTTGCCGGCGTATGAGAACCACACGGTTTCACCCAACATATAAGGACGCAATATGAAAATCTCGAAACTCCTACCACTAACAACGTGCTTGCTGCTGGGTTGCAGCACGCAGCCCAACCAGACCCAGAAACCCACTCCCACGACCCGGTCGTCGGCGGCTGACGCGCAGGCTATCGAGATGGAGCGCCAGCGCGAGAAGCAAATGCCATGCTCAGCAGAGTGGCTAAAGACCGCTTCCGAGGTCCAAAAGAAGAACTGCCTGCAACAGAGTTCGATCAATCAGGCGATGAATGCACTGAGCGCCCGTCAGCCTTCCGCAAAGAAGACGACCGCGGGCGATTCCGACAATAAACAGTAACAACTCGCTTCAACGACCACGAAAGGAGATTCCTCGTGAGACTAGCCAGGTATTGCTTTCTTTTTTTCAGCCTTTGCCTCGCCACCGTGCCTTCCTACGCGCAGTGGGCGGTGTTTGATGCCAGCAACCTCGCCGAAGCCGTCAAGGAGTTCAAGCAGCTTCAGCAGGTGTACACCACTGCAAACCAGACCAGGGATCAAATCATCCAGGCGTACAACCTCGCGCACTACATGTCCCATATGCCGCAGAATCTGTACCAGCGGTATAACGCACAGTTTGCATTGTGGACAAATCTCAACGCACCCAACAGCTACGGCAACACCGGTGCCTGGATTACTGCTCTGAATACGGGTATCCCCCAACAATCATCGGCTGGCTATGCCGCTGCTGTCGTACAGGTCAACCCCTATCCTTCGTCTAGCTTCGGGCAGCTCGACGCCGCTACGCGGGCGACAATCGAGAATCAGTACGCAACTTCCGATCTGGCGCAGGGCACCACGACCGGCGCCATGACGACTCTTGGCCAAATCCGCTTACACTCCGAGTCTCTCAATCAGCAGATTTCGAATCTCGAAGCTGATTCCTATTCCAACGACCCGACCGAGCAATCCGAGATGGCCGTGCTTGGGAAGGTCAACGCCGCGAACCTGATTCAGCTGCACTCACAGCAGGACACCAATCAATTGCTCTCCGCAGGTATTCAGCAACAGATGGTTGCGCAGAAGCAAGCCATCGACGCCCAGGACCGCACGATTAACCAGGCGATCTACTTCCAGCAAAACTTCCCATCCACCATGCAGAAGATTAACAACGGCGTCAGCCAAAGCATCCAGAGCATTTCCTTCAGCACTGGCGGACACTAACCATGCCGGTAAACCCATTTTCGTTCCTGGCGCAAGCCATCAGTGATCTGTTGGCCTCGAACCTCGGACTGTTCGAGTCCATGGGACTGAGTTTGTTTCGCGGGTTCGCAGTCATTCTTTTAGCTTGGTTTGGCGTCAAGGCCGCCTTGAGCAGTGCTCAGGGCGGCCCTGGATTCAACTTCGCGAAGTTCGCCGACCTCGTGCTGGTGATTGCCTTCGGACTGGCGATGGAGACCTACTACAGCACTCCGATACCGGGTATGGGATACAGCTTCAGCGACTTGGTAACCCGAGAAGCGCAGTTCCTCTCGAATCAGATAGAGAGCAATCAGGCCGATCAGATTTCAAACGCGATTACCACGGCAGAAGAGCAGCTCGGCAGCCCTCCCGGAATCTTTTCCTTTCATGAAGCGCTGACGTTCTTTGCCGTGTACATCGCGCTGGCAATCGCGCAGGGAGTCGCCTTCGCCGTCATTGCCTACGGCTTAGTGGCCACGGCGGTCTGCGTCCTGATCGGCCCGATTTTCGTGCCGTTCCTGATTGTGCCCAAACTCGATTGGCTGTTCTGGGGCTGGTTCAAGGCGTTCCTTGGTTTTGCCTTTTATCAGGTTGTCGCGGCCGCTTTTCTGTTCATCTTCGCCAAGGTCCTGCTCGGCTTGTTCGGGGTGATCGGGCCGCTGTCGATTTCGAATGCCTACATGATTCTGCCGGCCCTCATTGTCACCCTCGCGGTCTGCGTTTACGGATTGCTTAAGATTCCCGACCTCACTGCGTCCATCCTGAGCGGGCGAACTGGCACCTGGGTGAATCCACTGGGAGACTGATATGCAGAACATTCAAACCCAAACTGCTGGGACCTTCAGGCCATCCGAGGCTGCCCAGAAATACCTGGAGCAGTACGGCGATCCGATTGTTACGAACACCTACCTGAAGCTGACTATCCTCATTCTTGCAATTGTCAGCTTAGTGACGCTCTCGCTGTTCTATCGCGCTCAGATGGCACTGAGCACGATGAAACCGCTCGTCATTCGCATCAATGATGTAGGGCGCGCCGAGGCCATTGACTATCAGAACTTCGCCTACCGGCCCCAGGAGGCCGAGAACCGCTACTTCCTTTCGGAATGGACGCGGGATTACTACAGCCGGAATCACTACACGATCCGAAAGGACTTCACGAACGCCCTCTATTTCCTCAACGGTGATCTGCAGAATGCAATCCTGGAGAGATACAAAAAAGAGAAGGTCATCGAATCATTTCTGCTCGACCCCAGCCAGCCCAACATCGACATCGAGGTCAAGACCGTCGCCATAGAGGATCTGCGCCAGCCGCCGTTCCGGGCGCGCATCGAGTTCTACAAGATCCTCACCAGCCCGCTCGACCACACCGAGCAGAAACGTGAGCTGTGGACAGCCAATGTCGTCTACACCTTCCGCGACGAAGTTCGCAACGAGATGCTGCCCCTGAATCCGCTTGGGCTGACCATCACCTATTTCCGCGAGGACCAGGCGTTCCAGGAGTAGCCGTCATGTCTTGCATCGCTTCGTGTCCCGCAAAAACGTCAGCCGACCGGTTCGGGCATAGATCGGTCGTGCGCTTCGCTCTTGCGGGTTTCCGCCGAGGAGCACCCGTTCCGGCACAGGCATTCCCCTTTCTCTACCCGTCTCTTCTCGGGCACCGCGAAGGGAGAATCAGGCTGCGCCCATCGGCACGGCGGTGCTCTGCTTCGGCTTTGCCGCCCTTTGGGTCTTGGTTCCTCCCACTGCGCGGGCACCCTCCAAGAAAGCACACCTTGGCACTTGGGAGCGGCCATCCCTCGCGTCCGTTCCGGCTGAATGCCCCGAGTAGATCGGGAGAAAGAAATGGAGGATTCAAATCGTATGTACCGGAACAGAATTTCACTCATCGGCTTCACAGGCAAAGACGCGGAAGCGCGGACCACCACCAACCAGAAGGCCTATGCCGTTCTCTCTTTGGCCACGAAGAGTTCTTACAAGCACAAGAAGTCCGGCGAGTACGTCTCGCACACCGAGTGGCACCGCATTGTCGTCTGGGGAAAGCTCGGTGAGTTCGCCCGCTCGCTCAAGAAGGGCACGCATCTGCTCGTCGAAGGCGAGCTGCGTAGCCGCGAGTATGCCGACAAGGACCACCAGGACGTAAAGTGCCGCGTGTGGGAAGTGCGGGCTGACTCGATCCTGAAGCTCGACCGCGCCGAACAGGCCCCGCCCGAGGACCAGCTCGATGCCGGGCCGGCCGAGGATGAGGGGCCGTCCTAGCGGGCGGCCCCCTTTCGGAGAGGCTGCTCCCCGCCGCCGGCGGCCTCTCCATTTTTTTCCTCTGCGTTGTGATTGGCGGCTGATCGGAGTTGCCTTGCTGGCTAACGCAATCTTTGTCGCAGTTGTCATTTTTCTGGCGCTCGCGTTTACGCTCATGGGCCAGTTGCGTTTCCTCATCCCCTGGCGTGCTCTGCTCTGGCACGAATACTGGCGCGGCATCCTCTTCTATTGCTTCCTGCTCTTCAGCAACATTCTCGGCCTGACCATCTGGGTCGAGCGCAAGCTCTGGCTCCGCGACACCGGACGAAAACTCAAACACCTTGATCAGGAGATACATAGTGGACAAAACGAACTCTCAGCCGAAATCCTCGAACGCTTCGGTCGGCAGTGACCAGCCCATCGAAGTCCCGGAGACCAACCAACCCTCGAACGCGTCGGAGGAAACTCAGCATCCCGGTGAACCGGCACGCCAAGCTC
>Ga0207141_10197_pt1 | contig 13892 bp, 15 predicted proteins | sample Alteio_BWMinHeat_5_FD_153553 | JGI IMG/M metagenome (GOLD analysis project Ga0207141, IMG submission 153553) | Enriched cells from forest soil in Barre Woods Harvard Forest LTER site, Petersham, Massachusetts, United States -... | ecosystem: Environmental > Terrestrial > Soil > Temperate forest >... | reverse complement strand
CGGCGGCGTCAACCTGCTCGCGTTTACCGGTTTTCCGCGCGGCCAGCGGGCGCAGGTGGATTTTATCCCCGCAGATGCGAAGAAATTCGTCAGCGTCGCCAAGAAGGCCGGCTGGGCCGTGAATCCTAAAAAGACTGGTTTCCTGATACAGGGTAAGGACCGTACCGGAGCACTCCTGGATGGGCTGCAGAAACTCGCCGACGCCGGCATAAAAGTGACCGCGATGGATGCGGTGGTCGGCGGCGACGGCCGTTATGGCGCGCTGCTGTGGGTGAAACCGGAAGATGTCGCAAAAACTGCCAAACTGCTCGGCGCAAAATGAGGCAAATGAGGCGTACGCCTGAAGATCGTCCAGCAAGCAGTTTCAATCAACACGAGGAATAACATGAATGAGATGAACTATGCTGAGAAGCGGCAGACAATTGATGCGCTGAATCGCATCATGGAACTCGAATTGGCTGGCGTGGTGCGCTATACGCATTACTCATTGATGGTCTATGGATACAACCGCATACCGATCGTTTCATGGCTCAAGGACAACGCGGTGGAAGGACTTGCACATGCCCACAAGGCCGGAGAAATGGTGACGCTGCTGGGCGGCCATCCGTCGCTGAAGATCGGGCCGTTGCTGGAAACGGCGAAGCACGATATCGGCGATATCCTGCGTGAAAGCCTGGAGCTTGAAAAGACCGCGCTCGCGGCCTATTACGATCTGTTGAAGATGGCCGAGGGCCAGTCGGTATTGCTGGAAGAATATGCCCGGGAAATGATCGTCCTGGAGGAACTCCATCTGGATGAGGTCAACAAGATGCTGCGACGCCCGGGCGACATTGAACCGTTCGAAATTGAATCGGCCACAGCTTGAAATGGTGTAGAAAATCAATGTGCCTCTGCCGGTAGCGAAAATCCATTTTCACCCGGCCCTGGCCGCGCCGGCTTGCGTCCAAATAACAGGCTCTGCGGTTGTTGCTGGACGTCCGACAGCACGCGATCCAGCACATGGGAACTATGCGAAAAATCGTTGATCATGATATGCAGTTGCGGCAGCGTATCCTGTAAATCCTGGCTGGTTTGGCCCAGATTATCAGCTGTGCTGCCGATGCGATCCAGGGTATCCACGCGCGCCCGGACTTCTTGCGTGAGATCGTTCAAGTTGGCAAGCAAGGGATCCATGCGCGCCAGGGCTTTGTCGGTGCGGGCGCTGATGGCGGGAAGCTTGTTGAGCGTCGGTTGCAGTGCGGCGGCGAGCTCGGCGATCCGGCCCGAAGCAGTCTGAAGGTTAGCAATCGTCTGCGACAACTGTTGCAGATTGTCGTCATTAAGCAGTTGGTTCAGCCGCTTGGCCGCCTGGCCGGTATCGCGCAGCAGTTCCTGTCCTGAATTGCCGACCTGGTCGAAAAACGAGGGCCGCATTTCGATACGGCCGATTTCATCGGGATTGAGTGCGAGCTTTTCCGGCTTGCTGCCGTCGTCGTCCAGTTGTACGTAGGAAAGCCCGGTAACGCCGAGATAGCTCAGTTGCGCATAGGTGCCCTGGTTAATCGGGGTTCCCTTGTCGACACCGATCCTGACCAGGATCAAATGCGGGTCGGTCGGCGAAAACTGGATATCCTTTACCTTGCCGACATCGACGCCGCGCAAGCGCACCGGGGCATTGCGGTTCAGGCCCGACACTGGCGTCCTGGATAGAAGCAGGTAATCCTGTTGATCGCCGGTATCGCCGTTCAGTCTGATCGCAACGAATATCAATCCGATGCAGAGCAGCACCAGGAACAGGCCGGCGGACAGGGCATGGGCGCGGTTTTCCATGGAATCTCTCCTTGTGTCCTACTGTGTCCTACGCAACCTGCCGGCCGACGGCCAGTTTGTCGCGGAAATCCCTGACGTTTTCCTGTTCGCAGCGCTTGATGTGGCCGAGGAAGAAATTCTGCACGAATGGATCGGAGTGGTGCACGATGTCCCACAGTGGGCCTACCGTCAGCAGTTGCTGATTGGCGAGCACGGCGACCCGATCGGACAGGGCCAGCAGGGTGTCGACATCGTGCGTCACCATCACCACGGTGAGGTTCAGCGCGCGCCGCAGCGATTCGATCAGTTGCACGAAACCGTGGCTGCGTTCGGGATCAAGGCCGGCGGTGGGTTCGTCGAGGAACAGCAACTCGGGATTGAGCGCCAGCGCACGGGCCAGGGCGACGCGCTTGACCATGCCGCCTGACAGTTCTGCCGGCATCTTGTTGGCGCTCATGGCGTCGATCTGTACCAGGTCGAGTTTCATCATGACCAGTTCACGGATCACCTCTTCTGGCACCGCCTTGAGTTCGCGCAGCGGCAGTGCGACGTTGTCGAATACGCTCAGTGCCGAGAACAGTGCCCCCTCCTGGAACAGGACGCCCCAGCGGTTGCGGGTCTGGCGCAAGTCGGCGACCGCGCAGCCTTGCAGCGGCACGCCGAATACACTGATGGCGCCGCGGCTGGGGGCTTCGAGGCCTAGCATGAGGCGCAGCAGCGTGGTCTTGCCGCTGCCTGAACCGCCGATGATCGCCATCACTTCGCCGTAATTCACACTCAAGCTCAGATCGCGGTGGATGACGGTATTGCCGTACTGGGTCCATACGGCGCTGATGTCGATGACGTTGCCTGTTGTGTTCACGTTAGATCCTGCATGATTGTTTTTAACGAATTTTTAACGAATTTCTGACGAATTTCTGACGACTGATGCTCCCTGATCCGGCTCGCATTTAAAAACCCACATTCGAAAAAATCACTGCAAAAATCGCGTCCACGATGATTACGATAGTGATCGAAGTAACCACCGAATCCGTGGTGCTGGCGCCCAGGCTCTCCGTGTTTGGCTGAATTTGCAAGCCGTAGTGGCAGGCGATTAATGCTACCAGCATGCCGAATACGGATCCTTTGCACAGACCTAGCCACAGGTTTGCGATCGGCACGGCAGCGGGCAGGCCGTGCAGGAATTGCTGGTAGCCTATCCCCAGCTGCAAGTAGGCCGACAAAATGCCGCCGAGCAAGGCGGCCATATCGCTCCAGATGATCAGCAGGGGCAGGGTGATGGCCAGCGCCACGATCTTTGGCAGCACCAGGCGCTGGGTATGGGAAATGCCCATGGCTGACAAGGCATCGAGTTCGCGGGTGACGCGCATGACACCGAGTTGCGCCGTCATCGAAGAACCCGAACGTCCGGCAACCAGGATGGCGGCTAGTATCGGCCCCAGTTCGCGCACAATGCCTAAGCCCAGGATATTGATGATGAAGACATCGGCGCCGTAGTTTTTCAATTGGATAGCCGACAGATAGCTCAGCACCACGCCGACCAGGAATCCGACCAGTGCGGTGATGGCCAGCGCCTGGCTGCCGGTGCGATGGATGTTGGCGGAAATTTCGCGCCACGGGATATCGCTTGGGTGGCGCAGCAGATACAGGCCGTCTAACAGCAGATTGCCAGCCAGGATCGTGACGGCGCGCAGGTTCTTGCAGAACGACAATAAGCCCCGGCCAAGTTCCACCAGTAGCGCAAGCCGATCGTGCGGCAGCGGCGGCGGGGGTACAAATGGCTTGGCAGCCAGATTGGCGAACATCTCTTCGTATTCCGGCTTGAGCAGGATGTCCGGGCGGCGCCGACCCCACATGCGCCACAGAAACAGCGCGCCGGCGGCGTCCAGTTGCTGGATAGAGCGCAAGTCCCAGCGGGCATCGGCATCCTTAGCGTATTGCGCCAATTGCGGCCGCAAAGTGGCGACATCCGGCAAGATGACGCGCAACAGCCAGGTGCCGCTGACTTCAATCCTGACGCCGTCGGCATCGGTTATACGCAGCAAGCGCGGTGGGGTCATGGTGATGGCCATACCTAATGAAACGCAGCATTAAGATAGTTCGTATCCATCATAGTAAGTCAACACCAGATCGGTCGCCAGGTCTTGTCGCTTAGCCATGTCTGTCAAGACCGCCCACGCGCGGTCTTCAACGCGGCAGTCCACCACAGCAGATCGTCGATCAGCTTTCCCGCGGGCTCTGCAAGTTTGACGAAAAAATCGACTTGTAAGAACTGATTCGCGAAGTCACTGCCGACGTGCGCGAAGCTCCTCGGAACAAGTCTGGTTGCCAAAGTGCCGAACTAGGTATTGACGTCCCACGGCGGGATACCTTTGAAGGCGTCAGCAAGGAAATCGACCATTACGCGCACTTTCGCGCTGAGATGGCGGCGGCTTGGATAGACGGCCAGGACATCAATATCCGGCAAGCGGTAGTCCGGCAGCAGCGGTATAAGTCGCCCGGCTCTCAGGTCGGCGCCGATCAGGAAGCTGGGTTGCCAGATGATGCCTAGCCCTGCCAGCGCCGCCGAGCGGGCAGTATCGCCATTGTTGGTGTGCATGACGCATGACACTTTTACGGGGCTGGTCTTGCCATCGACGCCCATGAAACTCCATTCGTCGGCGGTCTCAGCGTAGCTGTATCCGATGCAAGCGTGGCCGGTCAGATCAGATGGAATTGCCGGCGTCCCGTGCTTGCGCAGATAGGCAGGAGAGGCACAGACGATGTTATGTGAGGTGGCGAGTTTGCGCGCCGCATAGGAGCTCGAACCGGTACGCGAGATACGAATCGCCAAGTCATAGCCTTCTTCAACGATATCCACTACGCGGTCAATCAATGTGATATTCAGCTCCACTTCGGGATACCGGAGCGAAAATTGCGGCCAGAGCGGCGCCAGATGAAGAATTCCGAAACTTAACGGCGCATTGATGCGGAGCACTCCGCGCGGTTTCATTGTGGCCGATGATGCAATCAGTTCGATTTCAGCGACTTCTTCAAGGAGTACCTTGGCTCGTTCAAACAGCGCTTCGCCACTTTCAGTCAGTGACATTTTCTGTGAGCTGCGATTGAGCAGCCTGGTCCCTAAATGGGATTCCAGATCGCGGATATAACGTGTCACGTTGGCAGGGGAGGTCTCCAAGGCGTTAGCCGCGCGGGCAAAACCATTTTGTCGTACCACCTCAACAAATACCTCAAGGGCGCGCATGCGATCCATCGTTTTCTTCCCGTCAGTTGATTCATAAATACTGAACGTATTATGCATTTTTATAGTATTGATGAATGCATTTGTGAGTCATATAGTGTTTCCACGGGCCGACCTAACGCGTTACAGCCCAATCAGTCAGTAAGCCAATTACCAATTTATCAATGAATAATTTCTTAGGAGTAACATCGTGAATCGATTAAATGGAAAAGTCGCCATCATCACAGGCGCAAGCGCAGGGATTGGCCGCGCCACGGCAAAGCTGTTTGCCAGCGAGGGCGCCAAACTGGTGGTCGCAGCAAGGCGTCAGGCTGAACTCGATAGTCTGGTTGCCGAAATCACAGCAGAGGGTGGCGTTGCTGTCGCCCTGGCAGGCGATGTCACCAGCGAAAGCTATGCACAAGCCCTGGTTGAACTGGCGTTGACAAAATTCGGGCGTCTCGATGTGGCTTTCAACAATGCCGGCATCCTGGGGGAAATGGGGCCAACTACCGGCGTCTCGGAACAGGGCTGGACTACGGCGCTAAACACCAATCTCACTAGCGGTTTTCTGGGTGCCAAGCATCAAATCCCGGCGATGCTGAAAACCGGCGCCGGTTCTATCATTTTCACTTCTACCTTTGTTGGCTACAGCTTTGCATTTCCCGGGGTGGCAGCCTATGCAGCCAGCAAATCCGGCCTGATCGGACTAACCCAGGCGCTGGCGGCCGAATACGGCCCGCAAGGAATTCGTGTCAATGCGATTTTACCGGGTGCAGTTGACACACAAATGTATCGCGACATGAACAATACCGCCGAATCGCAAGCGTTCATCACCAACCTGCATGCACTGAAACGCGCAGCGCAGCCGGAGGAGTTGGCGCGTTCGGTGTTGTACCTGGCCTCGGATGACTCTTCTTTTATCACCGGTACGGCTTCATTGATCGATGGCGGTGCGTCGATTACCCGTACGTAAAGCTGGCGGCGAAAGATCAGCTGACACAAGCACATGCTGACGATGCACGCGCAGCCGTCGCGACATTCAGGGCGCTCGGCGGCGGTTGGTAAGGACGAAATGCAGCGAGAGCTATATTTTCCGAAAGCTCATCCGAAATTCATTGGGCGAGACGCCAAGACGTTTTTTAAACACGATGCGCATACGGTCGGCTGTACCGAAACCGCAGTCGTATGCTATCGCCTTTAGCGCCGTGTCGGTGCTCTCAAGCAGATTGCGAGCTGTATCGACCCGTGCACGTTCGACGAATTCATGCGGCGTAACGCTAGTGAGCTGGACAAAGGTGCGCGCAAAATTACGCGCGCTCATGCCAGCGACGTCGGCGAGTCTGGCGACGGTGAAGCTTTCGCTTATATTCTCCATGACGTACGTTTGTACTTTAGTGATGGGCGACGCATCATCTGGCGGGGCACTGAGGTAAGGACTGAACTGGGATTGCCCACCTCGGCGCTGCGCAAAGACAAGCAGGCGCTTCGCAACCGCGAGTGCTATCTGCGGTCCGTGATCTTCAGCCACCATCGTAAGCGATGCATCGATGCCCGCGGTCACCCCCGCTGATGTCAGCAGGCTGCCGTCGCGAATATAAATGCGGTCAAGTTCGACTCGGGCGAGAGGGAATTGTTGCGCCAGCTGAGGCGCATTTTGCCAATGTGTAGTCACATGGCGTCCATCGAGTAGTCCGGCGTATCCAAGGGCGAAGGCACCTGTGCATATCGATCCATAGCGCTCACAACGCGCTGCGACGTTGGTCAGCCATGCGGTTAAGCGTGCATCCGGGCTTTCGCTTGGGAGGGCCGGCCCCCCGGCTACTAACGCCGTGTCGTAGCGCGCGTTCGCCTCGGCGAAAGTCGTGTCCGCCAACATGCGCATTCCGTTCGAGGCACGTACAACGCCTTCGGCGGCGCTCACCAAAGTAATCGCATACCCATCGCCAGGGGCAACGAAGCTGTTCGCTTCGGCGAAGACATCGACAGGCCCGGCAACATCAAGTGCCTGGACGCCCGGAAAGATAGCAATAGCCAGAGTGTGCATCGAAAACGCCTTTGGGGAGCAACTTCCTTAGTCCAGCTTGCACGGAAAGAAAAGTCGCGATGGCAGGATATGCCGTACGCCTGGCAGTGTACAACGCATGCTTTGCATTGTCTCGAAACCGGGCGCCATTTAAAGTGGCTTGGATAGTTTGCATGTCAGTCCGACACAGTGTTGTCGTCACCTCGGCACGCACCGACCTTGCTTCGACCGATCCTGCAATCGGCGAAGCCCAACCTGGAGAATGTAATGCACACCATGATCGCCGGTATCAAGATCCCCGACAGCAAGATGGCGCGGGAAGCAACGCAACTTGTTCGAGACATTGAATCCGACTTGTTGTTTCATCACTCGACCCGTGTGTTTTTATTTGGGGCACTAACCGGTGAGCGCAAACAGTTAAAGTACAACCCGGAGCTGCTCTACGTGGGGGCAATGTTCCATGACATGGGGTTAATGGATGCATATAGCAGCAAACACGCCCGTTTCGAAGTAGATGGTGCGAATGCCGCCCGCGACTTCCTGGCGGGGTATGGCGTTGCTGAGCACGACATTGAACAGGTATGGGATGCCATCGCGCTGCACACAACGCCGGGGATTCCACAATACAAGAAATCCGTTGTGGCTCTGGTAACGGCAGGTGTTGAAATGGACGTGCTAGGAATCGCGTACGACGATTTCACCGAAGATCAGCGAAATCAGGTGGTGCAAGCGCACCCTCGCGGCTCGAAATTTAAAGAAGGCATTATCGACGCATTCGCAAAAGGCACGATTCACAAGCCCGAGACGACCTTTGGTAACGTCAAGGCCGACGTGCTGGCGCTCAAGGATCCCAGCTATAAGCGCCTCAATTTTTGCAGCCTGATTCTTGGCTCGTCCTGGAACGACGATAACCACAACGGCGCTCGTTGTGGCGATCGCGGTCACAAGCATGGCTGAGTCTGTGTAATTAATCGCTGGCTTACGTCAGTTTGAACGGCAGCTGGCCAGGCATCTCGTGTGCCGTCGCGCTTTACGTACTTCCCGGCTCGACCAAGCGGTCTTGCCGGGAGGCTTACGTCAGCTTCGAGACGGAGAAACAACGGCTTCCACCGCGCGTCCTACCGAGAGAATGTGGTGATCGGTATTTTGAGTGCCCGCAATCATGAGTCCGACCGGTGCATCGCCCGCCTGGTGGCATGGTATCGAAAGCGCGCAGCCATCGAACAAGTTGACCACCGATGGATTACGTAGCATGCGTCCGTTAAAGCGATAGTAGCTCTCGTCATCCTTGATCACATCGGCGATGGGTGGCGCAATATCTGGTGTTGTCGGCATCAGCATCGCATCATAGCCAGCCGCGGCTCGGTTAATCGAGAGGATGAATTCGCGCCGCAGCGTCAGAAGTTCAACATAGTCTGGCGCGCTGATGGTCTCGCCAGTTTTGATTCGCGCGAGCACTCTTGGATCGTATTTATCTGCCCCGTCTTTAATATATTTGCGATGCCACGCATAGGCCTCCGAAGCCGTAATCATGCCTCGTGGATTAATGTTCGGCGCCTGCGCAAACTCGGTCATCGGCAATTCAACGATGATTGCTCCCGCCGCCGACAGCCGCGCCAACGCTGTCGTGAATGCACGTGCTACAGGGTCGGACAAATCATTCTGGAAGAATGTCTTTGGTACTGCTAGTCGTAGTCCGCGCAATGCGGGCGCGCGAGGTAATCGAACGGCGTCGCCTGTGAGTACGGCATCGAGCAACGCACAGTCGGCAACACTCCAGGCGATCGGGCCTACCGAATCCAAGGTGGTCGATAGTGGCATCACGCCTTCGCGCGGCACGCGACGTTGCGTCGGCTTGAATCCGACCAAGCCGTTAAGCGCGGCAGGAATGCGCAGCGAGCCGCCGGTATCGGTTCCGATAGCGCCGGCAGCCATGCCGTCAGCCACCGATATACCGCCGCCTGATGTCGAACCGCCGGGAATGCGGCCGGTAGCACGATCATAAACATTCTTCGGAGTACCGTAGTGCGGATTGATACCCAGCCCTGTGTAGGCAAATTCGACCGTATTGGTGCGCCCGATGATGACTGCACCGGCCTTACGCAATCTAGCCACTACGGTCGAATCAACCAACGCCGGGGGCTGGCCGATCAGAACAGTGGAGCCTCCAAGGGTAGTTTGTCCGGCCTCGTCGAGCAGATCTTTGATTGAAATAGGTATGCCAGCAATAGGGGAGGCAACAATTCCACGACGACGCTGCGCATCGATCTCGGTCGCTATGGCACGAGCCTGTTCGGCGTAGACGGTCAGGAAGGCGCGTGAGCCCTCTCCATTTGGATCGCTGATGGCGGCTAGTGCTTCCTCAACTAATTGGCGGCTGCTCAAGGAGCCAACAGCGAGTCGGCGAGACATTTCCGTAATTGAAATGTGCCCCATGGCAGCGCTAGGAGTCGTTCTCGCAAAAGCCTCTGGCACGATTGTGCCAACTCCCGCCAGGGCTGCGTATTTGCCAGTTTTCTGCAGGAAATAACGTCGCTGAATATCCATTTGTCTCCTTTTTAATTTATTGGGCAAGGTTATCGTGCACCCTTGCTACTTATCGACAAGCACGTGCTATGCCAGGAGCAAATAAAATGATAAACGTATGAAAAATATAGATCTCTGTAGTGCCACAAGTCGACCTAGCCATTGAAATGGATGGAAAATCGCACGCAATCGGATAGCAAGTCTGGGAAAAGTGACTAAATTCAAAAATTCTCATCAATTGGCTGAGACATCTATTGCCCCCAAAGAGGGGGAGGGCGGAAGGAGCTACCGGCCCTTTGGGATTGCGGTCTTGGCGTGGCGGTGAACCTTGGCGCTAGCCGTCGGCGTTCCGGTCGCGACCTATCTTGGCAGCGTCCTTTCGTGGCGCCCCATTTTCATGGCGATTGCTGCGTTCGGGATGCTCGGCTTCTTCGGCCTGCTTTTCGGGATGAGGGAAGCGGCTAAGGATGGCGGTGACGCGTCAGCCGGCGCCGCGCTTCACGGACTGCGCGCAATTCTCAACCCCAAGCTTCTCGGCGGCACCTTGGTGACCGTTATGGCCTACGCCGGATCGTTTGCCGCATACACGTATATCGCGCCGCTCCTAGTCCAGGTCACCTCCATCAGCATGAGCACGGTCAGTATTTTCATGCTCATCTATGGCGTACTGGCAGCGGTTGGGAGCATCATGGGTGGCCGGATGACGGATCGCCTCGGCGCTGATCGAGCCAGCCTGATCATCGTCGCAGGCATCGCAGGCGTGGTGTTCGGTATGTGGTTGCTAGCGTATTCGCCGGTGGGCATGGCCGTGCTGGTCGCTCTGCTTGGAGTGCTGAGCTATGCTGCGGTGCCCGCGCTGCAAGCTCGATTGTTGATTGGTATTGCCGAGGTCCATGCGCCAAGAGCCCACGGGGTCGCTGCCGGTCTGAATATCGCTGGATTCAATTCGGGCATCGCTTTGGGTTCGCTGCTGGGGGCAACTACGATCGGCACGGTGGGCATTTCGTTCGTCGGATTGGCCGGCGCCGGAGTTGCTGGTCTGGGAACATTAGTGCTGCTGGTGCAGATGTCGCGCTCGCGGCGCCTTGATCTTGCCGTGGGTGGCCATAAGCATGACCGCCCACGGAAGGCCTGATCCTTGATTTCACTCCAACGAATGCCTTTACTATCCAAAACGACATAGATTTACTTTAGAGCGCCGCGTTCTAGACAGACGTTATTAAAACTCGACGGACTTTATTCTTTCTTTTCATTATCGGCTGTCTTGCTTTTTTACTGCTTGGGATCTTCGCATAATTTGTATTATGTCAAATCGCATTCGCAGGAAACGGTGTCTATCTACAGTGCCGTCTACGTTACTAAAATTGTTCCTATCTCTTCACTAAATTTGTATCCAACGCAGTGCGTTAGCACAACTTCCACCCTATTTTTCGCACAAGACTCGCAAATCCCATGATGTGAAAATATTTCGTTTTTTGCGGCAAATAAGCGCGCCAATCCCAGGTTCGTAGTCCCATGATTGCCGTCACCTTCTAACAAAAATCTACATACATTCGTTACATATCGTTGCTGCAGCCGTTCGGCGAAGTAAAAGTGTCCGATAGCTTGGACACCATTTTGAATGGTAAGCCGGGATAAAGCCAGAAATGACACATAAGCCTAAAAGTAATAATGAATCTGCTTATTATTCAAAATTGTCCTTGGTAACATCGATCGGCACGCCGGCGGCCGTGGCGTGCGTGCCATAGGTGTGCCGCAGCCAATGGGTGGAAGCTCGCTGTAGTCGGTTCGCTGCGTGCGGGTCGCTTGCGCGCAACGGCGCCGCGGCGGCCGCAAACAGTTCCTTAAAGGCATGCGCCAGCGCCGGCGCTTTGATCGCCGTATTCCCGGTGCCGCTCAAGCGGGCAATCAGGGGCGTCTCTGGCGGACATTGTTCGGGATCGGTTGGTAGTCCCCTCAGCAGCAAATAGGCGCGTAACGCCTGCATCACCAGCTTAGGCATCGGTACATCGCGCTTTTTGCCGCCCTTCCCTGTCACCGTCAGTACCCAGCTTGTGCCCAGAGCGTGATCGACCTGGTGCGGCGTCAGCGCGCCAACAACGGCGCCGGCCAGCTCAGCGCGGCGCAAGCCGGTGCCGTAGGCGAACAGCAAAATAAACCGGGCACGGCTGCCGGTCAGATCCGCCGGTCGCGCCAGCACGTGATCGACCATATACGCCCATTGTGCCGCGGTCAGGCTGCGTGAGGTCTGAATATGGCGCGCCTCCTTTTCTTCTCCGGAGGCTTTGCTCCCCTTGAAGGGGTTGAAGTCCAGATAGCGCATTTCCACCAACCACCCGCACAAGGATTTCAGGATCATACGGGCCGTCGCACGACTCGACGCCGACAAGGGTCCGGCAAACGGCCGCCAGGCCGGCGACCAGCGCTCCGCGGTGCGCGGGCCGACCCACATCGCCGCCGGCGCCGGGTCCGCCAAAAAGTCCATGAACTCGGCGATATCGACGACATTCAGGGACGACAGCGGCTTTCTCTTCTGGAATACCGCCCATAACAACAGCCGCTCGGCATGGGTGCGGTAGGAACGCCAGGTGTGGCTGTCGGCCGGCCGCATGGCCAGCCAGGCGTGAATTGCCGCCAGGTCGTTGCCGGCGCCGGTCTGGTTGCGCGACAGATCGGCACGGTTGCTGCCGGCGGAGCCATCGAGCGCCAGCGGCAGGCTGAGCGATTCGAGCGGCGCGATCGGCCCAATGGCGAGCCGCTCTAACTGTAGTGTTTGGCGACTCAGCAACCGTAGCGGGGTGCCGGCACGCACCGTCAGGACACACCCCAGGGATGTGGCATTCGCCTCTAGCCAGCCGAATTGATGACGCCGACCAGCTGGGCCAGGGTGGTCAGGCCGACGGCGGCCAGGCGGTTGGCGATCGGCGCATCGAACCAGCCGGCGACATGGTGCTCCAGCTGAGGCGTCTCTACCAGCACGTTTTCTAAACGGGACAAGGCCGCCATACGCCGCTGATGCAAGCGGACATTGCGCACTGCCCGGCGATTGACCGGCGCGCCGGCGCCGACCTCTTCCTGGTATAACGCCAGTAGCTCGGCTTCCGAATAAAAGCCATCCGGATCTCGCTGTTCCTGGAACGTCTCTAAGGACATCGCCGGCGCCGCTGGCGAGTCCTGTTCAATAGGCGCGAACGCACTTTTTGGCAGCCGCAACAGCCTGGCCGCGCGTCGGTCACCAATGCGGCGCGCCGCAATCGATAACTCGTCCTGCAACCAGCGGATCGTCTTTGCCACCCGGAGCGGATCGGCGCTCAGATCCAGATAGCGCTGTGACAGCTCACCCTGATCGACGCTCGATGGTCCGTCCAGATACGCCCGATAAAACGCGAAGTGGGTCACGCCAAGCCGCCGCGGCGGTTGACGCATACGCGTTGCATCAGAGACACGCATCGATTTCGCTGTCATGGTTGTTAGTGATAGTCATCTTCGCGCTGGTGCCGGATGGCGAGGATCGTGACCGTCTCGCTGTCTTCGATTTCAAAAAGAGCAACATAGCCCATTGCGCCAAAGGGAATGATCAGCTCGCGGAGAAACGGACTATCGGGTTCCGCCTTACGACAGGTGAATGGAAAATCCCGCAATAACTCGATGCTGCGCGCAATCGCGCCCCTGGCGGTACGGGCTGCTTTGACATCGCGCTTGAGCAGGAATGCATACAGTTCGACGAGATCCTGCTTGGCAGCCAGGGTGTAGCGCACGCGATAGGTCACGAACGGCCGGCCCTGGATTCAGCTTGCGACAGCATGCCGTCCATCTCTTCGAGCACGTCTGCAGCTTCAAAGTATTGCCCTGTACGCCGGGCTTCGTCCCGTCCCGCCAGGCCACGGGTGATAAACGCTTGCTGCTGCTGGCGCCGGGCGACATTGCTGCGCACGGCCTGCTCGACAAAGCTCGACAAGGTCTCGCCTTCGGTGAGGACGCTTTCGGCGGCGCTGCGTAGCGCGGGATCGACACGCAATGAAGGGATGGTGGCGGTTTTCATGGGCAAATTCTCCTTGTAGTGCATTTGCGATGCATTATGTGGGAATTGTAGTCCAAAAACAAGGACGGGAAAACCCTTCCGGTAAGTCTTTGATTTAATGCAGCAATTCTGGCGGCGGTGAGACCTAGAATAAAAACACCCCATTTGTTGGTTAAAGCTAAAGTGCCTGGTCAGCTAAATAGCCACCGCGATATCAACTTGGTGTAATGCGGGCATGATCAGGTAAACTTGTTTAGACGCGCGATATAGTTGTCCGTTGTCCGTTGTCCGCGTCACGTTTGCTCGTCACT
>Ga0207141_10244_pt1 | contig 13910 bp, 9 predicted proteins | sample Alteio_BWMinHeat_5_FD_153553 | JGI IMG/M metagenome (GOLD analysis project Ga0207141, IMG submission 153553) | Enriched cells from forest soil in Barre Woods Harvard Forest LTER site, Petersham, Massachusetts, United States -... | ecosystem: Environmental > Terrestrial > Soil > Temperate forest >... | reverse complement strand
ACGACATTTGGTTCGGTGGGCAAACTGTCAATCCGTGGCTCCTCGAAGAAGGCGCCTCCGGCTCCAGCGCCGGACCCGGCGCTGCCACCGCCGCCGGTCTTGTCGGTTTCTCCATCGGCAGCGAAACCGGCGGCAGCATCATCAGCCCCAGCATGCGCTGCGGCGTCACCGGCCTCCGCCCTACCTACGGCCGCGTTCCCCGCACCGGCGCCATGACCCTCTGCTGGTCTCTCGATAAACTCGGCCCCATGACCCGCTCCGTCGAAGATGTCTTGCTTGTGTTGCAAGCCATCTCCGGCCCCGATCCCGGCGATCTTTCCAGCGTCCCCAGCCGCCTGGACTTCGACTCCACAGCCAGCATCAAGGGCCTCCGCGTTGGCTATTTCCCCGCGTGGATGAAGGAAGATCCCGCCACGGATGTGGATCGTGCCGCCCTAGCAACACTTCCAAAGCTTGGCTTGGTGCCGGTCGAAGTCTCGCTTCCCAACTGGCCCTACGACTCGCTTAATCTGATTCTCTTCGCCGAAGGCGCCGCCGCTTTCGAGGAACTCACCCTCAGCCACGGAGTCGACCAGCTCAAAGTGCAGACCCCTGATGCTTGGCCCAACCTCTTCCGCCAATCCCGCTTCCTTTCGGCCGTCGATTTCGTCCAGGCCGACCGCTTCCGCCGCAAAGTAGCCCAGGAAATGGCTCGCATCTTTTCCGAAGTCGATCTCCTGCTGGTGCCCTCGCTTCGCGACGAAATGCTCACCATCAGTAATCACACCGGCCACCCCTCGCTCACTCTGCGAGCGGGGTTCGTCGAAGTCTCCGAAGCGCGCTCCGACTGGGCTCCCGACCCCAAAAGTCCCCTGCCCAAGTTTTCTCCCTCGCGCCGGGTTCCGCACGGCATCACCCTCATCGGCCGCCTCTTCGAAGAAGGCATCCTCGGCCGCGTCGGCATCGCCCTCGAACGCGCCTTTGCCGTTGCCGGCCAGCGCCCGCCTTCTTTCTGACTTGCCCGCGCCGGTCTATTTCTGGGAGTGCTGGCTTTGACTGTTCCAGGCGCATGCCAACCTAATCGAAAGCAATTTCTATTCGGCCATTTACAAGTTGAAAGCCATCTTGCGCGCCGCGTGTCGGGCCCATACAATTCTCGGATGTTCGACGCACACCGTTTCTTTCTTTTCTTTGCCGCTGCGTTTCTTTTGGCCATCACCCCAGGGCCCGGAATCTTCTACGTTTTAGCTCGCACCCTTGCTGGTGGCCGGCGTGAGGGCATCCTTTCTTCTTTCGGCACCTTTCTCGGTGGACTCTTCCACGTCCTCGCCGCCGCGCTCGGCGTCTCCGCGATCCTGGCGGCTTCCGCCGTGGCATTTCACACCGTCAAATACGCGGGTGCCGCGTATCTCGTTTGGCTCGGCATCCGTATGATCCGCACGCGAAATGCGGAGATGGCCGTCAGCGCATCGCAGCCTTCGCAAGGCGCTTTTCGTCAGGGGATTCTCACCGAAGTTCTCAACCCGAAGACGGCTCTGTTTTTCCTTTCCTTCATTCCGCAATTCATCGCGCCCGAACGCGGCCACGTTTTCCTGCAATTCGTGGTTCTCGGCGCTCTCTCCGTCCTCCTCAATACCGCCGCCGATCTTCTCGTCGTCGTCCTTGCCGCTCCTCTCGAGCGCAAACTTAAGAGCAGTGCGCGCTTCCGCCGCGGCCAGCGCACTGCTTCCGGCCTCGGCATGATCACCCTCGGCGCCTACGTCGCCCTCGCCGATACGCAATAATCCGGCCCAGGAGAGATGCTCATGAGCAAGAGGAAAGCAATCTCGCGCCGCACCTTCCTAACGAAAGTCGCCGCCGGTGGCGCCGCCTGCGCCATTGTTCCGAGACACGTCCTCGGCCGTGGCTTCACTCCGCCCAGCGATACGCTCAACATCGCCGCCGTGGGAGTCGGCGGCATGGGCCGCGCGAATCTGATTAACCTCGCCAGCCAGAACATTGTTGCCCTCTGCGATGTCGACTGGCGCTACGCCGACAAAGGCTTCGACCGCCTCGACATAGAAATCGAGCGTCTCAAAAAGCGCATCGAACTGCCCGCCCCGCCGCAGCCGGGCGACTCATCAGCGCCCTTCGATCCCGTCAAAGCCCAGGCGCGTGTCCATAGGATGATCAAGCTCCAGACCGAACGCCTCCCGAAAGCCACGCGCTACACCGACTTTCGCGAGATGCTCGACCACCAGAAAGATATCGATGCCGTAGTCGTCGCCACGCCTGACCACATGCACGCCTCCATCGCCCTGGCGGCCATGGACCTCGGCAAACACGTCTACGTCCAGAAGCCCCTCTGCTGGTCCGTCGAGGAAGCCCGCAAGCTTTCTCGCCGCGCCGCCGAAACCAAAGTCGCCACGCAAATGGGCAACCAGGGCCACTCCTCCGATGACGGCCGCACCGCCGTCGAATACATCTGGGCCGGCGCGATCGGCGAAGTCCGTGAGGTTCACATCTGGACCAACCGCCCCCTCGGCTTTTGGCCCCAGGGCGTCCCGCGCCCGGAGCCTCTCAAGCCGCAACCCGATCCTCTCAAATGGAATGGCGCGGGCGTCAATGCGCGTCTAGCCGCCGCCCTCTCCGGCGACTATCCCCTCCCCGGCGGCCTCGCCTGGGATCTTTTTCTCGGCACTGCGTCCAACGACGTGCCCTACCACCCCATCTACCACCCCTTCAACTGGCGCGGCTGGACCGACTGGGGCGTCGGCGCCATCGGCGACATGGGCGCCCACTTGATCGACCACACTATGTGGGCGCTCAATTTGGGCTTCCCCACCAGCGTTGAAACCGTCTCCACTCCTTTCAACGGCGCCTCTTATCCCGCCGCCACGCTCACCTTCTACGACTTCCCCGCCCGCGGTCCGCTGCCTCCTGTCAAGCTCACCTGGTACGACGGCGGCCTCAAGCCCAACAAGCCCGAAGAACTCGGCGACGAAGACCTGAAACAAGAAGGCGGCGCCCTGCTCATCGGCAGCAAAGGCAAGCTCCTCTACGACACCTACGGCTATAAGCCCCGCCTCTTGCCCAAGTCCCTCCACAATTCCTTCGGTTTACCCCCGCAAAAGCTCCCGCGCATCCCCAACGAAGCCCACGAAATGAACTGGGTCGACGCCGCCAAGGGCAAAGCCGAAGCCTCCTGCCCCTTCGACTACGCCGCCCGCCTCACCGAGGTCATGCTCCTCGGCATCGTCGCACTCCGCGCCGGAAAGAAGATCTCCTACGACGCCCCCAACATGCGCATCACCAACGTCCTCCAAGCGAACGACTACTTGCGTCGCGACTACCGCCCGGGCTGGTCAATATAGAGGGGAAGTCGCCGCAATCTGGACTCGAGGTGGGATCTGTCAGGTCAGTTTGATAAATTCCTTTGTATGTACGAAACCCTGTGCCGCTGTCAGACAGCCTTGTCCCGCAACCGGACAGTGTCGGGGCGGTGAGACTGAACTTCAATGCATGCTTTCAACAACTTACGTTGGTAACCGGCTTGCACCCTTTCAAGGCAGCCATGAATACAGTACTGCGCGACCTTAGTTACGGCTTGCGAACGCTGGCGCGAAATCCCGGCTTTGCCGCGGTGGCAGTACTCACGATTGGCATTGGAATCGGGGCGAGCACCACTATCTTCAGTTGGATGCGCCCCATGCTTCTGAATCCCCTGCCCGGCGCCACGCAGGCGGAGCGCATCGTCGCCATCGAGAACATGGCGCCGGACGGCGAGCCGATCACTACATCTTATCTGGACTTCCGGGATTTCCGCGACAATCTGAAGCTTGTGAATCTGGTGACGGCGCGGGTGGGAGTGGGAAATGTGTTCTCGGTGGGCGACGCCCCGCGTACAACTCAAGTCTGGGGTGAGATGGTTTCCGGGGGCTTTTTCGACATGCTGGGCATACAGCCCGAAGCCGGGCGTTTCTTCTCCGACGCGGAGCGCGATGACGCGCAGAACGCGCATGCGGTGGTGGTGATCAGCCACAGCTATTGGAAGAATCAGTACCACTCGGATCGGTCGGCTATCGGGGCGAGCCTGCACATCAACCGTACGCCGTTCACGATTATCGGTGTGGCACCGGAAGGTTTTCACGGCACAACCTCGGGACTGGATTACGAGATGTGGATGCCGCTCACGATGTACGGGCAGTTGACCCATACGGGGACTTGGATGTTGCGCGACCGAAATGCGCGCTACTTCGTGATGTACGCGCGGCTTGCGCCAAGCGTAACCATGGAACAAGCGCGTGCGGAAGTGCAAGCGCTGGCAAATCGTATGGCGGTGGCCGACGCGGACTCGAACCAAGGAATTGGTGCGACGGTGTTGCCGGTTTGGCAGTCGCACTTCGGGACCCAGTCGATACTCCTGACGCCGATTACCATCCTGATGGGAGCCAGCGGCGTAGTGCTGCTGATTGTTTGCGCTAACCTGGCAAACCTGCTGCTGGCGCGCGCGACGGGGCGGTTGAAAGAGTTTAGCGTGCGGCTGGCGATGGGCGCGCGGCCGATGCGACTGATCCGGCAGCTTCTCACCGAAACACTGCTGATGGCGGTGGCCGGCTCGGTGTGCGGCTTGATGCTGGCAAATTTGCTGGGCGGCGCATTGCGCTGGCTGATCCCCGCGGTCGCGGGGCCGGCAATGTTGCAACCGCCGCTCGACGGGCAGGTCCTGGCATTCACCATGGCGCTGGCATTTGGCGTCGCGATTCTTGCGGGACTGGCTCCGGCACTGCACGCTTCACGAGCCAACGTCAACGAGATGCTGAAGGAAGGCGGCCGCAGCGGGAGTTCGGGCGCACAGTCGCACCGCTTACGCGGGCTGCTGGTGGCCTCTGAGGTGGCTCTGGCCGTTATTGCCTTAGTGGGCGCGGGATTATTCCTGAAGAGTTTCCAAACCGCGCGGGCCATTAATCCGGGCTTCAAGCCGGAAGGTGTGGCGCTAGCGCGCTTCGATTTTTCCACGGCCGGCTATGACGCGCGCCAGACCGACAGTTATTGCCGCCGTCTCCGCGAGCAGTTGGAGCGCCAGCCCGGAGTGACCGCGGTCAGCTACGACGACTCAGCGCCCTTGGGATTTAGCGGGGGAAACTGGGAAACGCTTGAGGTGGAAGGCTATGTTCCCGGCCCAAATGAGAATATGAAGATCTACCGGGACTTGGTATCGCCTGGCTACTTCGAGACGATGAAGATCCCGCTTGTGGAAGGGCGCGATTTCGATTTGCGCGACGACGCCACGTCGCTGAAAGTAATGATCGTCAACCAGGAGTTTGTGCGGCGTTTCCTGGCCAATCGCAGCGTGATCGGCCGCAAAGTGCATGGATGGGGCGAATGGTTCACGATCGTTGGCGTAGCCAAGGACAGCAAGTATCACCGGGTTACGGAGAGTCCACAGCCGTACTTCTACATTCCCATCCGGCAGGTTTTTCGGCCGGAGTATGGCTTGACGTTCGATGTGCGAACAGGCGGATCGGTGAATGAAGCGATTGCGGCGCTGCGCCGCGAGGCAACGGCGATAGACCCGGCGTTGACCATCTTCGATGCCGAGCCGATGACCGAGTACGTTGCTGCATCACTTTTCGGCGCGAAGATCGCGGCGAGCCTTTTGAGCGTGCTGAGCGGGCTGGGGTTGTTGCTGGCGGCAATCGGTCTGTACAGCGTGATGGCGTATGCCGTGGCGCAGCGGACTGGCGAGATCGGCATTCGCGTCACGCTAGGCGCGCAGCCAAGGGACATCATGCGGCTGGTGATCCGCCAAGGGTTGGCATTCGCGGCGGCGGGCCTGGTTGTGGGCTCGCTGGCGGCTGCGGCGCTGGCCCGCGTTGTGGCGGCGATGCTGGTGGGGGTGGGCCCGGCTGATCCCCAGGTGTATGCCGCGGCGGCCGCGTTTACGGCGTTAGTCACGTTAGCCTCGGCAGCGATCCCCGCCTGGCGCGCGTTGCGCGTGGACCCAGCGGTGGCGCTCCGCTGGCAGTAGCGAGGCGATGCGCTCGGCCACCGCCGCTGGATGATTCGCAGCTTCGCCCTCACTGCCGCGGCCATCACTCTGCGCATTTACCTGCCCCTTGTTTTCGTGTTCCATTGGCCTTTTCAGACCGCTTACCCTGCCATTTTTCGATTTTCCAATTTCTATCCCTTGCCCATCGGAACGTACGACTTGTTGATAGCGGGACAGGCGCTAAGCCGCAAACTGACGCTGGTCACAGCGAACACAAAGGAGTTTGCGAGAGTGAAGAGTGGCAAGAGAACGAGGGAAGCAGGCAGATGGAGCACCCTTAAGCAGCCGCGACGAAATCGTTGATGGGCGGCCTACGTGCCAGGTGGCGGCGTTCCCGTCCAGACGTGCTGAACGATTTGCCAACTGCCGTTTGGCTGGCGCTTGTAAATCATGATGTAGCTGCCTTTGGCCGTGATTTTGGCGCCGCTGGCGATGGTGGTTAGGGTTTCCTGGAAGTCGCCGCTGTCGTAGGCCAGATCCCCGGATGTTTCAAGGTTCTGGCTGTGCAAGATGAGATCGCTGTTGAAGGTGGCCATTATGTTTTGGAAAAGGGTGCGGAGAGCGGCGGAGTCGGTGATGCGTTCGCCGCTGGGTTGCAGGAAGACGGCGCCTGGAGCGTAGAGCTTCACGATGGGTTCGAGCTGTTTGGTACGAAGGTCTTGGACCCAGTCTTCGCGGATCCTTGCGAGGGTTACGAGAGTCGAGTCGTGGAGGGCGGCGGTGGCCCTGGAGGAAAAAGTCGGTGCAAGGATGGTGGCGAAGGCCAGGAACGTCATCGCGGCGTAACGCGCCAAGCGGAATAGCGACGATTTGGCTGGGGGTGTGGAAGGGACGTTCATGCTCGCTCCTATTGGCCGGAATCTCTTTGACGTCAAACACGCGTGCCCCGGACGATAAATCCTAAGACGAATCTCTTACGAAAACACCGGGGTGTGGGGGTACACTTCCCATTCTGGAACTCGTCTCGCCCATTGTCCCCCCTGTCTCGCCATGCCACTTTTTCTCAATGAGGTACATCCTATCCGCTCACTTCACGTCCAGCGACTGCAACTTCGCATTCACCAGGAACGGATCGTCAAACTCGGTCATTTCGCCCCAGCCTTTGCCGAGCACCGGCAGCAGCCGCGCCGAAAGCGGTTTGTGCCATTTCACAGCCAGGCTGGCCATATCACCAATAATCAGCGAAAGCTGCTCCGCGCTCACATCGCCCGGCAGCGGAATGGTGTCCAGTCCCGTGCCGCACACCGCCGAATAGCTGAGCAGCGCATCGATGGAAAGGTGCCCCTCGCTCCAGCGCTGCGCCAGCCGCGTATCTTCCAGGACCGGCAGCATCAGACCGGAATACCCGGTCTGCTTCACTTTGACGTCTTTGACCGCCGCGGTAATCGTCGCCGCCGCCGTCAGCGTTCCGCTCATACCGAACGGCTGCGTGGTCAGATTCTCGATGGCCGCGCCGATGGACACATTTCCCGACGGCGCCGGCGACAGATCGATGCCCATGTACGTCCAGCCGGTCTCCTGATCGACGCGACCCGCGTGCCGCTCGATGTCGAACGCGCTCGCGGCGAGCGAATCCGTCAGCCGTTGTTTCGCCGTCGCCAGGTCCGGCGCATCCTTGAACGCCGCTGCCACCACGTTCGCCGATTCCAGCGCAATCGCGAATTGATGTCCGAACCCGGTGTGATACGCCGCGGGAAAAAACGGCGTCAGCGGCGGCACCATGGCAATCGCCGCAAAACGGAAATTTCCCTGACTGTGCTCCGTCTCCTCAAGCTTTTTCATCACCCGCGCCGCTGCGCCCACCGCGTTCCAGCGCACGCCGTCCTCGCCGGCAACCACCAGGGTGGCGTTCAGCGTCTTCGTGTTGCTCAGAATCTGGGCCAGGACGTCGGCCCATCCCGGGTCGTCGACATTCAACATCGCCGGACCGATCGACGCGGCGAACTTTTCTTTCTGCGCCAGCGCGTCGTATTCCTTGAAGAACGCGACTGTTTGTTGCGCCGTCAGTCCTTTGGTGTATTCCGGAAACGGCTGTGTCGCGATGCGGATCGTTTGCACCTGGTATCCCCGCGATTCCAGGGTCGTCTGCGCGCGCCTCAGCATCTTCAGCGCATCCGCAACCTGTTCCTTGTACTGCGCCCGGTCCAAATTGATGAACGCCGTGATCGCCCGTATCTTCGGCTTCTCTTGCGCGGGCGCTGCTGACGCTTTCTGCTGCGCCACTACGCCACTAGTCAGCGAAGCAAGCAGAAGTATCGAAAACAATATTTTGTGAATGGAAAAATGGAAGCGGCCAAAGCGGAAAGGGTGCATGGGACGATGCTCCTTGTAGGGGCGCGGCACCTGTCCCGACCTTGTCGGGATGCTGCGCCCCATAAGCATACAAGATTCGGCCTAACGGCAATTGGGCTGGAAGAAAAATGTAGGGGCGGGCCCACCCCTTCGCTCTTTACACAAACGCGGCGATGCCGGTAATCCGCTCGCCGATCACCAGCTTATGAATGTCGTTCGTCCCTTCGTAGGTAAACACGCTCTCCAGATTGTTCATGTGCCGCATGATGCAGTAATCGTCCACGATGCCATTTGCGCCAAGAATATCGCGCGCCTTGCGCGCCGTGTCCAGCGCGATCGCCACGTTGTTCATCTTCAGCATCGAAATATGCGACGGATCGACTTTTTTATTGTCTTTCAAACGCCCCACGTGCAGCGCCAGCAATTGTCCCTTGACGATTTCCGTGATCATCCACGCCAGTTTTTCCTGCACCAGTTGATGCGATGCAATGGGCTTGTTCGCGAATTGCTTGCGCGTCTTCGCATACTGCAGCGCCGTGTCGTAACAGGCCATCGCCGCCCCCAGGGCGCCCCATCCGATTCCATAGCGCGCCTGGTTCAGGCAACTCAGCGGCCCCTTCAAGCCCGTAACGCCAGGCAAAAGATTTTCTTCCGGAATTTCGCAATCGCTAAACGACAATCCGGACGTCACCGAAGCACGCAGCGACCACTTCCCGTGCACGTCCCAGGCCTTGAACCCAGGCGCGCCTTTTTCAACAAGGAATCCGCGGATTTTATCGTCCTCGGTCTTGGCCCACACCACCGCCACGTCCGCGATCGATCCGCTGGTGATCCACATCTTCTCGCCGTTCAAAATATATTTGTTGCCCTTCTTGACCGCGCGCGTCAGCATCCCGCCCGGATTCGAACCGAATTGCGGCTCCGTCAAGCCGAAACAGCCGATCGCTTTGCCCTGCTGCAAGAGCGGCAGCCATTTGTTTTTTTGCGCGTCACTTCCGTACGAATAAATCGGATACATCACCAGCGCGCCCTGCACCGAGACAAAACTCCGCAGCCCCGAGTCCCCGCGTTCCAGCTCCTGCGTCATCAATCCATACGCGACGTTGGACATTCCCGCGCAACCGTAACCGTGCAGGTTCGCGCCAAAAAATCCCAACTCGCCGAGTTGCGGAATCAAATGTTTTGGAAACGTCGCTTCGCGGCTGTGTTTTTCAATGATGGGGATGATTTCGTTTTCGACGAACTGCCGCGCCGTCTGCCGCACCAGCTTTTCTTCGTCGTTCAACTGCGAATCAAAATCAATAAAATCGACTCCGCCATATCCAGCCATGCTGCTCTCCTCGTTTCTGCGTGCCTCGAACTCGTGAGCCAACGCGCGCGGAGGTGGATGGCGCGTTCTCCGTCCGGCCACTCGTGAAAAATTCACAGGGAAATGATCGTGCCGCGGGCCCGGTTCCTAAAATGGATTCCGTCCTACCGCAACCCCAACTCTCCGATTGTAGCAAGCCCCAGAAAGGAGCGACAACAAATGGGCTGGTTGGCCGTCGCACGCCTGTGCCAAGACGGCGTTCGAATGCACCGGGAAACCAGGAGAGTTCGCTATTCCGGGTGCGGGCGATTCCGGCAACTCCTTCGACTCGCTGCTTGAATGGGTAGTACTCGCGAGCCGGCCACGGAATGCTCCTTCGAAGTAGAAACCCCAGTACCCACCCAACCTGTAACCTTTTCACCCATCTTCCGGCCTGAGCTTCGTCCAGACTCACGGCAAGAGCTAATAACACCAATGGAGTCAGTAGGTTATAGGGATTCCGAGGTTGGCGGCGGAAGTGCTATCTCTAATTGCGTAGCGAACCGGATTTCCGCGCAGCTGGGCGTCTCGAAGCGCCTGCTGAGGAAGAAGCCAGTTAACGATGAAAATCAATCCAAGAGCGAAATATTCACGGCAACTCAGTCGGATGAGCGGACTTACGCTTCTCGAGTTGCTGGTGGCGCTCACCGTCATCCTGATTATTGCGAGCATTGCTATCCCCAATTTGAATACCGCCATGCACTCATCCCGGTTGAAAGGGGCGGCCAGCGATCTTTCCTCGCTAATACAAGTAGCACGAATCCGGGCGGTGGATGATGACCACTTTTATTCGGTTTATGTGCTTCCTGCAAATAACAACAACAACGTTCAGCGAGGGTTTGTGGACATCTACCCGCAGGCAGCGACCGGAGCTTCCGGAAGCAACGGGACGGTCATCAATCAGCAAGACCCGATCATACAAGTAAGCAGGGAAGTCACACCGCAGCCTCAGGCGGCGGCGCCAAGCACGGCGGCCCTGCAAGCGTTGATATTGCCCGCAAATTCTCCGGTGGTGCCGTTAGATGGAAACGCGGCCGGGACACCGATTACGTTTGGCCCGCGTGGCCTTCCTTGCTTGCCGGTGGGTGGAGTGTGCGACAGCCTGGGAGGCCCCCAAGCCTATTGGTTCTTTTTCCAAAACCAAGTCAGCCAGAATTGGTCCGCTGTGACCGTGACGCCGGCCGGCAGAATCCAGAGATGGCTCTATTCCGGTGGGCCCAATGCAGTGTGGGTCAGATACTAAGCGAGCGAAGGACGCCATGAAACGAACAGACAAGCGCAAGACCGTTCTTAAGAGAAAGCCGGAAGGCGGGGCGACGCTCATCGAGTTGATGATCGCCATGCTGGTGCTGGCCATCGGATTGGGAGCTCTCACGACCCTCTTTGTGGTGAGCATGGCCACGAATAACCGCAACAGCAAAGACACAACGGCTACGCTGCTGGCGCAGAAGGTGGTCGAAGAACTCTCGGCGCAGAGTGTCAATGCCACGGTGGTCGTAAACCTGACCGACTGCGTCGGGAACAACTGGCAGATACCTTCCACGCAGGGCGCGGCTTGGCCCAACGGCCAGGGCGCGGCTCTGATGAACAATCCCGGCAGCCCGTTTTACGGGGGCATCGACTTCAGCCAAGGAATCGGCAATGTTCCGGCGGGTTTCGCAATGCAATACGTGGACTGCGATCCGAACGGCCAGCAAACCACCTATGACGTGCGCTGGAACGTCATCAGCGTCACGGCGAACAGCACGCGGCTGATTACAGCTTCAGCGCGGCGGCTAGGGACCTTGAGCACTGGCGGCGGCCTGTACTTTGCCCTGCCCGTTACGTTGCGCACGGTTGGCGGAAGCTGAGAGGAGCTTGATGAAAATGAAGCTTATAAGCGGCAGCAAGAAGCCAATCTGGCAGCGCGGGTTCACCATGATCGAGCTCATCGTGAGCATGACCATCCTGATGCTGGTGGCCGGCGTGGTGGTGGAAGGCCTGAGGAAATTGCAGCAAAGAAACACGATGGATACCACCAAGGTCGATCTCACGCAGGAATCGCGCGAATTCATGGACCAGATCGTGAGCGACATCCATCAATCGGGTTATCCGGCCCTAAAAATGTTTGATCCAGCGACGCTCGCTTCGGCGAACAATTGCACCCTGGACGTGAATGTGTCGTGCGGACTGGTCAACGTGACGCCAAGTTCCCTGCAGTTCGAGGCCGACGTCGACGGAAGCGGCTCGGTCAGCGAAGTGTTCATCCAGCTCAACCCGCTCAATGGGCCCTGCCCCTGCATTATCCAGCGGGGGACAGTGACGAAAGCAGCGTGGTTGGCTAATGGAACCCCACCATTCTATTACACCGAAGTCAACAACGTTAACAATACGAACATATTTCTGGGCTACGACAATTCGGGAAACAACGTCGCGCTGGCTGGCGCTTGCCCTTATCCTTGCAACAACATCTCGGCCATTGAAATCACCTTAAACGTGCTCTCGCCGGCGCCGGATTCCAACGGACTTTTTCCGACGATTACGATGTCCACCGGCGTGAAGATCCATAACTTTAATTAGCACTTGCGAAGATTTTTGCGGAGGAACGAAATGAGAAACAAAACTGAAAATCGGAAGAACAGCCGGGAACGCGGCGTGGCCTTGCTCTTTGCGCTGTTTACGCTGCTCTTGCTTTCCGCCATTGCTGTTTCGCTGGTATTCATGACCAACACCGAAACCTCGGTCAACAGCAATTATCGTACGGAGCGCGTATCCGCACTTTCCGCCAAAGCCGGCATGGAGGAAGTTCGGGACCGGATGTCGATACTCCCTCCTACGGTGCTCCCCGGCCTGCTGCCTAGCGGGAACCCCGCGCCGGGTGTCTTTCCCCCGGCAGCCGGAAGCGTGCTGTATGTGTTAAACGAAGGGGCGGCGCCAGGCACGGTGCAACCTTGGACCGCAGGGAACGCCTATATGGATGACGAACTTTGCCATGACTTCACCGGAGTGCAACTGCAGAAGCCAGCATCCGACGTGCGCTGCACGACACCGCCGACAGCGGCGGTGCAGACACCGGCATCCCTGCTAAACCCAGTGACCAGCAACTATCCGTGGAGCGGGACCGCTGCAGCTTTGCCCTACAAATGGGTTCGTGTGACTTTGAAGCAGAACGGTTCGGTGCAGAATTACCCGGTTAGCACTCCCCTCAGTGCAGCCAATCAGGCGACGCAGGTCTGCTGGAATGGGAGCACCGAGTTGCTTGTGAATGCCCCGACCTTGAATTGCCAGGATAACTCCGTTCCAGGCCAGCCCTTGGTGCCCCAAGCGGCTACTCCCGTCTTCATGATCACCAGCTTGGCGGCGAGCGCCAGCGGCAGCACGCGAAGAATGGTTCAGGCCGAGGTGGCCCTGCCTCCCGCCCAGCCTTTCCCTTACGGGCTGTTCGCTACCGGAACGGCGTGCCCCGCTATAAATTTTCATGGCGGAGGCAACAGCAACCCCTTCACCGACGCCTATAATTCCAAGGCTGGCGCATACGGCGGCGCCAACCTGTCTGACACGGGAGGGGCGGTCGGCGCCAATGGCGGGGTCAGCCTCTCCGGGCATGCGTCGATTGGCGGTAACATTGGCATACAAAGCCTGCCAGGGGTGGGACCGCAAATCCCTTGCGCAGGGGGCGATTACAGTACAACCGGCGCAAATGCAGGCCTATATAACCCTAATGGAGCCGGTCCTAACCCCAACCAACTCCAGCAATTGCTCCAACCCGTTGTATTTCCAACGCCGCCGGATCCTACTCCGTTGCCAACAGCGGCCAGTCCCCAACCTGGAAATCCAGCGGTGCCTGGGACATACGGTGATATCAATATTAATGGCGTGCTCACTTTGGCTCCCGGGGTGTACAACATCCACAGCCTTTCCATCGGTGGGGGTAGTGGCGCCCTGACGGTTAGCCCTCCCGGGGCAGTGGTCTTGAATTTTCCTAGTTCAAGCGCAACCCCCATCACCATCACGGGCAAAGGCATCTTGAATTCAACGCTGATACCCAACGACTTGCAGATCAATTACGGCGGTAATGGAACGATCAGCATTAAAGGTCAGGGAGCGAGCTATGCAATTGTGGACGCTCCCAATGCCGCCATTGCCGTTGCAGGCAACGGAGACTTTTTCGGCCGGCTTGTCGGCAATACGATCGACTATGGCGGAAACGGAAAGTTCCATTTCGACACGGCCAGCGCTCTGGCGCCGAAGTCCAACGCGGGCTATCAGCTGATCAGTTTC
>Ga0207141_10243_pt1 | contig 13951 bp, 14 predicted proteins | sample Alteio_BWMinHeat_5_FD_153553 | JGI IMG/M metagenome (GOLD analysis project Ga0207141, IMG submission 153553) | Enriched cells from forest soil in Barre Woods Harvard Forest LTER site, Petersham, Massachusetts, United States -... | ecosystem: Environmental > Terrestrial > Soil > Temperate forest >... | reverse complement strand
AAATGATAGCTAGCCATACTTCCACAGATAAAAATTTATCTGATCTTTTCATATCTCTAGGACGTTTTATAAAATCATGCCCGGATTTCTTAGGTGGTAAAACAATAAACGAAATGGTTCAGGATATAGTAAGCACTACTGTGTTTTCAACCAGTGAACAAAGGACTTACAGATTAGATAGGGAACAATCTAACATGGATGTAGAAAAATTTAGAGACCACCTTCTAAGATCTGTTCGACAAAAATTAGAGGAGAAAATTGAAGCAAAATTCCGAGGCCACTCACATGAAATACTTTCCCGAATCGACATAAATGCTTCTTTTGTAAATTTCGAAGAGAGTGCTGTGGTCTTTTCCGTTAAGCTTTCGATGAAACAGGCAACGCTCCCTGACGTGGCGATGACGGCCAGCCTTACCATGTCCACCCCAACAGCACCAGAACAAAACGAACAAACACTAAATGCGGCGATGAAAGTGCCGGTTTTAAAAACACTTTTTGTATATGATAAGACGAGAGAACAGGCAGAAGAAGTCATGATATTGCCTAAAAATAGAAGCAGATACCCCTCAAAAAAAGGGACCCTTGACATAGATGGTCAAAATTTGGTTCTGAAAGTAGGGAAAAAAGAACAGAAGCTGATGCTTTTAAAAGCAAACTCAGTGGTTTATGTGTTTGGGCCTTTGGTTCTGGTGCATACTCATTCAGGTTTAAATGATCTTCATTTTATGTATTTAGTTGATGGCCAAGGTCTTGAACCTTTGAAAAACGAAGATATGGAAGGTGCTTTAACACAATACTCCCGGGTTTCTCTTACAGAGGGCCATTTTCAAGGTTTTGAAAAAATAGAAACCTATAACACACCGGCTTCATCAATAACTATAAAGTATAAAGGAACTGGCGACTCTAGTGATGACATTAATTTAGCAGCTATATTACTAAATTTATTGCCTAAGGAGAAGCCTAAGTCTAGCTCGGCAATGAAAGCCAGCCAAGCCATGTCCACCCCAACAGCACCAAAACAAAACAAACAAACACCAAATGCGGCGATGCAAGCGGGGCCCTTTGTGCTGCGCACTTTTGAAGCTGTAGCAAACGCTATAAGGAACATTGCGCTCTCTCAGGCGATGACGGTCCCAAAGGAACTAATTCATTTCTTGCTTGCTAATGGATTGCCCCACATTCTTAATTTTAAGGGACAGGAACTTTGGCATGGGCGCTTTCAAAAAGAATTGCATATTAAGACATATCTGCCTATTAATTATGATGGGTTGTCTTATATTCAAGGAGCTTGGTATCAAATACAACAAAACGGTCATTTGCAGAATATCGTGATCAAACCTGACGAGAAAGACAGGGAATTCTTTTTCTTTGGCTTAGATGACAATTGGTATGTGATAGGTGTTGGAGGGCAATATCTTCCTATTGTTATGTCTATTTCACAAAGTGATTTTGAATTATTATATGCAATAGCGATGGCGCACTTTGAGCATCACAAGCAGATACTGAGAGAAGGGGTTTTAGTTGGAGAAGCCCAACAAATTTTAGATGCGGTTGAAAGACAGGAAGCCCGGTATCCATCTTTTGAGATAATTTTGTCATATCAAGGCTGGGAGTTTAAAGTAAAGGCCGCTAGAAAGGAATTTATCGTTGGCGTATATTTATTGTTTCAATCATTAGGGTTAAGCCCGGATTACACGATAGACCCTAAGCAAACTTCTCCAAATGCCATGACCCTTTATCTCGAAAACCAGGCGATGACGGCAGGAGAATTAAGAATTAATTTGCCTGATTTTTTGAAAACAGTACAACGTTTTGCTAATAAGAAAAATGTATCTTTTAAGGTGATTATTAAAAATCGAAGAATGATTACAAATCTTTGGTTTAAAAGAGAACCCCTTAAGGATATTAGAAAAGATGTTTGGAATGAAATCAAAAAATTTGGGCTGGAATTTTCATATGTCGTTCAAATTCATTTTGAAAGTAAAGAATCAGAAAGCCCTGCATTAATCATTGAAGTTTTCAAACATACAAAAAGCGCAGCCCCCATCCCAATCTCAAGGAGTATATTTAGAAATACGGCCGTCAAAACTCCATTGCAAAACCATACCAACGCGGCGATGAACGCTCAATTTAATGATTTATTTAGAGAGTTAGTTAAGGCTGGTGTTATTAATTTGAACGAGATCGTTGAAGGAAGGGATAAGATTGCCGCTCAATTGAATAATATTATAAAAGTATTGGAAACCCTAAAAGCAGATTTAGAAGAGATGGGTCAAGGCATGGCGTTTTATATAGCTTTAGAAAGAACTTCAAAATTAGTCGCGACATTAAAAATGAGTAAGGAATTTAAAGTTTGGTTAGAAAAAAGATACACAATATCTTATCATGAAGTCTCCCAGTATTATTTTACAATTGAAAGGGGTGGTTTTGATAGAAATATTAAACCGCAGGAGATAAGTAAAGCCAACAATGTCTTAGTAAAGGTTGAAGATGATCTTAAAATTTTGCTCAGTCAAACGCCAGGCGCACATAATCCACAATCACCGGCAGGCCAAGACGCTATTCTTCCGTCTGATCAAAAACAAATAACAGGCACAAAAAATGAAAAAGATGAACCAGACAAAGCTTCCCTAGCTAAAAACGGCGGTATCGACCTCAACCAAATCAACGTCAAACGTAACGGCAAGACCGTGACCGTCCAATTCGACCCAGCCCAGCTCACTCAATTAGAGCAAGGTGGCTTTGAAGGCTTTACTCCGGTCATTACCGGTTTTCAATACATCTCAAGTCCTTTTCCCCTGTTAGGCATCAATCGTCCTTCCCAAAATCCAGAAATGTTAGCAAAAGCATAATGTAAAGAAGTTTAGGGGCTTTAAAAGTCAAATTCATAAATTTTTATTGCCAAGGATCTAGACATATGTCATACTCATTCAGAAAGTAGGAAATAGTAGGAATATTACTTAATTGCTGCCACTTTAGGAGAAAGTTATGGTTACAAGAATGAGAGATAAAGGACAGATAACGATACCAGCCAATATCCGGGAATCGTTACATTTAAATAGTGATTCTGTTTTGTCTGTGACAAGGGTAGGGGATGGGATTCTTTTAACTCCTAAACTTTCAGTATTTGAGGAGGTTTCCGGTAAATTTTCTAAAGCTGCTAAAGCTAAAGGCATGTCCTTGGATAGTCTTTTAAAAGATTTAAAAAAGGTCCGGCACAAAGAAGCGTAATGGCGATCTCTCAGTATAGGATTTTCTTTGATACCAGCGCGTACATTGCCGGTTTAATTTCACCCAAGGGGGCCGCAGGTGAGCTTATACGCTTAGTCGAAGCAGGAGTTCTTCGGATGGTTGTTTGTCAGGAAGTCGTTATCGAAGCTGACAAGGTTGTGGCTTTAAAGTTTCCAGAATTAATCCAGGAAAACCGTAAACTGTGGAAAAACTTGGCCCCTGAAATCGCCTCAAATCCAACAAGAAATCAAGCCAAACTTTTTTTGGAAAGATTACCTCGTGCCGATGCCTTCATTTTATGCTCTGCAAAGCTGGCTAAAGTTTCTGCTTTTGTCACGTGGAATACTAATGATTTTATAGGGACGCATATTTCATCACTTGTTGATTTTCCTATCGTGGTTCCAGCTGATGGCCTTAAGCTTTTTAGGAAATGGATAGAGCCATTTTTAGAGTAACTCTCTTTCAACAAAATTCAACCATTGGAGCAAAGTGGATTTTGGGTTTTAATTTATCTTGTGATAAGGGGTCCTTTTGATATAATTAACGTTAATGGAGGATTTATGGGAACTTTTCATGCAAAATGCCTGATAGAAAATCACGTTGATAGAAAGAAATCAATTGTAATCCCAAAACTTTTGGTGGACACAGGAAGTGAATATACCTGGATACCGAAAAATTTACTTGAAAAGATCGCAGTTACGCGTGAGAAAAAAGACCTTATTTTTGTGATGGCAAACGGACAGCAGATAACGCGTAGTGTCGGTTTTGCGGTCATCCATCTGGACAAATATTTTACCATCGATGAAATTGTTTTCGGAGAAAAAGGAGACTTAATTCTTCTGGGGGCAAGGACCCTGGAGGGTTTAAACTTGGCCGTTGATCCCCGTCAAAAAAAATTGGTTGCTGCAGGCCCATTTCCCGCTGCTTGATTGCAATCATTCATTCCTTGACTTTCATAAATGGCTGTGATAATTTACGTTATCAAATTTAAGAGACATTGCTACGGCCTAAAAATCAGTCTCTTGCAAAGAGACCCATATATAAACAGGAGGATTGTGATGCGTTTCCAAAAAGTAATTTTAATGAATATTTCCTTGGTCCTGGCGCTTGTTCTGGGGCTTTCCGGCTGCACGATCATCCTTCAAAAAGGCCGCCGTACCGACATTGAAAAGATTTCGAAATTAAAAAGTAATATGGACGAATTAGAGCGTGCCAAAGATGAATTGGAAAAGCGCCTTCAAGATGAGATCAATAACAAACAAGTGAAGGTGGAAATGCAGGACAAGGGTTTGGTCATTACCTTCGTCTCGGAAGTCCTATTTGATTCAGGGAAAGCCAAACTACGCAAGGATTCCTATCCCAAATTAGATAAGGTCGCCAGCGTCTTGAACACGACCGTTTCAGACCTGAATGTGGGGGTCGAAGGCCATACGGACAATCAGCCGATCAAAAAATCAGGCTGGAAATCAAATTGGGAACTGTCCACGGCCCGTGCCTTGAGCGTCTTGCATTACTTGAGCGATAAAAGTGTTGCCGAGCCCCGACTGGCTGCCATTGGTTATGGTGAATATAAACCGGTCGTCCCCAATGATTCCAAGGAAAACCGCCAGAAAAACCGGCGTGTTGAGATCGTCATACTTCCCAAAACTGAAACTAAAACCGGCGATGCCGCGCCTGACGCAGGACAATAGCATTTCAACATAAAAAGGGACCCTGATGAAAGATATCATTTTGGCCGTATCTTTATTGCTGGTGGTTGGCTTGTCGGTGGCGGTGGTGCGTTTCGCCGAAAAATCCAACAAAGCCGGCAAAAGCCTGGATGAGGAACGCTATAGCCGTATGGTGGCAGAAGAGACGCTGCAAAAAAATGACGCTAAATTGACCACCCTTTCACAGGAGCTCAAAGAGGACCAGGACAAGATGAGCAAGATCCAAGATATCCTCGACCAGGAAAAAGGCGTGAATGCGGACCTAAAAAAGCAGTATGATGAATTGACTGAAGCTAAGGCTGACCTGGAAGCAAAACTCCAGACCGTTTTGCAGCAAAAAGCCGCAGCTGTGGCAGCTTTGCAATCACAAGTTCCGGCGCCTGCTGCGCCGCCGGCGACAAAGCCATCTCCCCAGCCCGCCGCTGTGGGGCATTGATTTTTTAATTACATAGGGGCTTGAGAACGATGCCCCGCCTTTGGCGGGGCTTTTTATTTATGGACAAAGACCAACTACCGCGTCACGTAGCTATTATTATGGATGGCAACGGCCGCTGGGCCAAGGCCCGTGGGATGAGCCGCACCCAAGGGCATTTGGAAGGGGTCAAACGGGTAGAGGAGATCATCAAGACCGCCCGTGACATTGGCATAAAATTTTTGACCATCTATGCTTTTTCAACGGAAAATTGGAGCAGGCCCCAAGATGAAGTGTCCATGATCATGCGCACCTTCATTTCAGTCCTGGGGCAAAAGGCCAAAGAGCTCAGTAAAAAAGGCGTTCGCATCCATTTTATCGGCCGCCGTCAAGGAGTTCCGAAAGATGTATTAAAAGCCATGGATGAAGCCGCCGGCATAACGATGGCCAGCACCACCATGACGCTTAATATCGCCTTTAATTACGGCGCCCGCTCCGAGATCATTGATGCCGTCAAATCCATTGCGCACCAGGTGGGTGAAGGAAAATTAAAAACCGATGAGATCGATGAGAAGGTCATCAGTTCCCATTTATACACCAAAGGCCAGCCTGACCCTGACTTATTGATCCGTACTTCGGGCGAAGAACGTATCAGCAATTTCTTATTATGGCAGCTTTCTTATGCTGAGCTGTATTTTACGGAAAAATGCTGGCCGGAATTCAATGAAGAGGAATTTTTTAAAGCCTTGGGCATCTATGCCCAAAGGGAAAGGCGTTGGGGCGGGGTAAAAGTATGACCTTAAAACGGTTCATGTCAGGCTTGTTCATGATCACCCTGACCGCTTTGGCTGTCATCAATGATTACCTGTTTTTTATAGTGGTCATATTGTTGACTGCAGGGGGCCTCTATGAATTTTTTTATATGGTCCGCAAAAAAGATGTCCCGATCTACAGCTATACCGGGATCCTTATCGGCACCTTGATCCCTGTCTCTATTTTCACCCATTTTGAACCGACGAAAAATTGGGAGTTATTGTTCATTGTCATCGGGTTTTTATTGATCTTGTTCATGCAATTCGCGCGCAAGGACAACCGCCACGCGATCTTAGGGTTGTCGACGACCCTGTTCGGTGTTTTGTATGTGGCCTGGTTCTTTAGTTTTTTGGTAAAGATCCGCCTGTTGCTTCCGGGCTTAGATGGGGTCAAACTAGTCGGCTTTATCTTGCTGGTGACTAAAAGCGCTGACATCGGGGCATTGCTGATTGGCAGCGCATGGGGCAAGCATCCGCTTTTACCGAAGGTGAGCCCCAATAAATCTGTCGAAGGCACCGTTGGCGCTGTTTTTGTGTCCGCTTGCATGGCATTGATATTCCGTTCATTTTTGCCGCCAACCTTGGACTTGCCGCTTTGGCAGATATTCTTCATGGGGGCTTTTTTCGGCGGTTTGGGCCAATTGGGTGACCTTTCCGAATCATTGATCAAACGCGACTGCGGTGTTAAGGATTCCGGAAAATTTTTGCCGGGGATGGGCGGGGTTTTGGACGTCATTGACAGTTTACTATTCTCGGCCCCGGCGTTCTATTTATATATGAGCTCAACGCTCACTACTTTACATTGATGAAACCTTGCCGTATTGCACTATTAGGTTCGACCGGCTCCATAGGCCTTAACACCCTTAAAGTGGTGGACCAAAACCTCCAACGCTTTGAGGTAGCAGCGCTAAGCGCGTACAATAATTTTAAACTGCTTGAAGCGCAGATAAAAAAATATAAGCCCCTTCATGTGGCTGTAGGCCCGCAAGGTTTAGCTTATTTTAAAAATAATGGCCATAAAGGTATAAAATTTTACCCGACGCACGATTGCGGCCAAATTGCGTCGTTAAAAGAAGTGGATGTGGTGGTCCTTGCCATGCGGGGACCAAGCGCCTTGATGCCTTTCTTGGAGGCCGTACGCGCGGGCAAGACGGTGGCGCCTGCCAACAAAGAAGCCCTGGTCATTGCCGGTGACCTGATCATGGGTGAGGCGCGTAAGCACCGGGCGCGGATCATCCCGATAGATAGCGAACAAAGCGCCATTTTTCAATGTTTGGAAGGACAACGCTCAAAACCGGCCTTTGTCCATTTGACCGCCTCTGGAGGGCCGCTCAGGCAGGTCAAAAAAAAAGATTTTAAAAAAATGACCCCGGAGGATATATTACGCCATCCTCGATGGAAAATGGGGCCCAAGATCACCGTGGATTCAGCCACCTTGATGAATAAGGGTTTTGAAGTCATTGAGGCCAAGCATTTATTCAATTTGAGTTATGACCAGATCAAAGTATTGGTCCATCCGGAAGCGATCGTCCATTCGATGGTGGAATTTGTAGACGGTTCTGTTTTGGCCCAGCTGGGGATAACCGACATGCGCCTGCCGATCCAATACGCCTTGACGTACCCTGAGCGTTTACCAACGGGACTAAAGGGCCTTGATCTGGCGGAATTAGGATCGTTGAATTTTGAGCTGCCTGACCTTAAAAAATTCCCTTGTTTAGGGTTGGCCTATGAAGCGGCCCGCAAGGCAGGAACGCTGCCCGCGGTGCTCAATGCCGCTGATGAAGAGGTGGTAGAGGCATTCTTAAAAGGCAGGATCGAATTCTTAAGTATTTACAAAGTCGTTGAAAAAGTGGTTTTACGCCATACAATAGTAAAAAGTCCGTCTTTGCAGGCTATTTTACAGGCAGACCAATGGGCGCGGGAAGAGGCCAGGAAACTAATTTATTCCTAATATATTATGTCACCCCCGAATGTTTTAATCGGGGGTCCAGGGTTAGCGCATGAACGGCTGACACCGATATATTTTTTGGAGTTAAAGAGGAGCTATATGTCACTAATTGTTTTTATCTTTATTTTGAGTATCTTGATCTTAGTGCACGAGTGGGGTCATTTTATCACGGCCAGGAAATGCGGGGTGAAAGTCGAACAGTTTGCTTTAGGGTTCGGGCCAAAATTATTTGGTTGGGTCCATGACGGCTGCGAATTCTGTTTATGCGCCATCCCTTTGGGCGGTTTTGTCAAAATGGCCGGTGATGAACGCGATAAATGCACAGGCACCAGCGACGAATATTTCACCAAATCAGCCGGACAAAGGGCGCTGATCATCCTGATGGGACCGGTGGTGAATTTGATCCTGGCCTATATATGCTTTTGGTTTGTCTTTACCATCGGCTATGTGGACATGGACCTTTCTTCCAAAAACCTCGCTCCTGTCGTCGGAAAAATCGTTGAGCGCTCACCGGCACAAGCAGCAGGATTGAAATTAGGGGACAGGATCTTGAAGATCAACGGCCAGCCCATCGCGCATTGGACGCAACTGCAGGAGATGATTTCCAATTCCACTGCCAATCAGTTGATCTTAAACATAAAACGGGAAAAAAATGACCTATCGGTCACCATCACGCCCCAAGAAACAGACCAGCAGGATATTTTTGGCCGTCACCATAAGTCGCGCTTGATCGGTGTAGGTCCAATGCCGATCAATAATGCAAAAGACGTCGTGATCACCCGTTATGGATTTATCCAGTCCTTCGGCAAGGCAGGTGAAGAACTCTGGGACATCACGGTAAAAACGTACGCGGCCCTTTATGAAATGGCGATCGGGGCCCGTTCCCCCAAAGAAGCGATGGGCATCATAGGCATGTTCTTTGTGATCAAGTTTGCTTTGACCATTGGTTTTTCCTTTGTCCTGCATATCGTGGGGATCATCAGCGCTTCTTTGGCCATTTTTAACCTGCTGCCGGTCATCCCCTTGGATGGCGGCCATTTGTTCTTGATCGGCCTGGAAAAATTGCGCGGCCGCGCCTTGTCCATGAAAACCGACCAATTCATCTCTAAAGCCGGTTTTACCTTGATCATCATGCTGGCTTTATTTGTGTTCTATTCGGATTTCGAACGCATAGGGTTGATCGACAAAATACGAGGGGTGTTCCATGTCTAATGTTGATTATACCGAGATCAAGGCCCGCATCCATCATTATTTGATCTCCAAGACCAACTTTTTGCAGGTCAAAGATACCATGCAGGAAGACCAACTGCGCGCTTTTGTGGATAGCGCCATCGACAAACTTTGTAAAGAAACAAATCTAACGATCACCCTGGAGGAACGGCTGACCCTTCTTCGGGAATTGGCCGCTTCCGTCGTCAGTTTAGGCCCATTGCGCCCGTTCATCGAGGACCCCACGATATCCGAGATCATGGTCAATGGGGCCAAATCCGTCTACATCCAACGCGCGGGGAGGATCGAAAAGACACAGGTTTTTTTCCCGGATAACAATAATTTGATGCATACCATCCAAAAGATCCTGGCCGCATCCAGCACCAGCCGACGGGTGGATGAATCTTCCCCGTACGTGGATTTTTCCATGGCTGATGGGTCGCGCGTCAATGTCATCTTGCCTCCTTGTTCCATGGTCGGACCGGTGATGACCATCAGGAAATTTTCCCGGGATTTGTCGACCATCAATGACCTGATGGAACGAAAGACCCTTAACAGCCAAATGGCCGCTTTTCTGATCGCGGCCATCAAAGCCAAATTAAACATCGTTTTTTGCGGTTCAACCGGAAGCGGCAAGACGACCTTGCTCAACGTGCTTTCCAGCCACATCCCTGAGAACGAACGCATCATCACCATCGAGGACACCTCCGAGCTTCGCTTGATGCAGCAGCATGTTGTCCCTCTTCAAGCCAAAGCCGCTAATGTGGAGGGTAAAGGAGAGGTGAGCATCCGCGACCTGTTCGTTAATTCTTTGCGCATGCGGCCGGACAGGATCATCATCGGTGAGGTCCGCGGCCATGAGATCCTGGATTTGGTGCAATCCATCGCGTCCGGCCATTCCGGCGCCTTGGCCATTGTTCACGCTGATTCACCCAAGGAATGTTTTAACCGCATGATCACCATGATGCTGATGTCCGGGATCCGATTAAGCGGGGAACAGATCCAGCAGCAATTAGCCACTTCCATTGACCTGATCGTTTATGTGGAATTATTTATGGACGGTATACGCAGGATCACCAATATCACCGACTTACGTTCCGATAAGCTTGACGGCAGCGGTTCACTGGCGGATATTTTTACTTTCAAACAGGAAAAGATCGATAACGAAGGGCATGTCATCGGAGACTGGGTCATGGACAATAAAAAACCGTCCTTCTATGATAAATTCATCAAACGCAATATCCAATTACCCGAAGGTTTTTTTGTTTGAAACCCATGTGTCAAAAGGCCCAATTGCTTTGTTTGGCGATAGGTTTGTGTCAAAAGGCTTGAGCAGTACGTTCTTCGACATCATAAACTTTGTGTCATTGCGAGGAGGCTTGCTGATTTCATGCTTGCCGACGAAGCAATCTTTTTACCTTTGTCATTCCGGCGAAAGCCGGAATCCAGACACGCATTTTTTATAATATGTCACCCCCGAATGTTTTAATCGGGGGTCCAGAGATTGCGCATGAACGGCTGACACCAATATGCATATAAATTTCAATGAAATCTCGTCCTTAGGACTAGGACTCTATTTTATTATGTGGTCTTTTTCTTATACTAACACAAATAAAAAAGCAGCAAAATTTATGTGCAGTGCGGGTATAATTTTGATTTTGCTTAGTATTTTGGAGTTTTTTGTATTAAATTTCTATACTCATTATAAAAAATAAATTATGTTCTGGTCCAAATATTTTCTACCGACATTAAAAGAAATTCCAACAGGGACTGAGGCGATCAGCCATCAACTTTCCCTGCGCGCGGGGCTCGTCCACATGTTGACCTCAGGGGTATATTCTTACCTGCCCTTGGGTTATAAGGTATTGGCCCGTGTCGAGAATATCATCCGCCAGGAGATGGAGACAATCGGCTGCCATGAATTATTGATGCCGGCACTTCACCCGATCGAAATTTGGAAAAAAACCGGCCGCGACGTGACGCTTAAAGAGATCATGATCACCTTTGATAATAAAAAAGGCCAGCGCATGTGCTTAGGGCCGACACACGAGGAGATCATTACAGACCTAGCCAAACATTTTATTAAAAGTTATCGCCAACTGCCTGTCACGTTATACCAAATACAGACCAAATTCCGTGACGAGATCCGCACCCGTTTTGGGATCGTCCGTGCCTGTGAATTTATCATGAAAGACGCGTACAGCTTTGACCGTGATGTGGAAGGCTTGAAGAAGAATTATGACCTTCAGCTGCAGGCTTATACAAAGATCTTTAAACGCTGCGGCCTGGATACGATCGTGGTTTCCGCGGACAGCGGGGCCATGGGCGGGAGTGTGTCCCATGAATTCCTGGTGGCAGCTCCTATTGGGGAAGACGCAGTATGGGTCAATAAAAATGACGGCCAGGTGATCAAGGATGAAGAAGGCAAAACCCCTCAAGGTGATCAATGGGAACGTAAGGTAGCCATTGAACTGGGCCATATTTTTCAGCTTGGGACAAAATATTCCCAAAGCTTAGGCGCGCTCTACTTGGACGAAGATGGAGTTCAAAAACCTATGATCATGGGTTGCTATGGCATAGGTGTCAGCCGTTTGATCGCAGCCATCATTGAAGTCAATAATGATGCCAACGGTATTATGTGGCCCAGGGAAGTCGCTCCTTTTGATGTCGAGATCTTACCTATACAATCCTCTGATGAACAGGCGATGAGCTTGGCGAAAACCTATTATGAAGAACTCAAAGCATCAGGCCTGGAAGTGCTTTTAGACGACCGCGATGAAAGCGCAGGCCGTAAATTTGCTGATGCGGATTTGATCGGGATACCTTTACGTATCATTATCGGAAAGCGTATGTTAGCCAATAACCAGGTGGAAATCAAAATCCGTCGCAGTGGACAAGTGATCGCCATTGATAAGAATAAAGTTAAAGAAGAAATTTTAAAATTAAGAGGCTCTATTTAACATTGTCATTCCCGAATGTTTTTATCGGGAATCCAGACACGCATGATGGAAGACATTAAACAAAAAATTGAATTACTTGCTGTGAGAGTCTTTGAGTCCCATGGCATGGACTTGATCGAGTTAAATGTCAAAGGCCACCGGAATGACGTACACATCCAAATTATCGCTGATAAATCTTCTGGTGGAATTACCATAGGAGAGTGTGTTATACTAAACAAATCTTTGGTCGCCGCAATCGAACAGGAAAAATTCTTGCCTCGTGAGATTTTCTCCCTGGAAGTGTCTTCACCTGGAATAGACAGACCTGGTTATAAACAGAAACAGCATTAATATAGAGAGGGTTGAAATGGATAGTGAGTTGATGGTTATCTTGGAACAATTAGAGAGAGACAAAGGTATTGATAAAGAGACCTTGATCGCGGCCGTTGAAGCGGCGGTGGCTTCTGCCGCTAAAAAAATATGGACCGTTGACAAAGAAGAAGACGTCAAGGTGACCCTGGACCGCAAAACAGGTAAGATAAAAGCCTGGGCCGGAGATGAAGAGATCCATTCCAGCGAATTCGGCCGTATTGCCGCCCAGACCGCGAAGCAGGTGGTCATTCAAAAGATCCGTGAAGCCGAAAAAGACGTCGTATTCGGCGAATACAATGCCCGTATCGGACAGATCATCAGCGGCAGTGTTTACCGTTTTGAACGCGGCAATATCATTGTCGACCTTGGAAAAGCCGAAGCCCTGATCCCCAAAAGCGAGCAGAGCAATAAGGAAGAATTCCGCCAGGGCGAACGTATCCGGGCCTATGTGCTGGAAGTACGCCGCGAGAACCGCGGCCCCCAGATCATCCTCTCAAGGGCGCACCCTAATTTTGTCAAACGCCTTTTCGAATTGGAAGTGCCGGAGATCTATGAAGGCATCATCGAGGTCAAGGCCATTGCCCGTGACGCCGGTGAACGCACCAAGATCGCCGTTTACTCGAAAGACGACAAAATAGATTGCGTGGGGGCTTGTGTCGGGATGCGCGGCAGCCGGGTCAAGAACATCGTCACAGAACTGCATGGTGAAAAAATCGATATCGTCCGTCATTCCGAGGACATCAAAGAATATATACAGGCTGCTTTGTCTCCGGCTGAAATTTCACAGATGCAGTTGATTGCCGATGAAAAGCGGGTTAACATTATTGTGGACGAGGACCAATTGTCTTTGGCGATCGGTAAATACGGGCAGAACGTGCGTTTGGCCAGTAAATTGGTAGGCTGGGAATTGGACATTTATTCCGCCAAACAATGGGAAGAAAAACAAAAGACCACGGACGGAGCACCCACCCCTCAAGTCGGTTCTCTGGCCATGCCGGACACTCACAGTAGTTCGCCGGAAGATGTTTCCAGTGTTTCTGCCCCGGACGTTACACCGTCCGATGAGGATTCTAAAGAAGAAGAGGAACAAGAATAATATGCAAATCGCGGATTTAGCCAAAGAGCTTAAGATCACCGAAAAATTCATTAATGATAAGATCCATTCATTAAAATTACGTTCTAAAGACGGCAAAGAGATCACCGCTGTCGTTGAAATGATCTTAAGAGATGCTTTGGCTGATGAAGGCATAGGCCAGAAGGTGGTTGATGAGCCTGAGGCCCCTAAGAAAAAACCGGCTAAAAAAGCCGCGGCCCCTGCT
>Ga0207141_10241_pt1 | contig 13995 bp, 10 predicted proteins | sample Alteio_BWMinHeat_5_FD_153553 | JGI IMG/M metagenome (GOLD analysis project Ga0207141, IMG submission 153553) | Enriched cells from forest soil in Barre Woods Harvard Forest LTER site, Petersham, Massachusetts, United States -... | ecosystem: Environmental > Terrestrial > Soil > Temperate forest >... | reverse complement strand
CAGTCCATCTCGACCATGAAACCAGGTCGCATTCGTGTACGTGCGCAGCAGCGGTTTTTCCGCGCCTACATAGACCGGAACATCGGCTCCGCAAAGTTCAACGGTGTAGAGCGCATTCCGGGTAGCCTTCTGAACCTCCACATTTCCGGCAACAGTCGTGATCGCGGCTACGCGGATATCCGGTGTGCGAAGCGCCATGATGAGAGCGACGGCGTCGTCGGAGGCCGTATCAGTATCGATTAGAAAGGTGCGAAGCACTCGCGTAGGATAGCAAATCACGAACCATGGCCCATTCGCGTCGACGACGAGTACTTGTGGCCTGAGTGAAAGAAGAGTACAGTTACACATTTTCCAACCCCGACAACCGCTAAAGGAGAATCGATGTACACACCATCGAGTCTGAGTATTGCGCTGTTAATGATGATCACGAGTGCAGTTTGTTGGGGTTCCTGGGCGAACACTTATAAAGGTGTAAAGGGATATCGTTTCGAACTCTTTTATTGGGACTACGCGCTCGGTATCTTTTTGGTCTCACTTGTACTTGCTTTCACCATGGGGAGTACGGGACACGACTCTTCCAGTTTTCTAAACAATGTCCATGCCGCGGATATTTCGAACATTGTGAACGCCCTTATCGGAGGGGCGTTGTTTAACCTGGCAAATCTTTTGCTTGTGGCTGCGATTGATATGGCGGGACTCGCCGTCGCATTTCCCATTTCAATCGGGATCGCACTGGTAGTCGGGACAGTCTTAAGTTATGTGTTGCAGCCGAGAGGGAATGCGGCCTTCCTGGCCTTCGGTGTCGCGTGCGCATTTATCGCCGTTCTTCTGGACGGCAAAGCCTACGGCAACCTCGCGGCTGCAGGGCGGTCTGTCTCCAGAAAAAGTCTGATCACTTGCGTTGTTTCAGGCATTCTGATGGGCCTGTGGGCGCCTTTCATGACGCACGCCATGACCCGGGGCAATCATCTTGGTCCGTATAGCGCCGCCGTATTCCTCACGCTGGGAGCATTGCTCTCCTGCTTTGTCTGGAATATTTATTTCATGAAGCATCCGCTGGTGGGAGACCCAGTCAGTTTCAGCGGATTATTTAGTGGGCCGGTGTCGGGCCATCTGCTCGGGCTTTTCGGTGGATGCATCTGGGGCATCGGCACGGTTTTCAACTTGGTGGCCGCGAGCTTTACTGGTGTAGCAATCTCCTACGCGATAGGCCAATCCGCTCCGATGGTTGCGGCGCTCTGGGGAATTCTTGCGTGGAAGGAATTTGCAAACTCAGGACCTCGAGCCAAAGCTTACCTGGGCTTGATGTTCGTCTTCTACGGGTTGGCGATTTTTCTGGTTGCACGTGCCAATGGCTAAGGCCGCCTATTTTCCTTTCACGCGGTTCACAAACAGCTGAAGGAACCGGTCTGCATCCGAAGCCAGACAAACTCGTGCATTCGGTTTTAACTCGATCACGCCTTCGATCTCGTAGTGATCTCCGTGCAGCACGTTGTTTTCATTTGAGCCCATGCGGTTGGCCACGGTTTCTCCGCGAGTGAACTCACCCCTGGTTTCCACGTCCACGTGCATTTCCTTGAGTGTCCCCAAAGTGGGATCGAGAGCAATGCCGACCGCCAGCGGATCGTACATGGCCGCTCCGCTGTACCCGCTCTTCTCGCTGCGCGTCAGGTAAAAGTCGGCAATCTTCGCGATGAAATCGCTCTGCGGCCCTTGTGACGACTGAAGTTGAGCGAGATACTTTCTCGTGATCAGGGTCCGCTCGCCTACATCAGAGCCGACCATCGTCACCATCCATCCCGCATTAAACACAATCTGCGCCGCCTCGGGATCATTGTAGATATTTGCTTCCGCCGCTCCGTCAACGTTGCCGCCAGTGATCGAACCGCCCATGATGACAATATCCTTGATCAGGCCGGCGATGGAAGGATCTTTCGAAACCGCAAGCGCAATATTAGTTAGTGGGCCCACTGGAATCAGTGTGACCTCATGCGGGTATTTGTGGATCGTCTCGATAATCAGGTCCGGGCCGAAGCGTGGATCAGCCTTGCATTTTGAAGGTGGCAACTCGACATCGGCCAGGCCATTCTTTCCATGCCAGAACTGCGCGGTAATCAACTTCTGATTCAGCGGGTGCTGCGCTCCGCCCGCAACTGTAATATCGCAGCGGCCCGCCAGTGAAACGATCTTCAGCGCATTCTCCAGGCCCTGCCGTCCATCGACATTGCCCGGTACCACGGTCAGAGCTTCAACCTTGAGTTCCGGAGAATTCAACGCAAGGATGATGGCCATGGCATCGTCGGTGCCCGGATCTGTATCAATGATCACGCGCTTTGGCGTAGCTTGTGCGTGGGCACTCGCAACAAAAGTCAAGACGAAGAGCAGAATCAGAATCGACTCGAGTCGAACGTTCTTCACAGCAAGAATCCTTTCTGGTTGGTTTATAGGAGCATGCCGGCAATCGATGCCGACATCAGGTTCGCCATGGTTCCCGCGAGCATTGCGCGAATGCCAAGCCGCGCGAGTTCGCTCTTCTTGTTGGGGGCGAGCGCTCCGATGCCGCCAATCTGGATTCCAATCGAGCTGAGATTCGCGAATCCACAAAGTGCAAACGTCGCAATGGTGAAAGAGCGTGGATCGAGCGACGCCTTCTGCGGCCCCAACATTGAGAAGGCCACCAATTCGTTCAGCGCCATGCGAGTGCCGAGCAATGTCCCGACAAACCCGCAATCACGCCATGGGACGCCAATCACCCACGCTATGGGAGCGAAGAGCATGCCGAAAATCTTCTCCAGGCTTTCCGGAACCCAACTCACCCAATGATGAAGGCCGCCCAGAATGCCGTCGGTGAGCGCAATCAACGCCAGGAACGAGATGAGCATAGCTGCGATGTTCAGTGCGAGGTGCAAGCCGTCGGTTGTTCCGCGAGCGATTGCCCCCAACAGATTTTCTTCTTTTTCAGTCTTTTCTTCTTCGGCGCTCATTACGACTCGGCCGGCAGTTTTCGGCTGTTCGGTTTCCGGCACCAGCATTTTCGCCATCAGCAAGGTTCCGGGTGCGGTCATGATGACCGCGCTCAGCAAGTGTCTGGGGTCGATTCCGAAGAAAATATACGCGGCCATGATTCCACCTGAAACGTGCGCCATGCCGCTGGTCATTACTGTCATTAATTCCGAACGCGTCAGGTCAGAAAGGAAAGGCCGGATGGTCAACGGCGCTTCCGTTTGTCCCATGAAAATGCTTGCCGCAACATTCAGAGATTCCGCACCGCTTGCTCCCATCACCCGAGTCATGATCCAGGCGAAAATGCGAATGATGATCTGCATAATGCCGAGGTGATAGAGCACCGCAAAAAACGCCGCGATGAAGATGACCGTGGGAAGCACACCGAAAGCAACGTAACCCAGTTGTGATCCAGGATTAGAAAGGTCGCCAAAGACGAAGTGCGATCCCGCGTGGGCATAACTCAGGAGCTTGGTTACCGCGTCTCCCGCCTTCTGAAAAGCGTTACGCCCCGCTTCAACCCTCAAAACAAATACCGCAAAGGCAAGCTGCAAGCCTAATCCCCATGCCACTGTCTTCAGGCGGATGGCACTGCGATTGGTGGAAAAAGCATAAGCCAGTGCCAGCATGGTCAAGAGGCCGAGGATTCCGGTGAAGCGTCCCATTCAGTCTGTCTCCGGGTATTCCGATCACGCGCGTTCGATTATGTGCGCCCTATAACGCGATGGATCAACGGCCTTTTCTCCTGAGCTGGAGAATCGGCAATCTGATAACTGTTTTTGAGCAAGTCTCCGGCACGTTGAGCTCGCGTTTCCGCATTGTAATGAATCGTCGCGAGTGGTTCACCCGCCGAGACCGCGTCTCCGACTTTCTTGTGCAACACGATGCCAACCGTGGGATCGACTGCATCTTCCTTGCGTTCGCGGCCGCCGCCGAGAATGACACATGCAGTGCCAATCTGTTCGCACTGCAAAGACACTAGATATCCGTCGCTTGGGCTGGAAAACGCCATACTGTGCTGAGCCTGAGGTAGTTTCTTCGGATCATCGATCACCCGCGGGTCTCCGCCCTGCATTTCCACCATCCGTCGAAACTTGTCGAGCGCATCTCCGGAAGAGATCAACTTCTCGCTCCGTTTTTTCCCCTCCGCAACCGTAGCAGACACTCCACCCAGATGCAGCATCCAACCGGCAAGTTCGAGACAGAGTTGGCGCAGGTCTTCCGGTCCTTCTCCGCGAAGAACTTCCACTACTTCGACAACTTCGAGCGCATTGCCGATCATGCATCCCAGCGGCTGATCCATGTCCGTGATCAGCGCTACCACTTGTTTGCCCATGCGTTCGCCGGTTTCAACCATCAGTTCGGCGAGAAACGCGGCGTCATTTTCATTTTTCATGAATGCGCCGGAGCCTGTCTTTACATCGAGCACAAGCGCGTCAATGCCTTCGGCGAGTTTCTTGCTCATGATCGAAGCGCAGATAAGATATGGACTCTCCACGGTGCCCGTTACATCGCGCAGCGCATAGAGCTTGCGATCGGCCGGCGCGATTTCGGCCGTCTGGCCGATCATGGCGCAACCACAACTTTCCAGCACGCGTCGGAATTCAGCGACAGGAAGATTCACGTTGAAGCCAGGAATGGCCTCGAGCTTGTCGAGCGTGCCGCCGGTATGTCCCAGACCCCGGCCGCTGATCATTGGAACCACGACCCCCGCAGCTGCCGCAAGCGGGGCTAGCACCAGCGAAGTTTTGTCGCCCACGCCGCCAGTGGAGTGCTTGTCGACCTTTCTCCCGGAGAGCAAAGAGAGGTCGAGAACTTCTCCCGAGCGCAACATAGCATCCGTCAGCGCGGCTGTTTCCGCACGGGTCATGCCACGCAACACAACCGCCATAAGCCACGCTGAAACTTGGTAGTCCGGAATATCGCCGGCGGTATAGGCGTTTACAAGGGACTCGATATCAGGACGAGACAACTCGTCGCCATCGCGCTTCTTGCGGATCACATCAATGGCGCGAAATGTCTGGGCCGCCGTCGGATTCACTGGAGACGGAATCCTTCCGGAAGGAGTTCGGTTATGTGAGCCTGCCGCGGTCCGTCACTTCCTGGAAAAAAGATGGTGGCGTCCGGCCCGAATTCATAAATCACTTGACGGCACGCACCGCAAGGCGAACAGGGAACGCCCTGGTCGTTGACTACAGAGACCGCGCGGATCTGAATCTTAGGTCCAAGCTGCGCGACCGCGGAAAAAATCGCGGTGCGCTCGGCGCAATTGGTCATTCCGTAAGATGCATTCTCGACATTACAACCACTGAAAACCTTTCCATTCGAAAGAAGGATTGCGGCCCCAACCCGGAACTTCGAATAGGGTGCATGCGCGTTCTTCATAACTTTCTGAGCAGATCGCAGCAGCAGAGAGCGCAAATTGGTTGGAATCAGCTTTTGATGCATAAACGGAAAAGACTTCGCACGAGGTGGCGAAATCGAAGGCCATTGTAAACCCTGACGAAGCGGTGCAGGACTTTTTCTTGGTTTGGATTCGGTCCTTCCATCGAACATGAAATTCTAGATTTGTTCCCGATTGCTTTTGTTCTCAGGCAGAGCTAGCATATTCCCGTCATTCTTCTCCGCCCGGCATCTTTGGTTCACGTCATGCAAGTTCTTGCTCGATCTATCGTTCACTGATTCTAAGGAGGATGTTATGGGTATCGCCGTATCACCGCAAATTCATCCGCAAGTTGCTGACTTCATCGAGAAGCCGCGCAAAATGTTGATCAACGGCAAATGGGTAAGCTCCATTTCCGGTAAGACATTCCCAACTTATAATCCCGCCACCGGAGAGATCCTTGCGCAGGTTGCGGAAGGAGATCGCGCAGATATTGAAGAGGCGGTGAAAGCCGCACGCAAGGCCTTCGACCACGGGCCGTGGCGGCGGATGACTGCTTCCGAGCGTGGGCGCCTGATCTGGAAACTGGCCGATCTGCTGGAGGCGCACACCGAACAGTTCGGCTATCTTGAGAGCCTCGATAACGGCAAGCCGCTGGCAATCGCAAAGGCCGCCGATGTGCCCTTGGCGGTGGATCTGTTTCGCTATATGGCGGGATGGGCTACGAAAATCGAGGGCAACACCATCCCGATCTCGGTCCCTTACACCCCCGGTGCAAAATATCTCGCATACACTTTGCGAGAACCGGTTGGCGTCGCGGGACAGATTATTCCCTGGAATTTCCCTCTATTGATGGCAGCGTGGAAACTTGGCCCCGCGCTGGCTTGCGGATGCACTGTGGTATTGAAGCCAGCGGAACAGACGCCGCTTTCGGCGCTGCGTCTCGGCGAACTCATCATGGAGGCAGGTTTCCCCGAGGGAGTCGTGAATATCGTGCCGGGCTATGGGGAGACTGCGGGCGCGGCTCTGGCGGCCCATCCTCAAGTCGACAAGATTGCTTTCACCGGCTCCACTGAAGTTGGCAAACTGATTGTGCATGCTGCGACGGGCAATTTGAAAAAAGTTTCGCTTGAACTCGGCGGCAAATCACCCAACGTTGTATATAAGGATGCCGATCTCGAAACCGCCATCCCGGGCGCTGCGAGCGCGATCTTCTTCAATCACGGCCAGTGCTGCTGTGCCGGATCACGTCTCTACATCGAAAAGCCGATCTTCGACCGAGTCGTCGAAGGAGTCGCTGACTACGCGAAGAAAATCACGGTGGGCTCGGGTCTTGATCCCGAAACTCAAATGGGTCCGCTGGTCTCTCAGGAGCAGTTAACACGAGTCTGCGGATATCTGGAAGCAGGTTTCTCCGAGGGCGCCACCGCGATTGCTGGCGGCCACAAAAAAGGGGACAAGGGGTATTTCGTGGAGCCCACGGTCCTCGTAAATACCCGCGAAGATATGAAAGTGGTGCAGGAAGAAATTTTTGGTCCCGTGGTTGCGGCCATGCCGTTCAGCGATCCCGAGGAAATCATGCCTCGCGCCAATGATAGTGAATACGGCCTGGCCGCGGCTGTCTGGACGCAAGACATCGGTAAGGCTCATCGCACCGCGGAACTTCTTCGGGCAGGAACGGTGTGGATCAACTGCTACAACATTTTTGATGCCGCCATGCCGTTCGGTGGCTATAAACAATCCGGATGGGGCCGTGAAATGGGCCACGACGTTCTTAACAACTACACCCAGACCAAGGCTGTCTGTACGAAAATCGCGTAACTATCCAGGCCCAATAAATAAGGACGGCGAGCCGATCGCCGTCCTTTTTGTTATACGCGATTTTGGGAGTCTACTTCTCCATCAGCAGGACCTTCTCCGCATCATCGATTTCCGTTAGCTTTACCTCAATCACTTCGTTCATCGTGGTCTGAACATTGCGGCCCACGAAGCTAGCCTCCACCGGTAATTCACGGTGTCCGCGATCGATCAGCACACACAACTGTACCCGACTCGGCCGTCCGTGCGAAAACAATGCATCCATGGCCGCGCGCACCGTACGCCCGGTGAACAGAACATCGTCGACGAGAACGACATTCTTGTCCTCAATCGAAAAACCGATCTCCCCCTCCTGGACTACGGGCTTGGGCCCCAGCGTAGAAAGGTCGTCACGATAGAAAGTAATATCCAGCGTGCCTACCGGAACATCGGCATTCTCGATTCGGGCGATGATCTTGCCCAGTCGCTCAGCGATGGGCACGCCGCGCCGACGAATTCCGATTAATCCCAGGCCTTCGATACCGCCATTTTTCTCGACGATTTCGTACGCCAAACGTACCAGGGTGCGCTCAATTTCCGAAGCCGACATCAGTTGTGCTTTCTGCCGCAGGGTGGTCTGGCGGGGAGTAATCTGTGCGTTCATCGTCGATGCGCCTCGAAAATGGATCTGGGCTATTTGATCGTAAAGCTTACTTCACTCTAGTGGGATTCCCGCATATCTGCAAGGCGGCTTGAGTCAGATGCGCGCTGGTTTTTCGGAAGTCAAGTGTTCGTCGGCGCCGCGGTCAAGATTGCGACCGCCGGCATTTTGGATTTTCACCACCTGTGTCAGAACGCCGGTATCGTTTTGCAGACACTGCAATGTAATCTCATGGGGAGCGGCCGAGGCTCCTTCCGCTGGCAAAATCCCGATTCCTTGATTCCGCCCTCCGGCCTTCGCCCGGTACAACGCGGCATCCGCGAGTTCAATGGCCTCCTCTGCACAAATCGCCTCGTATGCGCGGCGGCTCCACGGGAACGGTGCCCAACCTACCGAACAAGTCTTCCGCACGTGCACGCCGTGTCCAAGGTCAAAAGGCTCCGATGCCATCACGTCTAAAACACGATCACAGAACGCAGGGGTGCCAGAAACATCCGCGGAACGCGACATGATCAAGAATTCTTCCCCTCCCCACCGCACCAGGACATCAGACTTCCGCACAACCCTGCTCAAGCGTTCTGCCACCAACTGCAGGAGACGATCGCCGGCCGGGTGGCCGTGCAGATCATTGACTTCTTTGAAAAAATCCACATCGACCATCAGAAAGACCAGGTCGCGATGATCCATCTTGCGAATATCGCCCCCACGCGCCCGCTCGTAATTTCGCAAAACCTGCCCGGCTTCGGCCGTTAAAATTTCTTCCAGATAGCGCCGGTTCCACACTCCAGTCAGCGCATCGGTATAGGAAATCTCCTGAAGCTCGAGATTCTTGCGCTGCAGTTCAAGGCTATGCCAGCGGAGCGACTGCTCCTTGTTCTCCAATTCGTCTTTGAGTTGGCACATCTCATCGAGATTCTTGCGCGAGGACTCCAGCAGGTGCAGCATTTGGCGGTCCATCCAATGCTGTTTGAGGAACACTAACGCACCCATCAAAACCATCGCCGCGGACGTTAATACCAGCCTGTAAGACCGGACACGCGGAGGAGCGCTTCCCCCAAACTCGGCCCATGCCACCATCAGCGGGGTCGAGAATACAGCCGCCATCGCTAGCCTTGCCGTCCACATGCTGTGGCCGTGTTGAGGCTGCTGATCTCCTGATCCTGGTGAAAGTTCACGGGCCATAAAACCGATCGCCGCAAACCACGCCATGGCAGCGACCAGCGGAACATCGTAGAGACTGCCCGTATAATACTGGTGAGTATCGATTGCTACGCCCGCCAGAATGGAGCTCACACTGTAAAACAAAGCAGCCTTGAAAACCTGCCCGTAGATTACGTGCCAAGAACCCCGGCTGCGCTTCCAAACCAGTCCCACCGCCGTAACTAGAACGATCTGTTCACAAGCATAGAGCACATCGAAGCCGCGTCCATACGCAACATCGTTCGGAGAAACGTATTGCCACGGAATCACGATGAAGAGGTACAGATACAGCCACCACGTGAGGAGTAGAAAAAAATCGAGCGTTACGAGGCGCAAAGAATGATCGTTCCGTTGGATGTGGGGCTGTACAGCCAATGCCGCCATCATGGGCACGATGTGCAGAAATAAGGCGACGTCTGCGACAAACGGGTTGGGCACTTCCTGGCGCAGAAAGACTTCAAAATATGTCCACAAGACCTGCACACAGAGCCACATCCCGCAGCCGAGCGCCATCAGGGACCAGAACAGCTGCGCTTTTTTATCACTGGTCCGGATGTTTGAAAGAATTGATAGCGTCGCACAAAGAAGCAAAACACACTGCGTGAGATCGCCAAACGCAGTTAGAGCAATACTGCGTGACGCCAGTACCGTCACGGAAACGTGGAGGCACACCACCGCGCACACGATTCCCGTCCACCTGCCTGGTTGTCGCACGGAGATCACGTCCACTTCTAGAGTCTATGTTTTGTGACCCAACATTGAGATGTTACGGAAGTAATCGCAAAATGGGCGCGAAGTGCTACTCGGACCCTGAACCGATTGCGTCCGCGAATCGCTGAACAAACCGGAAAACGTCACAATAGGAGTTATAGAGCGGCACTGGCGCGACGCGAAACCTGTCCGGTTCTCGCCAGTCGCCCACAATCCCTTCCTGCAGTAGCCGTTCACACAATGCTCGCCCGCTTTCTAGAATCCGAATAGAGAGTTGTGCGCCACGCCGGTCCTTTTCTTGCGGAGTGACTATGGAAAAACCCGAAGAACTTCTCTGGTTCAGCAGAAACTCCAGATAGCTCGTCAACATCACGCTCTTGGCCCGCAATTGCTCCATCCCCACTTCCGAGAAGACGTCCATGGATGCGCGCAAAACAGCGAGGCTCATGATCGACGGATTGCTCAACTGCCAGCCTTCGGCTCCGTCCATCGCCCGAAACTCCGGCCCCATCTCAAACCGTGACCGTTCATCGTGACCCCACCAACCGGTGAATCGCGGCAGCTCCCACGAGCGAGCATGCCGCTCATGAACAAAACAACCAGCCACACATCCTGGACCGCCATTCAGATATTTGTAGCTGCACCAAACGGCGAAGTCTGGACCCCACTCATTAAGCTTCAATGTTAAATTACCGGCCGCATGTGCCAGATCGAAACCAACCACACATCCGCGAGCGTGACCCGCACGTGCAATTCTCGCCATATCGAACGCCTGGCCAGTCGCGTAATTCACCCCACCCAGCAGGATCAGCGCGACCTCATCGCCGGCACGTTCGATCAGTTCCTCAATCTGTTCATCGCGAAGACAGGACTCGCCCGGCAGCGGGGTCAACTCGATGAGGGAGCTAGCGGGATCGAAGCCATGAAAACGAATCTGCGACTCTACCGCGTACTGATCGGAAGGGAAGGCGCCGCGCTCCACAACAACTTTGTGCCTCACTGGCGTTGGCCGGTAAAACGACACCATCATCAAGTGCAGATTTATCGTCAGTGAATTCATCACCACAACTTCGAGAGGGTTCGCTCCTACCAGCGCAGCCGTCTGTTCTGTCAACAGCCTGTGGTAAGGCATCCACGGATTCCTGGCGCGGAAGTGCCCTTCCACGCCAAGGTCTGCCCAGTCTTTCAATTCCCGCTCAATATATGCCGCCGCCGCTTTGGGCTGCAGTCCCAGTGAGTGACCGCACAAATACAAACAGTCGCTACCGTCGGCGCTTTTGGGGAACAGAAAACGTTCTCGGTAGTTCCGCAACGGATCGCTTTCATCCATCGCGACCGCAAAATCCTTGCCTGCCTGAAACTCGAAGTCGCTCACGGCTGGATCTCCAAAGGAGTGAGACCGCGATGAACCAATTGCTCCGCTTTGTTCCAGTCGAGATTTTCCACGCGATCGACACCTTCACAGAGTTCGGCCAGGATTCGATCCTGAACCGCGCCCCGAGCCAGGGCGACAGAGTAAGGGATACGGTGAAAGGTCACCATGGCATACTTCGGGACGAAGAGGTCGGGATACTTCGCCTCCACAGCGAGTTCTACTTTTTTTCGAAACAGGAAGCGCGAATCCGCCACTCGATCGCGCATTTCCGTGAAATTTTCAATCGCCATATCGGCAATGGCGTCGGTGTCAACTTTGCGCCCTTTCTCAAACTCCGCGAATACTTGTGTCCAGTCCGCCCCGTGCCGGTCGAGCAACTCGACCAGATACGAACAATCTTCAAATCCGCAATTGATCCCTTGTCCGAAAAATGGCACGATGGCATGTGCCGCGTCCCCGAGCAGCAGAGCTCTACCTTCTATCTGCCACGGGAAGCACTTGATCGTAACCATTGCCCCCGTCGGATTTGTCGCATAGTTGTCCGCCAGTTGGGGCATCAACCGGAAAGCGTCAGGGAAGCGCTCTTCAAAAAATCGAATCAGATCGGTCTTTCCGCTGAGGCTCGCGAAGCTGTCCGCTCCCTGAAAAGGCAAAAACAAAATGGAAGCGAAGGTGCCGTCAATGTTCGGCAGCGCAATCAGCATGTGATTGCTCCGCGGCCAGATGTGGAGCGCGTTCTTCTCCAGAAGGTGGTCGCCGTTCGAGCCGGCGGGTATCGTCAACTCTTTGTAGCCATAGTCAAGATACTGTTGAGAAAAATTAAACTGAATCAACTTGAGCATCTCCGCCCGCAGGGCCGATGCCGCGCCATCACAGCCAATCACAACTTTGGTTCCTTGAATGTTTTCTTCGCCCGTGTCCTCGTTACGCAATCTGACTTCGCCCGTCTTCGGGTTGTACGCCGTGCAACGCTGCTTAAAATGAATGATCGCGCCTTTCTCCTCCGCGGCATTCATCAGCGCGATATTCAGCTCCGCCCGCGAAATCGAGTTGATGACCTCAGCATCATTTTTTCCATAAGGCTGGAAGGTAAGTTCTCCGGCAATCGAATGCATCATTCTCCCCTTCATCGGGATGATGCTCTGCATCTGTTCCCAAAGGTCAGCTTGCTGCAAGGCGTGAATGCCGCGGGTCGAAATCGCCAGATTAATCGAGCGCCCCGCATTCACGCGAACTCTTCGCATATCGGGACGCCGCTCAAAGAGTTCGACCGCAAACCCGCGTTGCTGAAGAAGAATTGCCAGTAGAGGGCCATTCAAGCCGGCGCCGATCAGCGTCACTTTGTCAGCGGTAGATTTCATAAACAGAAAAAATGGAAGAATATTCGAAAAGCGCGAGAAGCCGCCAGGGTATCACTCCGTCAGCAGCGTCCTGGCCTCCCACAATTCCGGGAAAAACTTCTTATCGAGAGTAAGCTTTAGGTAGGACGATCCCGTGCTCCCTCCAGTTCCCATGCGGATACCGATGATTCGTTCGACCAGCTGAATGTGTCGCAATCGCCAACTCACCACTAATTCGTCGAATTCCGTCAATCGCTCGCACACGTCAATCCAGTCGCGATGATGGTGCTCGTCCTTGTAGAGCGCGTGAACGGCCCGGGCGCGCGCTTCAAATCTCTCGCTTTCGTCCTCGCCTTTGCTGGCCGCCTGGAGTTTGCCCATCGCTTCAAGTGCTCCGAAGAATACGTCGCGCAGCGAAGGCTCCTCCAATCGCCGCTTTAGACTCGCGTACGCTTCCGGCGTGGGCTTGTGATAGCGGAGCATTTTCTCGTCCTTCAGACCGCAAAGAAATTCGATCTCGCGAAATTGCTCTGACTGAAATCCGCTTGCCGGTTCCAGTAATCCTCGGAATGCGAGAAAATGGGTCGGCAACATCGTTTCCAGAATCGTGAACTGCTCCACTAAGACTCGCGTAATCTCCGTACAGCGGCGCAACAGCCGCGCCGCTTCGTAGACTTCGTCGTGCGATTCCGGAGCCGCACCTGTCCGCCTCAAATTTGCAACTACCGCATCCAAATCGTGCAGCAATTCCTTGAACCACAGCTCGTAGGTCTGATGCACGAGAATGAATAGCAACTCATCGTGATGTTGGGGGGAAGACTGCGGCTGCTGCAACTCGAGCAGTTCCGGAACCTTCAAATACGAGCTGTAGGTGAGTTGTTCCCCCTTTGGCACAATCGGCGAAGCGATGACGTTAGCTTGTTCCCCAGCCTCTGGCGGCTCGGCGTCGAGCTTCAGGAACTGAGCTGCATTTCCGCTCAACAGCCTAGCCTTGGTATGCTGCGGTAAATTACTCTGCCTTATGAGAGACCCTACTCGTTCTTCACCCAGCGGGAAAGGATAGTCTGACCCAAGCATTACTCGATCCGCTCCCATCGTGCCTACAAGGAATTGCAGCGTCCGCTGATCGAACACTGCGGAGTCGGTGTAAAAGCGATTGAGATAATGACTAGGAGGATGTTGGCAGTCTCCGCGCGCGACCGGATGATGATGCCACGCATTGTCCAACCGCCCCAGCAGGAATGCGAAACTTCCACCGCCGTGCGCAAAACAGATACGAAGCGAGCTTGGCAACCGGTCAAACGCTCCACTCAAAATCAGGGCCACAACCGAGAGCTGAGTCTCCGCCGGCATTCCGACCGTCCACGCCATCATGTATTTGGGCATGCGCTCCTGTGCGAACATGTCCCACGGATGGACGAGCACGGCCGCACCCTCATCGGCGCAGTGGTGCAGGAACGTTACGATTCCAGCATCATCCAGATTCTTGCTTCCAACATGGTTGCCGATCTGCACGCCCAGGTGC
>Ga0207141_10240_pt1 | contig 14016 bp, 14 predicted proteins | sample Alteio_BWMinHeat_5_FD_153553 | JGI IMG/M metagenome (GOLD analysis project Ga0207141, IMG submission 153553) | Enriched cells from forest soil in Barre Woods Harvard Forest LTER site, Petersham, Massachusetts, United States -... | ecosystem: Environmental > Terrestrial > Soil > Temperate forest >... | reverse complement strand
GCCACTGCCGCACCGCCGAAAAGTGGACTGAGCACGGTCTTTCACTGCGGCTGCATATCGGATTTGAGGATATGGATGACCTGAAAAGTGATTTATCTGAAGGGTTTAAGCGGCCATAGGTGTAAGCCGGTTTCGGCCTGTTTTCAAACTCTTCATAGGAATTGAAAATGATGGTGGAGGCGCGATGCACGGGGATGTTGACGGCGCCATCATATTTTTTTGGATCGGTGCTGACGTGGGTGAGGAGCGTGGCGGTTTTTTTCTTCTGAATCATCAAGCCGTTCCTGTCATTTTCGGCAGGCCCGGGTTTGCGCCCCATTCGGTCCATGAACCGTCATAGATTGCGGCATCTTTATGCCCGAGTTCATGGAGCGCGAGTGCAACCACGCAGGCTGTTACGCCGCTGCCGCAGGTGCAGGCGATTTTCTTTTGTGCATCGACCTTCGCAGCCTTGAGTGTTTTCTCAAGGTCAGTCTTCGGTTTCAGCGCGCCGCTGGCATCGACAAGCGTGGAGTAGGGGACGCTGAGCGAATGCGGAATATGTCCGGCTTCAAAGCGTTTTGAATCACGGGCATCGATCACGGTAAAGTTTTTACCGGCAATATTATCCGAGATCTGTGTGACGAGCTTCAGCAGTTCCGGCCTGAATTTGGTCGTGAGCAATGCAGGCTTGGGCACGTCGGTGTCTTTTTCGTCGAGGGGATATCCGGCCTTTGTCCAGGCGTTCAGTCCGCCATCGAGAATTTTGACGTTGTCATGCCCGAACAGGCGGAACATCCACCACGCGCGCGCGGCCGCCATGGCGATGCCGCCGCGATCATAGACGACCACAAGGTCATCATCGCCGATGCCGAGCGCACGGACTTTGTCGGCGAATATTTCTTCGGTAGGGATGGTGTGGGCGTAAGGCGCAACCGGGTCGGCCACATCATCAATATTAAAATCCCGCGCATCGGGGATGCCCAGGGAGGAGGGCGGCAGGTTGAAGCTTGCATCCAGCACTTTCACATGTGGTTGTGACAGAAGGGTTTTAAGTTCCGATGCTGTAATGAGTGCAGACGTCATTTTTGACTCCATTTTTTGCGCAGCCTGTCGTGGTTTCGGGCAAACCATTGCAGGCACATAATGGTTCCGCTATTCAGAATTTTTCCCGTATCGAGCAGGTGGATGGCCTCCGCGGCGGGGATAAGGTGGGTCCTGATTTCCTCGCCTTCCTCGGCGACGCCGAAGTGGCCAGCTTCTGCTTTATCGATACGTCCGCAGTAGAGCATGTATTTTTCATCCGTGCCGCCGGGGCTGGTGTAGACTTTGCAGATAAATTCAAGGTCGAGGATATGGCAGCCGGTTTCCTCGACGGCCTCGCGGCGGGCGGCTTCTTCGGGTTCTTCTCCCGCGTCGATCATCCCGGCGCAGCATTCATAAAGCCACGGGTTAGGTTCGCCCGCCATAAAGGCGCCGATGCGGAACTGTTCGTTCAGCAATATCTGATCCGTTTCCGGTTGGTAGAGCAGGGTGACGACGGCGGTACCGCAGAAATACATTTCCCGTTTTATGGGGTCGACGTGGCCGTCATGCCGCAGGCTGGCGTGCTGCACGACGATGGTCTCCAGCTTATGCCAGCCTTCAAATTCGACCGTACGGGAGATGATTTTCGTTTTGGGAGCCTCTGTCATTTTGCAAGCTTAGAGCAGAGAGGGCAGGAGCTTCAAGGCATAAAGGCCCACCACATTTAGCAATATTATGTAATTAATATCTTTATTGCCATATTTTAATATTATGTTTATGATCATTTACCTAAAACAGACCTGAGGAGAAAAATAATGCCACGTCAGATGGGCCATATCCGCATCATGATCAGTGCGCGTGTCTTGCTTGATCTTGAAGCCGCCGATGCGATCTTCGAAAAAGACGGTGAGCAGGCCTATACCGACTACATGCTCGGTCAGGGTAAATACGCAGATGATTATGATGCCAAGTTAGGCGGCCGCAAGCTCGCGAAAGGTCCGGCGTTGGCTTTTGCGCAGGCGCTCCTTGCCCTTAATAAACCGGATCAGGATCCAGTCGTGGACATTGCCATTTACTGCAAGGATACCGCCGAAACTTCCGTGCCTATCTTCCGCAATATAAGTGCTCTGGGGTTAGACGGTACCTATACCGAATTCCGCTTTGCAACGGCTGGTAATGATCTGGACAAAAGGTACCTCGATGCTTTTGAAACAGACCTTTTGCTGACGCGCAATGAAGCTGACATGCAGATGGCGATTGATAACGGTGTTGCTGCCGCCGTGATAAACGCTCCGCCGGCAGGGGTGGAATATACCCATGCAGCGGGCGAGCCTGTACAAATATGGGTCGATGGCGATGCGGTGTCTGTCGGCTCCAGCTCGGAAGTGATTAACCTTCGCAAGGGCCTGAGTGCCTACTTCGAAGAAGAGGCCAGGAATTTTGACAAGGGAATGGAGCCGGGGCCTTTCACGGCGTTTCTTGCAAAAATCAGCGCCCTCAATGCAACGGTTGCCAAGGCTGACCGGCCTTTCCACTTAACCCTGTTGACCGCGCGCAGCAGGGGCGCTGTGACGCGTCTCGTCAGGGCCACGAAGAAACTGGGGATTGATTTTGATGGCGGCGAGAATTTCGCGGGGAATACGGCCAAAGCCGCGTGGATAAAAGCCTTTAAGCCGGATATCTTCCTCGATGACGGGGCACATCATCTGGTGGACAGCATGCGTTGGTCCCTGACCGGCCGCGTTGGTTATCCGACAGGCAGCGCGATGGATAAACAACAAAAAGAACAAGCGCGGAAAGCGAAGGCAGAAGCCGCTGCGAAGAAAGCGGCTGCTGCACGGCCAACTTCACCGCGCCCCAGAGGAAGACACTGAAACAAAAAATAAGGAAGGAATATTTTCATGACTAAAACAGTTATTATCGACGGCGATTGGGGTGGCGATGAAATGCAACTGGCGGCTGTATTGCTGGCCTCAAAAAAGGTGGATGTCATCGGCGCCACGGCGGTTTTCGGCAATACCACGCATGACCAGGTATTTAAAAATGCCGGGGATATCCTTCACCTGCTGAATGCGAATAACATTCCGTTCTTTCCCGGCGCGCAAGGCCCCGGCGGCGTATCCCTGCCGGAAGAGGGCGATGGCGCGCATGGTGCCAATGGCGTTGGCGGCGTTAATCTGGAACCGACGCCCGCCGCGCCGCAAAAAACCGATGCTGTAGATTTTATTCTCGAGACATTGCGCAATCGTCCTGCTGGAACCGTCACAATAACGGCGACAGGACCTTTGACGAATATTGCGCTCGCTCTGGCAAAAGACCCCGAGACAATGGCCCGCGTGGGCGACATCATCGTCATGGGCGGCTGCACGGCGGATTTGGCCGGAGCTGACGTGCCAGTAAGAAAGGGTAACATCACGCCTGATGCCGAGTTTAACTTTTATATGGCGGCAAAAGATGCGGCGGAGGTTCTGCACAGCGGCCTGCCCATCACTCTTTTCCCCATGAACTGCACGCATCAGCTGACCCTGACGCCGGAGCGGGAAAAGGCGCTGCGGGCGGCGCTGGCGGCAAATCCGGCAGGGGCGGACGCTGTTCTTGGCATGATGCGCGCGCCGATAGATCTCGACCGCAGAAAGTTTAACTTATCCCCGACGATGCACGATGTGCATACAGCCTTGTATCTTCTGCATCCCGCGCTTTACGAAGGGCGCAAGGGTTATGTCGATGTGACGGAAGAGGGCAAGGCAACGGGCCGCACCGACTTCACGCCGTCTAAAAACGGAACCGTTCTGGTGATGGAGAAGGTAAAGGACGCGGACAAGCTTTTTTCTTACTACCTTGAGAGTGTTAAGAAGCAGGTGGTCGTACAGAAATCTGCGTCGGCGCCGAGTCTTCCAAAAGCGCCGAAACCGTCTTCAAAATAATCTGAGGAGTGACGCCATGATTATTGTTTTCGGTTCCATGAATATCGACTTTCTTGCGAGATCCGCGCATCTGCCGCAGGAAGGCGAAACTGTTATTACGCCTGAAGATTACGTCGAGGCCCCCGGTGGCAAAGGCATGAACCAGGCGGTAGCCGCCGCGCGCGCCGGTGCGACGGTGAAAATGGCCGGCAAAGTCGGTCAGGATGCTTTCGGCGAAAAAGTGCGCCGCATCCTGAAAGAAGAGGGGATCGATGCCTCCCTGTTGCAAGCGGGAACCAAGAAGACGGCGCTGGCCTTTATTTTTGTTGACCAGAAAGGCGCCAACCAGATCGTCGTCGCGAGCGGGGCCAATATGGAGGCGCGCGCTGAACAGGTTCCGGATGATTTGTTTAATGACAAGACAACGCTGGTCCTGCAAATGGAAGTCACCCCGGCGGAAAACTGGAAGCTGCTGGCGCGCGCGAAACAAAGAGGCGCCCGTACAATCCTGAACGTTGCACCCGCAGGGCATGTTCCCGAGGAAGCGCTGGAAAATATTGATTATCTGATCCTCAACGAGATCGAGGCAAAACAACTCTGCGACAAGATCGGTCTCAAGACAGCTTCCCAAAGCGAGGATCAACTGGCGCTGTCTCTCTCGGCAAAATACAATCTGGCCTGCATCGTCACGCTGGGCAAGAACGGTGCGCTGGCCGCCGAGAACGGCAAGATCATAAAAGTGCCGTCGCCCTCTCTGGATAAAGTTGTGGATACGACCGGCGCCGGAGATTCCTTCTGCGGAAACTTTGCCGCCGCCGTGGATGCCGGAGATACTTTGCACGAAGCCATGAAAAGCGCCTGCATCGGCGGCTCCCTCGCCTGCCGCAAGATCGGCGCGCAATCGTCATTGCCTTATCGCAAAGATATCAAGAAATTGATGATGTAGTCGGGCACGGAATTGCCAGTCAGTTCCTTTGCTTACCAGGCAAGACATCTGTTAACAAGTTTTGCAAGCCATTCCCGCCGCACCAGCAGGGGTATCGCATCAATGGCGATCCTCGATGACAGAAAATTCGGGAAGAGAAAGCCGATAATGCGTGCGGAACGCGGCACAGGAAAATTACTCGTCAGCATAAATTTGCGCACTTCGCGGGCAAGGGAGGCCTTGCTCGAGAGGATCGCAATAAGATAGATATTCTTAAGCATCTCATACCGCTCAAGAATAAAAACCCTGCTGTAGTCTTTCAGTTTGCCGGCGGCATCGAGGGTTACCATCGTGTCCAGGCATTTGCAGCAGCGGGAGCAATTCGTATGCCCTTCGGCCGTATCTTGGGGATTAATGCAGACATCAAGATAATCGCGCGTTGAAAGAATATTTGCAATCTCGACTGTCTTGTTTGTGCGGGTTGCCTGCGCGCCGGAAAAAATGCACTCGAGGCGCTCGGTACAGAGCATCGGGATCAGCACAGATTCAATCTTCGACATGGACGTGCTCGGCTCCAGCTTGGTTTCCGCATAGGTATTGGAGGAAGCACAGAGATATTTGCCGATCACATTCTGCATGAGTTGAGCGACGGCAATGTTGCGTACAGTGAAGCTCTGCTGAAAAAGAAGGCCGACGAATTTATCGAGATTTGAATCGACGGTGATGAAGGGTTTCTTCTCGTTTTCCGCGAATTTCCGCAGTTGCTGGTGGCGGTTGGTAAAAATATCCCGGTCGATTTCTTCGGTGTGTTGCCCGTGCGAGCCGACGTTATTGTAAGACAAATGGGTGATGATATATTCAGGTGGCACTTTACCGCCCGAATGATGATCGTATTGGAAAAATGAGTCCACGCCGCCGGAAAATCCTGAAAGAACGCCTGTGCCTTTCCTGTCATAGCGTGCCCGCAGTTCTGACGGAATAATCCTTGTGGCCCGCGGCTTGTTAAGATAATAACTGAGAAGCGGAATCGCCTGGTTTGTGAGATTGTGATAAAGCTTGCTCGACATTGGCCCTTCGGGCCTGATGTCCGCGCCGCACAAAATAGCGGGCAGGAGGCTCGCCGTGACGAAGGCATCCAGTGTATCAGTTGCGAGATAATCGCGGTAAGCGGAATCAACTTCAAACCACAGAATGGTGTCTTTGCCGTCGATATGGATTTTTGACGATATCCTGACCTTGTCGCCTTGAGACGTAATGACAGGCATGCTGATGGATATGGAGGCGGGCCGAGGAGGGTATGTTGCCCCTCTCGCGGGCACTAAAAATAGTTGAGCCGTTTTCTCGACTTTTTCCGGCACCAGATTTGTGGTGCGGTCCATAACTTTGAGCTGCGAAATAATCAATCATCCCTCCTAAAAAAAACGAAAGATTCTTTTCAGTCTCATCCAACGATTGGCACGGAAATTTTAAGGTGTATCTTTGTAGTAAGGTGATCATCATAAAGGTGTAATACCAATGATCTTCACAGACCTCGCGCCGGCATAGGAGGTCAGTTAATTCGCGTCCACGAATATTTGATGGAATTAAAAGGAGATTAAAAGTCTCCCATCAAAACCATTTTATGGGCATGCCATGCAAGCCCTGAAGCGTGATATATACCCCCATACAAACGATTATCAGGCTTGCTACATAAGGCGCGCGGCGCACGATGTCGCCAAATCCGGAGAACTTCTTGCCAGCATAGCGAACGCTCATCGCCGCAATAATACCCGTTGTTACCATGGTAAGAGCAAGGCCGATACTGAAACAAAGAACAAGCAAAGCCCCAAGGGGGAGATGCTTTAACTGTAAGCAAAGCAGCAGAACCGTGATGGCAGCGGGGCATGGAATGAGGCCGCCCGTTAAGCCAAAAACGATGATTTGACCCGTTGTCACAGTCCGACTTTCAAAGCGACGACGAATATCATTGGCATGCGCCAGTTCGTGCGCATCCTGAAAACCTGTGACATTCAGATCAATCTCCCCATGTTCATGGTCGTGCCCATGATCGTGTTCGGCATAAACGACATCATAAGCATGTTGATGATCGCCGTGAGCTATTGTCAGCCGCGCTGTAAAGTTATGTGGCTCGGGGATGTCCTCTGTTGACTGCAAGAAGTCCCCTTGCTTGGCGAAACGGTAGGTTTGCCGTTTTCCGTCTGGCCGTTCTGTTTCAACGGTGTAGTGGTCGCCTTGCGGCAGTGGTTGTTGCCCAAACTTCAGTCTGAAATGAGGCGGTATCCCGTCCTCAAAGATCGATAATTCAACAATGCCGTGCCCCGTGTCGATATGGTGCGTCTCATCGTGGCCGTGATGATGGTGATGATGGTCGCTCTCTACCTCATCTATCTTTTGCTCGCGCCACGTTCTGATAAGCATCCAGACGGCTATACCAATGATAAGAATACCCGAGCCGGCCTGGAAATAAGGCTCTGTCGCTTCTGCATTGAAATGCCCGCCAAAGTAATACATTCCTGTCAAGGCAACGGCCCAGACTACGGCTGTATGAGACAGCGTTGCAGACAATCCCAGCAGAACCGCCTGCGTTATCGTACCGCGAATGGCGATGATGAATGCCGCCATCATTGTCTTTGAATGGCCGGGTTCCAATCCATGCAGTGCGCCAAGCAAGATGGCGCTTGGAATAAACAGCCAAAGATGCGTGCTGCCCTGGCGGATAAGTTCAGTGAGGTCGGTCATGGTGTGGATTCCTTATAAGTATTTCGTAAGAGATTTGAATTCCTGAAGTGCGCTTTTTGCACTCTTACCTGTAGAGTCATCAAGACAATGTTCAATATGATCTTGAATCAGTTCTTTCTTGGCGTTGCTGATCGCTGCTTCGACGGCATGCAGTTGCTGGGCAAGCTCAACGCAGCTGCGCTCTTCCTCTATCATGCCGATGATAGAACGGAGATGCCCTTCAGCACGGCGTAAACGTTTAACGATAGCGGGGTGAGAGTCATGCTTTGTCATTGCTATACCATATCCTCCCCCGGGGGATGCAGCAATAAGTATCTTCATTATTGATAAAAAAAGCCCCCGCCAGGTTAATGGCAGGGGCTGTTTTTTATCTTTAGCGGTGTGGAATTAGCAACCGCAGCCGCAACCTTTTTTCGCAGGAGCGGCGGGTTTTGCCGGGCAGCACTTTGTCTCTTTTGGTGCAGCGTCTTTGTCTTTAGCGGATTTGCAGCAGAATTCTTTTTTACAGCTCATTTTCATTCTCCTTGGATTACATTGAAGTCTGGAAGGTACTACCATATACTTTTGTTTCTGCGGCACAACAGAAATTATGATATAACATTATGATAAAAATCGAGGAAGCCTATCGTGAGGAACTGGCGGAGGGGGCGCTTCAACCCGACGCGGATCAGTTGAAGGCTGTGCAGGCGCTGGAAAAGCTGTGCCGCGACCTGCAGGCGCCGCGTGGTTTTTTGGTGCGCGTGAAACCCAAGGGGTTTTATTTTTATGGCGGCGTCGGGCGCGGCAAGTCGATGGTCATGGATCTGTTTTTCGCAACTGTGCCGGTGAAGAAAAAACGCCGCGTGCATTTCCATGCCTTTATGCTCGAGGTGCATGATTTTCTTCATAACGCCCGCTCCAGCGGTGTGAAGGAAAGTATTGATGGTGACCTGATCGCCTGCGCCGATAAAATTGCCGCCGAGGCGCGGCTGCTGTGCTTTGATGAATTCCAGGTCAAGGATGTCGCGGATGCGATGATACTGGGGCGGCTGTTTACGGCGCTGTTCGAACGCGGCGTGGTGTTTGTCATGACGTCAAATATTGCGCCGGATGAACTCTATGCCGACGGTTTGCAGCGCGACCGCTTCCTGCCGTTTATCGGGTTGCTGAAAAGAAAACTGAATGTCTTCCATTTCACCGGCGGCAAGGATTACCGGCTGAATACCCTGCGCGAAGGCCAGCTCTATTTCTGGCCCAATGATGAAGACGCCTCGCGCGAGATGGACAAGATTTTAAAAACGATGGCCGATGGCAAGCCGGTGGAACCGGTGGATATCGTCGTGAAGGAAAGGGTGATCCACGTCCCCGCCGCCGTGCGCGATGTGGCGGCATTTACGTTCGAAGAACTCTGCGGCCAGAACAAGAGCGCGCTGGATTATCTGGAACTGGTCAAGCGGTTCAAAGTTTTTTTTGTGAAAGACGTGCCGAAGCTGAACGATAACCGCCGCGATGCAACGGTGCGCTTCATCACATTAATTGATACCCTATATGATCATCACGTGCATCTGGTGATCTCCGCCGCCGCCGCGCCCGACCAGCTCTATCGCGGCGATGATAACGCGGCTGTGTTCGCCCGAACGGCGAGCCGGCTCGTGGAAATGCAGTCGAAGGAATATAGCCGGTAGTTTTCATTTCCACGACTCGGATCATCGTAAGAACTGTGCCTTTAAGAAAAGCTGCTGTGGCTTTAAAAAGTGAAGCTTCTCAGATATTTACATATATTTCTTGACCCCCCCCTCATTGCTGTATAATTATATTATGGATATAATTAGAGCAATTTTCCTTAATTTATATCTTCATTGCGACAACGTGACAAACGGAAAACAAATCAAGGAGAATGAGTATGGGGGATAGTCCTTTTGATAAATTTACAGATGCGGTCAAGGGATTTGCGAAAGATGCAGTTCAAGTGGTTACATATCCCGTAATGGCTGTCATCGTGAAACCTGGAAAGGCAGCTGTAGATGTACTCAAGGCGGGAGGAGCTGCCTTAACAGGCAATGACATCGCTTACGACAATGCTATGCATGATGCCAAAAGGGATGCGCAAGAAACCATGAGGTATCAGCAGGACTATCTTACCAAAAATTCTATAATTCAGAAACTTAAAAAGCTTCCTGTAATCGGTACACCATTGAAGATCGCGAGCTTTGTCACTAATACTACATCTCATTTATCGAATAATTTTCAAAATATGGGGCCATTTTTTCCAAAAGATGATGCTCCGTCATCATCAAATTCACAAGACGCCAAGGCTAAGGAAAATGCGAGGGTCGACAAGTCCAAGGGATTTATGGCCGATATCAAGGATCTTGCGAAGGATGCCAAGGCCAACCCTGGTCAAATGGAAACGCCAGCCGCCGTGAGCCCGGAAAGGGTTAAGGAACTGGAGAAGGAATGGGTCAAGGAATTAAAAAAGGAGCGGGCCAACGAGCCAGACATTGGCATCATATCCAAGTCAGCGCGCATACAAAACGAAGCCCATGAAAAAGCACTCACCGGCATGGGTCCGTTGGACAAGGAAGCGAGCCCGGCAAAGGACAAGGATATCACAGACTGCTGGGGCACTGCGAAATCCAAAGTCAGCGTTGGCGATATAGCCCGTAATAGCCTTGATGGCCACTTCAAGAAGGCGGTTCAACCGGGGCAAAACAAGCCACAGGGGCCCGCATCCGCCAAACCCGCCAACAAATTGGACAGAAAAAAAGGCGGGCCTAAACAAGATAATTTTTAAGTAACGAGCAATTATAAACCCCTTCTTCGCGGTGCGGAGAAGGGGTTTTCTTTTCTGGTTTTTATCCCTTGATGCACCGTGAAATCTCGAGATTCTTCGCTGCGCTCAGAATAACTCGAAGCGGCAAACGACTCGAGTCGCCATAAGATATGCGCGTAAGAACGATTTTTAATGATTTAAAAAAATGAATATTATTAATGGGTTGAGTGGGTTTTCTTGACAGACTTTGATGCTGCCACCACACTAAGTTATGGGTATATTTATACCCATGCTGAGTAAAGAAACAATTATAAAAAAGGTGAAAATATCATGAGCTTGTTCGACTTGGTCAAGGATACGGTGACAACTGCTAAAAACATGGGTCAGGAACTTGTAATAGACCTCCCGAAATTCATTGCCGGAAAAAGGCGCGGTGATCGCGCAGCAACAGAAAAGGCGAGACGGGATGGTGTAATACATGGAACACAGGGGCTCAAGGATCTGAACAAGGTTTTAAAGAATTCCGTACTCGACGAAGTAATTTCAAAGCTCCCGTATGGTGAAAAAGTGCGCGGCGTCGCAACGCAGGGTCTTGATACGCTAACCGATATCTTCGACAAGGAAATGAAACGCCAGGGTATAATCCCCAGCAACGATCCTCTCTCGAACGCTTCAGAAATCGTAGTCGAAAGGGCTGCTCCGAAGCTCGCAAGCGTCCCGCATGCCGCAGGCGTCGCGAAAAAAGCGCTGCAGCATTGCGCATAAATAACAGCAAATGATTATAAACCCCTTCTTCGCGGCGCGGAGGAGGGGTTTTCTTTTCTGTATACATAACCATCATATAAGCGTTAGCGCAGTTTTAACCCTGCCGCTATATAATCATCCCCATGCTTAGTTTTCTCAAAAAACTGATCGGCCGCGATAAAAAGGTCTACGAGAAGCAGAAAACCCTGCTGATCACCGGCACGCCTGAAGAGCGGCAGAAAATCGCCGAGGATGCGGGCACGCATCCTGAAGCGCTTTATTATCTTGCCAAAGATACCGACCCGAATGTGCGCCGCGCTGTTGCGGTGAACAAGTCGACGCCGGTGCAGGCGAGCGCGTTGCTGGCGAATGACAAAAGCACGGATGTGCGTCTCGCGCTGGCGGCGCGGCTGGTGGAATTGCTGCCGGGATTGTCGGAGGAAAAGCATAGTCAATTATACGCCTATGCCGTGCAGGCGCTGGGTGTTCTGGCGCAGGATGAAGTGATCAAAATCCGTTCTGCACTCGCGAGCGCGCTGAAAGATCATGCCAAGGCGCCGCCCAAAGTCGTTGGCCGTCTGGCGCGCGATGTCGAGCGTGAAGTGTCGGAGCCGATCCTGCGTTTTTGCGTGGCGTTGTCGGATGAAGACCTGCTGGAAATTCTCGCCGACCATCCGGACTCGTGGGCGATCTCGGCGGTGGCCGCGCGTCCCAAAGTGAGTGCACCCGTATCGGATGCGGTTGTGAATACCGGCGACGTTCCGGCGGGCAAGGTGCTGATCCGCAACCCCGGCGCTGTCTTTACCGATGAGCTTCTGCACAAGATCATTGACCGTGCGCGCGATTATCCCGACTGGCATGAGGATATCGCTGTGCGGCGGGAATTGTCGCTTGATCTGGCGCGCAAGCTGGCGGGCTTCGTCAGCCAGAAAGTGCTGGATGTACTGGAAAAGCGCGATGATTTCGATCCCGCGACGCGGGCCGAGATCGTCGAGATCGTCAAGCGCCGTATCGATTTCAACCGCCCCGGCGGCGAGGCTGAAACCTCCGAAAGCAAGATCGAGCGCTACGTGAAAGCGGGCAACCTCACGCCCGGCATCATCACCGATGCGCTGGCGTGGCAGGATCATAAATTCGTGCTGCTGGCGCTCGCGCACTTAAGCAAGATACACCCGATCGTGGTGGAGAAGATGCTGGGCTCCGGTTCCGCGAAACCGATCATCGCACTGTGCTGGAAGGCGAAGCAGCCGATGCGCGTCGCGCTTGAGCTGCAACGCAGCTACGCCCGCCTTCAGCCGAAAGATTTCATGTACGCCAAAGGCGGCACCGACTACCCGATGGAGCCCGGCGAGATCAAATGGCAGCTCGAGTTTTACGGGGTGGACTTAAGCTGAGGCTCAGGGTAGATTTAAAAGAATAAAAACAGCCGAAAGAAAAAATCCATGTCTGCAAAAACCCACAGCAGCCCTGCGGCGTTCAGATTTATTTTTATTACGGTGCTGCTCGACATGATGGCGCTCGGTCTTATTGTGCCGGTGTTGCCGAAGCTGATATCGGATTTTCTGGGAGGCGATACAGCGAAGGCGGCACTCGCCATCGGCCTCTTCACAACGGTCTGGGCGGTGATGCAGTTTATAGCTTCACCGTTTCTTGGCGTGCTGTCCGACCGTTTCGGCAGGCGTCCGGTTATTCTGCTGTCTAACATGGGCCTCGGGCTCGACTATCTTATCATGGCGCTTGCGCCCTCCATCGGCTGGCTTTTGCTGGGACGCATTTTTTCCGGTATCACATCGGCTAACATGAATATTGCGAATGCCTACATCAGCGATGTGACGCCGCCCGAGAAACGCTCTAAAGCTTTCGGGTTGCTCAACAGCGCGTTCGGGGTAGGGTTTATTATCGGGCCTATGGTGGGCGGATGGCTCGGTGCGTACGATCCGCGATTGCCGTTCTGGTGCGCGGCTGTATTCAGCCTGCTGAATGCGCTTTACGGCTGGCTGGTGCTGCCGGAATCCTTGCCGCCGGAACGCCGTGTGCAGGAGTTGAAGTGGAAAGTTGCCAGTCCTCTTGCGGCGCTGAAGTTTCTCAAGTCGCATCCGCATCCGGTGATCCGCAACCTTTCCATCGTCAGTTTTATTGATGGCGTTACACACACGGTTTATCCGACAATATTTGTTCTTTATGCCATGAGCCGTTATGGCTGGAACCAGGGGGTGATCGGCACGGCGCTGGCTGTCACCGGCGTTTCTTACGTTGTCATCTCGGCAGGCATTGTTGGTCCCGTCGTGGCGAAACTCGGTGAGCGCGCGACATTGATGCTGGGGCTTTTGCTTGGTGGTGCAGGGTTTATGATGTTCGGATGGGCAGGCACAGGGCTTGGTTTTATGGCCGCGATCCCGCTTAATTCTCTTTGGGGCCTTGCCGGGCCGCCAACACAAACCATGATGACACAGGCCGTTGATCCATCGCAGCAGGGGCAATTGCAGGGGACAATGGGCGCGCTTCGCAGCCTGGCAGTGCTTGGCGGGCCGGCGATTTTTTCAGCTGTCTATGCAGCCTTTTTGCTGCCAGCGCATTACCTTCCCGGCGCACCCTGGTATCTGGCCGGACTCATGCTGCTGGCCTCATTGGCGATTGCCTCTATCGTGATATTCAAGCCTGCACCGCAGGAAGCCTGAATTTTACGGGGTGACCTTGAATTAAAGGTTTTTCCCGGTGACAAGGTTCAGATACTGCCTGATAAAGCCCGGCTTGCGCTTGCCGATCAGGGAAGAAATCTGCCTGAGAATGCTCGGACGTTTTCCGACCAGATCAAAATATTGACTGATAATACCTTTTGACATGTTAATAGTTCCTTTTGTTAATCTGGGTCATGGTTTCGTTGTTATAGTTAAAGCCGTTTACTGGCCAGGCGGTTTTTTGCCAGCCTGCTTTTTTGCTCTTTCCTG
>Ga0207141_10238_pt1 | contig 14040 bp, 18 predicted proteins | sample Alteio_BWMinHeat_5_FD_153553 | JGI IMG/M metagenome (GOLD analysis project Ga0207141, IMG submission 153553) | Enriched cells from forest soil in Barre Woods Harvard Forest LTER site, Petersham, Massachusetts, United States -... | ecosystem: Environmental > Terrestrial > Soil > Temperate forest >... | reverse complement strand
TTCCTCGCGCCGATGGCCATGGAATCGTCTTGGGCGCCAATCAGGTCGATGGCGGCCCTTTGTGAGGTGCTTAATTTAAGCCAGGAACGCACGGCGCGCTGCGAGCTTTCCTCAGTCCACTGGGCGCGGAGCACCGTGACGTGAATATTGGGCGGCTTGGTCTCCTGCATGCCGGCGGTGCGCTCTTTGGCGGCAGGATTTTCCGCCGGTCCTTGGATATAGAGGATGGAGCCGCCGTGCGGGAGTAGGGCAGCAAACTGACGGCCCTGGATGCGGCCAATTTCCAAATGGTCGGAGGTGACGCCGAAAAAGGGAGCGGAGGAGACTTTGCGCAGTTCCGGGACGTAGCTGGCGTCGCGGTTGAGGACCGCCCATCCGATACCGGCAGAAGCGGCAGCGCGGGCAACCTGGGGCAAGGCGGTACCACCGACAGGCTCAAAGACGACGGCGTCCGGGCGGTTGTCGTCGGCAGACTGGATGGCTTTGAGGATCTGAGTGCTCTGGGTGATCGCGTCATTGTCGGCATAGAGGATTTGGATTTCCGCGCCCAGATTGCGGGCCATCAGCTCGGCGGACTTCGCCTGTTCGATCTGGTAATCGTTGTCGTCGGTGGTAAGAGAAACGAGAATGCGCAACTTTTTCATGGCGGTTCGACCGGCCCACCGTGGGCCGAAGGATAACGATACATCGCGCGAGGGGCGTTTCGGAAGGAAACTGTAACGAGCGTTTCATGGGAGGAAATGGCGGGCGGGAGAATTTCGGCGGAGGCAAGAGGGAGTGGCGCGACATCCGGTTAATGGCCGGCGGTAACCGGCGAAAGGGTGGCGTTGTCTCCGCAAAAATGAAGGGGCAGGCTGGAGCGAGAGCGAAATTTCGCGCCGGTTTGGTGCGTAGAAAACTCAGATAGCAGGACGCAAGTTGAGCTAGAATCTTGGCTTGCGGGAGGCGGGGTGAACCTGGCTGGACGCGGGTTTAGGCTAGGGAATGCCATTTCCCATATCCAAATTCTGGAAGATGCGCGGAGAACCTGTAGATGACGCCGCCAGTGAGAAAGAAACCGGGCTTGCGCAGCGAGAACAAGGTCACCCTAAGAACCATTGCGAAACATCTGGGGCTGACCCCGGGGACGGTATCAGCGGCCCTGAATAACTCTCCCGCGGCACGTTCCCTTCCTGCACACACCAAGAATCGCATTATCGAGGCGGCGCAAGCGCTTGATTACCGGCCTAACTTTTTTGCCCGCTCACTGCGTTTGAAGAGAACTTACACCATTGGGGTAATCGCCGAAGAAATTGGAGACGCCTATGGCGCAATGGTGATCAGCGGCATCGAAGAATACCTGCGCAAAAACAATTATTTCTTTCTCACGGTGATCCACCGGCATGATCCGAAGCTGCTGCAAACCTACGCGCAAATGCTTTTGACCCGCGGAGTGGAGGGCTTCATTACTACCGATACCTCACTGACGGAGAAGCTGGCGCTGCCTACCGTGGCGGTGGCCGGGCACCAGCCGGTCGAGGGCGTAACCAACATCGTGCTGGATCACACACGTGCCGCGAGGCTAGCCCTCCAACATCTTCGCGACCTCGGTCATGAGGAAATCGCCTTCATTATAGGACAGACCTTGAGTTCGGATTCCGCCGTTCGTTGGAACGCAATCTGCGAAGTGGCCCGGCAACTTGGCGTTCGAATCCGTCCAGAGCTGACCATCCAACTTGAGGGCTACGATTCGACGCCGGGCCTTGGATATTCCTTCACCAAGCAACTCCTGGCCAGGAAGCATCCTTTCACAGCGCTTTTTGCTTACAACGACATTGCGGCCATCGGTTCGATCTGGGCGTTCCACGAAGCAGGCCTGCGCGTGCCGGAGGATATTTCTATTGTCGGCTTCGATGATATTCCTGGAGCAGCGTACGCCAATCCAGGACTGACCACCGTTAGGCAACCCCTTGTGAAGATGGGCCAAATCGCCGCGCAAACCGTCGTCGATCTAATTGAAGGACGCGGCGAATACTTGCCGGAAATCGCTATCGAGCCGGAGTTTGTCATTCGCCAGTCCACAGGGCCCGCCCCCGACCGTCAGCTCCAGGGCATTGCAACTGGCGCGTCCCCGTTGCGGGAAGGCCTCCCAGCCAAGTAAACCCGGTTGGCGGTCAACCGTTTCCGCAACCGCTTGGCGCACAAGTCGCTAGTCTCCTGTCCCAGAAAGAAGTGAACTAAATAGAGCCGGGTTGCGCCTAAGATATAGGAGGCTTAGATGCGAACGGGACGACCCAAGCAGCCGCTGACGTTGACCGAGGAAGAGCGCAGTCGGCTTCAATCGTTGGCGCACCGGGCGCGCAGCCAGTCGGTGCTGGCGAGGCGAGCGTGTGTGGTGCTGGCCTGCGCCGAAGGATGCGATAACAAGACGGTGGCGAAAAAACTGCGCTGCTCGACGGGGATGGTAGGCAAGTGGCACGCGCGGTTTCTACAAGCTCGGCTGGAAGGGCTTTACGATAAACCGCGACCTGGTGTCTTGCCTCAGCGCATCAGCATGGTTGATCCCTTTCGTTATGCTACTGCCGATGCGATTTTGGCGAAGGACCGGTTGCAGGTCCTTCGCCGCTTCAGCAAGAGCATCAAGGGAAAGCCAAGCCGTCCCGGTCGCCCTCGCTCATTTGGAATGTCAAGGCGCGCAGGTCTTCCTTCAGGTGATGGAGTTTTGACGTTCCCACGACCGCGTGAAAATTCGGCGCGGTTTGCAATATGTAATTGAGCGCGATAACCGACAGCGGAACGCCATACTTCTGGCCGAGAGATATGAGCCGACTTATCCTTCGCTCGTCCTCCGGCTTGCGTTGAGCCAAGCGGCGGTCAATATATCTCTTTAGGCCGCCGCGCCCCAGTGGTGAGTAGGCAAGGAAAGGAAGACCGTTTTCCCGAAGATAGTCCACATATGTCCCGTCGCGGGAAATGTTCTGCGCACCCTTCCACCGCTCCCCATCTTTGGCCGGAAGAGCGTTAAATTCATTGCTCACCCACGGCACGACGTTCGCCTCCCGCAAGCAGGCCCGAAACTCCTTGAGCCTGGCAAGAGAGACGTTGGAATATCCGACATTATGGACCTTCCCGGATCTCAAGAGTTCAACGCTCCATTCGGCAATCGCCTGGGCAGGAACTTTCGGATCATCATAGTGCAATAGATAGACGTCGATGTAATCGGCCCCAAGGGCTCGCAACGAATCGTCCAGTTGGCGCAATAGCTTTTTCCGTGTCAGCGGCGTTCCCCAGAAACGGCTCGGGTGTCCGCCCTTCGAGATGATGCGAAAAGCGCCGCGACCCAACGGATGTTTCCTGGCGAAGCGCCCGACAACCCCTTCGCTCCGGTAGCTCCTGGCCGTATCGAACGAGTTGATGCCCATCTCAACGGCGCCGTTCAGGATGGCATCCGCGCGCTTTGTCGGAGCGATATTCCAAGACGCAAGATTCGGCACGGCAACCATCCAATCGGTGCCGAGAACTATTCTTGACATTTCGGATTTCATGTCGCTCCGTTAGATGTAGGTCTTGATCAAGCGCTCCGCCAAGCGATGGGCGAGCGCCATGATCGTAAGCGTGGGGTGCTTCTCGCTGAGAACCGGTATCACGCTGCCGTCACAGACATAAAGGTTCTTACTCTTGAAGTATTTCAGGTCCTTGTCGACCACGCCGCCTTTCGGGTCAGCGGCCATTCGGCAGGTGCCCACGTAATGAATGCCTGATCCCGGAGGAGACCCGACGTCATCCGTGATGTAACCGCTGGCTCTCCTTAGCATTCGTCGGCCCAGCGCGGCGAGCCGCCGGCCGTGGTCGGCCTCGATCTCTGACGTTTCGTAATCAATACGCACCTGACGTTGTCCGAAATGATCTACCCCATCGGCCAAAACGACCTTGTTCTTTCGCTGCGGAACGGCCGGGCTGAACAACACCAACGTCGCCGTGCTCTTAAAGACTTGCCGGGAAATGTTTTCCAACAAGAATCGGGGCAACCGGGGCACTGCGGCCAGATAATAGGGAACCTTCAGGAAATCCGACCAGAATTGGCCCACGAATGGAAAGCGTTTCCCTTGGGAATCGTTGATCTGACCGCCCAGCAATATGTGATCGCCATAACCGCGGTCTTCGTTCGCCGGCCTGAACCACAATCGAAAGAAACTGGTGCCGACGACCGCACGCGGGCTATCCTGCAAAAACTCGCCGACCTGCTCGGCTTTGCTCCGGTCGTCGGCGAACGAGTTCAGCAGCAGCCGCGGGGATTCGATTGCGCCTGCACAGACGATCACCACGTCCGCTTCAATCTCGACGATCCGCGCGGCGCGTTCGTCGATCGCCACGACATGGGAGATCGAGAACCCCTCCGCATTGGCACAGTCGACGGCGGTGAGTTTAATGGCTCTGGTATGTTCGAGCAGCCGAAAGTTCCGCAGCGCTCTTATCTCCGGCAGGAGATGCGTGGAGAATTTATAGACGCTGCCGGAACGGCACCCGCGCCCGCAATTGCCGCAGGCCACGCACTTTTGCGTAGAATCCGGCCGCAAGTCGACGGCTTTCCTGTTCTCCAAAAAGAAAAGATCCGGGCCGAGCGAGCCGGCGTTGCTGTCGATGAAAATGCGGTCAATTTGTCTGGCGCTGCGGGGCGCGAGAAAGGATCCGTCCGGAAATTGACGCAAACCATTGCGCTCACCCACCACCAATGCGAGCCGCTCGACCTCAGAATAGTGATCGGCAAGATCGCCCAGAGAAATCGGCCACCGGCAGTCCTCACTATAGGGATTGCGGTTGGCAAAATCGTCCTCTGAATACCTCAGGCAGATCCCATTCCAGAGGTTCTGCAAGCCGTTGACGTGGTGAATTTGGTAGTGATGGAACCCGCCTTCCCGTGGACGTTCCATGGAGCTCCGGCTACGGTCGTCCGCGAGGAGCGGATGAACGATAGAGATTTCCGGCCTGACCGGGAAAGTGGTGTGAGGGCCTATTTCAAAATGGCCCTTTTGTTCAGGGCTCAGCTCGTTTTGAAATTCGGATTGCGCTGGAATACCGCCTGAGTTGATGACCAGCACATCGGCACCCGCCTTCGCCAGACGGTAGGCGAGGATGCCCCCGCCGGCGCCGGTGCCGATCACGCAGAATTTCGCGCGAAGCGTCACCGGCCTGTCTGGGCCGAGCGCGCAAAGGCATCGCTGGCGAAATACAGGTACTCCACAAAATCGCAAAGCACCTTAATTTCAGACGGAGTGAAATATTGCCGCGGCGCCAGATCAGGCGTCGCATTTTGTCGCCACGCCGTCCATAAAGGGCGGAGTTGGTCGTTCCGCTCCATGATCTCCGGGATCAGATCGATGATCGGCTCGATGCGGCCGGCGTATGGTGAGACCTGGCAGAGTCGCTTGGCCAGCGAGTCATGGCCGCTCATTGTCGGACCATCATCCTTAAGGCCCATCCGAACGGCCATGGAGTCGTGTAAACAATCCGCCACGATTTTGAAAGGTTTTCCACCGTAATTACTTTAAGCGCTCACCCCTCCAGGGGAATGTAAACAACTGTACCACGGTTAAAGGCGGCAGTTCCCCTCCAGGGCCTGAGCTTCTGGGAGTCATCACCTCCCATGGGTCGACAACTACGCGACTCACAAAACGGCGATGATCCTGAAGTGGTTCTCCAAGCGCCCACGGTTCCACGTTCACTTCACGCCCACCTACGGTTCCTGGATCAACTTGGTGGAACGCTGGTTCGCCGAACTTATCAACAAACGGATACGGCGTGGTGTGTTTCGCAGTGTGAAAGAACTGGAAACCGCCTTCCGCGAATATATCCAGATCCACAACCAAGATCCCACGCCATTCGTCTGGACCAGAAGCGCAGACCAAATCCTAGCCAGCATTGCTCGCTACGCACAACGCACTCTCAACGCACACCCCGCTCGACTTATCGGACGAACCATTTGGACAGGAGACTAGTCGGGTCATTTGATGTTGTATTTGTTGTGAACTCAGGGAAAGGGGTGCTGTGTCCTCAAGAGCGGCATGGAAGCTTCTTTACAACCCACACTCCAACGCAATTTAGCCCGCGAGTGACTTAGCTAACGGGGATTTTTCGTGGCTCTCGGATGCTTCGCACAGACATGAGATGCGAACTCTTTGTCACGCTCCTCTGCGTAGTGCTTCTTCATATCCTCAAGGGATTCCCCTAGGAGCGCCCCTAAAGGCCTGAACACCCATTCGCATTCGGAGCAACCCCAGCCCCAAAAACCCTTTTCTTCGATCCACACCAGTTTGCGACGCATTGACTCCATGGCCACCTCGAGATTTGGTGCGGTTATGCATTTTGAAAGACGGTCTGGCATCGGTCTCCGACGGCACTGCGACGGCAAAAGGCGCTCTTTCCTTGCCCCGATCGAAGTTCTGCCCAAGTCACGGCTTTTTGAACACACATCAAGGCCGAAGTGAATCCACAACGCCGGAACATTAGCGATAGAAAGAGGTTGCTGTCTGTGGGGTATCCAACGCTGGCAAAAAATTGCTATCTCAATCCGAGGTCATCTTCGAACTGATGAATGACGGCGTAGCACTCACAAGTGGATTTTTCGAGCTTCCTGCGGTTCACAATCTTCACTGCACCTCGCACGTAATCTATGATTCCCTTTTTCTGCAGCACTGCTGCCGCCAAGCTCACCGTGGACCGGTCAGTACCCATCATGGTCGCTATGAAATCGTGGGTGATCGGAAGAACTCCCAATTTCACCCGGTCCTGGGTCATCAGCAGCCACCTCGAGAGGCGCTGCTGTATATCGTGTAGCCGGTTGCACGCCGCGGTTTGTGCGATTTGCATTCCTTGAAGCCCCGTATGCCTGTTCAATATTGCCTGCAACTGCGGGGCCGACCGCAGAATGCGTTCCAGCGCATTCCCCATCATTCGGAACCCATCGCCGGCGATTTGGATAATTTCGCGCACGGAACTTCTGCTCAAGCCGGCTGCCAATCCTGCCCCAACGTAGCCTTCGTTACCCACTACGCCCACTTCCACGGTTCGGCCGTCTTTGGTCACCACCACTTGAGAAACCATTCCCCGGTTCGGGAAATAAACGAACTCGATGCTCTGCGTCGGCTCATGAAGGCTCAGATGGTGCGGCAGGTCGATATACGCCAAGTCAGGACGCATCAATTCGTATTCATTGTCGGGCGTTGCCAGCAGTACTTTATTGCTTACTTGTTTTCCCTCGACGTTGGTCCGCTGGCTTGCCGGTGCGACTCGAAAGTTTTTCCCACTCATGTCACTCCTGGACGGCACCGCAGTGCCTCGCATTACCTTATGCGAAACTTTATGGCCTCTGAGATTCACTGTTGATTAAACCAAAAGTGGGCTCTAACAATCTGTCCGAAATGGGACATTTCTCAAAACCAAAGAGGCGTAGATCGTGCCGTGGATCACGCGCCGCTTCAGTCAAGTATCGTAGAGCTTGCAAAATCTTGGAAAGAAAATCACTGAATAACGCCGTCGTTTGGCGAAGGCATTTAGTAAATCGCTTTAGCTGGTTAGAACGCAGGTGAATTGCGGTTTTCAAAGTATCCCCTGTTCGGTAAGATAAGAGGCGAATTGCCGGGAGAATTTTTGCGTCTGCGCGCCTGCGCAACAGCTGGCGCGCACAGGGCCATGCCGGCGACGGATTGGAATTCAACTGAGAATCGCGCTTTTCCGAGCGGCATCATGGAAATTGCACCTTGAAAATCGATTTCACTAGACGAGACTTTTTTGTGGGACTTAGCAAGGCGGCACTGTTTTCTTCGCTGCCGGGTATTGCGTATTTCCCGTTCGGCTGCGGCGGCGGAAGCTCGCCTAGCTCTCCGCCACCGCCGACAGGGGACGGCTACCCTGGGACTGATGACCAATTGCTCGAGGAAATCGAGAAGTCTGGATTTCTTTTTTTCTGGGAGCAGGCTGACCCCACAACCGGACAGGTGAAGGATCGCGCGCTCGCCGCCGGAAACGACACGCGAACGGTATCGAGTATCGCGGCAACGGGATTCGGGTTGACTGCGCTCTGCATTGGCGACCAACGCGGCTATCAACCTAGCGCGACCATCGCAGCTCGCGTGCAAACCACGCTCAATTTTGTGTTGAACCGATTGCAGCCGAATGGGATGAACGGGTTCCTCTATCACTTTGTGGACATGACCACCGGCGCGCGGGCTTTCACTTCCGAGGTTTCCTCCATTGATACTGCGATCCTGCTTTGCGGAGTGCTGATGTGCCGGCAGCATTTTTCGCAAGATCCGCAGATTCCCGGCCTGGCCACCCAGATTTACAACAACGTGAATTTCGCCTGGATGCTGAACGGCGGCACGACCCTTTCGATGGGCTGGAAGCCCGAGAGCGGCTTTCTCGCGGCGCGATGGGATTCTTATAACGAACTGATGATGCTGTACCTGCTGGCGATGGCCTCGCCGACATTTCCAATTCCAGCTTCCAGTTGGGGGGCGTGGGCCCGGCCTACTATCCAGTATCAAGGGCTGTCCTATATCTCCGGTTCGGACCCGCTGTTCGTGCACCAGTATTCGCATGCGTGGTTCGATTTCCGGAGCAAGAAGGACGCCTTCGCAAACTATTTTCAGAATTCGATCACGGCAACGCAGGCGCACCGGCTGTTCTGTATATCGCTTGCCGGGCAATTTTCGGATTACAGCGCGGATCTTTGGGGAATAAGTGCCTCGGACTCCAAGAACGGCTACGTTGCCTGGGGAGGCCCGTCGGCACAGGGAACGCCGATTGGGCCCGTCGACGGCAGCATTGTGCCTTGCGCGACGGCCGGTTCGCTGCCATTCGATTTCGCGGACACCATTCACGTGCTGCGATGGATCCGCGGGCACTATCCGCAGGCCTGGCAGCGCTATGGCTATGTGGACGCCTTTAATCCACTGAGCGGTTGGTACGATGCGGATGCGCTGGGAATCGATCTGGGGGTTTCTGTTTTGATGGCGGAAAATCAGCGAACACAATTTGTGTGGAATACATTTATGAAGGATCCGGCGGCGCAAAACGGGATGAATCTGGCGGGTTTTCAACCGGGATAGCCTGAAAATGAAGGGGATAGCCTTCGGCTTAAAAGAGGTACCCCCCACATTTTTTGTAACTGCGCATTCTAAAGGGGTTGCGGGAGAGAATCGCGGAACTGCGCATTCCAAAGGACTTAAAGCGGCTGCGTTTTCAATGAGTTGGGAGCGGCTCGTAAGTGCGCATTCTAAAGGGTTTATGCGACCCCGAAAAGTGAGTGCTGATTCACGGCGTTGTGTGGCTCGGCGTGGATAGAAGCTGAAGATCACGACTCATGCTAATACAAAATATACGTATTTGTCAAGTAACAAATAAAGTATTTAGATAGAGCGGTTTGCAGCCGATTTCGAATGGTTTTGCAGAGCAAAGAAAACAAAGAGGTAGAACTCACTGGGTATGTGCGCATGGTTCGGGAGCCATGGAATGCGGGCAACTAGGAGATCGAAAGTTGAAGGGCGAAGGGGTGGAATCGACGTGACCCGAGGACAAGGCGAATAGTTGAGCGCGGCGATAGCAAGGGGTATACAATCCTCCCACTGTCGCCAGTCCTAATTCTTTATTAAAGAGGAGTCCCCCATGCCCAAGAACCTGGTAATGTTCGTTGCGTTCGCGTTTCTGCTGGTTGGCCCTGCCAAAGCTCAAGGTCCCGTGCAGTCGCAATCTCAGCCGTCTGCCCCTGTCAAGGGCGGGAAACCGGGGAAGGTTCTTGTTGGGTCGCGATTTTTCCTTGCGCCGATGCAAGGCAATTTAGAGGGATTTATCTCTGCCGAGATCATCAAGCAGAAGCTCCCGCTGAGTATCACGACGGATGAAAACTCCGCCGATTATGTGCTGACAGGCACGTCCATTAAGGCGGATGACAAGTGGTATCATGTTGTTTTTGGCGGGAAGGATAAGAACGAGGGAAACGTGACGCTAATAAATACGAAAGAGAAGACCGTGGTTTGGGCAGGAGAAGCTGGTGACAGATCCATGTGGTGGGGCGGTTTTAAGCGCGGGGGTGAACGAAAAGTTGCAGACCGAATCGTGTCAAGGATGAAGAAGGACTTATTCTAAATGTATGCGAACAGTGTGGGGTTAACTGGTGGTCATGAAGATTCATCTGCGGCCTGAGCTGGAACAACTTATCAAGCAGGACGTACAGCGCGGGCCGTACCAGACCGTGGATGAGTTTGTGGAGCACGCGGTTTCTCTGCTCCACGAGCAAGAGACCTGGCTGGCCGAGCACGGCAGTGAGATCCGGGAAAAAATCGAGCAAGGGTACGCTGCGGCACGGCGTGGAGAGTTGATCGATTCCGACCAAGTTCGTTCCGGGATGGATGAAAGGAAACGAGCTTGGCTGGCTGATAAGCGCCAAGCATGAGCAGTTATCAGTTCACTCCTCAGGCGGTGAGGTAGGGCCCAAAGCGGTGTCGGGCACGGCGCTCAGGAAGTTGAAGGGAGAGAGGAATAGGCGAGTGCGGTCACTGGAGCTCCTGGGCTGCCTTGCTTCCAGTAGGGCTCCTTGCGAAGTTTTGTGAGAAGGTCGAGTGCCTGGCCGTAGGCTAATACCGCTCCCGTCCATTTGTGAAACGCCGGGGAGTTCTCGGCGGCTTCGCGTCTCCTCGTTTGAGCCTCGGCTGAAAGCTCGAGAATTCGGTCTATGGCATCCTCTGGACTCATGGTTGATTCCGCACCTCGAACCACTAGCAAGTAGTGCGCGTGGGATCGATTGCGTTTCAAATGCGAGGGGCGCGGGGCGGGCAGCGTGGAGTTAGCGGGGAAAGTCGGCGGCCGGCACACTTGAACCCAAACGGTGCCGCACCTGGGAGCTACGTGCCATAGCCTTATATGCTGTGCGATACTGAGGCGCCGGGCTGGCAGAGCCCGGAGACAAGATGTAGAGCATGGCCTCGACAGAGTGTACAAAACACGCTAATCGTCCAGAAGTTTCGACTGGACCTTGTTCCCGGTTTTTCGATTTCGACGAGGAAATCAGCGAATTCTTCATATTTTTCGTTAGGTGGACGCGTCGACCTGACCAAATGTATGAAGATGTAGTGAAGCTCGCCTATCAAGACGATCCCGAAAAACTCAAGGGGCTCCTTGCTGAGCCCAGAGGGGGAGAATCCAGAATAAAAAGATTCGCCAGATTTGTGATGGAGATGATGCTGATCAGAGGCACAGACAACTTCTTGTCGTACCTCTCCGAGCTCTTAGCTCTGATCTTCACAAGCCGTCCGGAAACTCTGAAGTCTGCAGAAACGGTGAAGCTGGAAGATATTCTTCAGCATGCGACGATGGACGATTTGGTGAAACGTTTGGCCGAACGGAGAGTCGAACGGCTCTCATATCAAGGCATGAAAGACTTGCAGAAAGATTTGACCGAAAGACTAAACTTCGAAATATTTCCTTCATGTGAGCCTTTGTCCCGAGCCGTGCGGATCATCGAGATTCGGAATCTCTTTGTGCATAACCGTGGTGTCGTGAACCGGACATTCCTGGCCCGGACAGGCGATTCCTCGATGCCAATCGGCAGCCTATTCGAGTTGCGCCCGCATCCTCTGATTTCTGATTTGGACTTTCTTGCCCATTCTGTTCTAGACATCGATGAGCGCGCTTCCGTGAAGTTCGGCCTTGCGCGATCTAAGTCAGAACCAAATGGGCGCAGCAAGCTTCCAAGAACTTCGTGACCGACGAGTTCGCCAGGGGCCAGGATTGGCTAGGCGACGAAGCCGGCACCGAACCATAATGCAGTCGTAAGAAAACCGGAGAGAAAGGCCTCCCATCGGCTCTCGCCTCGTAATAGTAAAGGTCCTGCCGTGATCAGCATCGAAGCCAGGAAGTACCAACCGACCATCCTGGTCGTCATGTAGTGCGTTCCGAATCCGCCGATCTCACCAGTGCACGCGAGCCTGATAAAGAAAAGGCAATCGAGCAAAATGAAACTGATTAGAACCGCTCCAAGTGTGCCTCGCCAGGCCGGAAGGCCGTCTCGTCCGCGACATGCCCAAACCCAACTCGCCCGTACTCCGAGCGCCAGGGCTAGAAGCCAGGCCGCTAGAATCGAGAATTCAGGCAAGCGTTCCTCCTCGGCTCTTATTTTTTGTTCGTTGCTGAGTTTACTCTGATGTGGGGATTGCGCCCAGTGATGACGAAGGCTAGACTCACCTGTCATTATGCCCGAAACTCGCGTACCGCCTCTGCGGTGGATACTTCCTATTAGTCAACTTATTCTGTGCGCTGTGATTCTGTGGCCGATGCGAGCGATGTTCATCGGCGAAATAAAGATGTCTCTCGGCGCTTACGGCGTTGTGCACGTTTCGCCGGAGAGGGCGACTGGCGCACCGCAACGGGTGATTCCGTTCGACTTTTCGGCTCCAGAAGTGCAGCGAAGAATCAAGCGCGCAGAGGCGAGGGAGTGGCTTGTGGCAACGCTCAACTTACCGGGGAGCTTGCCTGATTTGGCGTATGCAATGATTAGCTCTGCGCATGAAGAATGGATTCCAACAGGAATGTCCATGTGGGTGTGGCGCGATATCAGCTGGCCGATTGTCGGAATGTTTTTTTGGTGGCTGGCGGGTCGAAGCATCGAGGCTTTGCTATCCGCGAGACATGAGATTCTTCAGCCGAGGATTAGATGGTGGGAAGTGCTGATATCGATTCCGGTGCTGGCGTACGGGGGAATTTGGCCAGTTATGATGTCTGTCGATCGAAGCTCGCGCGCGGAGTTTTTCTGGTGGCCGCTTCTTGTAGTTTTCGGAAGCTTGTGGCTCGGGCTCGGTGCGTGCACGGTGGCGGCCTCGATTGTGCAATGGCGTTTGCGGAGGCGAGCGGCATCCAGCCCCGTTGCGGAAGCAGCGGCAACAGGCTCCGGCAGCTAACAAATCCCCCCCGGTGGGCGTCAAAGCGGGCAACACGACCTCGTCATTCAATCGAGACATTCCAAATATCCTGGAACGCGGGACGGGAAATGCGAAAATTTCTCGTGGGATTTGTGGTGGGGATTCTGAAAGGTAGTGGCGAGTGGCGAGTGGGACGAAATGAAGATCGAAGAAAAATGGGAGGAAGAGAGATTTCTCTCTGCGCAGGCCGACGCATTCGCACGAGTGAATGCGGAAGAAAAAGTCGGCCTGCTCCGCTCGAAATGACGGGTATGGGATGCTGTGGGCTAGGTGACTTTGCGGGCGGATTTTTCGAGGAGTTCGTGGATGAGGGTTTGGTAGGGCTTGGATTGCCTGGCGGCCATGCGGCGGAGCTGGCGGAGAAGTTGCGGGGCGATGCGAATGGCGATGAGCTGTTTGGCGTTTCCCGAAACGGGGCGACCGACTCTGCGAGAGCGGTGCAGTTCGGCATCTGTCGATTCTGGAATGTCGGAGAAGTCGAGCTTGCTATCCGGCATAGGCTTGGCGTTCTTTGCGGGCCGCCTGGCGCGCGCTGATGATGCGAATGATTTCCTTGGCATGGTTCATCATTCTAGGCGTGGAAATGGGAACGAGGAAGAGAGATTTCTCTCTGCGCAGGCCGACGCATTCGCAGGAGCGAATGCGAAAGAAAAAGTCGGCCTGCTCCTTTCGAAATGACGGGTGGGTGGAGGGGCCGCCCTACAGATGCGTTGCGGCAGGGTCAGAGGTGTGTCGCACCTACGGTGCTGGCGTATATTTTTGGCTATCGCGTCCCATCTCCCGCTCGATACAGCACGTCCGTCCGGTCGTTCGCGATCGCCCGGTCAAACACATGATTCTGCTCCATATAATCCAAAAGCTCCGGCCCGATGAACACCGGCCGCCCCCCCGGCTCGCTTCTCTCGGCATCGTGGATGAACACCGAGTAGTACCGCTGCGCATCCGGGTAAGGGAACGGCTCCATCATCACGTTATCAATCACGCTGAAAATCGCCGTCGACGCCCCAATCCCCAGCGCCAACGTAAGTACGGCAATCACGGCAAATCCCGGCGTCTTCCTCAGGTTCCTCAACGCATACCGCATGTCCTG
>Ga0207141_10237_pt1 | contig 14099 bp, 15 predicted proteins | sample Alteio_BWMinHeat_5_FD_153553 | JGI IMG/M metagenome (GOLD analysis project Ga0207141, IMG submission 153553) | Enriched cells from forest soil in Barre Woods Harvard Forest LTER site, Petersham, Massachusetts, United States -... | ecosystem: Environmental > Terrestrial > Soil > Temperate forest >... | reverse complement strand
GGCGCCGTCCCGGTCGGCGTTGTTGAAGTCGTAAAGAATGGTCTCTTTCCATCGCCCATCCTTCTGCCGGGAAAGCTCGAACACCGTGCCGTTGCGGTCGCCGCCTCCTTGCCGGGTGACGCCGAACACGTTGCCCATGGAGTCCAAGCTCAAACCAGCCGAGGGCGGGTAGCCGTCATCTTGGGAGGCCGGAAAGCTGTGCAGGACGTGTTCCTTCCACACGCCACTCGTATACTCCAACTGGAATGCAACCCCGGCTTCATCGGCGCCACCTTCGGTCGTCACTCCGTAGAGATTGCTGCTCGTGCCCCAGGCCAACCCATATTGTGGCAGCACACCGTCGCGACAAACGGGGCGGTGCGGACAAAAACTGTACAGCACGTCCTCGGTCCAGCCGCCGGAACCCGGGGACAGCTCAAAAACGTCGCCTGCGTCGAACTTGCCCGGACCCCATTCTCCGTAAAGATTGCCCGCGCTGTCCAGGAGCAGGCCGTCGGAACCGGAATTGTAAATCAACTGGAAGCTCCAGCCGCTGGCCGAGGCCGAGACAGGTGCCAACCGGAACGTCACGATATTGTTGCTGCCATAAACATCGCCCGCTGGATCAATGGCTAGTGTGCTCTGAGGGCCTGCCCCATCGCTGCAGTGCGGGAAGTCCTTACAGAAGCTGTGCAAGATGGTCTCGCGCCACTTTCCGCCGGGTGTCTGTATCAACTCAAAGACCGTGCCTTCACCGTAGGCCCCCCCGCCCGTTGTTGTGCCATAGAGATTGCCTTGAGAGTCGGTGGCAACGCCTGCAAAGACCCCGCCCCCGTCCTTGCCCTTGCCGAAAGCATGGAGGATTTTGTACTTGCTCTGTGCCGAAGCTGGCGATGCCCCAGCGAGCGAGAAAATAATGATCGCCGCAATCGCGGACACAGATCTGTAGCGCACGGCTTACCTCCTGAGCGGAACGGGCCCCCGCCTTTGCCGCTGTCAAGTATAACTCCGATTCTCGTTTTTGTTACGGCGAGCGCTGAGTCGGAAGAGTGTCTAGGCCCGTCGCAGCGCCTATGGCCTAGCCGCTAATCGTTGTCAATTGCATCGTTGTCGGGGTCCAAAATTTGACCGTTGTAGTTGAGAAAATAGTTGGCGTCGTATCCCTGCCACGACGGCGGAAGGATGATCTGTTGGAATGGACGCGCCGCCGCCAGGGGGAAGAAGTCAGAGAGCGGGACGTTGCCGTTCTTAAAGTCCGGAGCGAAGTTGTCCGCAAACTTGTACTGCGGATTGATCTGCCCGATCTCACCCGCGCCGAGGAAGTTGTTTTCAATAAACGCCACGATGCTGCCAAAGTCGTGGATATAGGGAAAGGTTTCGTTCTGGCAGACGCCAGGGCTTTTGCAGGCACCGGAAACGTATCCGCTGTAAGTACCGTCCTTGTTTAGTACGCCGGTATAGGCGGAGACCACCAGCAGAGGAACGCGGAACCCGTAAATATAACCGCAACCAAACCCGCTGCAGTCATGGCCCGTCGCCTTGTACAACACTCCGGGTCCTCCGGCTGAGGCGTCAGGGTTGACGTGATCCCAGAAGCCGCCCCAGTCGTCCCAGACCACGAAGATGGCGGTGGTGTTCCAGTAGCTGCTTGTGTCCGGATTCTGACATGGACTGGTGCCTACGGCATTGATAATGTCCGCCACCCAGGCGGGGCCTCCCTCGATCTGGTGGGAATCATTTTGGCTGCCGCTAAAGCCCGGATGGTCGGAACGGTCGCCGTTCGGAACTACCCAGCTTACCTGCCGCAGGCCGCATCCCGTGGCGCCGCCAGCGCCCAGGTCCGAGAGTATCTGCGACGGAGTGAACACGACGTCGTTGATCCAGTCGGGGCCCATGCAGTGTGGCTGCGGCGAGTCGCTGTTGGGTAGACAAATGTCATAAATCGCGTTGGGCGCGGTCCAAATCCCTTCCGGTCCGCTTTGATCAGCGTCGGTCGAGTTGGCATAGTATTTCCAACTAATTGCCGGCTGCGCGCGGTCCAGCAGGGTCGGTAGGCTGTTGTGGCTGAAGCATGAGTAAACCGTAACACCGTTTTCCATGCCGCTCGGGCCAACCAGGTTGACGGTCCTACTTGGGGGGCCGTACATCCGGCAGGTCCCGTTCCTCCCGGTGGGTTCTCGGCGTCAAAGTAATTGTAGTACAGCTCATTATGCGTTTGTTCGCCGTTGGGCGCCGAGGTTCCGGACAAAAGGAACTGGTGCGCCGGCATGCTGGGACCCTGATTCGTTTGGAAGAAGTAATTCGCGAAGCCGTACTTGCTGGCAATATCGAAGTAGGGAGCCACGACCGATTCGTCGTCGGTGGTGCTTACGTATGTCTCCTGTGGGTACATTGGCGTCGAGACCAGCTGATTGTTACATTTGGTCCCGCTCGGGCACGCAGCATCACGAGTTGACGGGGCGGACCCTTGCCGCCCCGTTGTGTCTTGCCGAATCCGCAAGCGATTCAGATTTGTCCCATGCCGCCGTCGACGTTGATTTCGACACCGGTAATGTAGGAGGCGTCTTGCGAGGCCAGGAACGCTACGGTGGCTGCTACTTCCTCGGGTTGTCCAAAGCGCTTCATCGGGACTTTGGCGACGATTTCCCTGGCGAATTCGTCAACTGCTTCCTTAGGTAGCCCGGTCCTCTCAAAGATCGGCGTAACGATCGGGCCCGGCGCGACGGTGTTGACGCGGATGCCGCGCCCGGCGAGTTCCGCCGCCACGGTTCGCGCCAAGGAGCGCAGGGCGGCTTTGGTTGCGGAGTAGGCGCTGGCTCCGACCGTACCTTTTCTGTCGGCGACGCTGGTGTTCAAGATGATCGAGGCACCGTCATTGAGTAAGGGCAGCGCCTTTTGAATGGTGAAGTACGCGCCCTTGATGTTGATGTCGAACTGCTCGTCGAAAGCGCTTTCGGAGGTCTCGGACAACGGCGCCAAGGTCGCAATACCTGCGTTCACAAACAACACATCAATTTTGCCCAGCTGGCGCGACACCTCGGCATAGAGCTTGTCTACGTCGGGGAGTTTAGAGACGTCCGCCTGCACCGCGATCACGCCATTTCCAATTATTTTCACCGCCTCATCCAAGGTTTTTTTGCTACGCCCTGCGATGGCAACGCTTGCGCCCTCTGCTTGCAGACGCTTGGCTGTCGCCAAGCCGATGCCGCTGTTGCCCCCGGTTACTACCGCCACTTTGCCTTCGAGTCGCTTCATGTCAGTCTCCCTATCGTTGGTGAATTTTCTTTTCTGGCCCTTGTGGGGCATTGATTGCCGTTTTTGTAACTTGCAATATTTAGACAGTTAGATGATCATCGAAGTAACTGGTCGCAGTTTCTTGCCGGATGACGGGTTCTGGCAGTAGGAGCAAGGACTTCGCTACACTTTAGGTGGACCCATGGACCGTTCTGAGGTGGAAAAAATATCGAAAGCCCTGGCCGACGAGACCCGGCTGAAGATCTTTGAGGCTATTTCGGCAAACGATCGCATGAACTGTGGCGATATCGTCTCGATGCGCGGCGTGACTCCCGCAACGGTCTCTCACCATATGAAGATTCTGAGCGAGGCCGGGTTGATTGCCTGCCGCCGCGAAGGACAGTTCGTTTACAGCGAGTCCGTTCCTGAAACCATTGCAGCTTACACGCGGGAGCTTGCGAAAATCGCGCGGGGCAAGAAACCTGCGCGCCGGCGCTGATTGGTTCCGCGGAGCCGCTTAAAGACCCCGTTAGAGCGCGACCGACCATTCGACGGTGGCGTGCAAGGTCAAGTCTTGGCTAATCACACGTAAAACATCACACCTACCCACGGCTCGCCGGCTGCATTCTTGCGCGGCTTCGCGGCTTTCCGGTGCGGGATGCAGATTCGGAAACCGGATTGGCAGGAAGTCGGGGCAGCGCGGTTCGGGATCAAGGGGTGAGAAAAAAGGGGGACTCGCGGTCCCCCTGGCGAGGACTAGTGGTTAGTGGTCGTGGCCTTCATCGTGGTGGTTCTCGCCGTGATGTTCATCCTCGTGGCCATGGTTTTGGGCGTGGCCGCGGTCGTGGTCTTCGTGATCCCAGTGTCCCTCGTGCAGCTGCCAGCCTTCTTTATAGTGGTCGTAATGAGGGTGGCTCCAGTAGGCGCCCTCGTAGGGCGGACGATCCCATCGCCCCTGGACCCAGCGGTAGTGGCGGCCATCGGGGGCCCAGTATCCTTCTATCCAGGAGTAGCCAGGACCGGGCATCGGTCCGCGGGTCTCGTAGCGAAGTGGTGGCGGCGCGGATCCGATGTAGACGGAAACCTGGGCTGCGCTGGGGACGGCGATCGCAATCGCCAAGAGTACGCTATGTATGCGATTGAATTTCAACTTGTATCTCCTTTCAGGAGTTGGGATTTCGATGAACTGTGCGAGTCATGAAGCGTTGTGTGTTGGACAAATCGAAGCGGGCGGTCTTGCACGGACGTCGACACTGTCGACCGAACGTTTGCCCGGGACCGCCCTGTTGGGGAGGGGTCTTCTTTTTTCGACCGCCAGCTGGATGTTACATCGCGCGGGGGCGGGCTTGACTGTTCAAAATTGTACATTTTAGAAATATCTCGGGCCCGGCAGTTGCGGTTCGTTGGAGTTGGACAGTTTCGCGTTGCGAAACTGCCGCTTCCTCAAGATGACAATGGAACGATGCGAGGGGCACCTTTATGAATACGAATCAAGATAGGCAAGCTGTGGGACAGCAGGGTTCTATTCTGGCGTACAGTGGCGCAAACACCGCGAAGAAAGCTGGTGAAGTGGAAATTGGCTTGACTCTTTTGCCCTGGCCCGTTCGGCCAGGGAAGATGGGCTCTATTGACAGGGTATCGCCACGCCATATACCGTTCGTACGCTGAAATTCGAGACGCCGCGCTGGGTGCTCGTTTTGAGGCTGGTGGGTAATTTCCAAGAGGAGCAGGCAATGAGAAACACAAAGGCAGTGGGACACGTGTTGATGGTGGTGCTAACCCTTATTCTTGCCGCCACTGCGGCGGAGGCGCCGAAGATCACATTCAAGTTCACAACCGTCCAGGTGAAGGGAGCGCAGGACACGCGGGTGTTTGGGACGAATAATGCGGCCGTGATGGTGGGAGCATACATCGACAGCGGCGGCGTAGACCATGGTTTCATGTTCAAGGGCGGGAAGGTGACGACGATCGACGACCCGAGCGGCGCCAACACCAACTGCAACGGCATCAATTCGGCGGGAGATGTCGTGGGCTTCTACACGAACTCGAGCGGCGCGTCGCAGGGGTTTTTGCGGCATGGGACAAAGTTCTCCGACATCGGTCCGGCTGGAGCGATCGGTTCGGGGGCTTTCGGCATTAACGACAAATCGGAGATCTCCGGCTACTTTGTGGATGCGCAGGGATTCCAGCATGGATTCCTCTGGAATGGGAAGAAGTACAAGCAACTGGACGTGCCCGGAGCTGCGTCAACGTTCGCGTGGGGAGTTAATGACAAAGGATGGGTGGCGGTGCAGTGGACCGATTCCAGCGGGAATACGCATGGAACGATTTACAACGGCAAGAAATATATCGCGATCGATGTGCCGAGTGCGGTGAGCAGCTATCCGCATGGCATCGACTTGGCCGGGGATGTGGTTTATTCCTGGACGGATTCGACCGGTATTTTTCACGGGGCACTGCTTACGGGAGGAAAGTATTACAAGTTTGATGATCCCAAGGGAACGGATGGAACTTTCGGGGATGGAATCAATGACAAGCACCTGGTGGTAGGGGTTTACCACATCAATGGCGGCGCCGTGGCGGAAGGCTTCAAAGCCAGTTATTGATGTTGTATGTTTTTGTTTTGGCGGTTAAAGGTGGCCCACTATTTATCTGGAGGAGAGTCAATGAGACATACCCGCTTGCGGCGTTTCGTGATGATTTTGGCGTTGCTATCCGTGGCTGCGGCGGCGGCGACTCCGACGATAACCTTCAAATTCAAAACCATTACAGTTGCGGGGGCGCAAACCACGGCGATCTATGGCATCAATAACGCCGGGGCGATGGTTGGATCGTACGTCGACAGCAGCGGGGTGCGGCATGGGTTCAGCCTTGCTGGCGGGAAGGTGAGCCCGGTCGACGACCCGAACGGCACGGACACTTATTGTTTCGCGATCAACAAGAGTGGGGCGATCGTAGGTTATTACGCAACTTCAAATCACACCGCGCAGGCTTTCCTGTATCAAAAGGGAAAGTTTAAGGACATCGGTCCGGCGGGATCGACGGGCTCGCAAGCTCTCGGGATCAACGACCACGGAGATATCAACGGCAATTTTGGCGATTCGAAAGGGTCGCACGGCTTCCTGTTGAAGGGCGGGCACTACACCACGCTGAACGTGCCGGGAGCGCAGGACACGCTCGGCGGAGGCATCAACAATGCCGGGCTGATGACCGAGGTATGGCTGGATTCGAGCTTCAATTCGGAATCGTCGCTCTACAAAGGCAAGAAGTATACGAAGATCAATGTGCCCGGCGAGCCGAACTCGGATGCTGCGGCGATCAGCAATTCAGGGGACATTGTTTATTCGTGGGAAGGATCAGGCGACACTTATGGTGGGGCGCTGAAGCACGCGGGCAAGTATTACAAGTTCAGCGTGCCCGGGGGCGATCGGACTTTTGGTTACGGGATTAACGACCACCACGTGATCGTCGGGGCGTATACGGATTCGAACGGAGTTTTGAGTGGCTTCTCGGCGACGTATTGAGCGGGAAGCGGTCGTGGCATCCGAGTGCGATGAAGGACAAGATCGAGTCTCCCTCGCCCAATATTGCGGGCGTTTTTACTGACCCCGGAAGGAGACAGCCAGTTTGAAACTCAAGAGATGCTCCAGAACAACCCTTGTGACAGTTTTCGCTATTCTTATTATGTTGGGGGGGGCAGCCAAGGCGAAGGACCGGGCCTACCGAGTCATCCACAATTTTCGTGGTTGGCGGCAGGGCGATGGTTGTGAGGCAGTAGGCGTCCCGGCTGCCGCGAAGAACGGCGATCTCTATGGTGTGACAAATTCGTGCGGCGCCTACGAATACGACGGAATAGTGTTCAAGCTGACCGCACCGAGCACCCGTAACGGGGTGTGGCGGGAGTCCATCCTTTATAACTTTCCCGGCGGCAGCGGAGGGGGAGGCCCTGAGTCGCTAGTCCTTGGCGCAGACGGCAATTTGTACGGTAACTCTACCCAAACCATTTTTCAGTTGAAGCGACCGGCTTCTCATAACGGCGTTTGGAAGTACACGACACTCTACACGCTTAATCAAAACAGCGATGGCGCCGCAATTCAGGGAAATCTCGTTTTCGATGCGGCGGGAAACCTCTACGGCGCGGCGGCGTTGGGAGGCGATCCGAGCTGTTTGCAGGGGGGCTGTGGCACGGTGTTTGAGTTGCAGCGACCAACCCAAAAGGGTGGGCACTGGGTGTATAGCGTGCTTTACACGTTCACTGGGCAGCCAGATGCAGCTGAACCTCACGCGGGCGTGACGTTTGATCAAAAAGGAAATCTCTACGGAACAACCTATGCCGGGGGGGCCTTCGACTGGGGCGCGGTGTATCGACTGGGCCATCCCACAAAGGAAGGCCAAGCTTGGACTGAAACTGTGCTTTATTCCTTTGATCCGAGCAACGACGACATAATCCGTCCGGAGGGCCCGGTAACCATCGATCAATCTGGCAACCTGTATGGGACGACAGTATCCGGAGGGGACCTCAATTGCCAAGGCGGCTTCGGTTGCGGGGTGGTGTTCGAGCTCTCGCCACAGCAGGGAGGAACATGGACCTACGCGAATCTGTATTCCTTCCAAGGTGGCAACGACGGCTTAGTGCCCAGTGGCTACATCGTGATCGACGGGAAAGGAAGCCTGTACAGTACGACGCAGCTGGGTGGGGGTGGGAGTAACGCTGGGATCGCGTTCAAGCTGAGTCCGCCGGTTCAACAAGGGGATCCCTGGACCGAAACCGTGCTCCACAGCTTCAAGGCCCCCATTGATTCGGGTGACAATGGTGGCCTGATCTGGGGCAAGTGGGGTGACCTTTATGGAGTAACGTATTTGGGCGGCAGCAAGGGATGCCAACGCGAGGGCTGCGGCACAGTGTTCGAGCTTCAACCTTGAACGCCAACACGAAACATCATGTCGATTCCTTCTCTAGCCTTCTCTAACCGAACAGTCTGAGTGAACGCCAGATGGAGACAGTTGGCCCGAAATCGGCTCGGAGTGAAGCCGTACCGCTTGCGAAAGGCGCGGGCCAAATCAAAGGATTTTCGCTTTTGGCAAATATCACCTGCAACTCAAGCGGTTTCTTTGGCTAGAGCTTTCACCACAGCGTCCTGGACTTCAGCTACAGCGGTCGAGACCGCCTGCTGGATGTCGGTGGCCGATTCTGGCGGCGCCACCTCGGGGTTTTTCAAACGCACCCGAAATTCGACCCGCTCACAGAGCGACATGCTGTCGTAGAAACAACGATAGGCTTTCAATTGTTCCTGAAGATCAACCGCCAACTCTGTCTTACAGATGGCGCACTGCGGCGAGACAGATTTTTCAAGGTAATCAGAACTCTTGAAATCGAATATCGTCCCATGTCCGCAGTGAGAGCAGGTGAGGCTGATTACGTGCAGCTCTTTGACGTGGAAAACCAGTTCCTGTTCGCTCATTTCCGTGCCTCTGTGACCACAGTAGCCGCATTCCCGGTTTGTCCCTAGTTACTAAAAGACGAGCCTCGAGCCATATCGTGGATGGGACAGGAATGTGAGGCGGTTCCCGAATCGGGAAGCCCGGTGCAGCCAGCCGCTTGTTACTTATTTATTGCGGACAAGCGATGCTGGCGCGATTCAACCCTTGTCGGCGCGCTAGGTGTGGGAGTGCGGGCTCTGGGCGGGATTCTTCTGGGGCGGTCGCGGAGCCTTTATCACCTTGACCTCGAAATCCACGGGCAACTGTTTTGGCGGGAAGCAGGCTGCCTTGTCGCAAGCCTGATATCTTAATCGGCCGCGAATCTCGTACTTGCCGGGCAGCATGGCGGCCAGCGGACGGACCTGGACCGACAGGTTGAATTCTCCGCTATAGACGCTGAGCTTTTCGTCAGGCGCGAAAGCGAAGCTCATCTCCTCACCCGGCGGGTAAGTCACTTTCCCGACGACGATGTCGGTAGGCACATCCAGCTTGAGGGTGGTGGGAATCAGGTAGTCCGCGGCGGGCTTGTTGGAGTTGATGTGAAAGCCCGAACCGATATGGAATCGCAGTTCGACTTCAGTGGCTTTGCCGCGGATCACGGTGGTGATGGGCGCGGGGGACAGGGTTATGGATGGGGCTTTCCTTGTTGGCAGATCTTGCGCTGGGAGCGCCGCTGCGGATAGCAAGAAGACAAGCGCGGTTTTGGTGATGAGGTTCACGAGCTATTTTTGCGTTTGTGCGACGGAGTTCGAGGCCACGATTTTTTTGATGTCGTCCTCGATCTCTCCCCGGCCTTTCAGGCCGAATGCCTTGTCGACGACGTTTCCGTTGCGGTCAATATAAAACGTCTCCGGTAAGAACTGTACACCACCGTAGGCGTCGCCGACGGATTCCTTGCCAATGAGAATCGGATAATTCACATTCATGCTCTTGGTGAATTCCGCGATGTCTTTGGTGCTGGCGTCGTCCATGGCAACGCCGAGAAATTGCACTCCGGCCGGTCCATATTGTTTTTGAAAGTCGACGAACCAGGGCATCTCGATTTTGCAGGGGCCGCACCAGGTCGCCCAGAAATTCAGAACTACCGGCTTGCCGCGAAAGTCGGAGAGTCGGACCGTGTTTCCTTCGAGGGATTGTAAGGTGAAGTCGGGAGCAGGGCTGTTTTGAGTTACCAGAGCGCTGGGGCCATGCCCGGAGCGACGAGCTAGTTTGAAGCCGAGGACCAGCATCAGGGCAACCACGGCGGCTACCACGACGATGACAAAGGGATCACGTTTCAAGACAAACTCCAATCAGAGCGCAAAGCGATTCAGAAACGATAAATAATTAGAAATGATGGTGAAGCGTCCTATGACTAACAGTACGCCCAGTGCGATCAACAATGCGCCGCTGGTTACTTCGATGGCGTGCATGTGAGCGCGGAAGCGGCTGTAAAACTTAAGAAAGCGCTCGAGCAAGAGTGCGGTCAGCAGGAACGGTACGGCCAGCCCCATCGAGTAGATGGCCAGCAGCATCACTCCTTTTGTGATTGAGTCCTGAGCCGCGGCGAAAGTCAGAATGACGGTCAGCACCGGACCTACGCATGGCGTCCAGCCGAACGCGAAGGCGAAGCCGATCACAAATGCTCCCCATGCGGTGCTGCTGCCTTTTACGCTGTGCAGGCGCGCATCGGTGTAGAGAGCTTTGATTTTGAACACTCCGGTTAAGTGAAGGCCGAATAGAATGATGACGACGCCTGCGACCTGCGCGAGAATCGATCGGTAACGCGACAGCATCTGGCTGACCTCGGTCGCGACCGCTCCCAGGGTAATGAACACCACGCTGAATCCAAGAATGAATGCGATGGAATTCAGCATGACTTTGCGCAGCAGGTGGGATTCTTGCGTCTTCAGTTGTTCGACACCGACACCCGAAATCAGCGAGACGTATCCGGGCACCAGCGGCAGCACGCAAGGCGAGAGAAATGACACTAATCCGGCGAGAAAAGCTGCGATGGGAAGTGGCAGGGTATTCATTACAGAGTCATTCTACCTGCAGGAGCCATTCAAGCTCGCGAATAAGTGAGGATACATATAGTGATTGGACTGTTATTGGGGTGAAAAGTTGCGGCTGCGTATGTAAAAGTTCTGTCACGGGCCGCAGCGGGCGAGGACGTCCGCGCCTACGCTATTTAGTTTTCTTTCTTTTGCTCGCTGGCGGCGCCGGGGTTGGCGGTGGCTGGGTTTCCGGAGTCACGGATGAGGGCGCCTCGGCGAGGGCTTTGCGGATCAGGCCCAAGGGGACCGTCGCGGTCAGAATGGCGCGCGTGTTTTCTGGTTGAATTTTCAGGCTATCGAAGAATGCTTTTATGTCAGGATCGGGTCCGGGCGTGGAGACTGCGCTTTCGGCGGTGCGAAAAACATTGAGGTAGGTGTCGATGCGGCTGGCGAGTTGATTGGCTTCGTCAGCGCTGCCAGTAAATGCCTGAGCACGGAAATGGACCGCTCCGAGATAGCGAACCGAGGCCACGATGGTCGCCGGTTTGGGAAACAGAAACGACCACCCGATGGGGCCGGACGCCGAGAAGTCTGCTGGAGCTTGAACCTTGAACACCGCCCAGCCCAGGCTGGCGAAGGGGACGTTCTTGTAGTACTGGCGCAGAAGCGCAGGCCCGCCGAATGGCGACGCAAGCTTGCGGGAACGGTCAATGATTCCGCGGATGACCAGCGGGTCATCGAGATTCGAGGCCGCGACCGTGTCCACGCCCAGGATGGCAACTCGCACCGTGCGTCCTTCAAGCGGGATGTTGTAGATGTCGCCAGGCTGGTAGATGTCTACCGAACTGGAGATCTGGTGCAGGTACGCACGCAGCCGTTCGCCCTCGAATTTTCCCACAAAGACTTCGGAGAAGCGGGGCTGCTGCGCGCTGTCCGGCTTGGCGCCGGGCAAGTTTACGGGATAGTGAAGGGCGAGCGCGGCTTCGTCCAGATCGCGCTCGAACTGGAACCCGGTGGCCTGGATAAACTGCTCGTACTCCGGATCGTGGGGCACCGCGGGCAGATTGCCGGTCAGATTGGCGCGACGCATCCATCCCAAGTTCACGTACACGAAGCCATCGGCGGCCGGAAGGAGGCGCGCCGGTTCGGGTGGGGCATGCTTGCGCAGTACGACGGCCAAGGCAACTGCCGCGGCAATCAGCAGCACAGCCAGGACGATGGGGAGGCGGCGGCGTATTCGCATGTAAGCGCGGCTGGTCCGGCGAAATTACTGATATGGCCGAGTGCCGAGGATTCGGTCATAATAGCATTCGCAGGGCTCAGCACGACGGTTTGTCGGCGTTGGTCGGCCCTCCTAACAAATGTTAACTGCTCGAAACCGGGAGTTGCCATGTCCGATCCCAAATCAGCTGCGGCGTCGACGGTCGGGGTGGAATGCATTATTCCGATCCTTAGGGTGAACAGCGTAGCCGCCAGTATTCGCTACTACGTGAATGTGCTCGGCTTCACGGTGAATTGGGGCGGCGAGGATGAATCGACCTTTGCGTCGGTTTCCCGCGACGGACGTTCGATCATGTTGTCGCAGGGCGAACAGGGACATCCAGGGACATGGCTGTGGATCGGAGTCGAGGACATTGAACCGCTGTTCGCCGAGTACAGCGCCAAGGGTGTGAAGTTTCGGGAGCAGCCGACGAACTATCCCTGGGCTTACGAGATGAAAATCGAAGACCCCGACGGTCACGTGCTGCGATTTGGATCAGAGCCGAAGACCGGGCAACCGTGACTGCGCGGGATTTGTAATCCGTCGCCTGACAATCTTTGTGGCGTCTGAAATGCGCGTTGACGGGCGCTGGGCGCGGCATCATAATGGCTTGCCCGTTTGGAGTCGCTATGAAACGGCCTGCCAGACTACCGTCGCAACTTTCCTCTTCGTTCCATAAAAGGCTCAGTGCCTACACTGTGGCTGCGAGTGCAGCGGGGGTGGGAGTGCTCGCCCTTACGCGGGCAGCCGAGGCTGAGATTGTCTACACGCCATCTCATCGGTACATAGAACCTGGGGCCACTATTCCTCTTAACCTCACTCATGGAGGACTACCCAATTTCCTATTCAGAGACTTCCGAGTTGAGTCGAGTTCTAGTACCGGGGATGTGTTGTCCATCAACTCTAGATATGCAAGCCAGAATCGGGTTGTTGGCGTCAATTCTGAGGCTTCCGCCTTATCTGCCGGGGTCGAGGTTGGACCGAAGGGGCCATTCTCCGGTCGTTCCAACGTCATGGCGGAGTATGGTCTAGGTAATGGATGCGGCGGACAGTGGTGTATACCAATCGGGCCCCGTTATCTGGGACTGAAATTCACGATCAACGGTAGTGAAATCCATTATGGCTGGGCACGACTGACGGTCCATCATGGTATTGATCATAATTATCACAAGGTTTGGGCGATCCTCACCGGCTACGCCTACGAAACCATCCCCAACAAACCAATCATCACGGGCAAGACCAAAGGGCCGGATGTGGTCACGGTTCAGCCCGCAACACTCGGGCGTCTAGCAGCAGGAGCATCGGCGATTCCTGCGTGGCGCAGAGCAGGAGCCAACAAATGAAGCGCAAGACTGTCAGTTTATCTTCGTCGTTGGAACGCGGGCTCAAGATGTATGCCCTTGCTGCCAGTGCGGCGGGGGTAGGAGTCTTAGCGCTGGCACCGCCTGCCGAGGCGAGGATTGTCTTCACACATGCCCACCACTTCATCGGGAAAAACGGCAGCTACGACCTCGACCTTAATCACGACGGGATTGCAGAGTTCGTTATTCGGAACTACTACCACATCAGCGGGAACAATGTCCTCGCCTATGCACGCGCTTCGAGGGCGCAAGTTCCAGGCGGCGGGAGCAGCGGACCTACAAGCGTCCAAGTGTCGTACATCTCCCCTACGACTGGAGGTGGTTACCCTGGTTTTGCCTTGGCGCTGAAGAAGGGTTCCGCCGTTCCTGAAAAGTGCGCGTGCGTTTACGTCCAACAAGCACTGTTGGCTAGGGTGACGAGCAATAGGCGACGCGGGAATTGGTTAAACGTCACGAATCGCTATCTGTCCTTGAGGTTTCAGATTCACGGGAAGTTCCATTATGGATGGGCACGGCTGACAGTTAAGCTCTGGCATGATCGGAGCTTCACATCCGAACTGACCGGCTACGCCTACGAAACCATCCCTAACAAACCTATTAAAGCCGGCCAAACTCACAGCGAGGATCAAGCCACCCTGGGACGGCTGGCTCAAGGTGCATCTGGGGTTCGGCAAAAGCAATAGTCGGCGCCCATCGACGGCTGCCGAACCAGGCTCCGTTCGCCCAATTTCTCTAAACATATCTGAACCTCCCGTACAAAGGCCACCGCATTAACTTGCAACTAGTTCGAAAGACTTTTCACAATCC
>Ga0207141_10236_pt1 | contig 14171 bp, 11 predicted proteins | sample Alteio_BWMinHeat_5_FD_153553 | JGI IMG/M metagenome (GOLD analysis project Ga0207141, IMG submission 153553) | Enriched cells from forest soil in Barre Woods Harvard Forest LTER site, Petersham, Massachusetts, United States -... | ecosystem: Environmental > Terrestrial > Soil > Temperate forest >... | reverse complement strand
CCTCCAGACGGATATTGGCGGCGAGCTGCTCGAAATTCACCACCACCGTGTTGGTCGCGGTAGGAATGCGCAAGAGATTGCGCAGCCGGCGCATGCCTTCGAGCCCCCCATGTCGGATCCTCGAAATAATCATTGTTGAGATCCTCGATGGCACGGCCGACGCGTACCGCTTCCTCCACCGACCATACCCCGTTCGGATCGAGCCGAAGCTTGTCGCGCGGGAACGCAGCGGCAAGCGCGCGGAAGGTCTCAATGTCATGGTCGGGCGAGAAATGGCCACCCTTGAGCTTGTGGGTCTTAAAGCCAAAGCGGGTCTTCAGCTCATTGGCATGCGCGACGATCTCGCCCGGCATGACCTCACCGCCTTTCCCCGTCGTCTCATTGGCATCACGATAAAAAATATAGCTGGCAAAGGGGATGGTTTCCCGGATGGCGCCACCTAGGAGGTCGCAAGCGCGGATGCCGAGTTTCCTGCCAGCCGCATCCATGCAGGCCATCTCGATGGCGGCATGGAGCTGCATGCGGTTGTTGTAGAGCGAAGCGGTGGGATTCATGATCTTCCAGCGCAATTGCTCGAGCTGGACCGGATCGTGCCCCTTCAGATAGGGCAGGAGCGAACGGATGGCGGCTTCGGCCGATTCGCCGCCGCCACCCATTTCGCCGAGCCCGACGATGCCCTCGTCGGTGATCACCTCGACGATGGTGCGGATGAAGCGGCCCCAATGCGCACCGCTGGCGTGAAGCAGCGGTGCTTCCAGCGGCATGGCGACGGTGGTGGTCTTGAGGTCGACGATCTTCATTTGAAATGTCCTATTCGACGGGCTCGACGCATGGGGTGTGGCTCGCTTGCTGCATGCTCCACAGTATCAGACCCGATTTCTGAATTAGATCAGATGCCGTAGCTCTTTGTTGTCGCATCGTTTTTTGCCGAAAACCGGTAGCCACGTTTCGGTACGATGCTCTAATTCCCGGTCGCGCCGAGGGCGAGGCCGCGGACGAAGTGCTTTTGCAGGAGCAAGAACAGTAACAGGGTCGGCAGGGAGACGATCAGCGTCGCGGTGATGATGGTGGGGGCGTCCGCCTGCCCGTAAAGGCTCAGCATGCCCAGCAGCGCCACCTGCACCGAGCGCGCCTGGGGCGAGCGCACCAGGACCATGCCGAAAAGCAGGTCGTTCCACACCCAGGTGAACTGCACCAGGGTCAGCATCAGGAACGGCGCCTTGGCGAGCGGCATCATGATATACCAGAAGATCTTCCAGCTCGAAGCCCCCTCCATCTCCGCCGCCTCCTGGATGTCCCAGGGCACGGTGAGGAAGAAGCCGCGCATGACGAAGGTGGCGAACGGGATGCATATCGCGGTGTAGAAGGCGAAGAGGCCGAACTTGGTGTCGTAGATGCCGAGCGCGATATAGCTCTTGAACAGCGGGATCAGATACATCTGCAGCGGGAAGATCGTGCCCGAATAGATGAAGAGGAACCAGCCGAGTGCGCGTGGCAGCTTCATGCGCACGATGCCAAAGGCGGCGAAGGCGGCGAGCAGCACGGCAAGCACCGAACTCACCGCTCCGTAAAGCAGCGAATTGATGAAGCCTCCTTGGATGCCCTGTGCCCAGGCGTTGGCGATGTTGTGGAAAAGATTGAAGGTCGAGGGCAGCAGCAGCGGACCGCGGCTGTAGTCGGCCGCATTCTTCAGGGCGTTCATCAGAAGGAACGCCATGGGCGAGAGCCAGATCACCGTCACCGCGATCATCGCACCGGAAAGAAGGGTGTTCTTGCTGCGCATGGCCCTGATCAGATCTGGCTTTCGCGCGACAGCATGTTGCGCATGTAGAAATAGGAGAACACCAGCGACAGCAGCGAGATCACCACGGCGACCGCCGAGGCGTAGCCCATCTTGAAGTTGGCGAAACCTTCCTTGTACATGGTCACGGCAAGGGTTTCCGACATGCGGGCCGGACCGCCGCCGGTCATCACCCAGATGGTGTCGAACACCTTGAAGGAATTGATAACAGCAAGGAGCGAGGCGATCACCACATAGGGCATTAGCATGGGGATGACGATCTGTGTGGTAAAGGTCCAGGCATTGGCACCGTCCAGCCGCGCCGCCTCGAGCGGCTCCTTGGGCAGGCCCTGCAGGCCGACCAGGAAGATCATCACATTGATGCCGGTCGCCTGCCAGGTATAGGCACCGATCATCGCATAGGTGTTATAGGGCTGGACATAGAGCCAGTTGACCTTGAGCATGCCGAGCCCGATCGACTGCAGGAGGATGTTGAGCGCTCCCTGGTCTCGCAGAACGAAGCCGAAGACGATGCCAGCGGCCGAGGCCGAGATGGTGGCGGGAATATAGATGCAAACCTGCATGATCCGCGCGCCCTTCAGTCCCGAGATCGCATAGGCGAAGAAGAAGCCGAGCCCGACAGGCAACACCACGCCGAGGATCATCCATTTCAGCGTGTTGGCGAGCGGATGCAGGAAGTTGGCATCCGTCACCAGCTTGAAGAAATTATCGAGGCCGACGAAATGCGGCGCCGTCATGCCGTCCCAGGAGCTAAAGGAAAGTGCTGTGGTGTAGAACATCGGCAGGATGAGGAAGGTGCCCACCATCAAGGCCGCGGGAGCAATATAAAGATAGGCTTCCCGCTGCTTTCTAGACGACAGGCTGGGCATAGGGCTTCCTTCAAGGGCCGGTCTTCAGAGCCTGACGCAAAAGTCGCAACTCTGCCGGATGGAACGCGATTTTGTCATGCCCGGGCTTATCCCGGACAGGGCAATCGGGTGAATCTTTGGGGGCGGGTCTTCAGACCCGGCATCTTGGAAACGTCGCATGTGCCGACTGTGGAAGAGCCGGGTCTGAAGACCCCCCCGATTTGGCATTCGCGCCGCTGAAAATTCAACTGCAACAAAGAACTCCTGTTTCACCCGATTGCCCTGTTGTCCCAGCCATCCTGCCCAGCCGCACATCGACGTCCAGCACTAGCCTGGATCACCTGGACAAGCCCGGAGATGACAAAACGTCCAGCCTAACGGGAGACTCTGCCAGGCTCTTCGGGCTGGCGTGGCCAAGGTGATGGCGGGCTGAAGGCCGGCACGCCGTTCAGCCCCTGCCCCGGCGCAGAGAACACCGGGGCAAGGATCGGGTTGCTCACGGTTTAGGGTGGGCAGCCCAATAGTCGTCGGCGATCTTCTGCAGGTTCTGCATGACGTCGGCTGCCGAATTCGGATCGAGCACGAATTTTGAGATTTCGTCGACGGCAGCCTCGGCGATCGGCGAGGGCGTCGATTCCCAGTAGCGACCGAGCAGCTTGTAATGGCCCTGCGAGATCGCGTCGTTGAGCTTGGCGACTTCCTTGTCCGCCGGCAGCTTGGCGTCGGAATTGGCGACGAGGAAGCCGGTAAGATCAGCCCAGCGCTGCTCGCCATCCTTGCTCATCCAATAGGTCGCAGCCTTGACGGCGGTGTCATGCGTCTCGGAATTTTTCGCCACCAGCAAAGGGCCGGCCTCGAAGATCACGCTCGGCGGCAGGCCGGCGGTCTTGTTGGGCACCACGAACATGCCCCAGTCCTTGCCTTCCTGGATGCCGGCCTTGCTGACGGTGTCTGCAAACCAGGTGCCGACCAGCATATGGGCGACTTTGCCCTGCGCGAAGGAGTTGTTCATGCTGTCGCCGGTGGTGAAGCCGAAGGGCGAGGTGCCGTCATCCATCCAGCCCTTGCCCATCCAGTCCCTCCACGTCGCGAAAGCGGCGGCGACCTGCGGATCGGTGTATTTCGCCTTCCCCGCCATCAGCCTGTTGTAGAAATCGGGATCGGTGCGGATGAGGAATTCGGAGAACCAGATGAAGGCCGGCCAGCGTCCTTCGATGGTCTGGCCTATCGGAACCTTGCCGGCGGCCTTGATCTTGGCGAGGTTGCCTTCGAGCTCGTCCCAGGTCTTGGGAACCTGCAGGCCGAGTTCCTTGTAGACATTCTTGTTATAGAACATCGCCCAATAAGCGACATTGTTGGGCACCGCATAGATCTTGCCGTCGAATGTGAAGGCATCGGCTACCTCCTGCTTGACCTTGCCCTCGGCCAGCAACGGCTTCCATATCGCCGTCAGGTCCTCGATCAGCCCGGCATCGACCAGGTCTTTCATGCGATAGCCGGACCACCAGGTGAACATGCCCGGCGCCGAAGCGGTAGGCAACGAGGCGCGCACGGCGGCCTGGTAATTGGTGGTGTCGGCGAAGGGCGTTACCTGCCAGGTCGCGTTGGGGTCGTCCTTGCCATAGGCCTCGAAATTGCTCTGCCAGCCGGCCTTGTCATGCGAGACGGTGAGGTTGGGCTTGTCGGCGGCCGATGCCGCGCCGCCTCCTGATGCCACAAGTGCGGCCGCCCCGAAGACGACGGCTGCGAGACTCGCCCGGACTTTCGTGAATATCATTGTTCCCTCCACATTGCCCGGCCATGGCCGGCCGGCGGGTTGACCCGCCTGGTTGTGAGATTGCCTTGCGCTACTGGGGCCTGGAGTTCATGGCCTCCAGCACATCCAGGATGGTGCGCAGATGCACCGTCATCGCCTCGGCGGTCGCGGCCTCGTCATGTGCGGCCAGTCCCGCCAGGATAGCCCGATGCTCGGTCGTGATCATATCGGGCCGGTTCGGCCAGTTGACCGTGACGAAACGCAGGCGGTTGAGATGCGTCTTCACGTCTTCGAGTTCGTCGGCGGCGGCCAGGCAATCGGCCGTCTCGAAGATGCGGCGATGAAAAGTTTCATCGAGCTCGTAGAAGCGGCGCATGTCATGGCGCGAAGCGGTGAAATCCTGCTCCTCCAGGATCGCGGCGAGGGCCTGGATATCCTCTTCCTTTGCTATGCGGCTTGCTCTGCGGCAGACCTCCACCTCAACGGCCTCGCGGATAAGTTGGGCGGCGCGGACCTTCTCGGTGCGGATCGGCGCCACCACCGTGCCGCTCTGCGGGAAGATGTCGACGAGGCCGAGGCTGCTCAGCCGCAACAAGGCCTCGCGCACCGGCGTGCGGGAGACGGCGAGCCGCTCGGCGATTTCCGCCTCGCGGATCGGCTGCTGGGGTTTCAGGGCGCCGAGCACAATGTCGTTGCGAAGCATTTCATAGACATTGGCTGCCGTGGAGCGGGGTCGGACGCTGGTCGGTCGAGTGGTATCGAGCATGGTGGACCTGTCTTTTGACGCAGGCACTCTGGATGTTAATGCACTAATATATCAGTGCATGCGCGACCGCAAGGCATCTTGTGCGTTGGTGCAAAAATTTATCGTCCATCCTTTGTTGTCCCCCTCATTTTCCACCCGTCGCGTTTCGTGCTCCTCTCCGGCTTGCGTCCGCGCGTGTTTGGTTCATACTGGGCGGGACAAAGACTCTATCCCCTTGTTTTAATGTGTGTTCTCCGGCGAGAGACCATCGCCCGGACCTTGGGAGCGATCGTCACGGATGAATGTCAGGAGGATGTATTCATGACCGCCAGCACCGAATGCGTGACGATTGCGGCCGACGGCATCAGCGTGACGCTGGATCTGGCCGTCGGGCACATCAAGACCCTTGCCGTCGAGCGCGACGGGCGCCGTGTGGCGCCGCTTCACCGCGCCCCCTGGACCGAGGAGGCTCATGAGCCGGGGATGCCGGCCCATCTGGCGCGGCTTTCGGGCGATTTTCTCTGCGCACCGTTCGGACCCAGCGACATCGACGGCTCACCCTCCCACGGCTGGCCCGCCAATTCGCCGTGGCGCCATCTTGGAACCGAGATGATCCCCGGCGGCAGCACCGCGCGCTTCGAGCTCGAAAAGAACGTGATGGGCGCCCGCGTCACCAAGGAATTCACACTGCGCCACGGCCATCCCTTCCTCTATCAGCGCCATCTGTTCTCAGGTGGCGAGGGCGCCGTCTCCGTCGGACTGCATATGATGGTGTCGCTGCCGCAGGGCGGGCATCTCAACTTCTCGCCCAAGCTCTTTGCCGAGACGCCCGCCGTCGCGCTCGAACCCGATGGTGCCAAGGGCCACTCCCTGCTGGCCTATCCCTCGCATTTCCATGACATCAAGAAGGCTCCGCGCGCCGACGGCGGCACCGCCAACCTCACCTGCTATCCCTTCGACCGCAACCACGAGGATTTCGTGATGATGGCCGAAGCGCCCGAAAACAAGCTCGCCTGGGCTTCAGCGCTGCGCCATCACGAGGGCGACCTCGTGCTCAGCTTGAAGCGGCCAAGCGATTTTCCGCTGACCCTTTTGTGGATGAGCAATGGCGGGCGCTATTACGCTCCCTGGAACAGCCGCCACCGTGGCGTGCTGGGCCTGGAGGAGGCGCGCACCTATTCGCTCGCCGGCCACAAGGCTTCGATCGCCCCCAATCCCCTCAGCGACCAGGGCATTCCCACCTCGATCAGCCTCGGCGCCGGCGGCGATGTCGATCTGCGCCAGGTGACCGGCATCATGCCGGTGCCGCCGGGCTGGGACCGCGTCACCCGTGTCCAGGCTCGGGACGACAAGCTCGCCATCCTCTCCGACAACGGCGAATTTGCCGTACCCTACGACGCCGGCTTCGTGCTGCGAGAATAACACCTGATCCTCGACATGGACGTGCCTTTTCGCGGTCGAGCTTCGATCCGTGGCACGCCTTCATCGATGGCTATCGGTCCGTTCGGCCGACCCTACCTACCGATTTCGAGGCCGTGCCTCTTTTCGTGCTGATCCGCTATTTCTGGCTGATGGGCGAGTTTGCTGGACCATTGTGCTGAAAAGCGGACGCCGGTTGCCGGCAAAAAACGATGCGGCAACAAAAGACTACAGTATCGGACCCGATTCAGAAATCGGGTTCGATACTGTAGTCGCACGATCGAATGGGGCAGCGAAGCCGCAGCCGCTGCCTGGCTGGAGCGGCAGATCCACTTCATTCGATTCTGGGAGGCGGAGAGGCTGTCCACTCGTCTGTTCGGAGCAGCGCGCAGGCCGAGGTTGAGCCCGCAAGCTCGCCGACTGCTTCAGATCGCAGCGGCCACCGACCGTTCCCGCACGCCCACCAGGATCATCAGGGCTGCCAGTAGAAGGACGACGCCGCCTGTGATGAAGACGCCCGATGCGCCGCTCGCGTCGAAAATCGCCCCTCCAGCGGCCGCGCCGGTGGCGATCGCCAGCTGGACCGCCGCGACGATGAGCCCGCCGGCGCTCTCGGCCTCGTCGGGAACCGTGCGGGTGATCCAGGTGGACCAAGCCACCGGCACCGCGCCGAAGGCCAGCCCCCACAGGGCGATCATCGCAGAATCCGCAAATGGTGCGTGGCCCGCTCCCACAAGTCCCAGCCCGGCAATGCCCATGACCAGCGGCATGACCGTCAGCGTCAGCCCCATATTCCGCTCGAGCATCAAGGCGCCGAGCAATGTGCCCAGGAAGTTCGCGACGCCGAACCCGAGAAGGATACCAGACACTCCGCTCACCCCGACGCCGGTCACGATCTCGAGGAAGGGGCGAACATAGGTGAAAAAGGCAAAATGTCCGGTGAAGACCAGGACGACGGAGATCATCCCAAGCCCGATGCGTGGGCGCATCAGGACCTCGGCCAAGGTGCGCAAGCGCGTCAGGCCGCTCGGCGCCATTCGTGGGAGCGTCACCAATTGGACCGCCAACGCCATAAGCCCTAGCCCGGTCGCCAGCAGGAAAACGCTGCGCCAACCGACAATACCGCCAAGATAGCTGCCGAGCGGAGCAGCGACGACGGTCGCGGCCGAAACACCACTGAAGATCATCGACAGGGCGCGCGGGACCAGCGTCTCGGGCACCAACCGCATCACCGTCGCCGCGGACATGGTCCAGAACCCGCCAATGGCAAGCCCCAGAAGCACGCGCCCAAGCAAGAGAAGCGGCAGACTGGGCGCGAGCGCGACCAGAAGATTCGACGCTATCAACAGGATCGAAAAGGCAAGGAGCACGAGCCGCCGGTCGATGCGCCGCGTCGCCGCCGCGATTAGCAGGCTCGTGACCAGCGCGACCACCGCTGTCGCCGTTACTGCTTGCCCCGCCAGCCCCTCCGTCACACCCAGATCCGCCGCCACCGGTGTCAACAGGCTGGCGGGCAAGAACTCCGCGGTTACCAACCCGAAGACGCCGAGCGTCATTCCGAAGACCGCTCCCCAAGCCGCCCGCCCCTGCGCCGGGGCTGACGTCGTCGGCCCTGTCCGCTCATTCATGCTTTTGCCCTTCCCGACAAAGTGTTTGTGCATTGCAACAAGGTAGGATGGACATTCCGGACTTTCTATGCCAAATACTCCGATATGTTTGATCGTCCGTCCGAGATATTGCGGGGACAGCAGCACGCCGCTCTACCGATCGACCTTGTGAGCGAACTGCTCCTGGGGATGCGGCTCTACGGTCTTCGGTACAACCGCATTCAGATCGCGCCGCCTTTCGGCATCGGCTTCGGCACCATGGAGGCGCGGGCGCAGTTCCATTTCATCGCTCAGGGCCCTGTCTTTTTGCGGACCGCGCGTGGCGCCCTGCACGCGCTCGGCACGGGGGATGCCGTGTTCCTGCCGCGCGGCGGCCCGCATGATCTTCTTTCCGCACCGGATCTGCCGAGCCGGGACATCGCCACCTTCCAGACCGACGCGCTTTGCCCAGCCGTCTGCGCGATCACGGACTGCCCGGACCATACATGCCGGACGAAGGACACGCTGATCTTCAGCGGTTGCATGGAATTCGACCTGGGCGGCATGCATCCCCTCGTCAGGCTCATGCCCGAGGTCATGCTCGTCGGAACGCTTCTGCGCCGGCAACCGGAAATCCTGCCGATGCTTGAGGCGATGGAGCGGGAGGCCCGCACCGAGCGCGCAGGCTTTGCCGGAATATTGGCGCGGCTCGCCGATGTCGTCGCCGCCTCGATCGTGCGCGGATGGGTAGAATGTGGCTGCGGCGATGCAACAGGTTGGATAGAGGCGTTGCGAGACCCTCGTCTGGGCCGCGTCATCGCGGCTCTCCATCGTGAGCCGGGCCGGAACTGGACCGTCGCCGAACTTGCGGCGGAGATGGGCAGCTCGCGCTCGGTCTTTGCCGAACGCTTCCTGGCCGTGACCGGCCTGACCCCGCTCCGCTACCTGACTGAGTTACGCATGCGCCTCGCGGCACAGTGGATGGGGCGCGATCACATGCCGATCGAGACCATCGCCCAGCGTCTGGGTTATGGATCGCAGGCGGCTTTCAGCCGTGCCTTCAAGCGCATCACCGGACATTCACCGGGCGCAGTCCGCAACGCCGCCACTATCGAGGTTTCCCCAGGCGGCTGAGGCAATTGCGATCGCCCCTCCCATATGCGCTCGCATAAGGCGCAAATGGTGCGATTTTCCTTCTCCCCTTGCGGTCGGACCATTTGTCTCAAAATGGCCTGACCGCAAGGGGAGAAGGGGATCTTTCGCCTTATCTCAGGGCATATTGTCGCCCCGTCAGCCTCACTCCACCAGCACCACCCGCAGATCATTCACGTTGGTGAAGGTCGGCCCGGGGGCGACAAGGTCGCCAAGGGCTTCAAAAAAGCCGGTGGAATCATTGTTGGCGAGGTAGGCGGCGGCATCGAGGCCGAGCGCCGAGGCGCGTGCCAGCGTGGTCGCGTCGATGACGGCGCCGGCTGGATCGGTGGCAAGGCCGCCACCCCCGTCCGTGCCGTCGGTATCGGCGGCCAGCGCGCTGATGCCGGCCTCGCTCTCGAGCGCGAGGGCGAGCGCCAGCGCGAATTCCTGGTTCGGTCCGCCGCGCCCCTGCCCCGTTATCGTGACAGTGAGTTCGCCGCCCGAGATCAGCGCGGCCCGCTTTCCGACGGCCTTGAGGTCGCGGGCGCGCACTGCCTGGGCCGCCGCCACTGTCCGCGCCTCGCCCTCGACATTGGCGCCGAGAACAACGGGCTCATAGCCATGGTCGGCCACCGCCTTCGCCGCAGCGGCGATCATGTCGGCCGGCGTCACTACGATGCGGTATTCGCTCCCGGCAAAGACGGCATCTCCAGGCTTGGGCGTTTCATTGGTGGGATCGGCGAACAGGGCACGTGCCGCGCCGAGCGGAGTATGGAAGCGTTCCGCTATGGCGAGTGCCTCAGCATTGGTGACGGGATCGGCGACAGTTGGCCCCGAGCCGATAACCGCCGGATCGTCACCCGGCACGTCGGAAATCGCCAGAGTGAGCAGGCGCGCTGGAAAAGCTGCTCTTGCAAGACGGCCACCCTTGATACGGGAAAGGCGCTTGCGCACCGCGTTGATCTCGCCGATCGCCGCGCCTGAGCGCAGCAGGTGGCGGGTGATGGCGCGCTTGTCGTCGAGGGTGAGGCCGTCTGCCGGCGCCACCCAATTGGCCGAGGCGCCGCCCGAAAGCAGCACCAGGACGAGATCGTCCTTGCCCGCAGACGCCGCAAGAGCGAGGGCGCGGCTGGCTCCCTCAACGCTGCCGGCGTCGGGGACGGGATGGCCGGCTTCGATCATCGGTACGCAGCGGGTCGGCCGGCCATAGCCGTGACGGGCGACGGCGACACCGGCAATGCGGCCGGGCTGGACCCCCTGTGAAGCGTAATGAGCCTCGGCGATTTCAGCCATGCTGCCCGCCGCCTTGCCCGCCGCGAGCAGGATCAGCCGGCCATTCCCAGGCAGGGGAGGCAACAGCGCTGGCAGAAAGCCGGCCGGATGGGCGGCCGCCACCGCCGCGGTGAAGGCAGCATCGAGCAGGTTGCGATGGCTGGCAATCAGGTCGGTCATGGTGTGTATTTGTCCCCCCGCATGCGAGCAAGGGCTCTTGCGAGATTCGCCCTTTCTCTCCTGTGTCTGCCCCGAGGCATAGCCCGGTTCGCCGATGGTGCAAGCTCCTTGGCGATGTTCATTGCTCCGCGCCTGATACGAATCCGACAATCTGGCATACCAGATCGAACCAGACTCCGGAAGAAGCGGGGCCGCAGAGCGCACAGGCAATCGGGCGAACTTTTTTGGGGAGCGGGTCTTCGGACCCGGCATCTTGAAAACGCTGCGTGTGCCGGCTGCGGAAGAGCCCGGTCTTAAGACCCGCCCCCGATTGCGGCACTCACGTCCCCAAGAATTCAACTACCCCCAAGAATTCAACTGAAGCGGAGAATTCTGGTTTCACCTGATTGCCCGGCGCCGATCGCTTACCTCAGAGGCAATCTCTTGTATCGCCCTGGCTCCTCGGGATCGTGGTGCTGGCTGTAAGGCCCCTCATCCAGGAAGAGTTTGTGGCAGAAGGCGAGCTTGTCCTTCGACAGAGTCACGCCGAGGCCCGGCCCTTCCGGAACGGCAACAAGGTTGTTCCTGGGTGCGAACACACCTTCCTCGACCACATCGAAGGGCTGCATGCGGAACAGCGACTGGTTCGGCTCGCGAATATGCGAGAAGGCGCCGCACAGATGCAGATAGGCGGCGCTGCCGATGCCGGTATTGGCGCTGTAGCACCAAAAATCGATACCCATCGCCTCGCAGGCGCCAATAAAGCGGACAGTGCGGCCGATGCCGCCATGCACGTTTACATCGGTAACGAAGGCATCGGGAACGCCGAGCGCCACCGCCTTCTGGATATCGACATTGTGCGCCGAAAACGGAATGGCCGTGTGCCGGCGCAGCATGGCCATTTCCTCGAGCGTGACGCAGGGCTCCTCCCAGTTGCGAATGTCGAGATCCTCGATCCGGGCGGCGATCCGGCGCGCCTCGGTCAGCGAATAGGCCATGTTAGAATCGATGCGTATCACGGCGTCCGGCCCCAGCTTCAAGCGCATCAGGCGCAGTGCCTCGATGCTGGGTGCCGGATCGCGCGTGCACAGCTTGCCCTCGAAGATGGTGGTGCCGAAGCTCTCCTTGAGGCCGAGGCAGTAGTCGGCAACGGCTTCCGGCGTCAGCTCGCCGCCCTTGCCGTTTCTGGCCTGGCGGAAGCCGAAATAATCGGCGAAGGCGATTTGCTTGCGCACCGCGCCGCCCAGAAGATCGTAAAGCGGGCGCCCCAGAGCCTTGCCCTTGAGGTCCCACAACGCGGTCTCGACGGCGGCGAAAGCGCGGATCGCGGCAAAATCGATGTTAGAGGAAACCCCGCGCCAGCTCGGCAGGCAGGCTAGCTCGGCGCCGGCGATGTCATGCGCATCGCGCCCGATCAGGAGGGGAGCAAGGCGCTGGTCGATGATGGCGCAGGCCTGCCACGATGCCGCCTCACCAAGGCCGGTGATGCCCTCGTCCGTCTCGACCTCGACGACGCAACGCGAGGAGCCCGGCAGCCAGCCGAAGGACCACCAATAGGGCGCCTCGATCGGCAGATTGATGGGCGTGGTGCGAATCGCGGTGATTTTCATGGGGCATGCCTGGCAGATGGAGAGGGGCGCATAGTCCCCGATTCCACTGCGCCGCGGCCGCGCAGACGCGACCAACGCTGTCGCGAATTACTATGGGATACGTGTTAAGAGCGGGACCGCGTGGTCCCGCTCCGGCGATTGCTTGGAAGGATGATCATCCTCGAAAGGCCGGCAGGACGAAGCTGCCGGAGGTAATCTCAGCGCCTGGCGACGGCGTTGTAGACCACCAGTACGAGGATCGCGCCGACGATGGCAACCAAGAGGCTGTAGATGTTGAGGCCGGTGACGCCGCTGCCGATACCGAGGGCTTGGACGATGAAACCGCCGACCACGGCGCCGACAACGCCGAGCACGATATCAAGCAGCAGGCCGGAGCCCGACTTGTTGACAACCTTGCTGCCGATGAAGCCGGCAATCAGGCCGAGAATAATCCAAGTTATGATACCCATAATCGTCCCCTCTGTGGCGCTGGACCTTTTTCCCCAACGCTATCAACAACTGATGGTAGGCGAGTAATTTCTTTTCGCAAGCGTCATGTGTCGTAACGCGAGGTAAGGTTGGGAAAAATTTCTGACTGTGCCATTGTTGTTACGCGTTTGTCGCAAAACGCAGGATACACAACTTCAGAGAGGACCGCGACTTTGGCGGCGCCCCGATATCGAGGAGACGCAAGATGGGCTTTTTCGACAACGCATTGAACAACGCTGTTCCGGACGGCAATCTTACTAAGCCGCTGGTTATCGCCGCTGGTGCTTTGTTGCTGGCTAAGTTCCTCCATGGCAGCAGCAGCGACAGCCAGGACGCAGCGCCAGCGCCGGCTCCCGTTCCCACGCCTTCCGCCGCCCCGGCCCAGGCAGGTGCCGATCCGAGCGGCGGCCTTCTCGGCGGCCTCGGCGGTCTGCTCGAGAAGTTCCAGCAGGCCGGCCAGGGCAATGTCATCAATTCATGGGTCGGCAACGGCCAGAACCAGCCGATCCAGCCGGGCACGCTTGGACAGGTGCTCGGTTCGCAGACGATTTCCGACCTCGCCCAGAAGGCCGGCATCAACGAGCAGGACCTCCTGAACCAGCTCGCCCAGAACTTGCCCAACATCATCCACGCGCTGACGCCAAACGGCCGCCTGCCCACGGCAGGCGAAGTCGGACAATAACAGGCGCTTGCACGCTGCCCCAGGGGGCGGGTCTTGGGACCCGCCCTTTTTGCCTGCAACCGCCCTGTGAAAAACCGGATCTGGAAACCCGCTCCACGACCGTCGTTCGGGTATCACATAAAGAAATCCTTATATCCTTATTGCCGCCGGTCATGGCCTGTGGTAGACGCCCTGCAATCTTCCACAGCAGGACGCTTCGATGAGCACGCAAGACTACATCGTCAAGGACATGAGCCTCGCCCCCTGGGGTCGCAAGGAAATCGAGATCGCCGAAAGCGAAATGCCGGGCCTGATGGCCACGCGCGAGGAATATGGCTCTCGCCAGGTGCTCAAGGGCGCGCGCGTCGCCGGCTCGCTCCACATGACGATCCAGACCGCAGTGCTGATCGAGACGCTGAAGGCGCTCGGCGCCGACGTGCGCTGGGCTTCCTGCAACATCTATTCGACCCAAGACCATGCCGCCGCCGCGATCGCGGCCGCCGGCACGCCGGTCTTCGCCGTCAAAGGCGAGACGCTGGAAGAGTATTGGGACTACACCCACAAGATCTTCGAATGGGCCGATGGCGGCACCCCGAACCTGATCCTCGACGATGGTGGCGACGCCACCATGTTGATGCATCTGGGCCTGCGAGCCGAGAAGGGCGACACCGCCTTCCTCGATGGCGCCACCAATGAGGAAGAAGAGGTCGTC
>Ga0207141_10235_pt1 | contig 14289 bp, 19 predicted proteins | sample Alteio_BWMinHeat_5_FD_153553 | JGI IMG/M metagenome (GOLD analysis project Ga0207141, IMG submission 153553) | Enriched cells from forest soil in Barre Woods Harvard Forest LTER site, Petersham, Massachusetts, United States -... | ecosystem: Environmental > Terrestrial > Soil > Temperate forest >... | reverse complement strand
GTCAACCGCGTTCGGCAGAAAGGCAGCCGTATGCTTGGGCGTGGAGAGCTCGTTCAAAATGGGGCCAGCCGTGGTGAGGAATGTGGCTTCCAGAAAATCCCGTTTGCCGAGAAGTTTTTGTTTATTGTTTTGCGAGGTCGGATCGTTCGTGAGGGCATGTCCGTCCGGCACCAGCCAGTCCACATTCCATTGCAGCATCTTCACCTGCGGCAGCATGGCTTTGATCGCGGCGAGCGTTTCCGGCGTAACCGTATCGGCATGACCAAAGGCAACGACATCGGGCTGGAAATTTCCGCAGGCTTCAAGCAGCAGTTTGTTAACCGCGCGCGCGCCAAATTTCCGGCTGCCCAGAAAGCTGTTCCAGCGCGCGATATCGCGGTCCGAAAAATTGATGACATGATGCCCGGCGCGTATCCAGCCATTGGAGAGCTTCATCGCGGTGTTGTGCAGATACACCTTGACCGGCTTGAACCCGAAGTTGGCGACATGGATGATACGGCGTGGTTTCATTAATTATTGTTAATAGGCGCGGGGTGAGGCTGTCAAGCACCATCTAGAATACTTGCCCGCGCCGCAAAAAAAACCTATATCTTTACTATGAAACACCATCCCTTTATCGACGGGCTGCGGGCGGTTGCCGTGCTGCCGGTCATTTTCTTCCATTATAACATCGCGCGCGTGACGGGCGGTTATGTGGGGGTGGATGTCTTTTTTGTGTTGTCCGGCTTCCTGATTACGGGCCTGATTTTTGAGCAGATAAAAGAGCGGCGTTTTTCCCTCGGGCATTTCTACGAGCGGCGCGCGCGGCGCATATTGCCCGCGCTGTTCGTCACCTGCGGGGTCAGTATAGTGCTGGCGCTGCTGCTCTACCTGCCGCACGATTTCAAACAATTCTCCCGCTCGCTCGAAGGGATCGCGCTGTTCGGTTCGAACTTTATCTTTGCGCGCTGGACGGGTTATTTTGCTGATCCTGTCTCCACTATTCCGCTGCTACACACCTGGTCGCTCGCCGTTGAAGAGCAGTTCTACGTGTTCTTCCCGCTGATCCTGCTGGCGCTGAAAGGCTATTTCAAGGACAGGATTTTTGCCATCCGCTTTACGGTTTATGCGCTGTTTTTAATATCATTTGCGCTGAGCATTTATCTGCTGCCCATCACACCCGAGCGGACTTTCTATCTGCTGCACACCCGCGCGTGGGAACTGATGGCCGGATCGCTGCTGGTCTTGCATCTTAAGGAGCTGAAGATTTCACAGCTCATTGCCGAAGTCATGAGCGCGGCGGGGATTTTACGCACGATATGCAGAAGGCGCTGCCGGATGTATCCTTCCTGACACCCGGCATCAACGGCGTGCCGAAAGCCTTCGGGCCTGCGTATCAGGATGCCATCTGCCAGTGCCGCATCGGCCTTAATATCAGCCGCCGGAATGATGCCTATCTCTATTCCTCCGACCGCCTCGCGCACATCGCCGAAAACGGCCTCGCCGTCTGCATTGACCGCGCGACCGGCTATGAAGATATTTTCACCAAGGACGAAATGGTTTTCTACAGCAGCGAGGAAGAACTCTTCTCCCGTCTCGCCGCCCTTAAACGCGATGACGCTGAACGCAAACGCATCGCGAAGAACGGCTGGAAGCGCTACAGCGAATTGTTCGACAGCCGCATTATCGCGCAATATATGCTAGATGTTGTTTACGGCGAGCATGACGCGAAAAAGTACGTCTGGCCAACGACTTAAAAGTCAGCCCAGTCCCCGTCATAAGTTTCGACCCCGAGATTGAGGCCTTTTTTGTGGCAATAAATATCCACCAGACTCTCCCACAACATAATTTCCTTGCCGTCTTTCTGCATCGGGAATGTGTATTTTTTTAAGGCCGTCATTTTCCGCTCAAGCTCCTGCGGCGTAAGATCAATCCTGTGCGTGCCCCTGCCCTGCCAGCGGCGGCCAAAAATGCTTACACCACGCAAACGGAAACCGAAGGTTGTGATGCGTTTGTGGCTGTATTTCGCAACCACATGCTGGTGAACCTGCTTGTGATGCGGATGGCCGTATTCGCCCCACTTGTTGTGCGTGACGATATGATCGAACTGTTCCAGATCAACCTGATCGAGATTCTTCAGCAGCGTTTTTTTATCAACATCTTCGTCAGGATAAATTTTCGACTGCGCGCCCAGCGCGGCGCAGGCTTCCGCGAATTGCGCGACACGCGCCTGCTCTTTCACCGGCGTGCTGCAGCAGACGATCGTCCACTCTCCGGGATAGCGCAGCGGCAAGCCACCGGCCCACAAAACCTCGTCGTCAGAATGCGCAACCACAATTGCCCGTTTCATTTCGGCACTTCCTCCAAGTCTCTTTATATTCAAGCATAAGACAGGACGACATAGCTATATTTATAATTAGACATATAAAGAAGTTTTTGCTACTGTTGCGCCATGTCACAACCAGCACTCAAACCCGTCCGACCAGGAGAATTTATAAACGCCGTCAGGTTCTCGGAAATAGAAACCGTGAAGGGCTTGCTGGCGCGCGGCGCTGACGTCAACGAAAAGGACGGTGTTGGCAACACAGCGCTCATGTATGCAGCGGGCCGGCTGAATTATATAGAAATCGCACGTTTGCTTATCGACAATGGCGCGCTGATCAATGAGCCGGCTACCTCCGGCAATACCGCGCTGATCCTGGCCTGCGCCGTCAATAATACGGAGATGGTGCGTTTTCTGCTCGGGAAAGGCGTTGAGCTGGACAACAGGAACAAGGCCGGCTGGACGGCGGAGGAGATTGCGAAAAGCAAGGGTTACCACGGGCTCGCGCTGATGATCAAAGAAGCCGCCGACACCCGCCGCAATCTTGCCGAGGAAAAAGCCCGGCGCGAAGCAGCGCATAACCTTGCAATTGAACGGCAGCAGCGTCTTAAAAAGATGAGACCGCCGTCGCCTCTCAGGCCGTAAAACTTATCTCACAAAAACCAGGTCGACGCGGTCGATGGGCTGCTGGTCGGTCTCGGAGCCGAGGGCGCGCACATCAAGGCGGACGGGCTTGATGCCCTTGTCCATCAGGTAAGAACGCACGCTGAGCGCACGCGAAAGCGCCATACGCCGGGCACTGCTCGTGTCGCTGCCATCGCCCTTGGCGAAGCCGCGGATCTGTAGGCGCATATTCGTCTCATCCTGCAATTGCTTTGCCAGCGCATCGAGCTTTTGCTGTTCCTGCGGCGAAAGCGTGCTGGAGGTCGTCGCAAAATCCAGCGACAGGTCCGAAGCGGTCGGCACGGCAGGCGTTGTTTCTTCCGCCGGTGATGTATCTATTGCCGGCTCTGGCTTTTTCTCAGCGACTTGCGGAGCAGCTACTTTAGGCGCGGGCAATTGCTTTTCCTCCGGCGTCAGGGAAGAGGAGGCCATTTTATTTTCTGCTGCCGCCACCGGATGTACTGCAGGCGTGCTGACATCGACGGCTTCGGCCTGCGGCAGCGACGGCGCGGGTCTGGCGACTTCTGCTTCATCTTCCACCGGCATCGGCATGACTTCGGTCGGCGATTTGGGCGCAGACGATTTGGACGCAGACGGTCTGGAGAACATATGTCTTGGTTTGGGCGGAGGAGGCGGTATCGCGGGCTCTTCATCCCGTACAGAGGCCTGCATAACCGGCGCGGGTGCACGCGCTGGCGCTGGTGCCAATACTGGTACAGATACCGCTTCCGGCACAGATGCCTGCATAGCTGGTGCCGGTGATGGTGCCGGTGAGCGCGCAAGTGAAGGCGCCGGTGAATAGTCTGGCGCAGGTGCCGCGTCCGGTACGAGAGCATCGGAAGTAAAGAACGGTTTCGACAGGCTCTGTTGCGGTGCCGCTTCGACAGACCCCACAGGCGCAGAGGCCGCTGTTTCGTCAGAAGGTGCCGCATCGGACGGCGCAGAGTCCTGTTGCGCAGGCATCTCGCCAAGAACGCTGGTGTCGACCTGCACAGAGGGCACGCCTGGATGATAGCGATACTCATAAGCAACAGCAGAACGCGGCGCGGAAATGGCCAAAGCACCACACAAAGCAGACAATAAGACCAGAGATGATTTTCTCATAAAGCGCCTCTCAAGGTGCCGTCTTGGCCTTTACGGTGTCATTTGCCGATGATTGCTTGAATCTCTGCAGCAGATCCGTATGCAGCGAAGGGTTAGCCGCCAGAACTCCACTACCATAGACAATATTTTTACCGCCGTCTATTTCAGATACGCTGCCGCCAGCTTCTTTAACAATCAGCAGACCGGCCGCTTTATCCCACGGCTTGAGACCGTCTTCCCAATAGGCGTCGAAACGTCCGGCAGCAACATAAGCCAGCGAAAGACAGGCGCTGCCCATGCGGCGAACGCCGAGGCCGCTCGGGAGAGTCTTGTTGTTCTCGTTAAAAAACTTGTCACCGACGCACACTAGCCCGTCTACCAGCGACGTGCGTCCGGAAACCCGTAAGCGCTTTGAACTGGAAAATGCGCCGGCGCCTTTTTCAGCGTGGAACAGCTCGTTCTTGATCGGGTCATGAATAACCGCCGCGACGATCTCTTTATCTTTCTCCAGCGCAATCGAGATGCACCAGTGCGGCAGACCATGCAGGAAGTTGGTGGTGCCGTCGAGCGGGTCGATGATCCAGCGGTGGCTGGCATCCTCGCCTTTAACCTCGCCCTCTTCTTCCAGCAGGAAGCCGAAAGTCGGGCGCGCCTTGAGCAATTCTTCTTTCAGGATCCTCTCGGATTTTTTATCAGCAGCCGAAACGAAATCGCCGGGGCCTTTTTTCGAGACCTGCAATTGTTCGACTTCACCGAAATCACGTATCAGGGCGCGACCGGCTTTTTCAGCCGCGTCGACCATGACATTCAGATAGGCAGAACGTCGCGCCACCATGATGATTAGTCCCCTTTTAAATTAATCTTTTGCGCGTTCGACGTATGATGAATCCGCAGTGCGGACCACGATACGTGTGCCGGATTCAATGTGTGGCGGCACCAGAACACGTGCGCCGTTCGCGAGCTTCGCCGGCTTGTAGGAAGAAGACGCCGTCTGGCCCTTCACAACCGGGTCAGCCTCGACGATTTCCATCGTCACAGTTTCCGGCAATTCGATCGAGAGTACCTTGCCATTATTCACTTGCGCTTTGCACACCATGCCGTCCTGCAGATAAACCTTCTGGTCGCCGATCAATTCACCGCTCAGGATGGTTTGCTCGTAATTCTGGATGTTCATGAAGGTGTATTCATCGTCAGCGGCGTAGAGGAATTGCAATTCTTCTTCTTCGATGCGCACGCGCTCCACCATATCCTGCGTCGCCCAGCGGATATCCATCTTGGTGCCCTGCACGATATCCTTCATGATGACCTGCGCAACGGCAGCGCCTTTGCCCGGGGAGCGGAGTTCGCACTCGACGACCATCCAGAGCTTGTTGTTGTGTTCGACGACCATTCCTTTACGGAGTGTATTTGCAGCGACTTTCATTTTTTTCCCATATTTATTTCGTTTGACGCGAGGTGATTGCTTTTCCTAGATTTTTTAAGGCGGTTTGTAAATCATTTTCTTGAATTCCGCCCACCAATTCATCCAAAACCTTCTCTTCCTGCATAGTCAGGGGACGAAGGCGGGGCGGGACTGATTTTTTATTACTCATAATATTATCCTGCTGCACCATCTTGATATCCTTGATGGCGGGGTAACCGAAGAACATATTCAGCCGCTCAATCAGCAGAGATTTCTGGTAGCTCAGCTCCAGCGCATAGGCGCTCTGCACGGCCAGATGCAAAGTGGCCTGGCTCTTCTGGTCCAGCTTCTTCGCATACTTGAGATCCAGCGGGATCGTTTTCGCGGCGATCTCGGCCCCGGCGATATGCGTCCACTCAGCCAGCATCTTGCCAAACAGCAGGCTCTTCTTGCCAAGGATATCCTTGGTAAGCCCTGGAACGAGATCAGACAATGAGCGCGGTTTTGACATGTGCGGACAGTATCCACGAAACCGCATAAAAAAACCACCGTCATGACAGACAGTGGCTTTTTTATATATCTCAGTTCTTACGAACTAATTTATAAATTACGGGCGCGGACGCGGACGTGGGCGCGGCGGGTTAGGACGGGGCCAGCAAATGTGGCCGTTGGACGGAGACACCGGCATCGCCGCTGCTTTAAAGTTTTGAGCAAAGTTCATAGGTTTTCTCCTCATTTAATAACTACGTTATCTAGTCACATAATGTGGCTTATCGATAGCGCTTATATCATAACTATTTTGCTTATCAAGGGTTATAAATAGTCTCAATAATCTTACATCAGACGTGAACTATCTGACCATTAGTTCCCCTTGTTTCGGTGGGACGATGTGGACCTGGGTGCGGACGTGGCGGCTCAATAATGTGGCCGGCTGGTTTCGCATGAGTTGTCGCCGACGAGTCGTTCGCAACAGTGCTGCTGGCTTTAATATCAGTCTGGTTAGGCTGGATGCCTTCATCTGCGCTTGCCGCGCCAGCGCCTAAAATAGCAAAGGCAGCAGCTGCTGCAACAAGTGCGCCTTTTGTAAATGCCTTCATAGTTTTTCTCCTGTGTAAGTCTAATTATTTCTTATGACAGTCATAAGATGAGAGCATAATCGAACTTATTTTCATAGTTGTCAATCAGTTTATGAAAATAATGATGATTTTTATATGCTTAAATGGAGCTCTCGAGTCGACAAGAAAACAAAAAAACCACCGTCATAAACATGGTTTTTTGTATAGGTCTCGGACCTTGCGTACCCAATTACGGGCGCGGACGCGGACGTGGACGTGGGCGCAGACGGCAGATGTGGCCGTTTGACGGAGATGTCGGCAGCGCATCTGCTTTAAAGTTTTTTGCTAAGTTCATAAGTACCTCCTCATTTAAGAATAAATATTCCGGTTACAGAGTACTAGTCACAGAGTGTGGCTTATGGATGATAGTTATATCATTCTGATTTTTTGTATCAATAATTATAAAAAGCTACCGTCGCATATGATGGTAAATTTTATATGAAAATAATGTCGGGCTTTATCTCTAAAACAGACGATTCTTTCGCCTTCTGCCAAAAGCAGCGATAAAGTAAAAGTCCACATCTTAAGGAGATCGCTTGCGCAACCGACCAAAACTGCAGGAACAACTTCTCACATGGTACGGAAAGCACCGGCGCATGATGCCGTGGCGTGCGCTCAAGGGGAAAACGCCTGATCCTTACCATGTCTGGCTCTCGGAAATCATGCTGCAGCAGACCACGGTTGTAACCGTCGGCCCCTACTTCATGAAGTTCATCGCAAAATGGCCGACCGCCAGGGCGCTCGCCAAGGCGAATGTGGATGATGTATTGACCGCCTGGGCGGGTCTTGGTTATTACGCCCGCGCGAGAAACCTGTATAAATGCGCGCAGATCGTTGCAACAGAACACGGCGGAAAATTTCCGTCCTCGCAAGAGGCCTTGCTGGAACTTCCCGGCGTCGGGCCTTATACGGCAGCGGCAATTTCCTCCATCGCGTTTAACCAGCCTGCCGTCGCGGTTGATGGCAACGTCGAGCGCGTGGTCAGCCGTTTCTTCGCCATCGAAGAACCCCTGCCCGCGTCGAAGGAAACGCTGCGCACCCATGCGGCAAAGCTCGCGGAAGGCAATGCCCATCCCGGAGACTTTACACAGGCTTTCATGGAGCTGGGCGCAACAATCTGCACGCCGCGCAAACCGAAATGCGGCCAGTGCCCGTGGCAGAAATCTTGCGCCGCATTCAAACAGGGCTTCGCCGAAGAACTGCCGCACAAAACTCTCAAAGCCAAAAATCCCGTCCGCTACGGCAAGGTTTTCTGGATCCAGAAAAACTCCGGCGAGTTCCTGATCGAGAAACGCGCCGGCAAAGGACTTTACGAAGGCATGTTCCAATTGCCGACGACGGAATGGACAAAAGATAAAACCGAAACAAAAACGCTCCCCCATACCTACGACAAGAAACTGCGCTTTAAGTCCCTGGATGCAACCGTCCGCCACACCTTTACGCACTTTGACCTCGTTTTGGAAATATGGGCCGCGCAGCCCGGAAAAAATTTCAGGGCACGCACCGGCAAGTTCATTTCTGCTGCGGAAATAGAGACTTACGCGCTGCCAACCCTCATGCAGAAAGTGATGAAACTCTGCCTCAAGCCAAAGACAGCTTGAGATACGGCCCGTTTGCCCTTAAAATATTTCTTAATCTGGATAAGGTAGAAAATGAATCGTTGCATTGCCGTTTTGCTTATTCTTGCCGGCCTGAGCCTGTCTGTAGGAACTGCCCTGGCCGGGCAGGAAGCCGGCGAAGGATATGCGCGGCCCACCTATCCCGAGCTTATTCAGACTCTCGTCCTGATGGGCGGCTCCGACATCAATTCCCCGAAAGTCGCGGACGAATACGGAAGGCTCGTCTACTGCAATCTTTACAAGAAGAATTACACCAATGATGTCCTTTGGGAAAAGCTCAGAACCGAAATCGTCGCCCGGGCGCTCAAGAAAAAGGAATATTTCCGCGTCAAATACGAAGTCGTGGGCATTTTCTATTTAGGCCGCTATGACTTTAAAAGAGAATATTTCCCGATCTCCGACAAAACGCCGATCATAAACGTAGGCACCATAAGCCTGCTCTCTGTCGAAGATACCAGCCTCGACTGCTCCGGTCAGGACATATACTCCTCTGTTTTTCCGATGACCGTCGTGGCGCAGCTTAACGAACCGCTGACCATCCGGGGATTCAAGGTCTCGCTGGACAGGGTTGAAAAACTGATGGTGCGACTGGAAGAAGCCGGAGACGCGGACCATCGTGTCTATGGCCGGATCAGAGTGGCTATCTCCGATGCAAAAGGGGTTGATTATTCCTCAAACAACACCTCGCGGATTGTGCTCAACGGAAAGGTCATCTCCGTCGACTTCTTCATCGACAAAGACCTGACAAAACCGATCGCCAGCATACGGGTCAATAAAGAGTAAAGGAGTCTCCATGCAGCAATATCTCGATCTGATGCGCCATGTGCTCGACAAGGGCGTGCAGAAAGCGGATCGCACCGGTACGGGCACCATCTCCACCTTCGGCTATCAGAACCGCTATAACCTCGCTGACGGTTTTCCGCTGGTCACCACCAAGAAAGTGCACCTGCGCTCGATCATCCACGAGCTGCTGTGGTTTCTGCAGGGTGATACCAACATCAAATATCTCAAGGACAATAAAGTCTCCATCTGGGACGAATGGGCGGATGCGAATGGCGATCTCGGTCCTGTCTATGGCCGCCAGTGGCGCTCATGGCCTGGCAAAAACGGCGGCACTGTTGACCAGATCACGCAGCTTATCAACGATATCAAAAAAAATCCCGACAGCCGCCGCCTGATCGTCTCGGCATGGAACCCCGCTGATATTCCGGAGATGGCGCTGGCGCCGTGCCATTGCCTGTTCCAGTTTTACGTGTCGGAAGGCAAGCTCTCCTGTCAGCTCTACCAGCGCAGCGCGGATGTTTTCCTCGGTGTGCCGTTCAATATCGCCTCCTATGCGCTGCTCACGCTGATGATCGCGCAGGTGACGGGACTAAAACCCGGCGACTTCATCCACAGCTTCGGCGACGTGCACATCTACACCAACCACTTGCCACAGGTGCAATTACAACTGCAGCGCCAGCCCTACCCGCTACCGCAGATGAAAATAAATTCAGCTGTAAAAGATATTTTCAGCTTCAAGTATGAAGATTTCGAGCTGGTGAATTACCAGCATCATGAAGTTATCAAAGGCAAAGTAGCCGTATGATGAAGCGCGATTACCAAAAAACATCGCTCCATGATATCGAAGTGGAAGTCCGGCTCGGCATTGATGCCTGGGAACGCACCGGCGGCAAGAAGCAGAAGGTTCTCGTCGACATCGACCTTTACCGTTTCCAGCGCGAGTTCAAAGGCAGATCGATCAAGGACTGCCTCAATTACCACACGCCCTTCGAGCGCGTGACCAAAGGCTGGGCAAAGCGTTCGCATACCGACCTGCTCGAAACGCTGGTCGAGGAGTTGGTGACTTTCTGCCTCAAGGACAAAACAGTTGATGCCGTGCGTGTCACTGTGCGCAAACCGCATGTTTACAATGGCCGCGCAACGCCAAGCGTCGAATTTTTCCGCCACCGTGTGAAACCCAAATGAAAATCGCCATGATCGCCGCTGCTGCCGAAAACGGCGTGATCGGCAACAACAACGAACTGCCATGGCGTATCAGGAGCGAATGGCAGTATTTTGTGCGCACAACAAAACACAAGCCCATTATCATGGGGCGCAAGACGTTTGAATCACTCGATGGCCCGCTGAAAGAGCGCACCAATATCATCATCACACGCGATGCGAGTTACACCCGCCCCGGCATTATCGTCACCACCTCGCTTGAGAAAGCCCTCGACATCGCCCGCAAAATCGCCGCTGAAACCGGGCAGGACGAAATCATGGTCGGCGGCGGTGCGGAAATCTACAAGCAGGCGTTACCCTTCGCCGATCGCCTGTACCTGACCGAAATCCATTTAAAGCCCGAAGGCGACACCAAATTTCCCGCCTTCGACCGCAAAGACTGGACAGAAACCAAACGCGAATTCCACGCCGCCCAGCCGGGGGAAACGGCGGATTATACGATTACGGTTTTAGACCGGAAGAAATAAACACAAGCGTTATTACGGCTTGAATTTCTTCGCGTCATTGACGTTGTTCTGGTTTGCAGTTTTGAGCGGCACATTGGGATTCGCGAGCGCGTAAGATCTGACACGCACGCCATCCTCGTATTCGTGCACCTCGGGGCCGGCATTGGGAATAAGGCGGCGCTTGCGTGCGGTTCCGTCAGCAGGCGTTGGCTCAAGGCCAATCACGATATCAAAACAGCGCGTGGTGCCTGAGTGCGAGGAGACCACGACAGTCTCGCCCCGCTCGAGCCGCGGGCGTATTTCCTTATCAAAAATTTTCTGCACGCGGGCGACGACTTGTTTGTCGCTCTCACCGCCAGGCGCGGAGTTATCATAGAGACGCACATATTTGATGACTTCGGGATCGGTATCCATGTTGCGTCCGGCGAATTCGCCGGCGTCGCCCTCGACAAGTTCCACACGCTGCTCGATGGGCAGCTTCTGTCCCGCCGTTTCCAGCGCCAGCGCCGCAGTGTTAAAGGCGCGGCTCAGGGTGGAGCTATAGACCTTGTCGATCTTGATGCCCTTGAGAAGCAGGCCTGCCGTGCGCGCCTGTTCTTCGCCGGTCTTGTTGAGCGGGACATCCATCTGTCCGGTCATCAGGCGCTGCTTGTTGTGATCCGTCTCGCCGTGGCGCATCAGGATAAGTTTTCCTTTTACTGTCATGGCTTGAGGCTTTTATTTTTGGCGGCAGGAAGGTTTTGGTTGGCGGCCGTTTTCGGATTCGTGAAATAACGGTGATGTTTCAGCACACCATCTTCGAACGCGCAGACCAGCGGCGCGGCATTGGGGAATTTCTGTTTCGGCGCCGACGGGTCGCCCGATGGAGGAGCGCTGATCCCCATCACGATTTGAAAAGCCATCAGAACGAAGTAATGCCCCGAAACGAAGAGATTCTCGCCGCGTGCCAGACGCGGCAATAATTCTTCATCATAAAATTTCTGCACGCGCGCGACGACATCCTTGATGCTCTCGCCGTTCGGCGGCGCTATGTCGTAGACCATGGGCTTCGCGACTTCCGGGTCGTCGACGTTGCTGCGTCCGGTAAAGTCACCCGCATCAAGCTCGATGAGCTCGGCGCGCTTCTCGATCTGCCAGCTGCCGTCAGGATTCTGCAATTGTGACTGCGTGCCGGCCGTCTTCAGGGCGCGCGCCGCCGTATTGAAAGCGCGGCTGAGAGGCGAGCTGTAAGCTTTGTCGAAGAGCGGCTTTTTAATAAGTGTGCCGGCTTCGTCGGCCTGCGCTTCGCCCGTTTTATTGAGCGGGATATCGCGCTGACCCGTGTTCAGGTGCTGCACGTTATAGTCCGTCTGGCCGTGACGCACGATGACGAGAGTCCCTTTTACCGTCATGCGGCTTTCCTTTTTGCTTTCGTGCCGTCGAATTCGAAGGTCAGCGGCGCGCCGGTCGCGATCTCGGCGTTGTTGATGTTCTCGGGCGCATTCTCGCCGAGGACGATCAGCATCGCGCGCAGCGTGTTGCCGTGCGCAGCAATCAGGATATTCTTTCCGGCCTTGAGGTCGGGCAGGATATGCTTCTCGTAATAAGGTTTCACGCGTGTGAATACGTCTTTGAGGCTCTCGCCGCCAGGCGGGCGCACATCGTAGCTCCGGCGCCAGATATGCACCTGCTCGTCGCCAAACTTTTTGCGCGTCTCGTCTTTGTTAAGACCGGTCAGATCGCCGTAATCACGCTCGCGCAGGTCGTCATGCTTTGTCGTGGGAGGATTCTGTCCCGCTTCAGCCATCGCCAGCTCTGCCGTGCGGTAGGCGCGTTTGAGGGTCGATGTGTAAACTTTGTCAAACTTGATTGCTTTCAGGGATTGCCCGGCGCGTTTCGCTTCGGCTACACCTGTCTCGTTGAGGTCAACATCAGTGAAGCCTGTAAAACGGTTTTCCTTGTTCCACTGGCTCTCGCCATGGCGCATTAATACGAGGTAATTCATGAATCACTCCGGCGGTTTGTTAGGATGTAATCATCCTAAACAAGTTTGCCAGAATATCAAGGACTAAATTGTGCTGAAGGACCGGGTTTGGCCTGCCGGGAATCCCGTATTTCCGATTTTCTCCGGTTAAACTCCTCCTTAAGCATAGTGCGAAAAGCTTCTGCGTGTCCGCCGTAAATGGTCCACTTATCTTCTGTGCGATAGTCAGCAAACCCGAAATCAACGATGCCGGAAAACTTTTTCGTTCCGGGATGCAGCAGAATATTGCGATAGCCAAAATCGTCTTGTACCAGGAAGGCCCCATTTTTCTGCGGCACGGCATTCGCGAGCTTTATAACAAAGTTTATTAAATCCCCGGCAAGAGTGCGCAGCTCCTTCTCAGTCCACTGTTCCTCGAATTTTTTATCCAGCACATCACCCGGCAGACGCGTCATGCCGAAGAAAGCAGACCCCTCGCTAACGTAAGTGACCCTCGGAATGGGGAGTCCCTTTCTCTCCAGCTGTTGCAGAATTTTAACTTCTTTATCAAGATTATCGATTGCCTTGCTCAAGTCCTCTTCGCTCAAGGCGTGGCCGTACATATCAATTCCCCGCGGTCCTTTGAAAACTTCATTGCCGATAAAAACCACATGCGCGTTGTTTCCCTGTTGAGGGAACTCTATCTCCTGTCCTCTCAGATCGGGACGCTCGCGCAGGATCGCCTCGATAAAATCGGACCCCCACATCTTTTCCCGCTCCGCAGCGGCTCTTGCAAATGCTTGCATCATAGGCGTGCCTTAACTGAATGCATGGAAGGCTTGTGCTGCATCTGCGGCTTATCAGTGGAAACAGGATCAGATATTTCATCCTTTCTTAGCGCATATTCCTCCCTGATCATTTGTATCAGGCTTTTTTCGGGACTACCCGGCAAGATACGGCCTTTAGCCAGCAAGGTCTGGCCCAATACCAGCTTCGGCTCATGTTTAACATCTCCAAAGTCGATGACAGCCATAAGCTTTTTGGTTTGCGGGTCTACAATGACATTGCGTTCATGCAAATCCATATGATGAGGAAAACCATTCTCATTCGGGTCGCTGTTGGCCATGCCGATAATAAAATTCACGATATCTGTTGAAAGAACAGCCAGTTCTTCGCGGGTCATTGTATCAAGAACGCTGTCCAGCTCGACCCCCGGCACAAGTTTCATGCCGACGAAAACGCTTTGCTCGCCTGTGCAGATCACTTCGGGAACGGCGAGGCCATTTTTTCCCATCTTTTTAAGCAATGCGACTTCCTTGTCGAAGGAGTTGAAAATGTCTAAAACGCGAGGGGCCTTAAAAATTTCATCGCCAATAATAAGCGTATGCGCCCCATTTCCATGTTCGGGAACATAGGCCGTCAGCTCACCGCTGTTAATCTTCTCCCGCAAGTCATCACGTTCGCGCAGGATAGCCTCAAGAAAATCATTGCCTGATGTTCCTTCGGGCCTCGCCGCGGCACGTGCAAAAGCCTGCATCAGGCCCTTTTGGTATGGTTCCATCATGGTCGTGGCCCACCCTGTCCCTGTGCAGGTTTTACAGGCGGGATCATTCTGGCGGCAGGCATAGCTGCGATAGAAAGTTTATCCCACATCTGCACTTCGATATACCGAAATGCGCCGTGAGGCATGCCGTCGGTCTTTGGCTCGCCGTA
>Ga0207141_10233_pt1 | contig 14419 bp, 8 predicted proteins | sample Alteio_BWMinHeat_5_FD_153553 | JGI IMG/M metagenome (GOLD analysis project Ga0207141, IMG submission 153553) | Enriched cells from forest soil in Barre Woods Harvard Forest LTER site, Petersham, Massachusetts, United States -... | ecosystem: Environmental > Terrestrial > Soil > Temperate forest >... | reverse complement strand
GGGCCATCTGTACGGCACCGCCGCCACCGCCGGCCCCTACGGAGCTGGCGTCGTCTTCGAGGTCACCCCGTAGCTCAGCCGTTCTTAGGTATGGCGATCTGAGCAAGCATCCCAAGAGGCTGACAGCGACCTTGACTCAGGCTTTGAGCTCAGCTTTCCCCAAGAGACCTGAAACCGGTTGCAATTTCACACGCGGGCATAAACCTCGCCGTTCAGAACACCACGGGTACGGTGGCTTATGCAGTTCGTCAGTTGGCGTAACATCCCGATTGCATTCAGTGACCCGGAACGGCCAATTCTCAACGACTATGCAGCGGTTGACTCCTTGACCATCGCAGAGGGATAATTTGTGTGCTGCCAGTTGGGGAATCGTGCCACGCACGCCTGGGAACCCTGCCCAGTCTTATAGGTCACTCCATCAACGGCTCGTCAAGAACGCATGTCAAATCACATCAAAGGAAGTCAAATGACTCGATTGTTGCCCAGGTTTTGCCAAGGAAGTCGCAATCTCGTGTTGCCGTTGTTTCTTGTCACCAGCCTCCTGATTCTGGCGTCGTCAGCCCCGGCGCAGACTTCGTTGGAACAAATCTCCACGCCCGCTCAGAAGGGGTTTACAGGAATATTTGGTGGAGGCCCGTTTTATAAGACTGCGAATTTCAATGTCCCGAAGAACATCGCTGAAATTGAACACTCTGGTTTCTCCGAAGCCATCGTCTGGAGCGTTGAGGTCAACGCCCAAGGCGACTTGAACTTCAACGGCGAGTTTCCCTTGACTGCGAACGGTGTCTATGTGGGCAATCAGACGTATCCGAACTTTGCCGCGGATATGGCCACGTTAAAGAAAGCGGGAACGGTCAAAAGAGTGACCTTCAGCATCGGCTCCTCAAACTTCGGAGACTGGGAAAACATCACTGCTTTGGTGAAGGCGCAAGGCGTCGGCCCGAAGAGCATTCTGTACAAGGATTTCAAGGCCCTGAAAAAAGCGATCCCGGCTTTGGATGCCCTCGATTTCGATGACGAAAATAGCTACGATCTCGGCACTACGGTTAAGTTCGGGGTCATGGTGGGGAAACTCGGCTATCACGTCGTGCCGGATCCTTATGTCAACGCCAGCTATTGGCAGAGTGTGGTTTCAGAAATCAACCAGAAACGCCCGGGCACGGTAGACGGAGTGCATCTTCAGGCCTATGCGGGCGGTCAAGGAAACAATCCATGCTCGGGTTGGAATTTTGGAAAGGTGCCTGTTTTCCCGGGCGTATGGGACATAAACTACACGCCAAGCCAAGTGCAGACGCTGATGAGGGGCTGGCACAATCAATGCGGGATCGTCGGCGGGTTCATGTGGATATACGACGACTTTGTGGGCAATGGCCTAGCCAAAAAGTACGCCATTGCGATCAACAAGGGAGTCAAATAGAACGGTCGGACCTGCACAGTGGTGGTGCGAGAATTAATTACTTGATGCACGTCAAAGCTATCCCAGTCCAGGCTAGTGTTCGCTGTAGTGCGACAACCGGCTGGGATAGCTAAACGACTGTTACGACCTTGATGCCCGTGGGGTAATCAGGTTAGTTCGGACAGCAATATCACGCGAATATTTTACTGCAGGCGCTGTTCATCTGGCGACTGATCGCAAGCCATGCTCCCGAAATTCAAATCTGGTAATCAATGTCTTCCATGATTCTCTGCAAGGAGGCGGAGAGCGGTTCCGAGAGGGTTTGCGAGCCTTCGAGTTTTTGCAGGCGCTCGCGCAACTTGCTCACTTCGGTTGCGACCGCTGCCAGCGCCTCGGAGAGCGGGTCGTTGATTTGCTTCGGATCGGTGATTACCACTCGTTCGCCGTTGCGAAAGATGATGTGGCCGGGGACACCAACGACGGTGGAATTCTCCGGGACACTTCGGAGCACGACCGAACCGGCGCCGATGCGGCAGTTCCGGCCTACGGTGATATTGCCAAGCACTTTCGCTCCGCCGCCGATTACGACGTTGTCTTCGATCGTGGGATGGCGCTTGCCCTGCTCCTTGCCGGTTCCGCCGAGAGTGACGCCCTGATACAAGGTCACGTCGTCACCAACGATTGCGGTCTCGCCGATGACGACGCCTATTCCGTGGTCAATGAAGAGCCGTCTGGCGATCGTTGCTCCGGGATGAATTTCGATTCCGGTAAGGAACCGGGCCACTTGCGAAAGCCACCGTGCCAGCAGGAAGAATCCGTGGTTCCATAGCCAGTGATTGATGCGGTAGAACCATACCGCGTGCAGCCCTGAGTAGCAGAGCAAAACTTCCAGGCGCGACTTGGCTGCGGGGTCGCGTTCCAGCACCGTAGCGACGTCTTCGCGAATTAGGGGTACAAGGTGAGCCATGAATCAGGCTGCAATCGCAGCCGTTGGAATCTGCAGGGCCTGGTTGCGGAGCGAATCAAACAGAACACTAGTCAGGTAGCGTTCGCCGAAATCCGGTAGAACCACCACAATCAGTTTGCCCGCGTTTTCCTTGCGGTTTGCAACTTTCAAAGCGGCGACTACGGCGGCTCCGGACGAGATACCGACCAACACACCTTCCTCTTTGGCGAGGCGGCGGGCCATGTTGACCGCTTCGTCGTTGGTGACCGTGATTACTTCGTCGATGTAGTCGCGGCGCAGAATGCTGGGGACAAATCCGGCTCCGATGCCTTGGATCTTGTGCGGCGAAGGTTTGCCGCCTGAAAGCACTGGGCTATCCGTCGGTTCGACGGCCACGGCTTTAAAGGAAGGCTTTTTCGGCTTGATGTATTGGCAGACGCCAGTGATGGTTCCGCCGGTGCCGACGCCGGAGATCAGGATGTCGGCGCGCCCGTCGGTGTCATTCCAAATCTCGGGTCCGGTGGTTTCGAAGTGAATTCTGGGATTGGCCGGGTTATCAAACTGCTGCGGCATAAAACCGTTTGGAGTATTGGCAAGAATCTCCTCGGCTTTGGCAATTGCGCCCTTCATTCCGTTGGGACCGGGAGTGAGAACGATTTCCGCGCCAAACGCAAGCAGCAGTACGCGCCGCTCCAGGCTCATGGTTTCCGGCATCGTCAGAATGAGTTTGTAGCCTCTGGCGGCAGCGACGAAAGCCAGGCCTATGCCGGTATTGCCGCTGGTCGGTTCAATCAGCACAGTTTTGCCGGGATGAATTTTCCCCGCCCGTTCGGCTTCGGTGATCATGCTGACGCCAATGCGATCCTTTACGCTGGCGCAAGGATTTTGGCTCTCCAGTTTCGCCACCACCTCGGCGGCGCAGCCTTCTGTCACTTTGTTTAGCCGCACCAGCGGCGTGTTGCCAATAAGTTCCGAGACATCATTTGCGATCTTCATAGTCAGCGTCCCTCTTCAAAGATTGAAAGCAGCCCGAATCGTACTTAAACCTACTAGTTTATAGTCTGTCACACAAATTACGATGACTAGGCTTGGAGCGCCCAAAGCGCATCGCAGGTTCAATTGAATCGTTTTATTACCCTGTTTTCCACAAAGACCCATGGCTAATTCTTAATGATGCTTTAACACAAGTGTGTTATAAAAATCGGTTTCCCCTTGAAGGAGGCTTGTTTCATGAACTCTCGACGCTGGTCGATTGCCCTTTGTCCCTCTACGCTTTTTGCTCTGGTGTTCGCCACAGGGCTGACTCTCGCGTTCTTGTCGCAACAAGCAAGCGGGCAGCAGACGCTCGGCTCGCTGAACGGTACGGTAACTGACGTCAGCGGAGCTGTAGTGCAGAATGCCACGGTCAAGATTCGCAATGTGGCCACCAACCTCGAAGTGACGGCGGAGTCAAAAAACGACGGCTCGTTCAGCTTCGCTGATCTGCCCATCGGTACCTATGAGATTACTTTTACGAAGGATGGATTCAAGACCGCCGTCTATAACCAAATTCTGGTGCAGGGCAGTCGGACCGCCACGGTCAACGCCAAACTTCAGCCTGGCGCAGTGGCCACGACGGTTACCGTCCAAGCCACACCGCTGCTCAATGAGACCGACACAGCCAACGGCTATACGATGGGCACAAACCAGATTGAATCCGTTCCCCTGGGCACGGGAAGTTTTACGCAGCTTGCCATTCAGGCGCCCGGCGTTAGCGCGGATTTCCTCTCGGGTTCGGGATCGAACGAAGGTTTGGGCAATCAGGGAATCGTCGCCAACGGCCAACGGGATACCAGCAACTTGTTCACTTTTAACGGAGTGAACGCGAACAACATATTTAACGGAAATTCAACCAGTAATATTTCTGACAGCCGGTTTACTTTGAATACGGGAGAGATTTTCGGCGTCGGTGGGCAGGTGCAAACGAACAGCTCAGTCTTTGACGCTATCGGCCAGGCTTTGCCCACACCCCCTGTCGAAACCATCGAAGAGGTTCACGTCACAACTTCCATGTACGACGCATCGATGGGCCAGGCCAGCGGGGCGCACATCGAAACTACGACGAAGTCCGGGACGAACAGCTTGCACGGTCAGGTTTACGAATACTTCCAGAATAATGCTTTCGATGCTGCCCCTACCTTTCTGGCGGTGAACCCGTTTTTTACCGGCGCTCCTCCACTTCATCGCAACGTGTTTGGCGGGACGCTGGGAGGGCCGATCAAGAAAAACAAACTGTTTTTCTTTGGTTCGTATCAGGGGCAGCGAATCAGCGATGCCCTTAGCGGCTCTTTCAACGGCGTTCCCACCCTTCAGGGCCTGACGGACACAAATCGCGATGCAGGAAGTCTGGCAAACCTGGTGAACCTTTCGAATAGCTCTGGCGGTTCCCTATGCGGTCAAAATGGCAACCCGGCATGCATAAGCGCCGGCCAAGTGGATAGCGTGGCCCTGGCGATCCTCAATGCCAAGACAGCGAACGGTCAGTTCATTATCCCTTCATCGAATGCGCCTTCCCCAGAAAGCGGGAACCAGGCTTTCAATTCCTTCGTGAAAGGTCCGCCGAGCCAATTTAACGCAACCCAGGTTAACGGAAATATCGATTACATCTTTGGTCCGAAGGATCGTATTGCGGGAAAATACTATTTTCAAAACGATCCTACGAGCATTCCTTTTGCGGTGAGCCAGGTGCTTGGGTTCCCACAAACCATGCACGCCGGCAGCCAGCTGTTTTCCCTGGACAATACTACGATTTTCACGCCAAACACCACATGGGAGAACCGGTATGGTTTTGTCCGCGAGGTGGCCAATGCCACAACCGACCAGTCTCTGACACCCAGCGCCGTGGGTCTTAATCTGCTTGGCAGCAAATTCTTTCCCGGCATCACCATTTCAAACGCGGATGTGGGAGCGTCTTTAGTCACGGGCGGGACGGTCGCGCCCTTTTCCGGGAACCAGATGAGCATCGGGCCCTCCACGAACTTCGCAAACGCGGGAATCTTTCAAAATGCACACGAAGGGTCGTCGGTTTACCACTGGGTTCATGGCCGTCATACGGTGAGTTTCGGGGGAATCTTTGATTACATACAACTCAATGTTAAAAATCGTGAAAACCAGGTCGCCAACTTCAGCTTTAATAGCTTCGGAGACTTTCTAACCGGGACCTTGGGCCAGGATCATAGCAGCGGCCAATTTCTCAACGGCGAGACTAACCGTCATTTCCGCTCGCGGTCGGCCGGGCTTTTTGTGCAAGACAACGTCAAGGTGCGGCCGAATTTCACTTTAAACGTCGGTGTGCGCTGGGATTGGGATGGGCCTCTCTATGAAAAGGATGGACTGCTCACCAACTTTTACGCGTCGGATTACAAATACGATCTGGCCACCGATTCATTCGGAACTCTTTCCAATAGCGAGCCGGGGATTGGCCTGGTGGTGGCTGGGAACAACAAGGCATTTGGCTTCAAAGGCGTAAGCAACTCCACCCTCACGGGCCGTCAATGGATGTTTGCCCCCCGCATCGGCTTTGCGTGGAGCCCATCCTCTCTCAAGAACGTTGTGGTCCGCGCCGGTTTCGGAATCTATGCCGACCGCGGCGAATACTTTACCGAGCTCTCTGCCAGCGCCGGCCTGGGGATAAGCGGCCCGTTCAGCGTCACCACTCAACAGCCATTCACCGTTCCGATCAATAGCTCGTGCGTGGGTACCGGCTGCCTTGCCGGCAACCCCTTTGGCGCGACTCCGTTTGCGCCTCCTCCAAGCAACCTGTCCGGGGTAGCAGCGCTGGTTTTCAATCAATCTCAATTGAGTGGTTGCGCCGAACCGGTTACTCCTACTTGTGCGCCGACCGGCACCCCCCAACCCGACTTCCTGTTCGGGGGTTACGATCCCAAGAACAAGCTGCCGTATTCGGAGAACTGGAGCCTGGATTTGCAGTGGCAGCCAAGGAATGACTTGGTGCTGACACTGGGATATATCGGAAATCATGGCGTGGGCCAGCCGATACCGATTCCATTTAACCAACCGGGTGTGGCGACGCCGTCGCATCCGATTAACGGGCAGATTTACAGCTACGGCTTCCAGGCGCAGGATGCCAATTTTAATACGCTGCTGACGGAACAAGTGCAAACCACAATCGGCGCGTTCTCGGGCTCAGATGGAAACACGGCACTGCGCACGCCCTTCATCGGTTTCAATCCCAACGCAGATTTTTGGGAGGCCGAGGGCAATGCGACGTATAACGCATTACAGGTTCAGGCGACCAAGAGAATGTCCCATGGGCTGATGGTGAATGCTTCCTATACTTATTCGCATTCTCTCGACGAAGGCAGCGGGCTAGGCTCGGGCTTATTCTACAATGGAAACAATCCTCTGCAACCCAGCACGGCTTATGCTTCGTCCGATTTCGATCGCACGCACGTCTTTACCGTCAGCTATGCGTATCAGTTTCCGACCATGCAGAATGCTTCGCGGTTGGTCGGTGCTTTCGCGAATGGCTGGGGCGTCCAGGGCGTGACTGTAGCCCAAAGTGGCCAGCCGTTCAGCATCATCGATTTTTCAGGGTCGGCGGGGAGCATTTTCTTCAGTGCTGACGACTTCATTACGAATCCGATTCTGCCGCTGGCTCCAGGGGTCACGCCGCAGCAGGCTACGCAGGGTGGAACCGACAGTGCCTTCAAATCCGGACCACTTGCCGGCGTCAGGGTTCCCTACGTCAACCCCAATGCCTTCGCTATCCCGTTCCTCAGCCCAGGCCAAAGCGGAGTTCCGCCTTGCGGGCTTACTACAGCAGGGACAACCGCTTGCGACACCCTGGAAACCGGCTACGGTAGCAACGGCCGCAACATTTTCCGCGCTCCCTTCCAGACGCGTTTTGATTTCTCGGTTTTCAAGAACTTCAAGGTCACGGAGCGCGCCGCGCTAAAACTGCAAGCCGATGCCTTCAACATCTTCAACCACCCAAGTTTCGACACTCCCAACAACAATTTCGAGCTGAATGCCTGCTTTAACCCGTTTCCCTGTTTCAATTCTCAGCCGTTGACGGCGTCCTCGCCCAATCCAAAAAACTTCGGAGTCATCAGGCAGACAGTCGGCAGCAACCGGTTCCTGCAGTTGGCTATGCACCTGACGTTCTAGCGGATACTTAAGTAGGTCGAGCGGAGATGAGGAGAACTCAAGTCGGCAAAAAGCTGATCACCCTGCTTCTGGCACTCTCTCTGATAGAGATGCCGGGAGCCTTCGGCTGGGGCAACGAAGGCCATGAATGGGTCAATCGGGTGGCCGCCGATAGAATCCCCGCGGAGATGCCTCGATTCTTGCGGCATGCGATTGCGGAGCTCACCTACCTCGGCCCCGAGCCCGACCGCTGGAGAAATCCTTCGGAATACGCGCTTAAGAATGCTCAGGAACCGGACCACTATATTGACCTCGACCGGGTCGCGTGGCTTGATCCACTTCCGCCGGGGCGGTATGAGTTTTGCCGCAAGCTTTATGAGAAGCGGGCGGCAACTGTAGACCATCCTGACGATTACCTGCCCGAACGCGTGGGACTTCAGCCCTATATCACGATGGAGGTTTTCGGGCGGCTGAAGGCGGCTTTCAGGGAATACCGGCAGCGGCGCGGACGCCATCAGCCCACAGCTCCCACCGAACATGCCATAGTTTTTTATGCGGGCTGGCTTGGACACTACGTGGCGGATGGCTCACAGCCGCTGCACACCACGATCCACTACAACGGGTGGGTTGGGCCCAATCCGAAAGGCTACACCACTGAGCATGGAATTCACGCCAAGTTCGAGAGCACTTATGTAGCCCAGAACATAACAGCCAAAGACTTTGCCAAATTCGTGCATGCTCCCGAGCGTCTTGCCGACCCGTTTTCGGGTTACGTCGATTACCTCAAGGAGTCGAATCGGCAGGTTGAGAAAGTCTATGCCATCGAGAAAGCGGGTGGCTTCACTGGTAAAGGTTCCCCCGAGGCGTTCGAATTCACGACTCACAGGCTGGCTGCAGGATCACAGATGCTCTTGAATCTGTGGTACACGGCATGGCTCGACAGCGCGGTCAGCCCGGACGTTGCGCCGTGTGCATCCGTGGTCGCGCCGGCGAAGTAGAGTTCACTTACATAGTCCTAAGCACTGGGCTGATTTGAAGACTCGAGAGCGGCATGCGGCGGCCGAATGGTATTGACGCAAAGCTTGAAATGTGCAAATCGCAAAGGTTGCATGAAATCCCCAGTTAACTCGGAATATACCCTTTCCGACATCTGGGAAGCTCGGTAACATCAAATAATAGAATAGTTTATGGGTACGCTGGCGGCTGAGCTGAAACCGATGCCGCCATTCCATTCAGCAGTCACAAATCTTGACAGACACGGTTCCACAGCCTTTCCACAGACTCCGCGGCGTCGGATTGTGACCGGTGAACACGCTAATCCGGCGGTGCCATTCCGTCCGCGAGCATTGATTCGAAGCGGGTCGAATTCTTCAGGAATGCCAGGTTTACCCTGCCCGTCGGGCCGTTGCGCTGCTTGGCGATGATCAGTTCAGCTTTCCCCTGCAGATCGGGATCGTCCTGCTTGTAAACTTCTTCGCGGAAGATGAAGGCGACCACGTCGGCGTCCTGCTCGATCGATCCCGATTCGCGCAGGTCGGAAAGCTGTGGACGATGGTCACCGCCTCGGCTTTCCGGAGCGCGGCTCAACTGGGAGAGCGCAACTACCGGGACCGATAACTCCTTCGCCAGAGCTTTCAGGCCGCGCGAGATAGCAGAAACTTCCTGGGTGCGGTTTTCATACCGCCGGCCTCCGCCGGACATGAGTTGCAGGTAGTCCACGATCAACAAATCAAGCTTGCCTTGTGATTGTTGCAAGCGTCGCGCCTTGGCTCGCATCTCACTCAGCGCAATGCCGGGCGTGTCGTCGATGAAAATCGGGGCGTGGGCCAGTTGCTCCATGGCATGGACAACTTTGGTCATGTCGTCGCGCCAGAGCGAGCCGGTGCGCATTTTGTGCGAGTCTACTCGCGCTCTTGAACATAACAGTCTCAACAGTAGAGCTTCGCGTGACATTTCCAGCGAGAACATGCCAACCACTTTCTGATCCTCAATCGACGCATTCTCGGCGATGTTCATGGCGAAAGCGGTCTTTCCCATCGAAGGGCGGGCGGCGATGATAATTAGATCCGAGCGCTGGAATCCGCTGGTCATCTCGTCCAAGTCGGTGTAATGCGTGGCCAGGCCGGTAATGCGCTGGCCGCGTTGCAGCAGCGCATCCACCGACCCGAAAGATTCCTTGACGATTTCCTGCACGCCCATAAACCCACGGCCAATCCGCTTTTCGGAAAGCTGGAAGATGGCGGCTTCGGCGTCATTCAGAATTTCTTCCGCGGGATCGCTTTGATCGGAGGCGCGTGCGATGGCAGCATTGGCGGCGTGAATCAGTCCGCGCAGCAGCGCCTTGTCGCGGACGATCTTAATGTAGTGCTCAATGCTCGGTCGGTCCGGGACTCCGTCGACCAGTCCGGAAATGTAGCCGACATCGCCAATCGCCTCCAGTTCCTTGCGGCGATCAAGCTCTTCCACGAGGGTAATCATGTCGATCGGCCGCGAGGACTCGGCCAGATCGACCATGCGGGTGAAAATACGGCGATGCGAGTCGAGCGAGAAGTCCTCCGGCTTCAGATGCTCGGCGGCTTCGTTGTAGGCAAGATTGTCCAGCAGAATTGCGCCCAGGATGGAGCGTTCGGCTTCAACGTTTGCCGGCAGGCTGTGCGCGAGACTGTAATCAGTAGTTGCCAAGGTCTTCTACTTGGTCAGGAGAAACTGTTAAGAAGGCGAAAGCGATACTACGCTCGAGCAGGTTGTGAATGCTAAGTAGCTTCTTCGGAAAACGACGGACAAATCTGATTTTTTCGGTTGTCAGGTTGCGTAACAAAGGCTCGGTAATCCAACGCCAATCCATTCAGTCGGAGTATAGGTGAAACAAAAGCGAAGATCAATCGCGAAACAGAATTCAGCGCTTGGAATCATCACCCCAGCTTTGATCCGCGTAATCCGGGGCCAAGATCTTCTGTCGCAAAATAAAATGCGGCCCAGGCCAGCCACCCGAGCCGCATTGCTTTGTGGACGTCCTGCGCTCTTCAAGTCACAGATCCACGGACCTGAGCCCGCATCCTATCACTCGCAGCGATTGCTCAAGCTGACGGCTCAGTCCTTCCCATGCGGAGGACTCTTCGAGGAGGCCGCAACGCCAAGGTATCCCCGACGCGCCATGACGCATCTTGAGAAAACCCTCCGGCGGTTCACCCTCGAGAACCGCCGGAAACGTCAGCTCTACAGCAACCCGTAGCGCTCAAGACATCTCACGTTTGCACTGGCCATACTTTGCTCCAAGAAGAAAACCTGCGCAACCGAAAATCGACCCCCGGTTGTGCACAAACTGTGCAGGACGGAACTTCTTTGTGGAAAGCGCTGGAAAAACGGACAAGAATTCTCTGCGTTCTAATCTACGTGCTCTCCAATTTCGAATCCTTCTTCTGCCATGGGCAGGACGTCACGCTCTCGCGCCACCCACACATACAGCGTCGGCAGCAGAAAGACGCTCATGATGAGGGCTGCGATCAGGCCTCCGACGATCACGATTGCAAATGGGCGCTGAGAATCGGAACCAATGGCGTGAGAGAGCGCGGCTGGCAGCAGTCCCAGAGTCGCCACGAGCATCGTCATCATGATGGGCCGGAGTCTCAATACGGCCCCTTCGACTGCAGCGTCCTCTACGGAGAACCGCCGCGCTCGAAGCTGATTGATGTACTCGAGCATGATGACGCCGGTTTGCACGGAGACGCCGAACAGCGCCAGGAAGCCCACGCCCGAGGAGACACTGAAGTTGGTGCCGGTGATCAGAAGAGCAAGCAAGCCGCCAATGGGTGCGATGGCGATATTAGCCATAATCAATAGCGCCCACTTGAAAGACTTGAACATTGTGTAGAGGAGGATGAAGATGATGAGGATCGTAATCGGCAGTACGATGAGCAGGCGCTCATTGGCTCTCTTCTGGCTGGCATACTCCCCTTCCCAATCGAGGGTGTATCCGCTGGGCAACTTGACCTGCTGGTTGACCTTTTTGATGGCCTCTTCCACAGTGCTGCCGAGGTCGCGGCCGCGGACGCTGTATTTGATGGCAACATAGCGCCGGTTGCCCTCGCGATAGACTTCTGAAGCGCCGTCGGTCACGCTGATCTTGCAGAGTTGCGCCAGCGATACGCGTTCTCCAGTCGGCGACAGCAGGCGAATCCTCTCGATGGCTTCTTTTGTGTTCCGGTATTGCGGAAGATAGCGCATTACCAAATCGTAGCGGGCCTCGCCTTTGAGCACCTGGGTGAGCGCGTTCCCCCCAACCGCGGTCTGAATCGCGTCTTGCACATCGGAGACGTTGATTTGGTAACGAGCGGCTTGCTCGCGGTCCACAGCAATGTTTAGATTGGGCTGGCCCAGGACACGGAAGACTCCCAGATCCTCGACACCTTTTATTCGGCGCATGATCGCGACGATCTCATCGGCTTTCTCTTCCAGAAGTCTTAGGTCATCGCCATAGATCTTCGTGGCCAGCGCGCCTTTCACTCCGCTGACCGCCTCTTCCATATTGTCTTCAATCGGCTGCGAAAAACCCCACAGGACACCGGGTATTTTATCCAGCTCGCGATTCATAGCGGCGATTAATTCGTCTTTATCCTGATGAAACACCGGCCGCCATTCTTCTTTCGGTTTCAAATCTACAAAGTACTCGGTATTAAAGAATCCAGTGTTATCAGTTCCGTCATCTGGACGACCCACCTGGCTGGTGCAATTCGGTACTTCCGGAAAAGAGCAAAGTACGATTCGCGCCTGGTTGGCCACCCGGATACCTTCGTCAGGTCCCGTGCTGGGGGCAAGCGTACCGCGAACCCACAGTGCGCCCTCATCCAAATGGGGCAAAAATTCAGAACCGATGGCGCCGCCGAATGCGAGGTAACACCCAACCGCCATCATTAATGCGCATACTCCGACCGTGATCGCGCGACGGCGAATTGCCCAACGCAGGGCCTCGCGATATCGTTTACCGACGTAGGTCATGACTGGGTTGCGCCATTCGCGAGTTCCTTTGGCGAAGGCGAAACTTGCCAGCACGGGTGCGACAAGAATCGAAAAGAGCAACGCCCCCAGCAACGCGAAAGCCACCGTCCAGGCCATGGGATGAAACAGCCTGCCTTCTACACGCTGCAGAGTAAAAATCGGCAAGAAAGCAGTGATAGTGATAACGATGGCATAGAACACAGGTCGCTGGACCTCATGCGACGCAAAGCTGATGGTCTCATTTGCGCTTTTACTCCCGTCGGAATGACTTAACTGGCGAACAATGTTTTCGATCAACACAATGGCACCTTCCACGACCACCCCGAAGTCCAACGCCCCCAGCGACAGCAAGTTTGCCGGAATGTGACTCAGGTCCAGACAAATGGCGGCGAAGAGAAGGGCAAACGGAATGGTTATGGCGACGATGAGGGCGCCCCGAATGTTCCCTAGGAACAGAAGCAGAACGATCGACACCAGAATCATTCCCTCGGTGAGATTGTGCAGCACCGTGTGACTGGTGAAGTCAACGAGATCACTACGATCGATGAATGGAACTATCTTCACGCCGGGCGGCAGAATATGGTTGTTCAGTTCCTCGACTTTCTTATGGACGGCTTGCAAGGGCGTATCTGCCGCTGCGCCTTTGCGCAATAGCACAATGCCCGCGACTACATCGTCGTTATCGATGATCTTTCCATCTTCGCGATGGACGGCTTTAGCGAACTGGCCCAGCCGAGTCTTGGGACCTTGCGAAACAACCGCAATATCTTTCACTCGCAGCGGCGTGGCGTTCTTGGCCACGATGACCGTCTCGGCGATATCTTGGGAGCGGTCGACGAGTCCGACGGAGCGCACATTGATCTGCTGCAGGCCCTCTTGTATGAAGCTGCCTCCGGCGTTCTGATTGTTGTTGGTGAGTTGTTGCTCGACTTGCGCCAGGCTCAGGCCGTAGGCGACCAACTTGTTGGGGTCAACCCGAACCTGGTATTCGCGTGTCGGCCCGCCGAAGCTGGCCACGTCGACGATGTCAGGCACGGCTTTGAAATTCTTTTCGATGACCCAATCTTCAAGAGACTTCAGTTCCATCGGGTCATACGCCGGATTGGTGCTGCGCAGGGTGAAGAAATAGATCTGGCCGACCGGGCTCCAGTCCGTGCCCATTTGAGGAACCACGCCTGGCGGCAGAGTAACCTGGCTCAGGCGTTCCAGAACCCGCTCACGGTTCCAGTCATTGTCGGATTCGTCGTCGAAGATCAGCTTCAGGTCGGACAGCCCGAAGAGCGAGAACGAACGTAGATGCACGACATGCGGGATACCGTTCATCACGATTTCGAGCGGAATCGTGACCTGCTGCTCGATTTGTTCTGCTGAAATTCCCGGCCATTGAGTAATGACCTCGACGTAGTTGTCGGCGACGTCGGGATAAGCCTCGATGGGAAGATGACGGAATGCGACGATGCCCCCGGCAAAAAGCAGCAGGGCGAAGCCCGGGACCAGCAGGCGATTACTGAGAGCAAAGTCGACGACTCGGCGAATCATTTATTGCTCCACGGTATTTTGCAGAACCAGAGCATTCGAAACCACTTGATCTCCCGGTTTAATTCCTGAAATAATTTCTTGCATGTTGTTGGGAAGCATTTTCCCTGCGACGACTTCCAAACGTTTGAAATGCCCTGCGCCTATTTGTGTGTAAACCCAGTCACGATCGTGCAAATGCAGAATCGCAGTCGCCGGAACTGCGGCCCGTGTTTCGGCTTGCTTCCCGTAGAAGGTTGCGGTCACGAACATCCCGACCCGCATCATCCCAGGGTTGGGGACTTCGAGCCGAACCTTTGCCGTGCGGATGTTAGGATCGAGAATCGGTAGAATGTTATCGATCCGGCCCTTCAAAACCGCGTTGGGGTGCGCGTTCAGGCGAATGTCCGCGGTTTCGC
>Ga0207141_10231_pt1 | contig 14438 bp, 12 predicted proteins | sample Alteio_BWMinHeat_5_FD_153553 | JGI IMG/M metagenome (GOLD analysis project Ga0207141, IMG submission 153553) | Enriched cells from forest soil in Barre Woods Harvard Forest LTER site, Petersham, Massachusetts, United States -... | ecosystem: Environmental > Terrestrial > Soil > Temperate forest >... | reverse complement strand
GCAGGCGGTTTATCGGAGGCAATGACAATTTGTTTATTCTGATTGATGAGAGCTTCAAAAGTATTGCAAAATTCTTCTTCGAAATTGAGCCGGTTTTGCAAGAACTGGATATCGTCGACCAAAAGAACATCAAGGCTCCGATAATAGCGTTTCATTTTATCGATCGATTTATTGCGAAGGGCATCGACAATGTCATTGATGAAGGATTCTGTGGTGATGATCTGGATACGTGATTTTGGATGGTGTTCGAGAACATAATGGCCAATGCTATGCAATAGGTGTGTTTTGCCTAAGCCTACACCGCCGTGAATGAATAAAGGATTGTAGGATTTGCCGGGTCTGGCGGCAACGCCGACAGCTGCCGATTTAACAAATTGATTGGAGGGGCCTTCGATGAAATATTCAAATCGGTAAAGATGGTTGAGTTTTATATCATTTTGAGCGAAAACAGGTTCTTCTGGTTCCTCTGTGACTACGACTGTTTGTTTTTTTTCTGAACCAATTGTAAATCGAATGGCTGGATCTCCGGTATGTCGCAACGGCAAAAAATGAGCCAAAGTATCTTTGAAGTTATCGAGAAGATACTCCTGCACGAAAATATTCGGCACTTCCAAAACAATTTCATCTAAACCTGCTTGCACAAGCCGAATCGGAGCGATCCAGTTCTCAAATTCTGCACCGCTGCACCGATTTTGGATAAACTCCAAAAACTGCACCCAACCGTTGGAAGTTTCTGTTTCGAGCATGTTGTGTACTATATATTAGTGATACGCCAAAATCAAGGCTGAGGCTTGGGCGGCGATATCGCGGTCGGGATTTTTTTCGAGTTCCATGGCAGCTGCTAGGCCTTGCCGTTTGTAGCCGAGCATAAAGAGGGCGCGCGCGCGATTGATTTGTGTTGGAAGATGGGTAGGATCGATTTTGAGCGCGCGATCGAGAAAATCGAGTGCTTTGAGTCCGTTGCCCATCTGTAAATGGAGCGCACCAACGGTTTGTAGATCATAAGCGCCGGGTGGATTTAAGACGAGGAGGGCATCGAAGAAGGTGAGGGCAATGTCGTATATACCTTGCTTGATATAAGAAAAAGCGACAAAGCGCAAATCATCCATCTCCTCCTGGCCCCAGCCCAATACTTCCAACCATTTCTTGTCGCTCACATTAACCTCTCTGGTATTGGTTGCGCCTGGAATTGATAAAGACTAGGGTCCGGTCCAATTTTTCAATGCATTTCAAGAGGGCCAGGAGTGTTTTGCGCTCTTGTTCCTCTTCTTGTTGGTCCTTGTCATTTTTTTTTCTCTTGCGTGGCTTATTCAATGCGTCTGCAAGGGCAGAGAGCTTATCGCTGTCGGCTTCTTGCTTTTCATAAGTACCAAGAGAGGGGATGAGTTGATAGGAAAACAAGAGGCGAGTGTGGGCCTCATATTCGGGCGGTGCGGAAAAGAGGGCCCAATGGACCGTTCGATCCAATGAGAATAATTTTTCAAATTCTGAAGGAACATAGGGTTTTGTGACGGAAATTTCCAATCTCTTCGGCATGATCTTGGAATCTTCCAACATCCGAAAATCGATCGATTCTTGGTCTCTTGCATAACGGACAGATGGTTCCATCCCTAAATTGTCAATCGTGCGCGGCTTAACAGTCATCGGATCACCTCTTACTTGATTGTACCAATCCAATAATTTTTCTGTCTTGAAATTCCATTTTCTTACAAAATAGGTGCATGATAAAAATTTTTTCCACATTTTTCTGCTTTCTGCTTCGCGGGGTTTTCTCGTTGCGTTATCGGATTGAATTTCGTGGACTCGAACAACTGAAGCTTGATCCGAAGAAAGGCACTCTTTTTCTTCCCAATCATGCCGCACTGATTGATTCGTTCGTTTTTTTTCTTTGGCTTTGGCCGAAATACCAGATGCGCCCTCTGGCGATCGAATATTCTCTGCGCAATCCAATTACAGGGCCATTCATTCGCCGTGTGAAAGGGATTGGGATTCCCAATTTTGAAAATTCGGTCAATGCGATGAAGATCGAAAGAGGGGAGAAAGCGGTCCAACAAGTGGCAGCAGGACTCAAGAATGGAGAGACATTTCTCCTTTATCCCGCAGGTCGATCAAAAAGCAGCGGCAGAGAAAATTTACGAGGTACATCGGCAGCTCACTTTTTAGTCTCGGACTCTGACATGAATGTAGTGTTGATCCGAACAGTAGGTTTTTGGGGCAGCAGTTTTTCACGGGCAATTAGCGGCCGCGCGCCAGACATTAATACGACGATAATGCATGGAGTAAAAACGATCTTGAAGAATTTCATCTTCTTTGCTCCTCGAAGAAAGATCGTGATTGAAATCGAAACGAACCCAAAAGACCTTCCTCGAAAAGCCAGCCGAACGGAATTTAACCGCTATTTGGAACGATTTTATAATTTTCACTATCCTGAAGGAGAGCCGCTCAATCTGGTATCCTACAGTTGTTTTAAGCAAGAGCTTCTGAAGCCTTATGAGGCAATTAAACGAGGCTCTGAAGAGAAAATGGCTATCTCAAAGGAAACAGAGACAAAGATTTTTTCGCAAATTCGGAAAATCTTGGAAAATCCAAACCTTGAGATCAAGCCAGAAATGAATTTGGCGTTTGATCTTGGCATGGACTCGCTCAATATCGCTGAATTGGTCACATATATCTCGAGAAATTATGACGTAGGCGAATTGTATCCGGAAGAATTAGATACAGTACAGACTGTTTTGGAGTGTGCCGAAGGTGCCCAGAAGGGGGTAAGTCACCGACCTGTAGTGACCTTTACTTGGCCAGACGAACCTTCAAGACCAGCTCCGCGTCCACCTGTGGGAAACTCAATTCCAGAAGCTTTCTTGAACGCATGCGAGCGGATGAATGGATTCTCTGTTTGCGGCGACAATCTGATTGGCGTTTTGACCTATCCGAAGATGAAACGAGCTGTGTTTGTGCTGGCTGAATATTTCCGGCAGTGCAAGGATCCTTATATTGGTGTGTTGCTGCCCGCTTCTGCAGGTGTATTTATCGTTATTTTGGCCATACAGTTCGCAGGCAAAGTTCCCGTCATGCTCAATTGGACATTGGGGCCCCGATATTTGGAAGCGATGATGGAAATGGCCGGAACCAAAACGATCATTAGTTCCTGGCGATTTTTAGACCAGGCATCGCAAATGGATCTCGGCAAGTTGGCTGATCGGGTCCAATATTTAGAAGATATCCGAAAAAATTTGACTCTGAAAATGAAGCTTCGCGGAAGCTTTTTGGCCAAATGCTCCAAGCAAACTGCAGTTAAAGCTTATGATTTGGCCAAAATCAATGAAAATGACCCTGCTGTTGTTCTCTTTACTAGCGGCACTGAGGCAAATCCAAAAGGCGTTCCTCTGTCGCACAAAAACATCATCTCCAATGAAGGCGCTGCCATGCAATGTCTCCAATGGACACCTGCCGACGTAATGTATGCGATCTTGCCACCTTTTCACTCGTTTGGTTTTACATCGGCGGGACTTTTGCCCATTCTTGGATGCCTCAAAGGCGCTTATTATCCCGATCCTACAGATAGCTTTGGAGTCGTTGAAGGGATCGACCGATGGAAAGTCACTCTCTTTTGCAGCGCTCCAAGCTTTTTGAAGGGGATTTTGGCTGCAGCTCAAAAAAACCAATTGAAGTCAGTCCGTTATTTTGTAACGGGGGCCGAAAAAACTCCTGACGAATTGTATAAGAAAGTAGAACGCTTGAGTCCAAATGGCAGAATCCTCGAAGGATATGGAGTGACGGAGTGTTCTCCCACCTTAGCACTATGCCGTCCTGATTTGCCGCCCAAAGGTGTTGGAATGCTCCTTCCGGGCATAGAAGGATGCACCGTGCATCCTGAAACCGGAGAGCTTCTTCCTTCACACTCCGAAGGAGAGATCTGTGTCAGCGGACCGAACATCTTCAATGGTTATTTGAATCAGCAAAAAGATCCATTTCTCATCCTGAATGGGAAAAAGTGGTATCGAACGGGGGATTTTGGTCATATTGATGAGACAAATCACGTCATTCTATCGGGTCGTCTCAAACGCTTCACTAAGGTTGGCGGAGAAATGATCAGTTTGATTGCAATCGAGGAGACGCTCATCAACGCTCTCCATCTGCCCAGAGACTTTCCTTCCTTGGCCATTTGCGCCGATGAACAATCTTCTGATAAGTCCAAAGTCATTCTTTTTACAACCGTTGACCTAGAAAAAGAACAGGCCAATGACATCCTAAAATCCAGTGGCTTTAGTCGCCTGATCAAAATCTCCCAAGTCCAAAAAATCCCAGAAATCCCTCTCATGGCTTCCGGCAAAACCGACTACCGCAAGCTCGCCTCCGCCATCAACCACTAAGAAAAAACAGGCGGGGGATGCCCCCCGCGCCCCCCAATTTTTTACCACAGAGAACACAGAGAGCACAGAGGCGAGGGAAGCCCTCGCGCTCCCCATTTTTTTACACAATTTTTTTGGGGGTGCGGGGCATCCCCGCCTCTGTGTTCTCTGTGCTCTCTGTGGTAAAAAATGGGGGTGTGGGGGCTTGCCCCCACTTTTTCCCTCCGCGGTTCATAAATGTTGTCGACAACTTGTTGACATCTCCTAAAACGCTTCTTAAGTAACTTGTAATCAGTGATTTGCGTGGATTCTCTTAGTGGTGGAATTTGGGGGTTTTGAACAAGTTTCCCACAATTTCCCACAATGCATTCATAAGTTATAAAGTCTTGGTGGTGTTTGGGATTGGTGTGGGTTTGAAAAATAATTTTGGAAAAAGTTTGCGCAAATTGGGGTTTGGTGGATAAGATGTGGGATAACGTGGGAATGCTCATGAGCGGGTTCTTCTTCAGTGGTTCTAATCATGCGAAACTCGACGAGAAAGGACGTTTTGTCCTTCCTCAAGAAATGCGCTACGGCCTTGTAGAAGACGGCAAATGCGAATTCGTCATCGGCCTCGGCCTCGGCGGCTGCCTTGCTATCTATCGAAAGAGTGTGATCGAAAAAATTGTCGAACGATTCAAGAAGATGCAGCACGTCGCCAAATATCAGAAGTTTTTCACTCTCTTTTTCTCGACTCTTCACCCCACAGAATGCGACAAAGTAGGCAGAGTCAGCTTGCCTGCCACCTTGAAGAGTGCCATCGGCATTCAAAAAGAGATCGTCGTCGCTGGCGTGATGGACAAAATCGAGCTTTGGCCAAAAGAGGTCTATGAGCGCAATCTTCGCGAACTCTTGGAAGGCAAGTCGTCTGATTTCAATTTGGCGAAAATGACCGAAGAGGCTTTCGCTTTGTTGAACGATGTGCCTGAAGAAGATCAGCCGTCAGAAAATCCAAATCCGCTCTATTTTGAGTCTACTCCCGCAAAAGTATGAAACATATCTCCGTATTGCGCGATGAAGTCGTGCAAGCGTTTGAGGGCGTCTCCTTGAAAGTATTTTTCGATGGGACATTGGGCGCTGGAGGGCATGCAGAAGCCATTTTGAGGGCGCATCCAGAGATTGAACGGTATTTGGGATGCGACAAAGATCCGGGAGCGCTGAACTTGGCCAAAGAGCGGTTGAAGGAGTTCAAACAAGTGGAATTCATCCGCCGAAGTTATTCGGAGCTAGGCCAGGAAATCGATGGGTTTTTGATCGATATCGGGGTTAGTTCGATGCAGCTCGATCAAAAGGAACGGGGATTTAGTTTCCGGTTTGATGGGCCGCTCGATATGCGGATGGATCCTGAAGGGGATTTGACGGCAGAAGAGATCGTGAACCGATGGCCCGAAAAAGAGCTAGAGCGAATTTTTAGGGAATACGGAGAAGAGCGGCAGGCGAGACGAGCCGCCGAAGCGATTGTGAAAGCGCGGAAAAAGCGGCGCCTGGAGACGACGCAAGAGTTGATCGATGTGGTCAAACCGGTGTTGAAGTGGGGAAAAATCCATCCGGCAACACTGATTTTTCAGGCGTTGAGAATCGCGGTTAACGATGAGTTAGGGGAGTTGGAACGGGGACTTAATGCAGCCATTCGATGTTTAAAAGTTGGTGGAAGGATAGCAGTGATTTCGTTCCATAGTTTGGAAGATCGGATTGTAAAACACCGGTTAAAAGAGGAAGAGAGTTTACAGGTGCTGACGAAAAAGCCGATTGTGCCGACGGAAAAAGAGTGCAGGGAAAATCCTAGATCGAGGAGCGCCAAGTTGCGGGTGGCGGAAAAAATATGCTGATGAAATTGGGAATTTGTGTGAGCGTGTTTGGGTGTTGTCTTTTTTCTTATTTAGAAAAGCAAAATGAAGTCACAGAACTGAAAATCCAGTTGCCAGAAATGGAGAGAAAGATCGCTTTGATTCGGGAAGAGAGCCGCCGTCTTCGCTACGAAATCGACCAGTTTGAAAATCCATCGCATTTGATTGAATTGGCCCACCGGCCAGAATTTAGCCACCTAAAACATCCGCTTTTGCGCGAAATTCTCACTGTTCCCGAAGCCATTGCTGCAAATGAATGATTCTAGAAAACGGCTTGTTGCTTCAGCGGTCATTTTAGCTTTGTTTTTTTGCTGTCTCATTGTCCGATTTTATCAGATCCAAATTTTACAATGCGATAAGTGGAAACAAGTGGCACTGGCGCAGCATCAATTTGTGTCGAGCATCCCGTTTATGCGGGGATCTTTTTATTCCAATACTTCGATTAAAAAGGGACATCCCGAAGAGGCGCAACCCTTTGTGATCGATGTGCAAAAGTTCCATTTATTTGTGGATTCGGATTCAGTGCCTGTTCCATTGAAAGAGAAACTGGCTTTAGAATTGGCGCAAATTTTGAATGAGGATCAGACATGGCTTAAAAATGAACTGACCCGTAAAAGCCGAAGCCGCAAATTAGCTTCCTGGTTAGAGCTCCAAAAAAAACAGGAAATTCTCGGCTGGTGGAATCAGTTCTGTAAACGAGAGAAAATCGTAAAAAATGCGATCTATTTCACTTCTGATTACCAGCGCTCGTATCCTTTTGGGACGATGTTAGGTGCTGTTCTCCATACTGTCCAAGATGAAAAGGATCCAAAAACAGGGCAAGCTTTGCCGACGGGTGGCTTGGAGATGTTGTTCAACGGATATCTGAAGGGCAAGCCCGGCAAGCAATTGACGATCCGTTCGCCGCGCCACCCGCTTGAAGGAAAAATTCTTGAGGCACCCGAAAACGGGGCCGATATTTATTTAACGATCAACCACTACTTACAGGCCATTGCCGAATCAGAATTGGCAAAAGGGGTCCAGTCTGCTGGAGCCAAGGGCGGCTGGGCTGTGATGATGGACCCAATGACCGGCGAGATTTTGGCACTCGCGCAGGTGCCGACGTTCAATCCGGCAAAATACCGCGAGTATTACAACGATCCGAAGCTACAAGAATATACAAAAGTAAAAGCTGTCACCGACTGTTTTGAGCCAGGTTCGATCTTCAAGGCGTTGTCGGTGGCTATTGGCCTGAAGGCGAATGAAGAACTTGTAGCTCAAGGGAAAAAGCCGATTTTTACACCTGAGGAGTGGGTGTCTTGTTCGAACGGGTGGTTTCCGGGAAGAGCGACGCCTATCAAAGAGGTGGGGCGGATTCACAAGGCGCTCAATCTGAATTTGGGTGTGCAAAAATCATCCAACATTTACATGGCGAAGGTCATTCAGCGAGTCATTGATGCGATGGGCGATGCTTGGTATCGCAAAGAACTTCTACATTTTGGTCTCGGTCAAAAAACCCAAGTAGAACTGCCCGCCGAGAGCGCAGGATTAGTGCCCACGCCGGGCAAGCTCCATCCGAATGGGAAACTGGAGTGGTCCGTGCCGACACCTTTTTCTTTGGCCATTGGGCACAACATCCTCGTCAATTCCATTCAAATGGCCAAAACGTATGCGATTTTTGCCAATGGGGGGCGGGATGTGAAGCCTCATATCGTGCGCAAAATTATGAAAGGATCCAAAACACTGGTCGACAATACGGCATTGGGGTTGGGACAAGAGATTTTAAGTCCTCCTATTGTCGATACGGTCGTTCATGCACTCAAGCTTGTGACGAAAGAGGGAGGCACATCGAAGCGCGCCGATATCATGGGCTATACCGAGGCGGGCAAATCGGGGACGGCGGAAAAAATTGTGAATGGAGTTTATTCAAAGAGCGACAACATTTCCTCTTTTGTGGGATTTACTCCTGCGAAAAATCCCCGATTTGTTTTACAGGTCTCGATCGATGAGCCGGAGATCCGATTCATCCCAGGCGTGGGCAGGCACCAAATGGGGGGCGTTTGCGCGGCGCCGATTTTCAAAGAAATTGCCACGAGAGCCTTGCAATATTTAGGCGTGGAGCCCGATGATCCTTATGGATATCCTGTGGGCGATCCGAGAAGAGATCCCGCGAAGGCAGACATGATTGCAGAAATGGCGAAGTTGAGAGAAGAGTACTTGAGGCATAACGAATGAAGCTGAAAACCTTGGTAAAAGGAAGCAAAATTGTCGGAAAGGATGTTGAGGTGACGGGGCTCTCAGCGGATTCGAGGACGACAGCGCCGGGGCATTTGTTTATTGCCAAACGAGGTGGGGCAGAATTCATTGTAAAGGCGGTTGAGGCGGGGGCCGTGGCTGTAGTCACCGATCTATATGATCCGTTTTTGAAAGTGCCACAGGTGATTACCAATGAGGAAATGGAAGCGAAGTTGGCAAGTCGATTTTATGGAGCGCCGTCCAAAGAGCTATTTATGGTGGGTGTGACCGGGACGAAAGGTAAGACGACGACGAGTTATATGGCGCAGTGGATTTTGGGCGGTGGGTTGATGAGTACCGTGGAGACGGTGATTGGTGAGGAAAGGCGATTGTCGACATTGACGACGCACAGTGCCATTTTAACTCAGAAATTCTTGCGAGAAATGGTGGGGAAGGGATGTAAGTCTGCAGTACTTGAGGTTTCGTCACACGGATTGGATCAGGGAAGAGTGGACGAAATTGAGTTTCAGGTTGGCGTATTTACGAATTTGTTTCCCGATCATCTGGATTACCATGGCACGGTGGGGGAGTACGCAAAGGCGAAGAAGAAATTGTTTGGGATGGCGAAAAAGGCGGTTTTGAACGCAGATAATCCTTGGGCAGAATATATGGGCCAAGGAATGACATTTGGGATTGAGAAGGAGGCCGACTTGAGGGCCACGGGGATTGAATTCAGTGCGGCAGGAACGAGTTTTTGGGTGGAGGGATTGCGATTTGAGATTGGGCTGATGGGAAGGTTCAATGTGTACAATGCGCTGGGTGCAATGGGAGTGGGGCTTTTGGCCGGAATGAGTTTGGAAGAAATTGCGAAGAGGTTGAAGACGTTTGAAATGGTGCCGGGACGATTAGAGCGAGTGCCGAATAAAAAAGGTGCATGGGTGTTTGTCGATTATGCGCACAACGGTGAAGCACTGGCGAATGTGCTCATCGCGCTGCGAGAAATTGCTCGCAAACGGATCATTTGCGTATTTGGCTGTGGAGGCAATCGGGATCCGGCAAGGCGCACGGAAAAAGCGAGATCGTCGGAAAAATATGCCGATGTGTCGATTGTTACGTCTGATAATCCGCGCAAGGAAGATCCTGAGGCCATTTGTGAACAAATTGCAGGCGCTTTTGGAAAACGGCCTAGAATCATTGTGAATCGGAAAGAAGCCATAGAGCACGCAATCGCAATGGCAGAGGCGGAAGATATCGTTTTAATTGCCGGAAAAGGTCACGAGAAAGTACAGATTTTTGCCCATCACACAATCCCGTTTGACGATGTTGCTATTGCAAAAGAGGCAGGAATCTGACATGCTTATCAGCATTTATGATTCGATTTTTTTTATTTCTCTTTGCGACTCTTTTTGCAGAAACTGTCGTCATTGATGTTGGGCATGGAGGCACAGATCAAGGCGCGCGTGCAAGGCCGCCGTATTGCGAAGAAAAGAAAATCTGTCTGCAGACGGCGCGTCTTGTCAAACGGTACTTGACCCAACTTGGCTATCATGTTGTGATGACGCGTGAGAATGATGCGTTTGTGCCGCTCCATCGGCGCGTTGAAATTGCGAGTCAGGCAAGCGGGGATCTCTTCGTCAGTGTCCATTTCAATTCGACCCGCAATCCGATTGCCAAAGGGATTGAAGTCTTTTTCTATGATGATAAAGAGAATCGGGTTCGCGCCCAGGCCTCCAAAAAGCTGGCCGATGCCGTTCTGGGCCGGGTCATCCGCCGGACTGAGGCGACCTCTCGAGGTGTCAAAAAAGGCAATTTCTTTGTAATCCGAGAGAACACCATGCCCGCCATCCTGGTCGAAGGTGGCTTTATCTCCAACCCTGAGGAAAGGGCCCTCCTCCGCTCTAGAGACTATCAGGAGAAGATCGCTCGGGGAATCGCCGATGGAGTCGACCATTTCCTGAAGAAACGGCTATCCCAATAAACTAGTTTCCCTTGAAATATTAAAAAATATAGTATAAAATAAAAGTAAGCGAGAAATAATAAACTAATAAAAAGGGTTAATATGTCAACTACTGTAAATACGAATCCTCCTCCAACACTACCTGTCGCTCCTCCAAGTGGCGGCAATGATGATGCTCAAAATGCTCTCTTGGCAACGTTAGTGGCTGCCTTGACTGCAGTGGCAGCGTTACTGGTCGGATTATTAGATCAAAGCCAAGGTGAAAAAGGGGCCACTCCTCCCAACGATCCGGCAATAGCTCCTACGGACTCAACCGGTGGTGCAGCTACGGGTGGAGCCGTCCAACCTACAGGCGATGATTCAGGCGCACAAGGTTCAGGCAGCGGTTCTTCTCGCCAACAAATGTTCGCATAATTTCCTTTCTTCCTTGGGAGCATCCATTCCAGATGCTCTTTTTTTATACACGTTCTCGGCGAGGATCGAACCCGCGACCTGCCGCTTAGGAGGCGACCGCTCTATCCACTGAGCTACGAGAACAAAGAACAACCATTTTAAAGAATGCCGCTCTTCGATACAATCAATTTTTTTGGAGTTGAAGATGAGCGCGGATATTGGGCTGATTGGACTTGCGGTGATGGGGCAGAATTTGGTCCTGAACATGGCTGACCATGGATTTACGGTAGCGGCTTATAATCGGACCACGTCCAAGGTCGATGAGTTTTTGGCAGGACCCGCTAAGGGAAAGAAGATTGTGGGTGCTCATGATCTGAAGCAATTTGTGGGCTTGTTGAAGCGACCTCGAAGAGTCATGCTGATGGTGAAAGCTGGCGATCCGGTGGATGAGTTCATCGACCAGCTTGTGCCGCTTTTGGAAAAAGGGGACATCCTCATCGATGGCGGCAATAGTCACTTTCCCGACACGCAGCGCCGTTATGAGGCTCTAAAGGCCCGCGGAATCCTCTTTTTGGGAGCAGGCATTTCTGGGGGCGAAGAGGGGGCTAGACACGGCCCTTCCATCATGCCGGGAGGCAATCCCGAGGCCTGGCCCCATGTAAAGGCCATTTTCCAGGGGATTGCAGCCAAATCCGACGATGGCGCGCCATGCTGCGATTGGGTGGGAGAAGGGGGCGCAGGTCACTATGTGAAGATGGTTCATAATGGGATTGAATATGGGGATATGCAGCTCATTTGCGAGGCATACGACATGTTGAAGGGGTTGAGTTATTCAGAAATGGCGGAGATATTCAAGACCTGGAATAAAGGGCCTCTGGATAGTTATTTGATTGAGATCACTGCACAGATTTTTGCCAAAATGGATGCGGATGGAAAACCCCTTTTGAGCAAGATCCTCGATGTTGCAGGACAAAAGGGGACCGGAAAGTGGACTGGCATCGATGCGTTGGATCGGGGCATGCCGCTCACGCTGATTGGCGAGGCCGTTTTTGCAAGGTGCCTATCGGCGTTGAAAGAAGAGCGCGTGGAGGCCTCCAAGCATTACCAAAGTCCGCCCCACAAACCCATCGATAAGCAAGCGGTCGAACATGCGCTTTATGCCTCCAAAATCATCAGCTATGCGCAAGGGTTTATGCTCATGCGCAAAGCGTCGGAAGAGAACAATTGGAAGCTCAATTTCGGCTCGATTGCTCTCATGTGGCGCGGAGGCTGTATTATTCGCAGCAAGTTCCTCGGCAAGATCAAAGAGGCCTATGACAAAAACCCCAAACTTTCCAGTCTTCTTGTAGATCCCTTTTTCCAAGCGGAGATCACGAGATGCATTCCCGCCTGGCGCAAGGCAGTCTCTGAAGGAGCTCTCCAAGGCATCCCTCTCCCATGCTTTAGCACCGCCCTCTCTTTCTTCGATGGATATCGGAGCGCCACCCTGCCGGCGAATCTGCTCCAGGCTCAGCGGGACTTCTTCGGCGCTCATACCTATGAGCGGGTGGACAAGCCGCGTGGCCAGTTTTTCCATACCAATTGGACGGGAACTGGCGGCAGCGTCAGTTCTTCAACTTATAATGTTTAAAATAATGATTACATATTGATATAAAATGCTCCTTCAATTTATATTCTTGTCCCAATGTTAAGGAGCCTTATATGGTTAAAATTTCTCAAAACTACCAACTAATCACTGCCGAAGAGGTAGCTCAAGCAGTCCAAGAGGTAGCAGCCCAACAAGCGGCAACACTCGCAAAGATTGTGGATCCATCCAAAAGCGCGGGACAAGCGGCCCAGGCGGTGGCTCCTTACATCGTTGTAAACGCTCTGGCATTGACCATGATGAGTTATGTAAGGGCATTTACTCTCCTCAGCTACCTCAACTGGAGTGTGACGACCTATGGAGTACCCGCTCTCGTATCATCAGGAGCTACAAAAACTGCGGATGCGGTTCAACCCGCAAAAGACGCGATTGGAACTGTTGCCAATGTGGCCACGAGAAATATTGTAGCCTGTGCTCAATTCGCTTGCCAAAGCAAACAGGATGCCTACTTCGGCCCTTCTTTTGTCCAAACGATAAAAGCAATCAACGCATAATCTCTCTCTCCCCCTTCCCCCAGAAGGGGGGTAATCTTTATTTTAGTTGACTTTTCTTTATCATTAAGATATAATAAAGACAGGAAACTGTAATAGGATAAAAATCATGACTAATCAAATCAATTTCACTGATCCCACTTTGCCGGGTGCAGACGCAACGACAGAAAGTATGTTTGAAACGCGTTATGCAGAATATCAAAAATTATTGGGACAAAAAGCGGGGACTACCGATGTCAAGCAACTGATCAAGATCGACAATGAATTGAATGCGCTACAACAGCAGATGTTGACTCGGTTAAACGGGCACGGTTTATCGAACCTCGATGAGACTTTGGAACAAGACATGCCGACACAAGACCTAGAGAGTGACTTAAAGGCGCTCCTCCCTTCAGCCGGCGCCAAGCAAGCACTCACTGAGATATTCCAGGATTTAGGGAAAAATAAGAACCCAACGGTGAGCCAATTCAATGCGGCCGCAAAAGAAGTGATTACCCCTGCTCTTTTCCAGGAATTTCCGAATGATGACGATCTAGCAGAACTCGCAAAAGCCGCGGGCATTCATACATCTAGCTCTTCAGGATCGGGTTCAAGAGCCCAATCGATCGCTAAATACGAAGCATTGGAAGCAAATCTAGAGGCCATCATCAATGACCCAAGCACATCCGTACAAGAAAAGCAGGACGCCCAACAGATTCTGAACGTCGTCCAGGGCCATTTTTTCGCCAATCCGAATGCACCCATCCCCTACAACCAATTTATCAAATTTATGGGCCATCCCTACGGTTTTACGGTTGGGGACACGAAGTATACCGGAGCAAGAGACCTCTACTTCTATTTCCCTCAGGCAACACAACAAGAAATCAACGAGCTCTTCACCGCAGCCGGTCTTCCCAACCCGACGCCTAGCCCCGCCGATACTTTACTGATGAATCTCACAAATTTGGTCCAGTCCACGTCCACTTCCTCCCCCTATTATCAGTGGTATCAACAGGCACTTACAATTCTTCAGGGCATTCCCAATAGTGTTTCCGACAGCGATGCGAGTTCATGGCTGCAAACCAACCTCGAATGCAATCTCAACAACGACTGCTTTAATCTGTGGACCCAGTTGGATACAACCGGACAGCAGGCATTGTCTGACGCGACTGGTTTTCCTATTCCTACACCGGGGAGTAACTTCGGTTCGAATATCCTCAGTTGGGCAAGTCGCACGTATAGCGACAAAGATGAAACTGCGGCTGTCGAAGCAGTCTTCTCTGCGATCGCAAAATCGGGGCAAACTCCGGCTCAGTATTTGGCAACCCATAATCTAATCGATTTATTTCCGGGAATCACCAAAGATGCCCTCATTGCGCTCAACTACGCTGCAGGATTACCTCCACCGGATCTTACCTTAGCTCAGGAAATGCAGCTCCAATTCGAAGGCCTTGCCTTAAATGGAGATAAAGGCGGTCAGGGAAAACTGAAAAATCTCTCCGCTGCGGACGTAGCCGCGTTCAA